>JAABUS010006350.1_pt1 | contig 14451 bp, 18 predicted proteins | sample 5560161 | NCBI WGS metagenome assembly JAABUS01 (sample SAMN10711885, study PRJNA513376) | rock metagenome | isolation source: Antarctica rocks | place: Antarctica: Victoria Land, Trio Nunatak nord | collected 2016-01-04 | reverse complement strand
AGATCTCCCAAGTCATGATTCAACTCAATTCGTTGCGCGACATAGCTAAATAGATAGATGAGTAGATAGGTGAGTAGATAGTTGAGTGGGCAGGCAAGTAGGTAGGGGAGTATGGAGGTGAGTAGGTTGGTAGAGTGACGTTAATCGTCATATCAATGTACGTCAATGAATGTGTAGACTGCAGACTGCAATTCCCAATTTTCGAAATGGTACCCCTCCTTGCCGACGTAGATACCTTAGAATAGCGTTTTAACCGCCTGCATGGACAAGCATCAGCAGTTCAAAATCTCAATCTCAATCTCAAATGGTTCTACCATTGAAGCTTTGGCAGTCCTGAGAAACAGGAGGCCAAAGCTCTCGAGATCTGGGACCGATGATGGAGCCTGAGATTGTGAAGGAACTTTCTAAAGTCGACCCCAGCATCCCATTTCGCGCTTCAGCTTCCCACCGCCACCACACCTGGGCTCGAACCTTCCACTCTCGCCCGGAGCTCTACATACAACCGCATTCCACAGAGGAAATCCAGAAAGTTGTCACTCTCGCGCGAAGATGTCGGCGAAGAATTGTCACTGTCGGCTCCGGTCACTCACCCTCGGACCTGACTTGCACCTCTTCTTGGATGGTGAACCTAGACCACTACGACAGAATTTTGGAAATAGACGAAGACAGAAAAACCGTTGTGATGCAAGCGGGCATACGTTTGCATGATCTGGGTTTGAAGTTGAAGAAGCACGGTCTTGCCATGCCAAATTTGGGAAGCATCGACCACCAGTCAATAGCCGGCGCAATAGGTACAGCAACACATGGAAGTTCAACGAGGCATGGGCTTCTCTCCCAGTCTGTGAAGGGCTTGAAGATCATGCTTGCAAACGGCCGTGTTGTATCATGTTCAGCAGAACAAAACAAGGACCTATTCCGTGCAGCTCTCGTAAGCTTAGGGGCCTTGGGTATAATCGTGGAAATTACGTTCCAGGCAGTACCTGTCTTCAACATCCAATGGAGCCAGAGCTTGCATCCTTTGGAGGAAATTATTGCGGACTGGAACAGAGACCTATGGACTCAGAAGGAGTTTACGCGTGTTTGGTGGATGCCGTACATGAAGCGTGTCATTAAGTGGAGGGCTGATAAAACAGATCGGCCAGAGAAACCGCCAGTTGCGAATTGGTGGGGTGGCTCCGTTGGATTTCACACCTACCACATACTCCTCTATATTGCACAGTGGTTTCCCAGCCTCATACCAAGAATCGAGAGATTCGTAATAAACGTTCAGTATGGGTTTGAGGATGACGCTGGTAGCACTGCTATTCAAGAAAGCCGTACAGGCCTTTTAATGAACTGCCTTTACTCACAGTTCGTTAACGAGTGGGCGATACCACTTCAGAAAGGTCCCGAAGCCATTACCCGGCTATCAAAATGGCTTAATGGAGAGGAAGAAGCCTCGGGTATCCCGGGGAGTTCGAAGGGTATCTATGTTCATTCGCCGATCGAGGTCCGTGTCTCTGATACTTCTACCACCACACCTCGACCATATCTAGATAATACCATGCCAGATAGCGCAACACTCTATCTCAATGCTACACTTTACCGACCATATAATTGCGATCCACCCTGCCGGGAGCGCTACTACGAAGCATTCGAATACCTCATGAAAGAGATGGGTGGACGACCTCATTGGGCTAAGAACTTCTCTACTGTCACAAGGGAGGACATCCACAACATGTATCCTGAAATTCACGATTGGATACGGGTGCGGAACGAAGTTGACCCCAAAGCCATGTTTGTGGGTGATTGGCACCGGAGACTTCTGCTGCCCGACGATGTTGGAAAGCCTGTCATGGCGAATGAGGAAAGGAAAGTAAAGATTGAGACTGCAGAAGCCGGGGGAGTCGATTGGACTGGCCACCTACCCGGTAAGAACTTGAGTCCGCAGACAAGCGAGGAGAGCTTCGAGATGATGCATGGAGCTGAGGCGGAAAAGAGTGTGCTCTTGGGTAATTTAGCAGGGGCACAAGAGGATGAGGATGAGGAGCTACGAAGTATGATATGACATCGCAACATGACTGGCATGGGCGCGGCAATTTCCCGCTATTCAAGATGCTCTACTCCGGTTGGGTAGCGATAGAAGACGAAGCCACAAGTGTTTGCCATTCAATTTGTCAATATTGATGGTGTTAATTCTTCGAAGTTAAATCCTGGATCTCGCAAATCTTGTGAGTCGTGTGACTTCGATCATTTTTGATGGCAGATGGGTGGCAGACGACCTGCGAACCACGATAACGCTGGGTGCATCCACAAATTTCTTTTGACTAGTTCTTGCTATCATTCAAGAACTATTACGAGCATTTCCCTTCTCCGAAGTCGTTGTAGGAAAATGTTCCTTGTGAGTCACGAGTTCCGATCACATGACTCAAATCTCTGAAACCCTTTCATTGTCTCGCTTATTTCATTATTTGCTTCAGAGTCTCGCCACATCCTCTTAATGAGTCATCGCACCTAATCGCGTGATAGTACGACTCATCACATATTATGACACATCTTGAAACGTATATAAAGAGTCGAGAAGTCTCTATTCATCTATTTCTATCCAACATCATCTCGAAGTATGTTCTTACAACTCATTCCTTACTCGGGCACCCTGTTTGAATCTCAAGCTCGTTACAAAGCATGAGTCGACACAACCGCCGCCGCACACGCGGCAGCCACAAATCCTCCTCTTATCCCTCCCAACCCCCCTTCCACCCCGACTCCTTCTCCCTCTCCCCCCTCTCCACCCCTACCCCACCCTTATCCACCATCACCTCACTTCCACCTCGCCCTCGTCGCAACGACCTCTCAGCGAAACACTGGCACAACCGATATCTAGCTTGGCAAGTCCGGGAGCGCCGCCAATCTGAAGAGCGTGCGAAGCTGGAGGCGGAGAAGAAACGGATTTTTGGTGGGGATTTTACCGAAGAGGGAGAGGAGGATCGGTGGTTGGGGGAGCGGATGATGGAGTATTTTGGGGGGTTGGATTTCATCGAAGTATAGGGGTTGGTGGAGGGGGTGATTGGTTGAGGACCTTGGGCGAGGGGAGAATGGGAAGGGGCGTTTTGGAGGGTTGGGCTTTGCTTTGGGGAAGCGGGATCTTCTTGCCGCGACGATTTCGCACCGCTCTTTTCACGTACCGGTACCGACATATCCCATGGTCTGAGACATACACAACACCACTCAAATACATCACACCAGTCCCCACACCACCCCACACCACACCACACCACACCCGCCCAAACCCCCAGTAACACCAAGACACGACTCGCAGCAATCCCCCCTTGAGCGGGGTAGGGATGGTCCACACGTCTTCGCTGGGGAATTTGAGGTATATGCACGCCCTGGGAGGAACAATGAGGAACGACGGAGAAGGCTGACCGAAAAAGAAAGAAAAAAGGAAAATAGGGGAGGCGGTCGTGTGCTCGCATACTTTCGTGTGTGCTGGAGCTCGCTGCCTGCGTGGAGAGGGAGAGGGCGTGCATGGGGGTAGTGTGGTTGGAAAGGAAGGTTGGGCTTCAGATCTCAGGAATAAAGTATTTGTAGTATTAAAGAAAATATTACTCCACCCTTCGCACTTCAAACCCCTCTTTCGAAAAGTCATCTGATTGACGCATCTTCCATATACCTTATCCCCTTCAAGCCTGCCCCTACATACCCTCAATGGCCCCTCCGCGGAGAAAAACCCCCTCCTGAATATTCCGCACCCACCGGAACCTGTAGCCTATCCCCACCCATCCTACTGTACCGCCCCATACCACCCTGAGGCACCCTCACACTACCACTCCCACGGAGTCACGAACCGTCCGCTTCGCCAATTTTGAAATTTTGCGAAAATATGGGCGAGAAATTTGATTCTCTGTGAGACTTCACGACACGAGATTCTCTGTACTTCCACGGCGAACATGATCGCATAATCATACTGGGTTGTCAGCTGTGAGACGGTTGCTTGAGAGGTAGTGAAATGCGTGCGGTGGGTCAGGTTGATTGTTAGGCCTTTTTGTTTGTAGGAGAGACTAGGAGGCTGGTTTTTGTTTTTGTTTTTTTGTTTTTTTTGGATTGAGAGTTCTTTGTTCATGGTACAGCTTGAAGAATGTGAACAATGTCAAGACGCAATACCAAAATGTTTTGCTTCAAAAGCAGTGGGTACAACCTTCACTAAACAAATATGCCATAAGTATCCCGATTGCCCGAAATATCCGACTTCAAACACATTCGCTACACGCCTCGTGGACAGAACCTGTCGGCGCGTCGTTGTTCCCTTGGTACAGCTTGAAGAAGGCTTCAAAACCTTGAATGTTATCATAAGGTGATACCGTTCCTGCCCAGGACCCATCCGTCTTGGACTTCTCTGCACAGTAATCTTTGAAATAAGACTCAAACTCCTCCTTCGCCACCGTTTGCAGCAGCGTACCCTTGGTCTTGATGCCACTTAGGGATCTCTCAAAGCCCATCGAGTCCACGAACAAGGGATGCAGAATATCTCGACAATAATGGCACAAAGCTTCAATGTGATGTGGATGTAAGTCTCTCCGGTCGTCTCTTGTTACCAGAACAGTGCCGATCGCCATCTCAACTGGTCCCCAAATCTTTTCAGCTGGATATCTCAGCATAAAAATAGGTAACTCGAGCTTCGCAGGAATCTCACACGCGAAGGTAAACGCCACCTGGACGATATTCGGAGGCATGCTGACGACCAACGATCGGGATTGACAAGTGTGTGAACTGACGGACGGTTTCTTTTGTTGATTCAAGTTCTGAACAATCGATACTCACACCGAATTTTTTTCGAGGAAAGCCTCTGGTTGTCGATAATGGTGTGACCTCAAATGTAGAATGAAGACATCGAACGTATGGAGTATGGAATAGTATTCTAGGACGGACATTGGGAGCTGAGCAGTTTAGGGTAAAGTATTGAAAACGTGAAAAGGGTGATTGAAAGCCTGAGCAAGCGGATGGAATGCAATATCCAGTAAAGCGAACTTGAGAAACGGCCATGAAACACAATTAACATGAAGAATCGGTGAATATCCATGGATATCGCTTTTAACCGCTGAGAGTGAAAGTTCTCTCCGACACAGTGGTTGAAGGAATGAACAGAATATACAATCTACCTACTCATTGCATGATGAAACTTAGCTAGGGACTTAGAGCAACCTGATGTACAGGAGCATCGAAGGGGGATGGTCGACGGCGAGTCTTCCCAAACGGGTACTGTGATGGGAGATGACATTTACCAAGTGACCTGCGATGGGGTGGACTAATACAGTGAGGTCGCTCAAAGAGGCCCAAGCTTCGTTAGTTCCCTGCCGAAGCGCCGAGCAGCTGCCTGTAAGCAATTCAAGACTCTGATATATGGAAGAGACTGATTTTGGTATACCACAGGATAGTATGCTTACACGTGATTCATACAAATAGAGTGCTCTTATAGTAGAATCTTGTTTCTCGTAGAAATTAAAACGTGCTTACTGGAGCCTTGTGGAAAGCCAACTAGTTGTTATATACGGCATTAGGATGTTCTATCTCAGCCAGGGTAGAAAGCTCATGGTTAGCTCAGTGGCATTGTTGCTGTTGCCCAGTTGTGCTTGCTGGACTTGGACGGTCTGAACCCCGTACGGATCAATTATCTTCGCTCTCGATATCGTATATCGGCGGCTCGTTGCCAAGGTGAAGTTTCTCGCTTCACTCCGATGTCATATACGAGCGTCTCGCTGACAGGCGAATCAAACAGTAAATTACCGTTTGCTTCGGAGTTCGAGCTCGACTGATGGTATTTGTTCTTGCAACATAAGGTGTTGGTGATGTTGAGATGAAATTTGTGAAGATCGCATACCAGGAAGGAGCTCTCTCTCGAAGATTACGGATTACAGTTAGTTAGCTTGGAGGTTCGAGTCCCTTTGATAGCTACCTTTTCCTCTTTCCCTCTTTCCCTCTTTCCCTCTTTCCCTCCATCCCTCCATAGACCTTTTCTCTTCTTGTTTCTCAGAAACAAGGTGGTTGTACCCACGATCTATACAAAAAGTACCAAACAAACACATAACGAGGCACTCGCTGATAAAAACAACTAGCCCCCAATGGTCTATTTATATACCTTACCACTTCAATACACCAATAAACCGTTTCCATCGAGTCATTGCTATGAAAACCGACATCATATCTAGTCATAGCGCAGCAGTTGTAGCATGAAGTTCTCGTGGACTATCTTAGTATCTGTCGTCCCTGCTGCCCAAAAAGGAAACAGAGCCAAGCTTTCCAGTTGCGAGCCGCAGGCCACTTGCTAGCCCTGATAAGGTTAGCCTGAGATTGGCGGCGTTCAAGGTTCGCGAAAGAAAGGTGTTCTTTGTAGATTTGTAGATTGTGTACTGATATCTAAATTCGAGTGTATTGTTCCAACACACAATGTCGAACGTTTTTGGTGTTTGACACTGTGTCTTGCTCACTACTTCAGACTTCCGCTCATGGATCCAATAGCGTAATATCTGGTGCAGTTCCAGACAAAACTCGGGGGCAAGCAGACTCTGTGCCATAAGCTCCCCGGTGCTTCACCATGTCCACCGATTACAACTACGATGAGCAGGTGCGTCTCTTCCTAATTTTACGGTCTCTATGCTATACTAACATACCAGCAGGGCCAATTCTTCCCGTACTTTATCCTAACCATCTCCGCCCTCGTCACTCTCCCCTTGACCTATTCTCTCTTGAAGCCCAGCAAAGGTTCGAAGCTTATGCTGTTTCAGAATCAGGTTTGAGTATGCCCTGCTAATACAGAAACAGACCTAGAAATTACAGCACCCCGAATAAAGTCGGACTTCAAACCACAAGATGAGGATCTCATCCAAGGGCAGAGGAGGAAACAATGGCGGAGGGAAAGGAGATTGAAGAGGATCATTACAGTGGCCGTGGGGTTTTTCACCATGGCATGGATGATCTATCTCATAACAGTAACCTCGATAACTGCGCCAAAAATATGGGATCCTTACAGCATTCTACAAATCTCAAGGGTAAGTCCCAAGATATCGCGGAATGGCTTCGGTGTCATTAACCGTTCCGCAGTCATCTACGGAGCAGGCGATCAAGAAGAGATACAAGGACCTTTCACGAATATTCCATCCAGACAAAGCCCGACCAGACCCTGCGAAGAATGAGACGATAGAAATGATCAACGACAACTGGGTCGAGCTTTCCAAGGCATACAAAGCTTTGACCGACGAGGAGGTGCGGAATAATTTTATTCAGTATGGACATCCGGATGGGAAGCAAGGTTTCAGCATTGGCATTGCCCTACCTCAATTTATTGTGACTGAAGGAAACGGAAAATACGTGCTTGCGGTTTACGGCCTCTTACTTGGGGTCTTGCTACCATATTATGTTGGGAAGTGGTGGTACGGCACGCAGCGGTTGACGAGAGAGAAAGTGTTGCTTGCAAGTGCTGGTAACCTTTTTAAAGAGTACAAGGAAGACATGGCGGACGGCGATATCATCAGTGCATTGAGCTGCGGTGAAGAATTCAAAGATGTTCTGAGTGGAAATAAGGCAGATACCGGATTAGGAAAGGTGGAGAAGGCCATTGGTGACAGTTTAACCAGCAAAGACCGCCAAAAACTAGAGGGATATGAAGGCGCTCGAAGAAAAGCATTGGCCTTGCTATGGGCTTACCTGACACGCATCAGACTCGACGGATCTACGTTGGATGATGGTTAGTACGTCCAGGTGCTCCTTGGTATACACAGACTGATACTGCAATCTGACAGAGAAATACGAAATCGCACCCCTTGCCCTCTCCATGAACGAAGCCTTTACCGCCGTCTCCCTTGCCTTTGCCAATGTGGCCCCCCTCCTCACCGCATACCACACCTCCCAATCCCTCATCCAAGCTATCCCCCCCAACTCATCCCCGCTTCTCCAACTTCCCCACGTTACCCCCTTGATCGCCCGAAGAATCGAAGGTCCAAACGACACAAAACACCTCACCATCCAACAGTTCATGTCCATGCCCGAATACAAGCGCCGGAAGCTCGCTACTGATCAACCGGGTGTGCTTACCCATTCACAATACAACGACGCCGTAGCGGTAGCAAGGCAGCTGCCTCTGCTAAGTGTCGAGAAGGCCTTTTTTAAAGTCATGGGCGAGCGCTTTATCACCACCGGCTCCCTCGTCCAACTCGTCATCAAAGCCCGCGTCATACCCCCGGGTAGTGCCAACATTCCCCCAGTTAATGAGCTAGACCTGGAAGACGTAGATCCGGACGAAGGAGACCTGGACGCCCTGCTCGGCCGTAAGTCAAAGTCCAACAACAAAGCCGCCAAAGTTTTAAAAGGCGAAGGCGCCGAAACGCCGTCAGAGGAGAAACCACTCCAGCCACCTCTCGCGTACGCCCCCTACTTCGCGCGCGATCGCTCGCCAAGATGGCACGTCTTTCTCGCTGACAGCCGATCCGGCAAGATCGCCGTGCCACCCTTCACCCTCATCACCTTCAGCAAACCTTTTCACGACGACGCAGGAAACCCAACCTTCAATATGCAAACGTTCAAAATGCAATTCCAAGCTCCCCCGCAAGCCGGGCGGTATCCCTTCGTCATGCATCTCGTTTGCGATAGCTACATCGGCTTTGACAGTAAACTAGACGTCGTGCTCGAAATCGAGGATAGTGCCAAAGCCGCCGAAATGGCCGATGAGGACGAGATCTCTGAGCCTGATGAAGGTACGTATACCGCCTCCACCCCCACCCCAAACCTACCTCCCTTTTGATACCAATGCAACACCCTTCTGACGCTCACCGCACTAGACTCTCTAGCCGGCCAAATGTCCGCGCTGAAAACCGGCGGGGTATCCGGAAACGTCCCGGTGAAGCGAACGGGGAAGAAGAGGATAGAGCAGGTGGAAGAGAGCGATGATGAGAGTGATACGGAAGGGGAGGCGGAGGAAGGTAGCGAGACGGATACGGATACTGACAGTGGTGGGGAGTGAGAGAGGGGGGGATGTCGGTCGTTTTGAGGTTCTTGGATGTAGATATAGGCACATTGCGGAATGAGCTAAGATAGGTTTGCGACCTTGAAAAGAAGAGTCTTCGTATTCAATACCTATCGATATATATGCTATATATTCCTCATTCACCCACCTCTTCCTTTCCCAACAAAATAGGACTAACGAACCCGTCCCCATCCCCATCCTGCTTTCTCAGACCCCCATTCACATCTCCATTCGCATCCGCATCCACCACCCACGGGCTGGGGCCACACCCCCTCCCTCCCCCACAAACCCATCACCACCATCCAAACCTATATATATCGCACAAAAGATATAGCCAAAAAAGAACTCCCCTCACATTTCGCACCCTCCGCTTCAAAAACACCCTCATCCCAATCCCCCACCCCCCCTCTCACACCACCCCTCCCTACCGCATTCCCAAATTCTAGCTTCGCCACCTTGGACAGTCCACCGCAGAGATCACGCTAGCGATACAGAGTCTGAAACCATGAGGGAAACAAAAGGGGTGTTGGAATACGAGGTCATATGGGGGCATATTGATATATTGGTTGTTGCTATTAGGAGGCTATCTAGGAGGTGGAAGGCGAAAACCATGAAGGCGGAGATTACCATCTCCCCTATTTTCAACAAGGGGGAAAGGAGAATGCGACGAGGAGGACAGCACGACTGAAAAGTACTAGAATATTAAACACACATGTCCCGTTCACCAACTTTAGAAAAAACCCTTAGGAGATAATAAAAAACCGGTGAGAGACGGAAGTGTGAGACGAGAAAGATTGAATAGCGTATGATGAATAGGATATTTCTTCTCACATGAGCGACTAGCTGGGAACAAGCAGGTGGGTTAATGATGAGGAGGGGGGAGAAAGGCTTAGGAAGTAAGCGTTTATAAGGGAAGGGATGGTAGTGGTGGCGGTGATGTGGGTTACAAGAAAGAAGATTTTTTGGGGGGCAGGTTGAGGCAGAGTCAATTAGATCAGTACATAGAGAATGATGTGGAGCGTGTAGAGAAGGTGCCTGGCAGACCTGGCATATAAGGAGATGGTAAGGTCCAGCACCTCATAATCAATACCCGTTCAGCACGTTGTCGTTCTTGTAAGAGCATCACTGACTGACAGCCCCGTATCTACTTAAGAGTACGAAGAATCACAGCTCTGACTCCTCCCCTCTGCTATTAGTAGAAAGCCAATAAGTATGAACCATATGCAGTGTGTCATCATAATAAACTCCTAATAAACAGGCCTACCATCTCCAGCCCTGCATCTAAGCCTATCGAGTAAAGAATGACAAAGAAACTCATTAGAGACTGGCCTTTCTCCCTAGCTCTGCTATTCATCCGACCATGCTGCAAAAGAATGAGGAGAAATAGGAAAATTCGTAAAGTCATGACCGCCTCGGTGTCAATCTGTTTCCTCCGTTTTTCACCTCGAGTGTCGTAACCTCTGCATGTATTCTTGTCCGTCAAAACCGAAAGAGAGCGTTAAATAAAGCACCAAGCCATTCTCCTTTGCTAGGCGTGCCATCGCTGTAGCCACAGAAAGCGACAGGCAAGTAGGCGGAAGAGACGCTCAATGGCCAACCAAAACGGTCATACGCCGGCTTGAAACCATTGTAGAAAAAACGGAAAAGAAGAAAGCAAAGTCGTCACTGCTTGTGTTCGCCAAATGCCATCTCAGCGTCGACTAGACCGGGTCATTCGGTAGCTCGAGTCATATTATCCGCTACATCATGCTCCAAACCATGTCTAGATGTAGAACATGGTATCTTGCAGCCTAGGATGCACTCCACCCTGAATCGTCCAGTCCGAAGTAGCCCAGTTGAACTTTCGACCGGAATTAATGCTGCCAGTGTCCGCAGCAAGATCCTTTTGAAGGTAGCAGCGCCCTCGCTCGCATAAGAGATCGGCATAATAGGCGGGGGGGCAAATCGAAACGGCTTTAGTAGCGCGACCAAATAAGTAGCACAGGTTGTGAGTCTGTGAATGTCAGCGAGCTCAAAATACGCACGCGCATAGCATCAATAACTGACCATCTGCTCTAATCCATCTGCTCCTAAGCCAATCTCGTCACGGATAACAACATAGTGGGCTGGTCTGGCAGTGCCTTGAATGCAAGTATGGGCTTGGAGGAAGAAGTCCCATCCGCGTTCCATGGTAACGCCCCGATCTACCACAGTACCATTTTTCGTATTACCTTTGCTATCACAGTCCTCTGTCGAGGTGGCATAGAACCGTGTATGATGTCTCTTCCCAACGATAATGATCGATATCTTGGGCTGTGGCATTTTCCCGTACAGTTTCTCGCAGGCTTTTTGGAAACCGGGTAATTCATCTCTTAGCACGGCCTCATACTGTCCTTCGGAAACGCCATCCCTATACACAAGTATCTTCTCCGGCAGTTTACCTCCATTATGCTTTCTCCACAGTTCCAAACGCTCAATGATCATTTGATCCAGACCGTCGACCATTTCTTGCCTACTCTTTTGAGGTCGGATGCTGGCCGGCCATTGAGCATATCGCTTGTCAATACTAGCAACAACGCCGGCAATACTGGGCGCCTCGTCAATACTTCCCGGGGAGGGGTGCGTCACATCGATACCAACGACCATAGTCTTGCCGTCTTGGAGCATACCCATTTTATCGTTAGGTAGAGATTGGTTCACACCACCTCTCTTGAGGTTGAACTTGAGTGCGACGTTTGTGCAGTATTGGATTTGCTTGGTTCCCTGATTGTTGTAGAACTTTTTGTCACTCCCAACAACACAAACTGTGTGTATACCTATGATAGCATAATTAGACCATCATCGGAGCTCAAGAAGTGACCGTTCGGAATGACTTACCAAAGACCACATCGGCCCAGTACTTTACACGAGCGTAGGTAACAGCACTGGTATTCGGCAGAATTATCAAAAGAATTTTAGTCGGTGTCTTTTCGGCGACTTCCTTGAGCAGACCCTTGATGATTTCATCGTTCCGTTTTTCGTCCATAGTCAGATCAGCTTCATGTCTTGGGAGTCTACGATGGGGTTCGTTTCCCAAGCCGCAGTCCTTCAGAGTCTTCTGAAAGACTTCGAGATCTGACTTGAACTGGTTATCCGGCCTCCTGCTTCCGAGGCTGAACTTGATGTAGGACCAATCCTTGATAGCCACCGGCACTGTGAACTGAATTCTGATCATATTCCAGCTACCATCTCGAGGTGTCGCATCCTGTCCAGGCTTGTACAATATTTTGGGTGAAGCTAAAATCCTTGCGTTGACTGTAATCATCCTTGGTTCGACTTTCAGACCGAACGCATCGTGGACAAGATTATTTTTATTTCCAAAGATTCCGACGACACCTAGCCCTCTATTCATGATCGAGACCGCATTCTCTTGCGGCGGTCTTGCCGCATACTTTATCATTTCCGCAGTTTCGTCATCAGTTAGCTTTCTCCTGTACATTTGCTCGGGAAGTACACGACAGAGTTCGACTGGAAGATAAGTAGCCTTTTCGGCGGTTCCGACATCGATCAGAGCAACTCCAGGCTGTTGAAGTTTTATATTGTACCTTTTGAGATAGTACTGCTCCACGGTGATGTCTTGGTCCGGATCAACACCTGGAAGATCCTCACATCGAAACGTAATCTGCTTTGCAGTACCATAGAACCCTCGTGCTCTTGGTGGGCGTGAGAATCCGCGGATAGTTTTGACCTGTGTTACACTAGCCCCATTCCTCTTGATGTGATTCGTCGATACTCGAAGTTTCTTGATGAAGGGTTCTAACTTTCCATAGTCCGGACTGCTCATACGCAATCTAAAGAGATCCCACAGGTTAATTGCAGGATAGAAAGCCGAAGTACAAACGTTGACGTTAAGCAGGACCCGTAAAGTTGATGTGCGGACGCTGCTGTAGTAACCCTTTAGGGCGACAAGTCCACTACCGAGGGTGTTCTCCAGTTGCATTCTCCCATCCCGGTCTCTTCGATCAGGAAACGAACTAGGATAGGGATAGAACTTGTTACCACTACTAGTGACAACATTGTCGGTGGTGTTTGGAGTGCGTGCCATGATAATATTCAAAGCTTGTATTGTTTCGAGCTTCGCATCACTGTTCGAGCTCAATTGGGCTGGATTCGAGTCCAAATATTCCAAGAGTTCCGGGATAGCGACATATCCGGTGTTCTGTATCATGATTTTATATCGTTTAGTACGTTGGTCCGGTTCGAACACTTGGCCCGGTAGAACATCTTCCTTATCATAGTAGATGAGAGGGACCTCTCTACGACCATCGGCTCCCAGGTCCAGCTCTTTAGAAGTTAGCATTGTACTGCTATAATCAGTCGCTACTCCATGGCCAATTGCGGCGATTGGGGGTGAGTTTTGAAGTAAAAGCTCAAAAATGCGACGCTTTTTGCGGGCAGCTGTTACTTCTGGCAGAATTTCGACGCGGTATTTGAAAATCTTCTTGTCGGCCCTCGGTAGTAGATGGAAGTAGTTGGTTCGGAGGATAATTTGACGGCCGAGAGTGCCGTAGCCCGGTCTCTCGGGCAAGTTGGAGTTAGAAATCGATAGAGATTTCATCGACAAGCCCTTTTTGGCCGCTATAACGTCATTCTCCCGCTTCTGAACCTGAGGTGACGGCTGTTGGGGTGCTTCACCAGGGCTAGGGCATTATAACGGCAATGAGTCAGCCGATAGGAGAGGATATAGCAGACGGCATACGACTGACTTGTACAGAACGGCACCAGAGGGAGGTCCACCACGTCCACCACGTCCACCACGGTCAAATCCACCACCTCTTCCGCCACGTCCGCCCCGGTCAAATCCACCACCGCGGCCTCGACCTCCACCACGTTCGGCCATGGTGGCAAAAGTCTTGAAGCGGTTTGGTCAATTCCAAGGGTACGATAAGTTAGAAAGTTGACCGAGAGAATACTTGAGAGAAGCTTCCGTGCTCAGTACAATGACGAGCGAAAGCTAGGAGAAAGAGGCTTCGAGGTGCTGTATCCTCGATTCAAGTAGGACTTCGGATTCAGTCAATTGTTAGCGACACGTGCTTGCAGAAAGATAGACTTCGAGCGACGCAAGGACTGCAATGAAAAATAAGCAGATTTATGATTAAGCTGCAGTAGAGACGATAATAAGATGTGCCAGAAGCAAGTAATGGGAGTTGTAAGATGTTGTTGAGGTGAAAAGATTTGGAGGGATTAAGACACGTCGTTGGCGGGGCAAGCGCTGGTGGTGGGGCTTGTGTGACTTCAGAGAAGTAAGGACCGACTGTAAATAATATTTACTTCAGAGGAGTCAACTCCTTTCCGCAACAGTCAGTTGCCTCTCGATTGGCTGCAACAACGTTTGCGTAGATGCCGAAATGAGGGTTTCTCCCGACTCAAGTGACCTGAAGTTAAAGCTGTGATGACACTTTGTGTGTTTGCTGTGACCTCTGGAAGCCACTGGAGAT
>JAABUS010006349.1_pt1 | contig 14452 bp, 12 predicted proteins | sample 5560161 | NCBI WGS metagenome assembly JAABUS01 (sample SAMN10711885, study PRJNA513376) | rock metagenome | isolation source: Antarctica rocks | place: Antarctica: Victoria Land, Trio Nunatak nord | collected 2016-01-04 | reverse complement strand
ATCTTTTTGATTCAGTATGCTTTGTTGCCAAAAAGTCGCTATAATAGCTGTTAGTGCTATAAAAACGAATGCCGATAACCATATCACTTTAGATGTCATGGTTGAAGGTGGGATAAAGGTTATCACTATCGCCAAAACTCCTGATATTACTGCTGCAATACTTGGATAAAGTGATATATAATCTGTTAACTTCATAATATATATAAAGTCGTAAATTAATTTTATTTTTTGCATTTTCTGCTTTTAATATAAAAAAAGCAGAAAATGTAAATTTATTTACTGTAAATATGTATATCATTGCCATTAATAATATAACAAAGATGTCTATGCCATATCCAACTTTAAAAAATATTGAAGTGCTTCGATGCTTCTTTTATCATACAAAAAACAAGTTTGTATTTGAGCCAGCCAAAGCCCATTACGGTTATAGTGCCGCTGTTGCCAATACCCTGCAAATTGACAAACCAGGCGACAACTGGGCAAACCCAACATCGGTTAGTTTAAATACCAATGTACTTACACAAGGGTATTCAACCGCTGATTTTGATGCTTTGCTGTTGAAATTAGGCCTTACCGGCGGTACTGCATCACCAGTACTGGCGCGGGTTGTGCATTCTATTTCCAGCAATGTATCTCCGGTTTACTCCAATGTGGTTACTGTTACCGCTACGCCGTTTTACCTTACATCATGGCTATATGTGGTGGGAGAGTTCCAAGGTTACAGTACATCCTCTCCAGATAGTTTATTATCAGCAACCAGTAATGGCATTTATACAGGCATTATTAATTTCCCTGCCGGCAAAAAACAGTTTTTAATACTACCGGCAAAAAACTTTAATAACAAATATGCTACTAATAATGCTACAGGTTCTACCAGCACTACAGTAGCTTATAATGCCGGTAATAATTTGTATGCTCCGTCAATGCCGGGCCAGTATGTAATAACACTTAATTTAAACACCAATACAATTTCGTTTGCATTAGCAAATACTTATAGCGTTATAGGTTCTACCACAGCAGGCGGAAATTTTAGTACAGATGTTGATTTAACGAAATATGTAAATGATGGCAGCACTGGCTGGACAGGTACGATAGCGATGACTGCAGGCGCATTTAAGATCAGGCAAAACCATGATTGGACATTTGCCTGGGGAGATGTTTCTCCTGCAGATGGTAAGGACTTAACAAGTGTAAACGGGGCAAACATTAATGTGGCTGCAGCAGGCAATTATAAAGTTTCATTTGCCATTCCGCTTAGTGCAATTGGTACAGCTCCTTCTGCAACTGCTACCTATACCCTGGTAAAGCAATAACATATAATCTGTTTTAAATTTAACAGCATTAGACTTTTGCTTGATACGGATTGTTTAGGTTTTTACTTTATAAACTTGCATAACATTCAATAATTATGAAATGGAATCTTCGTTTGCTGCTGCTTGGTAGCCTGGCCATTGGTTTAGCCGCATGTAAGAAACAAGCAGAACCCAATAATACTGGATCAACTACCACTACAACCAGCACAACTATCCCTTCCGGTGCAGGCGATGGCGCAACTTTTATTAATTCCGGAAAATCGGCTATTTTCAACTTGTATGCACCTGGTAAAACTTCGGTAAGTGTTATTGGCGAGTTTAATAACTGGCAACCTACAGCCATGACCAAAACCAGTGACGGCACACGGTTTTGGGTGCAGATAGATAATCTGGACCCTGTAAAAGAGTACGCCTATCAGTATTTAGTTGATAACTCTATTAAAGTAGCTGATCCGTATTCCACTAAAATACTTGACCCTGCCAACGATCCGGGTATTCCTTCAAATGTATATCCTAATTTAAAAGCTTATCCTACCGGATCAACAACCGGTATTGTAAGCGTAATACAAGCAAATCCTGCAACTTATACCTGGAAAATCCCATCGTTTACCAGGCCAGACCCTAAGAATTTGGTTGTTTATGAGTTGCTGGTACGTGATTTTGTGGCTACCCATAGTTATCAAACCCTTACAGATACATTAAGTTATCTATCCAATTTAGGCGTAAATGCTATTGAGCTGATGCCGATCAATGAATTTGAAGGCAATGACTCCTGGGGTTACAACAGCAACTTTATGTTTGCTTTAGATAAGTATTATGGCACACCAAATGCCTATAAAGCTTTTATAGATGCTTGCCACGCAAAAGGCATAGCTGTAATACAGGACATTGTACTGGAGGATCAGTTCGGTTCTTCGCCTATGGTACAAATGTATGCTACATCAGCCGGCTCTCCTTCAGCCGCTAACCCCTGGTTTAATATGCAAAATATACACCCGGACGCTGTTGGCTACCAGTTAAACCACCAAAGTGCAGCCACGCAATACTTCACAGAAAATGTAATGAAGTACTGGATGCAGGAATACCATATTGACGGTTATCGGTTTGATCAAGCCAAAGGATTCACGCAAACTAATTCAGGAACAGATGAAGCCGCCTGGGCGGCTTATGACGCCGGTCGTGTGGCTACTTGGAAGAAGTACAACAGCTATATGAAAAGCCTTGATCCGAATTTTTACGTCATTTTAGAATATTTTGCCGTTAACCAGGAAGAAGCTGAATTAGTGAATCAAGGCATGATTATGTGGACCAATTTAAATTACAGTGCCAACCAAGCTACCATGGGCTACAATACCGGTTGGGATTTATCAGGCTTGTTTTACGATCAATATACCTTTACCCAGCCTTATAACCTGATGGCCTACTTTGAAAGCCACGACGAGGAACGCCTGATGTATAAAAACGAGCAATATGGCAATGGTTCCGGAAGCTACAACATCAAAAATCTGGCTACAGGATTAAAACGTGAGGAGTTGGCGGCGGCATTTCTGTTTTCTTCTCCGGGGCCAAAAATGTTATGGCAGTTTGGAGAATTGGGTTATGACATTTCTATTAATCAAAACGGACGGACAGGTGATAAGCCTATCTTTTGGAATTATACCAGCGATGTCAACCGCAAGCATTTATACAATGTCTATTCGCAATTTATCAAAATGAAAATCAAAAATGCCGTTTTCACAACTACTAACTTTAAATACAGCCTGAATACTGCAATCAAAACAATCCAATTGAACGGTAGTGATGGCACAAATGTAGAAGTAGTTGGTAATTTTGATGTCGTTCCACAAACAGGCGGCATTAGTTTTCCATCCACCGGTACCTGGTATGATAATATTACCGGCACCAGCATCAATGTAACTGCCACCCCTTATCCCATGACATTGGCTCCAGGTGAATATCACCTGTACAGCAACACCTTGTTGAAGCAATAGGAAGTATTAAAATACTTTTCCTGCTTTATAAAAGTAATTAGAGATAGACAGATCAATTATACTGTCCATCTCTAATTATCCCTCAATTTTTATCCCGTAAAAGAAGTACTGCACCGATAAATTTCTACCAAAATATTTTAGCCTGATTTTTAAAGACCGTTTTAGTCTCCGTATTGCTGCACTAGCTGTGCCTGCAAGAACTACTTCCGCCAACATCAACGGCGTAAATATCAGCGGTCATGCTGCCAAAAGTACCATCATCAAGAACGATCAGGGCAAATTTTATGTTGGACATTAACAGTAATTTTGTCAGTAGAACATGAAAGTTAATTATAAAGCTCTTTTTATCGGTCTTTTTTTATGGTCGGTACTTGGTTTTCAAGCTCAGGCACAAACCGGAAAAACCCAGCAAAAGAACTTTATTTATATCGATAAAAAAGGCATCATCCGGTATTCGTCCAATCATCAGAAAGCCTATTTTTTTGGGGTTAATTATACTGTTCCTTTTGCTTATGGCTATCGTTCGCACAAGGCATTAGGTATTAATTTGGAAAAAGCGATTGATGAGGACGTTTATCATTTATCCAGGATGGGGATTAATGCTTTCCGGTTACATGTCTGGGATACAGAGATTACTGATTCTGTTGGAAACCTGCTTCAAAATGAGCATTTAAGATTGTTTGATTATCTGCTTAACCAGCTTGAAAAACGGCATATCAAAATATTGTTTACGCCGCTTGCTTTTTGGGGAAACGGTTATCCGGAGAAAGATGAACAAACGGCAGGGTTTTCCGGTATTTACAGCAGGACAGAAGGGCCGGAATTGGTTGCCGGAGAAAAAACAGATCAGGTTTCATTTAAAATATCAACACAAAATTTAGGTGATAAACAAAGCATTGGCTGGCAATTATTTGTTGCAGATAAACTGCGCGGACGGCTTGCAGAACTTCCGGCCTTTACTAAAATTGTTGTCTGCGCCAGGACTACAAGTACTCAGCCGGTAAAAATCAGGATCAGTTTAATTGATGCAGGTGCTTTTTCCAATGCTTCTTTTATAACCCTCGACCAGCAGTTCCGGAATATAGAAATACCATTAAATAAATTTTCGCCTGATTCTTCCCTGCTTTTGCCCAGGCCGTACCCCGGGTTTTTACCGCTTTGGTTTAAAGCAGCAGCAGGAAAGTTTAAACTTGACCAGCTTGATAAATTGGAAGTCATTGGCACCGGACCATCAGCAACCGGGCAAAACCAGCCTTATAGCTTTGAAATAGAATCAATTTTGCTTAAAAAAGATTGATAGTTTAAAACAGCTTCTTTGCTGTTTTTTGAATTAGTATAAAAAAAGGATGTCTCTAAATATTTCGTTTCAGCTTTTTTTACGACCGAGTACATCCGCTGAGTTTGTGGCAACTACCTTGTCTATTGCTTAAAGCTAAAACTTTAGCCTATTGTTTCTTTAAACGATAAAAAATATTTTTTTAAATGAATGCTAAATTTCTTATCATTGCTTGATGCAGCCAAACCCGCAACTCGAACTCGCCAATAACTTTGTACAGCATACCAACCGCAATGTTTTTTTGACGGGAAAAGCAGGGACAGGAAAAACCACATTCTTGCATCAGCTTAAAACCACGTTGCACAAAAGAATGGCTGTGGTGGCGCCAACGGGTGTGGCGGCAATCAATGCGGGCGGCGTAACCATTCATTCGCTGTTCCAACTACCTTTTGGGCCATACATTCCACAGCAGGATAATGCAAATAACCAGTTTAAAAAGCAGTTTAACCGGGAGAAAATCAACCTGATCCAAAGTTTGGATTTATTGGTGATCGATGAGATCAGTATGGTCCGGGCTGATGTTTTGGATGCCATGGACGAAGTTCTGCGCCGTTACCGAAACCGTTCCAAGCCTTTTGGCGGTGTGCAATTACTGATGATCGGTGATTTGCACCAGCTTTCGCCCGTGGCAAAAAAGGAAGAATGGGATTTGCTGAAACCATATTACGATACGCTGTATTTTTTTAGTAGCAAAGCTTTAAAAGAAACACCGCTGGTGAACATTGAACTGAAACATATTTACCGGCAATCGGACACTATTTTTATCGGCCTTTTAAATTGCATCCGCGAAAACCGGATCAGTGAGCAGGTTTTGAATGATTTGAACCGGCGGTATATCCCCCGCTTTAAGCCGGACGAACAGGAAGGTTACATTACCTTGACTACGCATAATTCTGCTGCGCAACAATTAAACGATCAAAAGTTGACAGAAATTGAACAACTAAAGCATCAATTTAAAGCAGTCATCCAAGGTGAGTTTGCAGAGTTTTCTTATCCAACGGTTGATAACTTGGAACTGAAAGTTGGCGCACAGGTTATGTTTGTAAAGAATGATACCTCGCGTGACAAGCTTTTTTATAATGGTAAAATTGGCAAGGTGCAGCGTATTGTGGATGAAATAATTTATGTAAAATGTCCGGGAGAAGAAGATGAAATCGGCGTTGGGCCAATGGTTTGGCAGAATATAAAATACGCTTTAAATACCACTACAAAAGAAGTACAAGAAACGGTAATTGGTAGTTTTACGCAATATCCGCTGCGGCTGGCTTGGGCAATCACCATTCATAAAAGCCAGGGTTTAACGTTTGAAAAGGCGATTATCGATGCTGAAAAATCATTTACACATGGCCAGGTTTATGTGGCTTTAAGCAGATGTAAAACTTTAGAAGGCATGGTGTTGAGTTCGCCGCTTACCATCCGGAGCGTGATTACGGATCAAACCATTGCTGCTTATACCAGCGAAAATGAACGCAATGCACCAACAGAAAATAGCCTGGCCGATGCCAAAAAAACTTTTCAGGAAACGCTGCTGCGGGAGCTGTTTGATTTTATGCCGATCAAATTTAAATATCTTTCCCTGCTAAAATCAGCGGAAGAAAACGACAACACTTTGTCCGGAAACCTTGCACAAACTTTGCATGAACTTAAAACCGTTGCCGAAAAAGAAATTTATGCCGTTGCCGATAAGTTTCAACAGCAGTTAAACCAGTTGTTGCAGCACCCGCAGCTTCCGGAAAACTATGAAGAATTGCAGGAGCGCGTCAAAAAAGCAAGCACTTATTTTGCGTTGAAAGTAGAGCAAATGCTTCTTTTACCCCTAAAAAAAATGGTGATAGAAACGGATAATAAAGCCATCCGAAAAACTGTGCAGGGTGCATTTAATGCTTTAAACAAGGAAGCCGCCATCAAATTTAACGTTACGAAACAAGCGGCAGCAAATGGTTTCAACGCGGTTTCTTATCTGCAAAACAAAGCCAATGCGGATATTGATTTGAATACGGCAGAAGCAAAAAGTAATACTTTGCCACAATATCAAACAGAATCAGACACAGAAAAACTTGCTTATCCGGATTTATATAGTGCTTTACGCAATTGGAGAAATCGCCTGGCCGAGGAGAAAGGCATACCTGCTTATGTTATTTTCCACCAGAAGGTATTGGATAAATTGGTTGAAGCTTTGCCTTCTACCTTGGCAGAATTGGAAACTATAAAGGGTTTCGGCCCGGTTAAAGTAAATAAATATGGAACGGAAATACTAAGTTATATCAACGCTTATTGCAAAAATAAAAAATCACAAAAGCAGCCGGCCAAAGAGGTACTTCCCAAGGAAAAAACTAAAACGGCTACCCAACAGGTTTCTTTTGATCTGTTCCAATCAGGCAAAACCATTGCTGAAATTGCTGCTGAACGTGATTTTGTCAGCAGCACAATTGAAGGACATCTGGCTTATTTTATAGAAACAGGGGAATTAGACATCAACCAGGTTTTTTCGCAGGAAATCGTAGATAAAATTAGTATATACCTTGGCGAGAACCAACCCGAAAGTTTGAATGAAGCCAAAAATGCTTTAGGTGATGAGGTTTCTTACAGTGCTATCCGCACGGTAATAAAGCATCTGGATTATAAATATCCGCAAAAATTAAAAGAGTAACCAAATTTAACTTTCACCTGCCGAAAGATAATCCAGCTCCGTTAAATCTTTTACACAACCAAAACCAATCACATCTGCAACCACCTTTCCTTCAGTAACTTCCACCGCACGCTTCAGTTTATCGGCACCGAATTTCTGCTGGATAGCGTACATTGTTTTGCGGGCCGTTTCACCTCGGTTTACATCTTCAAACAAGCTGTACATCATCTTGCTATTGTTTACAAAATCCGTTACCATTACGCGCAAACCGCTTATTTTCTCATTAAAAACCGGTGCCGACTGCGTGGTTTCTTCAAAACGAAGAACCCTTTTTTTGATCATCCGCATCAAACTGATCGCATCCTGGATTGGGTTGGTGATTGAAAAACCATCGTCCCAGCGGCTTTCGTCCGTATATTTCACACTGAAAGCTACGTTTTTGCAATAAAAATTATGGTGAACCATGCGCCGCTCCAATGTTGTGCAAAGTGTTAAAAACAATTGTTCGATATATTCCGGGTTGCTTCTTTTATCGGCAGAAATCTGGCGCATGGCCTGCATCCCTTTATAATCAGTCACGGCCATACCGGTTTCAATAAAATTCAACCGGTAATGCCAGTACATGCCTTCGATGCTTTTAAAAACCCCTTTTAGTTTTTCTGGTGGTGCATAACGCATTTGCAGCGGTGTAACAATGCCGGCGCGTTCCAGCCGGTAAGCCATATTTTTGCCGATACCTGGCAAGTCGCCCAGCGTTAACGGTGTTAGTTTGGCATCAATATTTTGTGCGGTGATGATTTGCAAGCCATCAAAACCTCCGATGTCCGAACCTAATTTCGCCAGAAAAGCGTTCGGTGCAATCCCAATCGAGCAGGTCAGCCAGTCGCCAACTTCCCGTTTAATATCCTCCTTGATTTTTTGGGCGATAAAAACAGTATCCGGATAAACCATTTTGTAATTGGTCAGATTAACGATGGCTTCATCAATACTTTTCGGGATCACTTCCGGGCAATAACGTTTTAAAATGTTGATGATCTTGGTGTGATATTGCCGGTAACGCTCCGGGTGGCTTTCTACCGGGATTAGCTGCGGGCAAATTTTCATCGCTTCGTTCAATCGCATCCCGGTTTTTACGCCCATCTTTTTTGCTTCCACAGAAAGCGCGATCGCGAAACCATATTTACCTGTATAAACGCAAACGCCAACCGGCCGGCCGCGCAGCCAGTAATTATCCTGCTGCTCGCAACGGGCAAAAAAGCTGTTCATATCTACAAAAAGTACGCGCGCTTCGGTTTGTATTTTGATGGAATTCTGATTCATAATCCTCAAAAATGCTAATTATGTTAGTAAAAACAAACAATGTGGAAAAGTTTATTTTGAAAGAAGCAGGAGCGGCAATGCTTCTTTTAGCATACAAAAATCATTGTTTACCTTTCCGTTTTTATAAACAGCATGATTAAAATAGGGATTATCGGTTTAGGCGATATTGCTGCCAAAGCTTATCTGCCGGTTTTAGGCAGCAAGGCAGGTTTTGAGTTTCATTTATGTTCGCGGAACGAAAAACGTTTGCAGGAATTGGGAAATAAACATCGTTTTCCAAACTTGCATACAAACTTAGAAAGCTTAATTGCAGGCAATATCCAAGCTGCTTTTGTCCACGCTGCAACCGAAGCCCATTTTGAAATTGTAAAACAGTTATTGGAGGCTGATATTGCTGTTTTTGTAGATAAACCAATCACGATGGATTATCAGTTGTCCAAACAATTGGTTGAGCTGGCAGAAGAAAGAAAATTATTGCTGATGGTTGGTTTTAACCGGAGATATGCACCGGTGTATCAAAAGTTAAAAGAATTGAAAAATCCAACTTTGATTATCATGCAAAAAAACCGGCAATCTTTACCTGATCTTACAAGACGTTTTGTGGTGGAAGATTTTATCCATGTAGTAGATACGCTTCGTTATTTATTTCCTTATCCAATTGAAGATTTGCTGATACATGGAATTAAAAAAGGAGAAATGCTGCACCAATTAGTGATCCAATTTGTATCCAAATCAGGCGCAGTTGCAATCGGAATTATGAACCGCGATACCGCAAGTACAGATGAAAAGCTGGAAGTGATGACGGCCACGCACAAACAAACGGTGTATAATGTTTCTGATTTGGTTTCGGAAGAAAAGCGGAATGTTATTAAACTTGGAATAAATGATTGGGAATCAACTTTGCACAAACGCGGCTTTGAACAAATGACAGAAGATTTTTTGCAGGCTGTTGTCAATAAAACTTCAACCCAAATTACAGCGCGTGATGCTTTGTTTACCCATGAAATTTGTGAGAGGATTGTGGAAAAGCTGGAGGCAAACCAATAAAGATCAACTTGTTTTAATTTCTGATGTAGTAAGTTTTTCTGTTTTTATGGAATCTGGCCATGCTGATTTTGTTGCCTTAAAAACAGTATTATGTCAGCTATCAAAATTATCAGTCGCGAAAACTTGGACATTAATAGCAAAATTGCAGGAAGGCGGGTTCCGAAATGCAAAAGCGATCATTATACTACAATACTTTTTTATGAATAAGGAGAAGTTTGCAGGTAAATAATAAAAGAGTTTTCGTACATTTGGAAGTACGTTTAACAGTACAAGAAATATGAAAGCTATAACTATTTCTACTTTACGAACAAAGATGAAAGCTTACTTTGACGGCGTAAGCAAATCGCAGGATGTTTTGATTGTTCCTCGAAACAATAAGGAAGAAGACGCTATCATAATCATTTCTATCAAAGAATATAACGCTTTAACGGAAACAGGGCATTTATTATCCACTTCTGCTAACCGGAAACGGCTGGAGGAATCAATCAAACAACTTCATTCAGGCAATACAATAGCTTATTCTTTTGATGAAAAAGATGTAGCAGTACATTGATATGAATACAGAATTTACTCCTAATGGATGGGAGGATTTTGAATATTGGTTGGAAAATGACCAGGCAACGGCAGATAAAATCAGGGATTTAATAAAATCTATTAAACAAACCCCGTTTAAAGGTCTGGGAAAACCAGAACCTTTAAAACATGGATTAAAAGGGTTTTGGTCAAGAAGGATAACAGGTGAACACCGATTGGTTTACCAGATTTCGGGTTCCAAAGGCGAAAATCAAAAATGTTTTGTTATCCAATGCAGGTTTCATTACGATAGGTAAATTGGATTAGCAAAATAACTTACACCATCCGCATATTCCCGGCATCCCAGTGTATTACTTTATTCTGAAAATAACTTTCGTTGCAGGCTAAAGCAGGTGCGGCAGCCCTGAAACCGAAAACGGCATCTTCAACTACCGGTTTTTCGCTACGGATAGCATCCATAAAATTGGCAAAATGATCGTTGGATGCATTATAACCTTGCGGTGCCTGGTAAGTTACTCCGGCTATGTCTGTTCTTTGCTGGTCGGCAGCAGAGTACTTTTTATTATAATCTTCCAAAATAGTTTTCTGCATTGCTTCCGGGTAAGTGTACAAGGAATCCCAACCGCCAATTCCGGGTGCGGCCGTTAGTTTGTTTTTATGAATGGTAAAACCATCGCCTTCACCAAAAAGATCGATCACACCTTCCGAACCAATGATTTTGGTAGAAGTGCGCTCGCCCTCACCGCTGATAAAATTCACACGTAACGTTGCCTGGAAAGCAGGGTGTTCCTTTGTTTCCGGATATTCTATCACTGCGCTCATCACGTCTGGCACATTCCGGCCATCTTTCCAATAATAGGTTCCGCCGATAGCAAAAATCTTATCCGGGCCTTTTGAATTGGTAATAAAATGAATGCCGGTAAGAAGGTGGACAAAAAGGTCGCCCGCCACGCCAGTGCCATATTCCCGGTAATTGCGCCATCTGAAAAACCGGTTACTGTCATAAGCATGCTTGGTTTTTTCGTTGGCCTGAAACCGCTCCCAAGCTACAGTTTGAGTGGAAGCATCTGGCGGAATGGTATATTGCCAGGCGCCTAAAGCACTTTGCCGGTTAAAAGAGGCTTCGATAGAATTGATCTGACCGATAGCCCCGGCCTGGTACAGTTCCTTTGCTTTTTGAAAAGCGATGCTGCTGATGCGCTGGCTGCCCACCTGAAATACCGCTTTGGTTTCCTGCTGCGCTTTAATCTCATTCATCCCTTCGCTGATGTAATGCACCATCGGCTTTTCGCTGTAAACAGCCTTGCCTTTATGCATCGCCTCGATAGCAATGGTACTATGCCAGTTATCGCTGGTAGCGATGATCACTGCATCCACATCTTTGCGGTTTAAAATTTCCCTGTAGTCGTTTGTGGTAAAAATATCAGTGCCAAAAACTTCTTTTGCCCTTTGCAGCCTTCCCTGGTACAGATCGCAGCAGGCAACCAGTTTAACGCCCGGACAAGTCAGCGCGGCTTTGGTATCGTTAAAACCCATGATGCCCATGCCAATGGTTGCAATTTGGATCTTATCATTTGGACTGATCCGCTTTTCGACTTGTAAGATCCTTCTTTCCCGGTCTTCCATGGCTGCAAAGCCTGAAAGGGTGCCAGAAGTAAGTATAATTGTACTGCCTAATTGCTTTAAAAAACTTCTTCTATCAGATGCCATGATGCTAACAAATAATAAGGTAAAACATATAAATGGTATAGGTCCCGGTCAGGTTACCGGCATAATTTGGAATAACTAAGGTATAAAAAAAGCTTTATCAATATCAATTAATAAAGCTGGTTTTTTAGAAACAGACTATAGAAAATACAATCCTTACCAACTTTTGTCTTATAAAAGAAGTATCAACTTGTAATCTATTATTCAAAATAAGCAGCATATTTCGCCGGGATTTCTTTGATGTTTTTTATTTGGATTTCTTTATAAAATACTTCGGCTGCTTCGCTTTGCAATTGGATTTTGCCATGGGTCAGCGGTTTGCGCTGGTTACCATCTTTATAACTGGAATTGGTAAGCGCCATTACAACATGTCCGTTTACAATGTGCAAACTTTTACCGCCAAAACTAATTAGCTCCAATTCTGTCCATTCGCCGTGCGGACTTTCATAATTACCGCTGGCTTGTATAAAATGATAACCGCTGCCGGTAGTTACCATTTCGCCTTTTGGGTTAAATTTGAGGGAATCTTTTTTGGGGGAATAATCAACACGGACATCTGCCTGCGAATTGGCGATGCACCAGTAATCGCCCATGCTGTTGCCATTTTCATGTGCCGAAACCTGGAACTCCTGGGCCAGCATCCAGGAATGCCAGTAATCAACCCCGGCCGGGCCTTGCGAGTTGTACAAAATGCCCGAATCCCAGGGTTCGTTCAACCGCGGCACCCACTTTTTGGTTCCCCATTTTACTTTCAGCTTGAAATCGTAGTTTTCAAAATCCTGCTTGGTATAAATACAACCGTAAATTTCGCCGCTGATACGCAACACTGGTTCGCCGTTTTGCATAACTACCGAAAAAACATTGGCCTCGTTTTTATTGTACCCAATTGGTGGGATCTGTTTGCCATTTGCGTCCACCGGAACCTGGCCTTTGTAACCCATTTTGTGGCGGTAGCTTTCGTAATTCTCCCATTTCGACAAGTTTTTATCCAGTAGATTTGTCCATTCTTTTGGTGGTTGGAATGAGGTGGTTAGTAGGAGAAATAAGGCGGATAAGAGGAGGTTGGTGATGGGTTTCATTAAAATCAGTATTAGGTTTATCAGTTGGTTTGTTTACTGATTTATAGGATACTAAACTAAAAAAAGTTTTTTATAGAGAATGAAAAGTTTTTAATGAAAAAAGACCTAAGTGGATGAACCAGCTTAGGCCTTTGGCCAATTTATGTGAGGTTACCGGAGTTGGAATAAGTATGTGCAGAATAAACCGTCTTATTGCCAGGTGATTTGGCTTCCTTGCCTCATCGGCCGACATTACGCCATGCTTTTACCTTAAGCCGTTTCATTCCAACACAGCCTTAACTTATTTGTCCTATCAGTAAGTTATGGAACCATTTTATAAGCTTCAAATATTACCAGTATTCTGCCTTGTCCTCCGCAAGGAGTAACAAAGGTACAAAAATTGTATTTTAGTGAACTTGATTTAAATTCTAATGAAAATAAATTTACTTGCTTCAAAACTTGATTTATCAAATAAAGGCTTAACTGAAATACCAGAGGAAATATTTAAATGTAAAAATCTTAAAAAATTAAATTTAAGTCATAATCAAATAAAGGATATTCCTAGGGAGTTCGGTAGATTAAAGTATTTGAAAAGCCTAGACTTATCACATAATGAAATATCAAACTTGTGGTCTAAATTCTTCGATTTAACAAACCTTGAAGTACTTATACTTAATCATAATAAACTGAGAGCATTACCACAGCAATTAGAAAAACTTTGTAAATTAAAAAAATTAGGATTATCTGAGAACCACTTCGAGGTAATACCTAAAATATTATTATCCTTAAAAAATTTACAGTTTTTGGATATCTCAAATAATAAATTATCACAGTTTCCATTTGAAATTCTTTCTTTAATTGAGCTAAAAGGATTATGGTTAGGCAAAAATCAATTTGTAGAATTTCTTGCGGAGGATATTAAGAGCAAGCTTACTAAATTGAAATATCTTTATTGCTTTGGAGCAGTAAGTGATTCAATTATAAATTTAAATAACGATTATTCAACACTACAATCACAAAAAGGGAATGCGATTAATCAATTAGAATTGATGACATTTAATAATAACAAAGACATTTTAAAAAATCAACCTAAATTAAACCGCACTAACTCAACAGATATATTTATTTGTTATGCTCATAAAGATGTTGATTATAAAAATGAAATAGAAATTGCTTTAGAAAGCATGAAATTTGAAGGATTAGCAATTGATTTTTGGAGTGATAAAAGAATAGAACCAAGTGATGAATGGCTTGCTAAAATTGAAGCTGCACTCAATAAAGCTTCAATTGCTATTCTTATAGTATCCAATTATTTTTTAGCATCAAAGTTTATTCGTCATAAAGAATTACCTACTTTACTTGAAAAAGCACAAAAGGAAGGATGTAGAATATTTACTATTATTGCTAGAACATGTAGGTTTAAAGAAGAAAGTAAGTTAGAAAAATATCAAGCAGTAAATGCTCCAGAAAAACCGTTAAATGCACTTACACCATATGAGCAGGATATTGTTTATTAT
>JAABUS010006348.1_pt1 | contig 14455 bp, 12 predicted proteins | sample 5560161 | NCBI WGS metagenome assembly JAABUS01 (sample SAMN10711885, study PRJNA513376) | rock metagenome | isolation source: Antarctica rocks | place: Antarctica: Victoria Land, Trio Nunatak nord | collected 2016-01-04 | reverse complement strand
CAGCTTCCACCACCACCTCGCCCATGGCGGCGAATGGTTGGTCGCCATGGCCGCCGACGGCACCCCCGAGATCATCCCCCCGACCCGCATCGACCCCCACCAACAACCCATCCGCCACCAACGCTTCCGACGACGACTCGAGTAACGCTCGCCCTTGTCCCAAGGGGGTTTTGTCTAGGCAGCGCTTAGGGACCCCCAACAGCACCCACCCACCAACGGTCAGCGCGATGATCCATTTCTTCACGCCGGCCTCCGTGCCGACAGCTTCGCTCGGGTCCCCATGCACATGCCAATGACCGTCGGAAGCCCGGATGGTTCCTCCCAACAACAGCTCGCCCCCTTGGACTAGTCCCGGGGGACTCGGGCAGCAGAGCGGAGGTGACCCCCTCTCGTTGACCGCCGCCGCGTTGGTCGAGTCTGTCCGGCGTACGGTGTAAGTGGCGGTGTTCATTTCAGTGGTTCTCGGCTGCCTGGCATGCGGTCGGCGAAGGTGATGGCGAACGCATTCAGGGCTGGCTTCCACCGCACCGACCATCGTGTCTGACCGGTGCCCTTGGGGTCTAGTGATCTGGTGACCAGGAAGGTGTCCTCGGGCCTTCACAGCCCGCCGGTATCCGGCGTTCAGCGACTCGATGTTCGTTCGCTGCGCAGATGACCTTGCGGATCTCGAGGTCGTAGAGCCTGTCGCAGAATGCGTGTCGGCGCGGCGAGCGCCGGTGACAGTCGAGACGATGAGTCATGGCCAAAGAGTTCCGTCCGGTGTCGCGCGATCAGGTGTTCTTGTTACCGCCGGATATGCGGGAGTGGTTGTCAGCTGATCACCTGGTGTGGTTCGTCTTGGACACCCTTGAGACGTTGGACCTCAGCGAGTTCGAGGCCGGCCGCAGGCGTGGCGGGGTCGGCGCCGCGGGTTACGACCCGCGGATGCTGCTCGGATTGTTGATCTACGCGTACTGCCGCGGGGTGCGGTCGTCTCGTCAGGTCGAGCGGCTGTGCGGCACGGACGTGGCGTTCCGGGTGTTGTGCGCCCAGGACGTCCCGGACCACTGCACAGTGGCTCGGTTCCGTGCTGAATGCCAGCACGCGTTCGCGTCGCTGTTCACGCACGTTCTGTTGATCGCCGGCCATGCGGGTCTGGCCAGATTCGGCACGGTCGCGATCGATGGCACCAAGATCGCGGCGAACGCCTCGATCGACGCCAACCGGGGCGCTGAGTGGCTTGCGCAGGAAGTGGACCGGATGGTCGCCGAGGCCGAACAGGTCGATGCCGCCGAAGACCGTGCCGCGCAGCGTGGACAACGGGAGGGCCAGGGTGACCGGGTGCCCGCTGGACTGGCCAATCCGGCGGACCGTCGAGCACGGATCCGGGCAGCCGCGCAGGAGGTGACCAAGCAGACCAGGCAGCAGGCGGAGGCCGAGGAGTCCAAGGAAGCAGCAGCGCGTCGGCGTCGGGAACGCGCCCAGGCTGGGGAATCGGTAATCGGACGGATCCCGGCCGGACCGCATCGGCTCGCCGAAGCTCAAGCCCACCTGGGGCGGGAGATCACCCGACAGCAGGCCAAGCTCGATCGCCGGGCGGCGATCATCGCGGCGGGCAAGAAGCCGATGGGCGCCCGACCGGTCCCAGTAGAAGAACACTCGAGTGTCATCCGGTCGCGCCGGGCCGTGGAGGCTGCGCTGGCCGCTGAGGCGGCCCAGGCCGCGAACCGACCAGGCGGCATGAAGCTGCCGAAGACCGTCGCGAACATCACCGATCCGTCCTCACGCCTGATGCCGACCCGTCGAGGGTTCCTCCAGGGCTACAACGCCCAGGTGGCCGTCACTAGCGACCAGATGATCGCCGCAGTCCAGGTCAGCCAGTCCCCGAACGACATGGCCGCCTTCACCCCCATGATGGGCGCCGCCCAGGCCGCCGCGCGGCGCCTGCATGAGGCGACCGGCCGTGATGAACACACGATCGGTGTCGTCCTTGCCGATGCCGGCTACTGCAGCGACGCGAACCTGGCCGCACCCGGACCGGACCGGCTCATTGCGATGAGCAAGAACCGTGACCAGCTCAAGACCGCACGCGAACACCCGACCAGCGGCCCACCGCCGCCTGGTGTCACCCCGAGGCAGACCATGGAGCATCGGCTGCGGACCGTCGAGGGCATGACTCTCTACAAACGGCGAGGAGCGACCGTCGAACCCGGGATCGGCAACCTCAAGAAGATCCTCGACCGATTCTCCCGACGCGGACGCGACGCCGCCGCGAGCGAACTCCACCTGGCAGCAACGGCATTCAACCTCATGAAGATCCACCGAGCCGCAGTCTGACCCAGTCAGGCTCCCGAGAGCCACACGTCACACCGCCAACCCCTCCACGACCGCGCCCGCACGGATCTTCCCGGCCACTCGCATTCTGCGACAGGCTCCGTAGTCCAGGAACTCCGATGATCTCCGCCCAGGCGTTGCGCCATAGCCGGATGATCGCCGGATACCGCTGGCCCCACGTGTCGTCGAGATCGTCCAGCGCGGCGGCGGCTGCATCTGCGTTGACCGCGGTATAGATCGGCTTGAGGTCTTTGGACAGCTGGTCCCAGGACTTGCGTGAGGCGTAGCGGAAGCCGCCCCGGATGCAGCGAATGTGGCGGCCCGTCAGGCGTCGATCGCCTCGGCGTCCACCTCGTAGGCGCCCTGCACGATGAAGTCCTTGCGCGGGCCGACGTCGTTGCCCATCAGCATCTCGAAGACTTCGTCGGCACCTTCGGCGTCATCGATGGTGATCCGGCGCAGGGTTCGGCGCCGGGGGTCCATCGTTGTCTCGGCCAGCTGGTCGGCGTCCATCTCGCCGAGTCCCTTGTATCGCTGGACCGGGTCCTTCCAGCGCATTCCCCTCTTGGCGAGCTCGGCGAGTTTTCGCTGCAGCTCGTCGTCGCTGTAGGTGTAGAGGTACCTTTCCATGCCCTTCCTTGGGTTCGACAGCTCGATCCGGTGCAGAGGGGGTACGGCGGAGTACACCCGCCGCTCCACCAGCAGCTCGCGCATGTGCTTGTGGAAAAGCGTCGCGAGGAGACACCGGATGTGGGCGCCGTCGGTGTCGGCGTCGGCCATGAAGATGACCTTGCCGTAGCGCGCTTGAGCGAGGTCGAACGTGCGCCCGCTGCCGGCTCCAACCACCTGGATGATCGCGGCGCACTCGGTGTTCTGCAGCATCTCGCCCGGCGACTTCTTCTGGGTGTTGAGGATCTTGCCGCGGATGGGCAGGAGTGCTTGGTACTCCGAGTCGCGCGCCAGCTTGGCGGTGCCGAGTGCGGAGTCGCCTTCGACGATGAACAGCTCACTACGGTCAACGTCGCTGCTGCGACAGTCGGCGAGCTTCGCAGGCAGGGCGCTGGACTCCAGCGCGTTCTTGCGCCGTTGGGTGTCACGCTGCTGGCGGGCGGCCACTCGGGTGCGCGCCGCGCTGACGACCTTCTCCAAGACAGCACGTGCCTGTGCCTTGTCGACCTTCTTGTTCGACGTGAGGAACGCTTTCATCTCTGCAGCGACGATCTTGGCGACGATGCGTGACGCCGCCGGTGTGCCCAGGACTTCCTTGGTCTGTCCCTCGAACTGGGGCTCCGCGAGGCGCACCGTGACCACCGCCGTCAGTCCCTCGAGGATGTCGTCCTTGACCAGGTCGGCCTCGCCGGTCTTCATCAGGCCTCGGGTCTGCCGCACGACGTCGTTGAACGTCTTCGTCAGCGCACGCTCGAAGCCAACGACGTGCGTGCCCCCCTTCGGCGTCGCGATGACGTTGACGAATGATCGCAGCTCGCTCTCGTAGCCCGTGCCCCACCGCAAGGCGACGTCGACCTCGAGCTCCCGCTCCACGTCTTGTGGTGTCATGTGCCCCGCGTCGTCGAGCAGTGGGACGGTCTCGGTGAAGTTGTCAGCGCCCTGCAACCGCAACACGTCGGTGACCTTCTCGTCGGTGGCCAAAAACTCGCAGAACTCCGCTATGCCGCCGTCGTGGCGGAAGCTCTCCTCTCGGACCTCGTCACCGCGCTCGTCACGGATCGCGATCGCCAGGCCCGGGACGATGAACGATGTCTGCCGCGCCCGGGTGATCAGCTCGTCATAGGAGAACAGCGCATCCTTGGTGAAGATCTGACGGTCCGGCCAGAACCGGATCCGGGTGCCACTCACACCCTTCTTGACGCGTCCGGCCTTCTTGAGACCTGAGCCAGCCGTGAAACCGCCGTCAGGACCGGGACGGGCGAAAGAGCCTGCCGCGCCCCGCTGGAAAGACATGGCGTGTATCGCCGAGCTGCGGTCGACCTCGACATCGAGCCGGGCCGACAGCGCGTTGACGACGGACGCGCCCACCCCGTGCAGCCCGCCCGTGGCGACGTAGGAGCCACCACCGAACTTGCCGCCCGCGTGCAGCTTGGTGAAGATCACCTCCACCCCTGCAAGCCCGGTCTTGGGTTCGAGGTCGACGGGGATGCCGCGCCCATCGTCGCGGACCTCCGCGGACCCGTCGGCGTACAAGATCACCTGGATCGATCGACACGCGCCGGCCAAAGCCTCGTCCACACCGTTGTCGATGACCTCCCAGAGACAGTGCATGAGCCCGCGGGTGTCGGTGGAGCCGATGTACATGCCGGGGCGTTTCCGGACCGCCTCGAGGCCCTCGAGGACGAGGAGATGACGCGCGTTGTACGCCGCGTCGACGGCTGACCCACGTGGCGACACAGAACTCCTCGGACGGCGGGAAAAGCGCGGACGCTGGGGACAAGGTCCAGCGTGGGGAACGATACCGGCGGCCTCCGACGATGCCGCCCGCCCACGCCGTGGCCTACGACACGCGGTGACGATTTGGATACAGGTCCCGCGGATGGCACGGTGGAGGGTCCACGATGCGTCATATGGTTGAGAGAAGGCTCGTCTCAACAGGTGACGCCGACCGGAATCGGGAATCCCCGATCCTGGTCGGATGTTGAATGGTGATGACAGGCTTCACCACGACGACGAGAGAGGCCGTCTGTGAACACAGCAGTTGCACCCAGTCCACCGTTCACTGCCCTTGACCGCTGTGACCGCTGCGGCGCCCAGGCGTACGTGCGCGTCGAGCTCTCGACCGGTGGCGAGTTGCTCTTCTGCGCCCACCACGCTCGCGAGCACAACGACAAGCTCCAGGAAATCGCGGCCTCGATCCAGGACGAGACGGGCACCCTCGTCTCGACACCGGGCTCCCCGCACCACGACGAGTCCTGACCACCGAGGGCGCTGCGCCCTCCACAGCAATCCGCGACGGCCACCTAAGGGTGGCCGTCGCGGTTGTCATTTCTGACAATGTCTGACCTGTGAGCACCCTCGGCCTCGCCCTCATCGGCATCGCGATTCTGATCGGCGTCGCAGGTGTAGTGGTCCCTGGCCTGCCTGGTGGCCTGCTGGTGGTGGGCGCCGTACTGGTCTGGGCAGCCGTGGAGCAGAGCGTGGGCGCCTGGGCAACCTTCGCCCTCGTCACCGGCGTAGTCGCCGTCTCCCAGGTGATCCGATACGTGGTTCCCGGTCGGCGGATGCGAGACGCCGGCGTACCGACGTCCACCCTGGTGCTCGGAGCGTTGCTCGGCGTTGTCGGGTTCTTCGTCGTCCCGGTGGTCGGGCTGTTTCTCGGCTTCGTCCTCGGTGTCTATGCCGCCGAGCGTCGCCGCATCGGCCCGACGGGCGACGCCTGGTCCTCCACCAAGCTGGCCCTCAGGGCTGTCGGGTTGTCGGTCGCCATCGAACTGGCCGGCGTCGTGCTGGCTGCCGTCACATGGTTGACGGCTGAGCTCATCTTCGTCTGACGCTCTCGCGAGCTCCTGATGGGGACCGACGTGGTGGGTGCACCTCGGTCGCGCCGGCGAGCTCAGGCGACTCATCCCCACCGGTCGAAGGCACGTTCAGATTCGACAACGGCCAGCTTGGCCACCCCCGCCATCGGGTCGAAGAATGCTCTGCGTTTCGAGCGACTCCACCGTGCAGGGAGCAGCCCGTCGCTTGATTGCGACATGCGCATGACCGTCGTGGGCAGGCAGGGTTCGTCGGTACCCCTCGGTCACTCGACGCAGAACTCGTTGCCCTCAGGGTCGTGCATCATGACGAGCTCATCACCGTCACGCACGACAGTCGCCCCGAGCTTCTGGAGTCGACGTACCTCATCCGCAACGGGTCCGGGCGCACGCAGGTCGAGGTGGAGCCGGTTCTTGGCCGTCTTGGCCTCGGGCACGGTGACGAACCACATGTTCGGCCCGCCCCAGCCGGCGGCTTCAACGAAAGCGCGATCGGGCTGTGAGTCCTCGTCGACGTTCGAGCCAAGTGCAGCGGCCCAAAACGTCGCCAACGTCAAGGCGTTTCGACAGTCCCAGGTGACCGCCTTGATATAGCTGGATGCCGTCATCGCGACCCTCTCAGCCGGGCGTCCCCGCGGGACCCGTCCGTCGTGTGAAGGGGTCGAGGTCGACGAGTGTAGTGGTCGACCAACCGCCCACCTTGCCCTGACGGGAGGTGGGCGGTGCCACGGCTAGTGCTGGTGTGCCTACGGCTGCTCGCAGTGGGTGCGCTGGTCGCCAGCGTCGAAGAGGCAGACATCGAATCCGTCACCGCCGCCTAGGACGTCCTCGGGCATTCCGTCCACTCCGTCAAGGGTGTCGTCGCCCACTCCGCCTAGGAGATGGTCGGCTCCTGCGCCACCATTGAGCCTGTCGATCCCGCTGCTGCCGTACATGTAGTCGACGCCCCGCCCACCAGACATCGCGTCGTTGTCGCCGCCACCGCCCATCCGGTCGTCTTTCCGGCCGCCGTTCAGGGTGTCAACGCCGATGCCTCCGCTCATGCGGTCGTGCCCCTTCTTCCCTCGCAGGGTGTCGTCGCCGGCCCCACCTCGCAGCACGTCCCCGCGGCTGCCTCCCACCATCAGGTCGTTTCCGCTGTTTCCGATCAACCGGTCCCTCGCGCGCCCACCACGCAGCGTGTCGCTGCCTCCGTCGCCACAGATCAGATCGGCCCCGCCGCGGCCCTCGATGACGTCATCCCCCTTGAGTCCCGAGATGACGTCGGCATGTGCCGTGCCATGAATGACGTCGCTGCCGGTGGTCCCGACGATGGTGGCGACGCGGCCTCCACACAACGTTGCGGCTGCGGCGCTGGTCGTCGCGAGGCCAGGGGAGAGTGCGACGACGGCAAGCGCCGTCGCCAGGCTCAGTTTGCGGTTCACAGTCATGAAGGTTCCCTCTCAGCGGTTGCGCGTCAAGGCTCCGTGGACGCACGGCATATGTGTACCCCCAAACTGCCCTTTTATCAGGCTAAACCAGAAAAAAGTGAAATTGATGACGCTGATCCCCCGGGCAGACCATCACGTGGACCAGCACGCGGCAGGGGGCAGGATGACGTCTGTTCGATGGACGGGCCATCACTGGCCCCAACTCGTGGCCGGCAGTCTTGGCGCGCCTAGCCTCAGTCGAGGTAGTCGCGGAGGACCTGGGAACGCGACGGGTGGCGCAGCTTCGACATCGTCTTCGACTCGATCTGGCGGATCCGCTCCCGAGTGACGCCGTAGACCTTGCCGATCTCGTCGAGTGTCTTCGGCTGGCCGTCGGTAAGACCAAAACGCATCGACACGACGCCGGCCTCGCGCTCGGACAAGGTGTCGAGGACCGCGTGGAGCTGCTCCTGCAGCAGCGTGAAGGAGACCGCGTCTGCCGGCACGATCGCCTCGGAGTCCTCGATCAGGTCACCGAACTCGGAGTCGCCGTCCTCACCCAAGGGAGTATGCAGCGAGATCGGCTCGCGCCCGTACTTTTGGACCTCGACAACCTTCTCGGGCGTCATGTCGAGCTCCTTGGCGAGCTCTTCCGGAGTGGGTTCGCGGCCCAGGTCCTGCAGCATCTGCCGCTGCACCCTTGCCAACTTGTTGATGACCTCGACCATGTGCACCGGGATGCGGATGGTGCGCGCCTGGTCGGCCATGGCCCGGGTGATCGCCTGCCGAATCCACCAGGTCGCGTACGTCGAGAACTTGTAGCCCTTGGTGTAGTCGAACTTCTCGACGGCCCGGATGAGGCCGAGGTTGCCCTCTTGGATCAGGTCGAGAAAGAGCATGCCGCGGCCGGTGTAGCGCTTGGCAAGGGACACCACCAGGCGCAGGTTGGCCTCGAGCAGGTGGTTCTTGGCGCGGCGTCCGTCTTCAGAGATCCAGCCGAGCTCATCGAGCATCTTCGCCGAGATCTTCACGTCGCGAGCGAGCTTCTCCTCAGAGAAGAGGCCGGCCTCGATCCGCTTGGCGAGCTCAACTTCCATCTCAGCGTTGAGCAGGGGCACCTTGCCGATCTGCTTCAGGTAGTCCTTGACGGGATCAGCGGTGGCGCCGGCAACCGTGACTGTCTGCTCCGGCTCGTCGGCCTCGTCTGCCTCCGAAAGGGTGAAGCCTTCCTTCTCGTCTTCCTTCAACGTTGGGTCCGTGGCGAGATCCTTCTCGAAGACTGCGTCGTCGACGTCGGCCAGCCCCTTCTTGGCGATGACGTCCGTCGCGTCGACCGCGTCGACCATCACAGCGGTGCCCACCAGCGTGCCGGCGGCATGCTTCGCCGCACCCTTCTTGGCAGGACCAGTCTTGTTGAGAACGGTCTTGGCGGGAACAGCCGGCTCGGGTGCGGCCGCCTTCGCCGCAGCCTTCTTGGCAGGGGGCTTCCCTGCAGACTTCTTGGTGGGAACCACCCTTCCCGGAGCGGCCTTCGCCGCAGACTTCTTGGTGGCAGCCAGGCCCTCCACGGCCTTCACGGGAGATGACGGATTGTCGGACCTCGGCGGGGCAGCCTTCTTGGTCGCCGTCGACGCCGTCACCGTCGCACGACTCGCGGCCGACGCTGCAACGGTAGGCCGAGGGGGCGCTGCAGAAACACGGGATTTGGACACGGTGCGGGGAGTGTTCGGTGACACGAACAACCTCTCGTAACTCGATCGGGGCGCGGCAAGACCCGTTCACGTCAATGCCGCGGCTCCATTGTGACACGTTCTCGCGCTGTGTTCACATCGAGGCCGCGGCGTCGTCACGGCTGCTTGAGTGCACCCTCGACGACGTCGAGGACCCGCTGGAGCTGTCGGTCGTCGACAGCCCCGAACCCCAGCACTACGCCATGCCGCGCCACGGTGCGACAGAAGGCGGACAAGGGCGGCAACGCGAAACCCGCCTCGCCGGCAGCGGCCACCACCGCCGTTTCCTGACGCGCACTCAACGGTACGGCGACGTACATGCCCGCAACGTCGTCGACGTGGTGACCGCAGGCGCCAAGGCGCTCGACGACGAGGCGACTGCGCTCGGCGTACACCCGTCGGGCCGAACGCACCAGTCGGTCGAGGTGCCCCTCGCGCAGCATCGAGAGCAGCGCCGCCTGGAGTGGCCAGCTCGGGTGGTCGTGACGTCGGGCCCGCCGCGCGGCAATCCCCGCGACCACAGCCGTTGAGGCGACCAACCAGCCAAGGCGAATGCCGGGCTGAACGATCTTTGAGCTGGTGCCGAGGTAGACCACCCGGTCGAGGTCGAGCGCGGCGAGAGCCGGAAGCGGCGCCATGTCGTAGCGGAACTCACTGTCGTAGTCGTCCTCGACGACCAGCACGCGACGGCGGGTGGCCTCGGCGAGCAGAGCCATCCGTCGTCGTACCGACATGGTCACGCCTAGCGGGTGCTGATGTGCCGGCGTGACATACACCGCACGCAGATCGGCCGGCGCCTCGGTGAGCGAGCCGACGTCGATGCCTTCGGAGTCGACCGGAACGTCGACCAGCTTCCTGTCGGCGTCGGTCGCCACCGCCGCCGCCGCCCGGTAGCCGGGATCCTCCACCGCCACCGGGCCGGCGGGCAGGTTGTCGAGCACGAGCGACCACGCGTGCGTGGTGCCGGCGGTCACGAGCACGTGGTCTGCCGTGCAGGCTATGCCGCGTCGACGACCCACGTAGCCGGCCAGCTCCTCCCGCAACTCTCGCAGGCCGGCTGCGTCGGGGTAGCCGGTCGGCATCCGCTGGAGAGCCACCTCGCGCCAGGCCCGCCGCCACCCCGCATCGCCACGCGGATCTTGCCAGGGCGTGCCTGTATCGAGCGGGATCAGCCGGGACCGGTCATCTCGAGGTGCGCGCACCGGCGAGCCGAGCGGGGCGACTGGTGGACGTCGTACGTCGACATCGGTGACGAACGTGCCGGCTCCCCGCAAAGCCTGCGTCCATCCCTCCGCCTGCAGCTGGTCGTAGCCCTGCTCGACAACGGCCCTGGCGACGCCGAGCTCGGCCGCGAGGGTGCGGCTGCTGGGCAGTCGGCTGCCGGGTGCCAGCGCGCCACGGCGCAGCAGGTCGCGGATCTGCGCCGCCAGCTGAACCGGCAACGCAAGGCCGGTCCCACGGCGCAGGCTCAACGCCAATGGCTGCGCGTGTGGGCGGGGCAACTCCTCCTCCCGCCCTTAGTGGCCTGGTGAAATTGGCAGAAAGTGGCTAGTCACAACAAGCCACTCTACCGTCACACTGGAGCCATGGACACACCCTCCCCTTCGCTTTCGCCCACGCCACGCACCCGGCTGCGGCGGCACGCTGACCGCGCCCAGCAGGATCGAGCCGCGCTGCTCGACGTACTCGACCACGGCCTGATCTGCCACCTCGGCGTGATCATCGACGGCGCTCCGCTCGTCCTGCCGACCGTGTTCGCGGTCGATCCGGACGGTCCGGACAGGGACGGCACCTTGTACCTGCACGGTTCGGTCGCCTCGCGCTCGCTCGCGGAGGGACAGTCCGGCGACATCTGTGTCACCGTGACCCATGTCGACGGGCTTGTCCTCGCTCGCTCCGGGTTCCATCACTCCATGAACTACCGCTCCGCGGTCATCCTCGGACGCGGCCGGCTGGTCGAGGATGCCGACGAGCTGGCACACGCCCTCGACCTTGTCGTCGACCATGTCATCCCCGGTCGGGCCCCTACCCTGCGCGACCACACCCGCAAGGAGCTGGCCGCCACCACCGTCGTCGCACTGCCGCTGCACGAAGCGTCAGTGAAGCAACGGGTCGGCGGTCCTGTCGACGACGACGAGGACATCGAGGCGGGCGGATGGGCCGGGGTGCTGCCGCTGAGCGTGGTCGCCGGCCGGGTCATCTCGGCGCCGGACGCCGAGGGGTTGGCGGTGCCGGCAGACGTCGCGGCCCGTGCCGACGCACTGGGCTCGCCGCCGATCTAGCCGATGGAAGGGTCAGGCTTCGCTGGCCGCCTTGGCGGCGACCTTCTGCGATTTCTTGAATGCACGGACCTTCTCCAGCGAGTCGGGTCCGCGGACGTCCGCGACCGAACGGAACGCGCCGTCCTCGGCGTACACACCTGCTGCCTTCTCCCAGCCGGCGGGGCGTACATCGAGCTGCTTGCCGAGCAAGGCCACGAAGATCTGCGCCTTCTGCCTGCCGAAGCCGGGCAGGGCCATCACCCGCTCGAGCAACGCCGGCCCGTCCGCGGCGCCGCTCCACAGCGCTGCCGCGTGGCCTTCGTAATGGTCGACAATGTGCTGGGCGAGCGCCTGAAGCCGGGCTGCCATCGCGCCGGGAAAACGATGTACGGCGGGCGGGGTCGCGCAGACCTCGACGAACTCCTCGGGTGCCGCTTCGGCAATCGTGGCCGGATCGAGCGTACCGAAGCGGTCGAGGATCTTGGCGGGGCCTGCGAACGCACGCTCCATCGGGAACTGCTGGTCGAGCAGCATCCCGGACAACAGGGCGAAGGCGTTTGTCGACAAGACCTCGTCGGCGGCCTCGTCCTGGGCGATCTGCAGCGTCACGCGGCTGCCTTGACCGCCAGCACGGGACAGTGCGCGTCGAGAAGGATCCGCTGTGCGTTGCTTCCCAAGATCAGCTTGCCGACCGGAGACCTGCGACGCAAACCGATCACGATGAGGTCCGCGGACACCTCGGCGGCCACGTTGATGAGATCCTCAGCCGGGTCCAGACCACGGACGAGCTGTCGGATCTCGTACTCGACCTTGTCGGCTTCGAGCGCGCTCCGCACCCGCTCGAGCTGCGCCTCGGACTCGACCGCGTCGTCTCGATCGAAGCCGGGACCGCCTCGATGGGAGTTCACGATCACCAGGCTCGCGTCGCGCAGCTTCGCCTCTTCGGCTGCCAGCCGAAGGGCAGCCTCGCCTTCCGGCTTGGGCACGTACCCCACCACGATCACGGCCATCACTGGTCCTCCTCGACAATTAGCTCAGCCGAACGCTACCGGAGTCACCGTTGGGCAGCACACCCCAGCGCAGGTCTCGTCACTCAACCGGCCAGTCGTGCACCGGCTGGTTGCCGTGCATGTGCTGGGCATAGCGGCGAACGACCTCGCGGAGCGCGTCGAAGCGGTCCATCTCACCGTTGTCGAAGAGCCGGTGGAACGTCTGGACCTGCCAGGTGGCGCCGTTGCGACCGGTGAGGCAGCGCTGCTCGATGACGTCGAGCAGACGGGCCCCCTCGCCTTCGTCAACACCCCAGAGCCTGAGCCCCTCACGCGCCTTGGGCAGCAACCGACGTAGCACCAGCTCGGTTGCCCCGACGCTCCCGATGCCCGGCCAGTAGACCTGCGCGTCGACCCCGTCGCGTGCCCCCGCATGGAAGTTCTCCTCGGCCGCACCGAACGACATCTGCGTCCACAGGGGTCGCTGGTCGTTGACCAGGGCTCGCACCAGACCGAAGTAGAACGCGGCGTTCGCGAGCATGTCGATCACCGTCGGGCCGGCAGGCAGGACCCGGTTCTCCACCCGAAGGTGCGGCACACCCCGCGTCACGTCGTAGACCGGGCGGTTCCACCGGTAGATGGTACCGTTGTGCAGTCGCAGCTCCGCCAGCGACGGAGTGTCGCCGCCGTCCAACACCGCCACCGGGTCCTCGTCATCGGTGATCGGGAGAAGTGCAGGAAAGTAGCGCACGTTCTCTTCGAAGAGGTCGAAGATCGACGTGATCCAACGCTCGCCGAACCACACCCGCGGGCGGACACCTTGGGACTTCAGCTCCTCGCTGCGGGTATCGGTCGCCTGCTCGAACAGGGCAATCCGGGTCTCGGCCCACAGCTGCTTGCCGAACAGGAACGGCGAGTTCGCCCCCACCGCTAGCTGGATGCCGGCAATCGCCTGCGACGCGTTCCAGTACGTCGGGAAGTCGTCCGGGCTGACCTGGAGATGCAGCTGCATCGAGGTGCAGGCGGCCTCGGGCATGATCGAGTCTGCGGTCACCCGCAGCCGGTCGATTCCCTGGATCGAGATGTCCAGATCTTCGCCGCGCGCAGCAAGGATCTGGTCGTTGAGCAGCCGGTAACGCGGGTTGGCCGACAAGGTGTCAGGGTGCATGTGCAGCATCCGCAGCGTCGGCAACACGCCGACCATCACCATATGAGCCCCGACCTGGCTGGCCTTCTCCTCGGCGGCGTTGAGCGAGCCGCGGACATCGTCCTCGAAGGCCTTCAGGCCCCCCTGTTGCAACCTTCGAGGCGGCACGTTGATCTCCAGGTTGAACTGACCGAGCTCGGTGACGAAGTCGGGGTCGGCGATGGCCTCGAGCGCCTCGGCGTTCTTCATGGCCGGATCGCAGTTCTCGTCGACAAGGTTGAGCTCGACCTCAAGCCCGGTCATCGGCCTCTCGACATCGAACCGGGACTCCCGCAGCATCCGCGCGAAGACGTCCAGGCAGCGGCGGACCTTCTCGCGGTAGCGGGTGCGGTCCTCGCGGCTGAACTCCCTGCGCTCGACCTCCTGACCCATCGCGACCATCTCCTCCCTGTCGGCGTGCACACCGGCGATCCGAGGTGTTCGCGTCGCGACCAGCCTGCCCTGATCGCGGCCCCGCCGCCACCGAGCACGCCACCGAGGTCACCCAGCGAGATCGGGCGACCCGGCAGCGCACTCCCAGCCGCCCGCTCCGTTCGCCCCCGCGCAGATGTGGTGATCCCAGTCCTTCGGGTTGATCGCTGAGTCGAGGATGGCCTGCAGCAGCTTCGCCATCGAGTACGTCGGCTCGACAGCGAGCACGCGGTCTGTCGCGTGCGACGCCAGCACGCCGGTGCCCTTCAACCACGCTGCGAAGGCGGTCAGCGAACCCGCGGGCGGCATCAGGTAGTCCGGTGAGCACCGCATCACCTGGGACCACAAAGCGAAATGCGCCCCGGCCGTGGCCCGCGTCATGCTGGTCCACACCGCGTCACGCCTCCGCAGGTCCTGCAACCAGGACACCAGCAAGGCCAGGTCGGTGTCGTCGAGCGCCGTCGGGGTTCTGAGCCCCTTACCGATGAGCTCGTCGACCTTCGCCTTCGACGGAGGCTGCTCCGCCAGCGTCTCCAGGGCCGCCGACACCGCTGCCTGGCGTGCCGCGGAGGGGTCGAACTGCCGGCGAAGCTCGTCGCGGCTCGGCAGCCGCTGCATCCCCGCCACCACCGCCTCGGCCGCGACCC
>JAABUS010006347.1_pt1 | contig 14457 bp, 12 predicted proteins | sample 5560161 | NCBI WGS metagenome assembly JAABUS01 (sample SAMN10711885, study PRJNA513376) | rock metagenome | isolation source: Antarctica rocks | place: Antarctica: Victoria Land, Trio Nunatak nord | collected 2016-01-04 | reverse complement strand
GTCCGAGTCGGAAACGGCCGCTGTCGGAGACCCGGCTGACCAGCTCGTCGCGCGCCAGGGTGGCAAGCAGCCGTGACACGGTGCTGGCGTTGATACCGGTCCGCCGGGCGATCTCGTTGTTGCCGAGATCGCCGGACGCATCGGCGAGCGTGTGCAGCACCGCGACCGCCCGCTCGACCGTGGCGACCGGCCGATTCGCCGTAGTCAATCTTTTCCTCCCGTGCTAGCGTCCAAGGTATTATGCAACAGCGTTGCCGATAGGGCAACAGTGGTCGAGAAGTCGGAACGGAAAGCCGTCCATGTCGAAAGTCGAACTGCCGCCGGGCAGCAGGTACGTCGTCGTCGGTGCAGGCGTGCACGGCCTGTCCACCGCATGGCACCTCGCCCGCGAGCTGCGCCGGCGTGGCCTCGGCAGCGGCGCCGACGTCGTCGTCGTCGACAAGACCGGAGTCGCCGCCGGCGCCTCCGGCATCGCTTGCGGTGTGATCCGCAACAACTACTTCCAGCCGGCGATGCGTCGCCTGATGGACCACTCGGTGGGGGTGTGGGAGTCCGACCCGGAGGCGTTCTCGTACCACCGCGTCGGCTACCTCCAGGCCGCCCCCGAGGTGATGCGCGCCGGGGTGGCGCAGATCTACGCCGAACAGCAGGGGATCGGCTACCCCTCGACGTTCGTCGAAGGAGAGGCCGCCTGCCACGACTACCTGCAGCAGCTGCTCGGCGACTGGCAGGCGCCCGGGATCACCAACGTCCTGCACGAGAGCCGGGGCGGCTACGCCAACAACCAGGCGTCCATGCACGGTCTCGCGGCCAAGGCCGAGGCCGAGGGTGTGCAGATCCTTGCCGGGGTGCGGGTCACCGGGCTGACGATCGACGGTGAAGCGGTGTCCGCCGTCGAGACCGACCGCGGCAGCATCGGCTGCGACCACGTCGTGATCGCGGTCGGTCCCTGGGTGCGGGACTTCTGGGCCATGCTCGACCTGCCGGCGACGATCGACGTACGCAACGTCGACGGACAGGTCCACACCGGCGTTGACATGTGGACCTACCTGTTGTTGCAGGAGGGAACGCTCGGAGTCGACCCCGGGCTTTTCACCGACACCCGCGGCGGCCTGCCGCCGGTCATCCATGTCGACTCCGACGCGCCGCTGGTCGACGAGGCTGGCGAGCTCGTCACCGACGAGATGTGGGGCATCTACTACAAGCCCGACTTCTCCTTCGGTGGCGTGCAGGGCGGTGCCATGCCGGTGCGGGTCGACAAACCGGCCGCCGAGGTCGCAGTGGACCCTTATGGTCCGGCGAGCACGGAGTACTCCGCGCCGCCCGACTTCGCCCGGATGTGGACCGCGGCGCTGGCCCACTGCCAGCGGCGTTTCGAGGGCAGCAGCCACCTCTACAAGGACGAGAACTCCGGTGGGCTCGGCTGCTTCACCCCCGACAGCTTCCCCGTCTTCGACACGTTTCGCGGCAACGCCTACGTCATCGCCGACTCCAACCACGGCTACAAGATGATCGGTGTCGGTGAGCTCGTGGCCCGGGAGCTGCTCGGTGAACCGCAGGAGCTGCTCGCCCCCTTCAGCTTCGACCGCTACCGACGTGGGGAGCTGCATCCCACCAGCAGCTCACCCTTCCCTTGGAGCTGATCACATCTGGCGCTGAGCACTTGACCGAAGCCGAGCAGACAGAAACGAGATGAGACACCGTGCGCATTCCCTACGACGTGCCCAAGATCCATATGTACACACGCATCCGCAAGTCGCCGTACTTCTACGCGTCGGAGCGCCACGGCGTGCAGTCCTACACCGTGTGCAACCGGATGTACCACCCGCGCCACTACGACGACATGATCGCCGAGTACTGGAAGCTGGTCCTCGACGTCACCCTCTGGGACGTCGGGGTCGAGCGTCAGGTCGAGATCTCTGGGCCCGATGCGCTGACGCTGGCCAACATGCTGACGCCGCGCGACCTCACCAAGTGCGCGGTGGGACAGAACAAGTTCCTGCTCAACACCGACGTCGACGGTGGGGTCATCAACAACCCCGTGCTGCTGCGGCTGGCCGAGGACTGCTTCTGGTTCTCGGTGGCCGACGGCGACGTGCTGCTCTGGGCCAAGGGCGTGGCCAGCCAGGCCGGCCTCGACGTCCGCGTCAGCGAGCCGGACGTTGCGCCGGTGCAGATACAGGGACCCAAGTCGCAGGCGCTGATGCGCGACCTGTTCGGCGACAAGATCCTCGACCTCAAGTACTACTGGAGCGCCGAGTTCGAGCTCAACGGCATGGACGTCGTGGTGGGGCGCACCGGCTACACCGGCGAGATCGGCTACGAGATCTACCTGCGCAACGCCAGTCGTGATGCGATGAAGCTGTGGGACACCTTGTTGGAGGCGGGCGTTCCGCACGACCTCGCGGTGATCGGACCGTGCCAGATCCGTCGCGTCGAGGCGGGCATCCTGAGCTACGGTTCCGACATCGCCCTCGACAACAACCATTACAGCGACTACGGGTTCCTGAACCCCTACGAGATCGGACTCGGCTGGACCGTGGACCTCGACCAGGACGCGGACTTCATCGGCAAGGAGGCGCTCACCCGCATCGCGGCGGAGGGAGTGAAGCGCAAGGTGGTCGGCGTGGAGATCGGCGGAGATCCGCTGATCGGCTATCTCGACGACTACGTGCCCGTTCTCGACGGCGACCGTCAGATCGGTCAGGTCTCCTCGGCGTTCTGGTCTCCCCGGCTGGCCAAGAACATCGGGTTCGCGCTCGTCCCTGTCGAGCACAGTGACGAGGGGACCAAGCTGACGGTGCGGACTGCCGCCCGGGGCGAGATCGACGCCGTGGTGGTGCCGCGACCGTTCGTCGACCCGACCAAGGAGACGCCTAAGGGGCGCCAGCTGGCGGGAGCGACCGGGTGACCGCTCCGGTGAGCTCCGACCGCGGCGGTCTGCTCGAGCGCCTCGAGGCCGGTCCGGTGCTGTGCGCCGAGGGCTATCTGTTCGAGCTGGAGCGTCGCGGCTACCTCCAGGCCGGCCCGTTCGTGCCTGAGGTCGTGCTCGAGCACCCCGAGCAGGTGGCCGCGCTGCATCGCGACTTCGTGCGCGCGGGTTCCGACGTGGTGGAGGCGCTGACCTACTACGCCCACCGGGAGAAGCTTCGCGTCGTCGGCAAGGACGACCTGCTCGAGTCAATCAACCGCCAGGCGCTCACGATCGCGCGTGACGTCGCCCGCGAGGCCGGGGCGTTGGTGGCGGGCAACATCTGCAACTCCAACGTCTACGACCCCGACAGCTCCGACACCCATACCCAGACCCGGGGGATGTTCGAGGAGCAGGTCGCGTGGGCGGCAGACGAGGGCGTCGACTTCGTCATCGGCGAGACGTTCCGCTACGCCGAGGAGGCGCGGCTCGCTCTCCAGGTCATCCGGGAGGCAGGGCTGCCGTCGGTGATCACGCTCGCGGTCGGCCAGACGCCGAAGACACGCGAGGGGTGGTCGCTCACGGACGCCTGCCGCCGGCTGGCGGACGAGGGTGCCGACGTCGTGGGCCTGAACTGCATCCGCGGCCCGGCCACGATGCTGCCGCTGCTGCCCGACATCGTCGCCGCGGTCGACATACCCGTGGCGGCCCTGCCCGTCCCCTACCGCACGGTGCTTGACCAGCCGACGTTCCAGTCGCTGCGCGACCACGACGGGGCTCCGCTTCCTGAGGGCCGGCCGTTCCCGACCGCGCTCGACCCGTTCACCTGCAGCAGGTATGAGGTCGGCGAGTTCACCGCGGCGGCTCAGGCGGCGGGGGTCCGCTACTTCGGGCTGTGCTGTGGTGCGGCTCCGCACCACGTGCGCAGCATGGCCGAGGCGCTGGGCCGCACCCCGGAGTCGTCGCGGTACTCCGACGACATGTCGCGGCACGCCTTCTTCGGCACGGCACCCGGCCTTGCCACCCACAACCGTGAGTACCGTGAGCAGCTCTGACCCGATTGCCCGTCCGCACCGAGCTTCGTCGTCGGCTGCGCACCGTCCGGCGCCAGTGAGACCCGAGGGTGCGCCCGGCGCCCAGCTGTGGGAGCTGTTGCAGCGGTGCCGTTACGAGGTGCTGCCGTTCGCCGGGACCGAGGACGAAGTCGAGCAACACGTCCCGGCGAGCTTCCCTGTCACCGTCACGGCTTCGCCCCGGCGCGGCCTCGAGCCCACCCTGATGGTCACCGAAGCCCTTGCCCAGCGCGGTTTCTCGGCCGTTCCCCACCTGGCCGCGCGGCTGGTGCAGGACGAGGCGCACCTCACCGACATCCTGCTGCGCCTTGAGGCGTCTGGAGTTCATGACGTCTTCGTCGTCGCCGGAGACGGGACGCCGACGGGTGCGTTCGCTGACTCGCTCCAGCTGCTGGCCGCGATCTCGCGGCTACGCGCGTCTGATGAGGTCGGTGGTCCGAGCCAGCTGGGGGTGGCGGGATACCCCGAGGGTCACCCGCTCATCTCGGACGACGAGCTGACACGGGCACTGCTGTCGAAGCAGCCGCTGGCGGCCTACGTGGTCACGCAGATGTGTTTCGAGCCTGCTGCGGTCGGCCGGTGGGTCGAGCAGGCCCGCGGGCTGGGGCTCCGGCTGCCGGTGTACGCCGGCGTACCTGGCCCGGTCGAGAGGCTCCGGCTGCTGCGCGTCGCGGCGCGGATCGGGGTGGGCGGTTCGCTTCGGCTCCTGCGTAAGCAGCGCGGAGGTGCGACGCTGGTGCGAACGGGTGGCTACCGACCGGACCGGTTGCTGGACGGCTTCGCTTCGCTCGTCCCGCCGATCGAGCTGGCAGGACTGCACGTCTACACGCTCGGTGACGTGGCGGGGACCGAGCGGTGGCGCCAGGAGACGCTGGACCGGCTCACGGGAGGAGGCGCTGTCAGTGGTTAGCGTGCGCTCACGGAAGGGCCGTTACTCCGCCGTGTCGCTGCTCCGCCACGGGGTGACGGGCCAGACCTGGCCGGCCGCCTGGCGGACCCACGAGCTGCGGCGCGGCTACCGCGTCGTGATCATCGGCGGCGGTGTGCACGGGCTGGCGACGGCGTACTACCTCGCACGCAACCACGGCATCACCGACGTCGCCGTGCTCGACAAGGGCTACCTCGGCGGGGGCGGCTCCGGGCGTAACACCGCCATCCTCCGCTCCAACTACCTCACCCCCGAGGGCGTCCGCTTCTACGACCGTTCGCTCGAGCTCTATCGAGGGCTGGCCGCCGACCTCAACTTCAACGTGATGTTCTCCCGCAAGGGCCATCTGACGCTGGCGCACAGCGACGCTTCGCTGCGCACGATGCGGTGGCGCGCCGAGGTCAACAAGGTGGTCGGCGTCGACTCCGACGTCGTCGGACCCGACGACGTGAAGCGGATCGTGCCGCACATCGACACGTCCGACCGCCCCCGCTACCCGATCCTCGGTGCCCTCTACCACCCGCCTGGCGGGATCATCCGCCATGACGCGGTCGTGTGGGGGTACGCCCGTGCGGCCGACCGCCTCGGCGCTCACCTGCACCAGCACACCGAGGTGACCGGCATCGACGTGGTGGGCGGTCGGGTCCGCGGCGTGCGCACCACGCGGGGTGACGTGGGCGCCGACGTCGTCGTCAACGCCACCGCCGGCTGGGCCAGCCTGGTCGCCGACATGGCGGGGGTACGGCTGCCCATCCAGACCTTCCCGCTGCAGGCAGCCGTCACCGAGCCGGTCAAACCGTTCCTGCGCACGGTGGTCGTCTCCGGCACGCTGCACGTCTACGTCAGCCAGACCGCCCGCGGCGAGCTGGTGTTCGGTGCGAGCGTCGACCCGTTCGCGTCGTACTCGACCCGGGGATCACTGGAGTTCACCGAGGGTCTTGCCTCGCATGTGCTGCAGCTGATGCCGTCACTGTCGTCGCTGCGCCTGCTTCGGCAGTGGGCCGGGCTCTGTGACATGACGCCCGACTTCGCGCCGATCATGGGGCCCACCGACGTTGAGGGCTTCCTCGTCGACGTCGGCTGGGGCACATACGGCTTCAAGGCCGGACCGGTGTCCGGCGAGGCGATGGCGGAGCGCATCGCCACCGGCCGGACCCCCGAGATCATCTCGTCGTTCGGGCTCGACCGCTTCGCGCGCGGTGAGCTCGTCGGCGAGAAGGGCGCTGCCGCGGTGGGGCACTAGTGGTCACTAGCCGATGATGCTGATCCCCTGCCCGTGGTGCGGGCCCCGCGACGCAGCGGAGTTCGCCTATCTCGGTGAGCCCTCGCCTCGCCCCGATCCCTCGACGGCGACCCCGGAGCAGTGGCGGGCATACCTCTACCTGCGTGACAACGTCGCCGGGCCGGTGACGGAGCGCTGGTACCACCGGATGGGGTGTCGCCGCCGCCTGCTGGTCGAGCGCGACACGATCACGAACGAGGTGCGACCGCACCGCGCGCATGTCGAAGGCGAGTCATGACACCGCCGCGCTGGCGACCCTCGGCCGCCCCTTCGACGATGTCGATGCGGCTGGAGCGACAGCCAGACGAGGTCATCGACCGCGACGTCCCCCTCACGTTCACGTGGAACGGCCGCACGTTCCCGGCGTACGCCGGCGACACGATCGCCTCGGCGCTGGCGGCCTGCGGGGTGCGGGTCTTCTCGCGCAGCTTCAAGTACCACCGCCCGCGCGGCCTGCTGACCGCCAGCTACCTCGACCCCGGCTGCATGGTGCAGGTCGGCGATGAGCCCAACGTCCGTGGTGCGCACCGGCTCGTCGAGCCCGGGATGCGCGTCAGCTCCCAGGACACCTGGCCGTCGCTGGAGGTCGACGTGAAGGCGGCCAACCGGCTGGTCGGCAGGTTCTTGCCCGCCGGCTTCTACTACAAGACGTTCATGGGCCCGAGCCGGTTGTGGCCGGCGTACGAGAAGGTGCTCGAGCGGTTCGCGCACGGCGGCGAGATCCCCGACCTGGAGTCCTACGAGCGTGGCCGCCACCGATTCGACAAGCGACACGCGCATCCCGATGTACTCGTGGCGGGAGGCGGGCCGGCCGGGATGGCCGCCGCGCTGGCGGCCGCCGAAACGGGCGCCACCGTTGTGCTGGTCGAGGAGGAGCACGCGCTCGGCGGCCACCTGCGCTGGGGCGGCGACGACGTGCGCAGCGACCTGGCGGAGCTGCGTCGCCGGGTCGAGAGCACCGCCGCGATCGAGGTGCTCACCGACTCGGTCGTTCTCGGCCGCTACGACGACAACTGGGTGTCGGTGGTCCAGCGCGGCCTCTCCACGGTCGACGAGCGGTTGGTCAAGGCACGCGCCAAGACGCTGGTCGTGGCGGCCGGGCTCGTCGAGCGGCCGTACGTCTTCGCCGGCAACGACGTGCCCGGCGTCATGCTGTCCACGGCCGTACGCCGGCTGATCGAGCTGCACGCCGTCAGGCCCGGCCACCGGGCCGTCGTGCTCAGAGCCAACCCCGACGGCGACGCGGCCGTCGCGGCGCTGCGCCGGGCGGGCGTGGACGTCGTCCACGTCGAAGACGCCCGCCGTGGCGGCGACATCGTCAGGGTGCGCGGCCGCGACCGGGTGCGGGGGGTTGAGCTCGCAGGCGGCCGGCGGGTCACCTGCGACCTAGTGGTGACCGCCACCGGCTGGACCGCGGCGGTGTCGCTGCTGACGATGGCCGGGGTGGTGCCGGCGTACGACGCCCGCGCGGCCCGCTTCCGGCCGGACACCGCACATCTCCCCGACAACGTGCTGGCGACCGGCGGCGTCGTCGGTGACGGGACCCTCGACGAACTCATCGCCCACGGCGAAGCCACCGGCAGGGTCGCAGCGACCCGGTCCGCAGCGGTGGGCCGCCGGTGGCGGGCAGCGTCACCGGCGGCGACGGAGCAGCTGGACTCGCCGGCGGAGTCGGTTGAGGAGAGCCCGCCCGCTTTGCCGGTCGACCCCCACCCAGAGCTCTTCCGAGCCCGGACGCACGGGATCGTGGACTTCTCCGAGGACGTGTCGTCGAGCGACCTGGTAACCGCTGTCGCCGAAGGTTACGCGTCTGCCGAGCTCGCCAAGCGCTACACCACCGCGACTATGGGGCCGGTCCAGGGCAAGCTCGAGACCGTCAACGTGGTCGCGATCGTCGCCGACGCGACCGGCCAGAGCATCCAGCAGACCGGCACCACCACCTGGCGGCCCCCCTACGCCCCAGTGACGCTCGGCGCGCTGGCCGGCCCGGAGCGCGAACCCGTCCGTCGCTCACCCCTGCAGGCCTGGCACGAGCAGCACGGGGCGACGCCGCTGGTGGCAGGCGCCTGGGTCAGGCCGGACCACTACGGCGACCCCGCTGCCGAGGTACGCGCTGTCCGCGACGGCGTCGGCCTGATCGACGTCACCCCGATCGGCAAGCTCGAGCTGCACGGACCCGACGTACCCCAGCTGCTCAACCTCGTCTACGTGAACCGCTGGTCGAAGCTGGCGATCGGACGGGTGCGGTACGGCGTGATGTGCGCCGAGGACGGTGTCGTGCTCGACGACGGCGTCACCGCCCGGCTCGGCGAGCAGTCCTACCTGATGACGACCACCTCGTCGGGGGCCGCGATGGTGTGGGAGTGGTTGGAGAGCTGGCTCCAGACTGAGCACCCGGACTGGCAGGTGCACGTCACCCCGGTGACGACGGCGTACGCCAGCATCAACGTCGCCGGACCGCATTCGCGTGAGCTCGTACGCCGGGTCGTGCCGGACGTCGACCTCGACCCCGAGGCGTTCCCCTACATGCACGTCCGAACCGGCACGGTGGCTGGCGTCGCCGACAGCGTGTTGTGGCGGATCGGTTTCACCGGCGAGCTGAGCTATGAGTTGCACGTCCCGGCCGGCTACGGCCTGCACGTCTGGGACTCGCTGATGGCAGCGGGCAGCGACCTGGGGGTGCGCGCCTTCGGCGTGGAGGCCCAGCGCATCCTGCGGCTCGAGAAGGGCCATCTCATCGTCGGCCAGGACACCGACGGCCTCACCGGGGCGGGCAGCGCCGGGCTCGACGCGCTGGTGAAGCTCGACAAGGAGGACTTCGCCGGACGGCCCGAGCTGGGGTGGCCGGTCGCCGACTCGCCGCGACTGGTCGGGCTGCGGACATCCGACCCCACGGTGGTTCCGGTGGAGGGCAGCCAGATCGTGACCGGCAGCAGCCACATCCGTGGCCGGGTCACCTCGAGCCGGCTGTCTCCCACCCTCGGCCGGTCGGTGGTGCTGGCACAGCTCGACGCACGGCTGGCCGAGCCTGGAAGCGAGGTCATCATCGTGATGGTCGACGGTCGCCGCGTCACCGCGGTCGTTACCGACAGCCTCGCCCAGGTCGACCCGGAGGGGGAACGGCTGCATGGCTGACACCGCTCCGGTCGCGCGCAGCGCGATCTCTCCGGCCCCGCCTGAGATCGTGGTCGCCGGCTGGGCCGTCAGTGGACGGCGCAGCACGGGCGCGCTGACCCTCACCGACGAGTCGCCGCTCGCGAAGGTCGCCGTCCGGGCCGAAGTCGACGTCGCCCTGGGACGGGCACTCGACGTGCCGTTCGGTCGCATCTCCCGCGATGTCCGGGCGCTCGAAGGCGCCGACGCAGATCTACTGGTCGTCGGGTCCGGACCGGGGGAGTGGCTCGTGCTCGGTGCCCCCGGCACTCAGGCCGTCATCAGCGAGCAGCTGGGGCGGCTCGCCGAGCGCTCGACCCCGGGCGCGTCCGCTGACTCCGGCGGGCTCGTCACGGTCGTCGACCTGACCCACGGCCGGGCACTGATGCGGCTCACCGGCCCTACCGCCGTCGAGCTGCTCGCCAGGGAGTGCGCTGTCGACCTCACCGACGCAGCGTGTCCCGACGGCAGTGCGCTGCGGACGGCGGTTGCCGGCCTGGCCACCGACGTCGTCCGCGACGACCGAGTCGGTACGCCGTCGTACCTCCTGCACTGCGAGCGCTCGTCGGGCCAGTACCTTTTCGACGCCCTGCTCGACGCCGGCACCGAGCTGGGTGTCGACGTCGACGGTTTCACCCTCACCGACCTTCGCGGCGAGCCTCGCGCGACCCACCACAGCTAAGGAGACACCCGATGGCTCTCGGCAACCTGGAGATCGCCCGCGCCGCTGCGCTCAAGCCCATCGAGGACATCGCAAACGAGATGGGCCTCGGCAGCCACCTGCTCGAGCCGTACGGGCGCGACGTGATGAAGGTCAGCCCGGCGGCGGTCGAGGAGCTCGCGGACCGGCCGCGGGCGAAGTATGTCGTCGTCACCGCGATCACGCCGACCCCGCTGGGCGAGGGCAAGACGACGACCACTGTCGGGCTGGGGCAGGGGATGCGCCAGATCGGCAGGCACGCGGTCATCACCATCCGGCAGGCGTCGATGGGTCCGGCGCTGGGCATCAAGGGCGGTGCAGCCGGCGGGGGTTACAGCCAGGTGGTGCCGATGGAGAAGCTCAACCTTCACCTGACCGGCGACATGCACGCCGTGACCGCCGCGAACAACCTGCTGAGCGCCATGCTCGACGACCACCTCTACCGCGGCAACGCGCTTGGCATCGACCCGAACAGCATTACCTGGCGTCGGGTGCTCGACGTCAACGACCGGGCGCTGCGCAACATCGTCACCGGCCTCGGCGGGCGAGCCGACGGCGTTCCGCGCGAGACCGGCTTCGACATCACCGCCGCCTCGGAGGTGATGGCGGCGCTGGCACTGACGACCTCGTTGCGCGACCTGCGCGACCGGATGGGGCGCATCGTCGTGGGCTACACCCCTGACGGCGAGCCGGTGACGGCCGAGCAGCTGAAGGCGGCCGGCGCGATGACGGTCATCCTGCGCGAAGCGGTCAAGCCCAACCTCCTGCAGACGATCGAGAACACGCCGGCACTCGTGCACTGTGGGCCGTTCGGCAACATCGCCACCGGCAACTCCTCGGTGATCGCCGACCTGATCGCGCTCCGTACCGGCGACTACGCGATCACCGAGGCCGGGTTCGGGGCCGACATGGGTGCCGAGCGCTTCTTCAACATCAAGTGCCGTACGTCGGGGGAGGCGCCTGACGCCGCGGTCGTGGTCGCCACCGTGCGCGCGCTCAAGGCGCACTCCGGCAAGTACCGCATCGTCGCGGGGCGACCACTACCGGAGGAGCTCCTCACCGAGAACCCCGACGACGTCCATGCGGGTGCCGCCAATCTCGTGAAGCAGATCGAGAACGTGCGGCTGCACGGTGTCTCACCCGTCGTCGCGGTCAACACGTTCCCCGGCGACCACCCGAGCGAGCACGCGGCCATCCGTGAGATCGCCGAGCGGGCCGGTGCGCGCTTCGCGGTGTCGCAGCACTTCAGCGACGGGGGGCGGGGTGCGGCCGAGCTGGCCGAGGCGGTGGCCGAGGCCGCCGACGAGCCCAGCGAGTTCCGGCTGCTGTACGCCGACGAGGCGCCGCTGCGGGACAAGATCGAGGCGATCGCCACCCAGGTCTACGGCGCCCGCGACGTGGAGTACTCCACCGCAGCGGCCAAGCAGATCGACAGGTACGAGAGCGCCGGCTTCGGCCGGCTGCCGATCTGCATGGCCAAGACACACCTGTCGCTGTCGTCCGACCCCACGCTGAAAGGCGCGCCCACCGGCTGGACCTTGCCCGTGCGCGAGGTCCGGGCGTCGGTCGGGGCCGGCTTCATCTACCCGATCTGCGGGGACATGCGGACGATGCCGGGGCTCGGGTCCGACCCGGCCGCTGCTCACGTCGACCTCGGCGACGACGACGAGACCGTGGGGCTGTTCTGAGCGGCGCCGACGACAGGGGCAGCGGCGTGGCGCGGTCGTACCGCGATCATGGCCTTGGTGCGTTCCTCGACCTGGTGGCGGCGCGACAGCCGGCGCCCGGCGGCGGGGCGGTGGCTGCCGTCACCGTGTCGCTCGCGGCGAGCCTGGTCGCGATGGCGGCGCGCTACTCGGCCGACCGGCTCGACGACGGTGACCAGGTGGTCGCCGATGCCGAGCGGATCAGGGTCGGTGCAGCCGGTCTGGCCGACGCTGACGCCGCTGCGTATCGCGCCGTCATCTCGGCGTACGCGGAGCTCCGGAACTCCGACGGTGAGACCGAGCGGGCGACGCTGACCGCCGCGTTGACGGGGGCCGCCGAAGTCCCGTTGAGCATCGCCGAGGCCGGCGCCGAGACCGCCCAGCTGGCCGCGCGGCTGGCCGCGGAAGGAAAGCCCGACGTACGCGGCGACGCTGTCACCTCACTGCTGTTGGCGCAGGCGGCCACCCGGGCGGCCGCGCACCTGGTCGCGGTGAACGTCGCGGCGGGTGGCGGCGAGTCGAACCTCACGGCGCGGGGGACCGACTGCGTGAGGCGCGCACAGGAGGCCGCAGGCTCCGTCGGCTAGCGCTGCGCGCTGCCTCCCCGGGTGATGCTGCGCTGCACCAGTGAGGGGGTTGCGGTTTGCGCTACTCGGCGCGCAGGCCGTAGCTCAACAGCGCGTTGCCCTTGGGGGTGCGGCGAGCGTCGTTCAGGGTGAGCCGAGTCGTCGGGCCGTCGGCCTCGAAGAGATGCTGTCCGGAGCCCGCGACAACGGGGTGGACGATCAGGGTGAGCTCGTCGAGCAGCCCTGCGAAGAGCAGCTGGCGCGTCACGGAGATGCTGCCGCAGATGCTGATGTCGCCGCCCTCAGACTCCTTGAGCGCGGTGACGAACTCTTCGAGGTCGCGATCGATCAGCTGCGAGTTCTGCCACTCCAGGTCGCCGTCGAGGGTCCTGGACGCGACGAACTTCGGCACGGGGTTGATGAAGCTCGCGAAGGGGTCGTTGGCGCTGGGCCAGTAGCCGGCCCACTCCTCGTAGCTGACCCGGCCGAGCAGCACGGTGTCGGTGCGCTGCATCATGCCCGTCAGCTCTGCGCCGAGCTCGTCGTCGAAGCTGTCGTACTGCCAAAGGTGGGGTGATTCGACTACTCCGTCGACGGAGTAGAACAGTCCTGCGGTGAGTCTGCGCATGAGGGGTCTCCAAGGGTTCGGGTTGCGGGTGGAAGCGCGGTTGGCGCCCGGGTCGGAAGCTGTGCTTGTTCCTTACAGAAGGACTGTGCCGACGCCAAGAACTCATCGGTTGCCGTCAGCGAGGCGGGCGCGGCGCTCGGCCTCGGTCGTGACCGCGGCGAAAGACTCCGCCACCACCGCCTCCCACTTGGCCGCGACCAGGTCGCCCCAGCGGCTGCCGAGGCCCCACAGGTCGGTGCCGAGATGCCCGTCGTACGCCAGCACCGTGCCGGTGCCCTGCTCACGAAGCCAGAACGTCTCGACCACCTCGGGCACCGGCCCACGGACGAGCCGGAAGCCGACCCGCTCCGGGCGGCTGAAGCGCACCGTCTCGACCGTCGTGGCGCGAAGTCCACCGCGGATGGGCGTGTAGTGAGCGGCCAGCACCATGTCCGTGCCACGCTCCAGCACGGAGATCTTCTGCTGCATCGCCCGCGGCGCCCGGACGTCGTACGGTGCGCTGATCACGTCGAAGACGGTGTCGCGTGGGGCCGCGATCTCGACGCTCAAGGGGCCGAGGGGCCGGGTCGTCCGCCCGATGCCGAGGTTGACGGGGACCGCGCCGGTCACCAGCCCGAGGTAGACAGCGCCAGCCCCGGCCGTGGCCGCGCTCAGCGTTGCGGCCAGCGTTCTCGATCGGATCACGCCGTCATCTTGGCACGGCGGTTGAGCGCGGGCGACGGCCGGCAGAAACCGGTTGGGGACTGTCGGAGTCGGTGACTAATGTCAGGTGGTGTGACTGCCGACCACCCAGGCGCGGGTTCCGAGACTGCTCTCGACCCGACTACTCTCGACCGGACTGCCGCGCCCGACCCCGGCGCTCCACCGATGGTGGTCGCACGGGGATTGCGCAAGTCTTACGGCTCCGCGTCCAACGGCGCCGTCGAGGCGGTCAAGGGCATCGACGTCGAGGTGCGCAAGGGGGAGGCGTTCGGGTTCCTCGGGCCCAACGGTGCCGGCAAGTCCTCGGCCATGCGGATGATCGGGGCCGTGTCGCCGGTCACCCAAGGCTCGCTGACGATCCTCGGCATGGACCCAGCCACCCAGGGGTCGCAGATCCGGGCCCGTCTCGGCGTATGCCCCCAGGAAGACACGCTCGACAACGATCTCACCGTGCTCGACAACCTGGTCGTCTACGGCCGGTACTTCGGGCTGGGCCGGCGCGAGGCCACCGAGCGGGCGCGGGACCTGCTCGACTTCGTCCAGCTCACCGACCGGGCCGGCGACAAGGTCGAGGATCTCTCCGGCGGCATGAAGCGGCGTCTCACCATCGCGCGGTCGCTGATCAACGATCCGGACCTGCTGCTGCTCGACGAGCCGACCACCGGCCTCGACCCGCAGGCGCGCCACCAGCTCTGGGACCGGCTGTTCCGGCTCAAGCAGCAGGGAGTCACCTTGGTGTTGACGACGCACTACATGGACGAGGCCGAGCAGCTGTGCGACCGCCTCGTCGTGATGGACAAGGGCGTCA
>JAABUS010006346.1_pt1 | contig 14459 bp, 17 predicted proteins | sample 5560161 | NCBI WGS metagenome assembly JAABUS01 (sample SAMN10711885, study PRJNA513376) | rock metagenome | isolation source: Antarctica rocks | place: Antarctica: Victoria Land, Trio Nunatak nord | collected 2016-01-04 | reverse complement strand
TCTTATAGACGAGATCGACCGTGCCGATGAGGAATTCGAGGCTTTCCTGCTGGAGTTCCTCTCGGACTATCAGGTGTCGATACCAGAGATTGGAACGATAAAAGCGGAGCATCCGCCGGTCGTGATCCTGACCTCCAACCGCACACGCGAGCTCTCCGAGGCGCTGAAGCGGCGCTGCCTGCACCTCCAACTCGACTACCCGAACGGCGATGTGGAACTTGAGATAGTGCGCTTGAAAGCGCCTGGCATCAGCGAAGCTCTCTCCGAAGAGCTAGTCAGCACCATCCAGGACCTCCGCACCCTCGACCTCCGCAAGGCCCCGAGCATCGGTGAGACGCTCGACTGGGCGCAGTCCCTCGTCGTCCTGAACGCCCCAAAGCTCTCGAAAGACCTCATAGAGAGCACCATCAGCGTGATCGCCAAATACGACCGCGACGCGCGGAAGATACTCGGCCATCTCGGCGTGAACTCCCAGGAGCGCAAGGACCTCGGCCAGAAGGAGCCAACCGGCGAGAACCCGAACGAGGGGATGTACGAGATGCACCGCTCCACCCACAAGCACGCTCATTAGGACCACTGGATGTTAGCCTTGTCGAACGATGTTCACGCTAGCAAAATCCGCCAACCTTCTCGTACGCTTCCTGCTGGAACTGTGCGCCCTAGCGACTCTAGGTTACTGGGGCTTTGCGGTTGGAGAGAGCGTGTTCGTAAAGATCCTGCTGGGTATCGGCGCTCCGCTGCTGGCCACGGTGGTATGGGGCCTGTTCGTGTCTCCGAAAGCGGCTGTTCCGTTGGAGTTGCCACTGAGGCTGGTGCCGGAGGCGCTAGTCTTCGGATCGGCCGTCGTAGCACTCTTCGCCACAGTGCATCCTCTGCTGGCCGTGGCCCTGTTGATAGTCGCGACGGTGAACCGTGCCTTGATCCTCGCGTGGGGTCAATAAGAGTCGTAGAATCTCCATGATCCGCGAAGCGGAGAAACTTCTCGACGACTTCCGGAAGCTTCCGGGCCGCGTCGAACGTCCACGAACCTTCATGGAGATCGCAGGCTACCCACACTATGAGAACGTGTGCAGCAACATCCTCGCGTTCTTCATGGACCCGGAAGAGTCACATGGGTTCGGGACTTTGGTACTTGATGCTCTCATGTCCGTCGAAAACTGTGCCGAAACAGACAAAATGATCAATGGCAGCATCTCTGTTGATCGTGAGGTTTTTGCGAACAAAGGCAACAAGATTGACCTCCTGATCACATCAGATAACCGCGCTATCTTGATCGAGAACAAAATTCATGCGGTCGCGAATAATCCTTTCGATGATTACTCCGCCTATCTCGATCAGATATCCGATGGACGCAAATCGCACAAGATCCTTTTTACACTTTATCCCACCAACGCAGGCAGCAAGTGGGGCTTTACTAACCTCATGCACGAGGAGTTTGTCGGGCAGATACGCTCGCTGCTGGGCTACTACGTCTCAGGTGCGGACACTCGACACCTGACGATGTTTCTGGACTTTCTGAACACGCTCGAAAACCTTCAAAGAGGAAGCCGCATGAACCAGGAATTCGTCAAATTGCTCGCAGATCGAGGTGATGACATTCGAAGTCTCTTCAGCGATATGAGAAGCTTCAGAGCTGATATGCGAAGCAAGGTTGAGGAGCTGAGTTCTCTCATAAATATAGAAGACTATACGAATATCGAGCAAGGTTTCTGGCGCAACAATATAGTAGATATGTTCGACAACCTGCAATACAACATTCGTGCAGCCGAGGATTTGCTAGTTGGCATAGACACTCATGTCAATCCAAACGGATGGGAGATTCGGATCTTTCCCCGTGACAAAGGCGATCTTCTAAAGCTGAGAGACTTCTTGCGACGCTTAGAGATTACATTTGAAAAGCGAGAGGGCTGGCGGCGAGACATCGTGTATCCCGCTGACTTCGCTTATGACGAAAATTTGGACCAAATCAGTCCAGTCCTCCAGAACCTAATCGACAAACTCGCCACGAGCCATGGACGCGGGGCGACTCCCTAGTGGACACCGTGATCAACGACTTCGTACAGATTCTCCGGAACCACCGGCTAAGGGTCTCGCCCGCCGAGAGCATCGACGCCTTGCAAGCCCTGAGTCACGCCGGACTCGGGGAGCGCGGGGTCGTGAAGGACACCCTCCGTGCGACGCTCGTCAAGGATCGGGACGACGCGGAGACTTTCGACAGGCTCTTCGACCTGTACTTCTCGATCCGGCCGACGGCGGCTTATCCGCCAGTGAAGCTGAAGCTGCCGGATCACGACCACGATCACGGGCCAACGCCGACGAAGCTGGAGCTTGGGGAAGACGCAAGGGGCGAGGCGCCGGAATCGGAGGAGCACAGCCACGATTCGGACGAGTCGACGGATATGCGGAAGTTCTTCGATGAGGACCGGATGCGCCCCTCCGAGAACATCCACGGCGAGGCGGATCGGATGCGGCTCTCGATGTTCTCGCAGGAGTTGATCCTGAACCGCAAACCCGGCGCGATGGAGAGCGCGCTCCAGCGCCTGACCTACCACATGAAACTACGCCGAACCCGCAACATGTTCAATCCCGGCGGCCTCGTCCCGAACGCGGACGGCGGCGAGGAGATACCGCTGGACGTCTCCGCCGTCGACCTCCAGGACTTCGTGGACCACCTGCACGAGATGGACGTGGACGAGGCCCTCATCGCGGAGCTTGAGGCCCAGTCAGAGAACATCCTGCGCGGCCTGCCAGAGCTCATAAAGCAGATGCAGGAGCGGGACAAGCTGCTCAAAAAAGACACCAAAGACGACTCCGAACTGCGGCGCCGCGCCCTGCGGAAGATGCTCTCCTTCTCCGCTAGCGAGCAGCGGGAGATGGAGGCGGCGGTGCGGCGCATCGCCCGCAACATCCAGGGCGCGAAGACCCGGCGGTTGAAGCAGGACCGGATCGGACGCATCAGCGTCCCCCACACCCTGCGCCACAACATACGCTACGAGGGCGTCCCCTTCGATCCCGTCCTACGCCGCAAACGTGAGGGCAAACCGCGTGTAGCATTGTTATGCGACATTAGTCTAAGCACCCGGAACCTGAGCCGGTTCTGGCTGCACATGATCTACCAGATGCAGAGCCTGTTCTCGAAGGTGCGGACGTTCGTGTTCGTCGCGGACATGGCGGAGGTTACGCAGGTTCTGGAGGAGCACGATATGAACCGGGCGGTAGAGGAGATCTTCTCCGGGCGCGTCATCGACGCCGACGTGAACAGCGACTTCGGCAAGGCGGCGGAGCAGTTCAAGAATCGCTACCTGCCGACCATCAACCACCGCACCACGGTCGTCATACTGGGAGACGGCCGGAACAACGGCAAGGACCCGAACATCGCGGCGTTCGAGGAGATAGCGCAGCACGCGCGGCGGACTATCTGGATCTCACCGGAGCCGAAGTGGGGCTGGAACCTCGGCTCGTGCGACATGCCGCTCTACGAGCCGATCTGCGACCGCGTCGAGGTCGTGCGGGACGTGAATGGACTGGCAAGCGTCGCCGAAGAGCTGGTAAAGAGCCGCGTATGATGGGCAACTCCAAAGAGGTCCCTTTCTCTCCCACCGATTCGTTCCGCTTCTGTCCGGCGGACGGGGCGAGGCTCGGTGAAGCGCGCGCAAGCGGCGGGACAACGTGCCCGGAGTGCGGGCGGTCGTGGTACCGCAACTCCGCGCCGACCGTTGGGGCGGCTATCGTGCGGGACGCCAAGGCTCTCGTGACGGTGCGGGGCATCGAACCGGAGAAGGGGCGTGTGGACGTGCCGGGTGGTTTCCTGGAGGTTGGGGAGCATCCGGTGGACGGACTCAAGCGGGAGGCGCGGGAGGAGCTTGGGGTCGAGATCGAGGTCGTGGGGGATCCCGTATCGCTGGCGATCCACAACTACGGGGAGGATGGGATCTATGTTCTCGCCATGGGCTTCAAGGCTCGCATCGTCGACGGCGAGCCCGAGCCGGCGGACGACGTGGCGGAGATAAGGTGGATCTCATCGGAAGAAGTGGACGATCTGGACTTCGCCTGGAAGCATGATCGGGAGTTCGTGTGGGCGGCGCTGAACGATGGGGAGTAAGATGATCTGCCCGGCGCTAAATATTGTCCGGGATGCCGTGTAAGGTCCGATGAGAGGAGGCTCATGTCCGCGATAGACGGATGGTTAGAGGGACTCATGCACGGTCAGGCGAGCCTGGCGGTCATACTGGTGATCAGTTTGCTGCTCGGCCTGCGGCACGCGAGCGACCCGGACCATCTGGCGGCCGTAACGACGCTTATCGCATCTGAGGAAGAAAGAGATCAGATCAAAAAAGCCAGTTTCATGGGCTTGCTGTGGGGCCTGGGTCACGGCACGACGCTCATAATCGTGGGGCTGCCGCTGGTGCTTCTAGGACGCTACCTGCCGGAGATCGTAGGGCAGATAGCCGAGGTAGCCATCGGCGCGATCATCGTGTTTCTGGCCGTTAGGCTGCTCTTGCGCTGGCGGCGGGGCCTGTATCACTTTCACGCCCACGAGCACGCCGGCAGGGATACCCACCGGCACGTCCACTCGCACGCCCGCGAGACCTCTCACGCTCACGCCCATAAGGCGCCGGTACGCACGCCCATCTCGTCCTACGGAATCGGGCTCGTACACGGCATCGGCGGCTCGGGGGGATTGACGCTGCTCTTGCTCTCGACTATCTCCGACAAGACCGAGGCGGCGGTTGCGCTATTCATCTTCGCGGCCGGGACGGCCGTCTCCATGGCGCTGCTCTCGACCGTCTTCGGACTCGCCATCGCGGGTGGACCTATAGGCCGGAACTTCGCGCGGGTCGCGCCGGTGCTGGGCGTTCTGAGCATGGCGTTCGGGGTCTGGTACGCGCTCGGGGCGCTGGGAGTCGTAGCTTATCCGTTCTAGTAAGATTTAGTAAACCTAGAGAAAGGAGAAACACAATGCCGAAATTCGTGATCGAGAGAGAGATACAGGGGGCCGGGGACCTATCCCAGGAAGAGTTGCAGGGCATCTCGCAGACCTCGTGCAGCGTGCTCAACGACATGGGACCGCAGATACAGTGGGTCCAGAGCTACGTAACGGATGATAAGATCTACTGCACATACATCGCCCCAAACGCGGATATGGTCCGCCAGCACGCCGAGCAAGGCGGCTTCCCGGCGAACAAGGTCTCCGAGGTCCGCTCCACCATAGACCCGACCACCGCCGAGGCGTAATTTTTCCAGGAGTTATCGCGCTCCCGGTCATCGGATGAACCGAAGCGGAAACGCCTACGGCACACCGCTAACCGGGAGCGGCTGGAACTCTATCCGAAAGCGTTCACGAGGGATGGCGGAGGCTGAACGCCAGCGTCACGACGACGGCCAGCGGCAACAATACCTGCGCCAGCATGGGACCGCCTGCTTCCACGAGAAGCCATGCCAAAAAGAGTGCGGCCACGCCGCCCGCCGCCAGCACGGCAGAGTCGCCCACCAGGAAGTCGTACCAGAAACGTCCGAACCCGATCAACCACTTCACGCCTTGCGCTCCAGAGGCTTATTGCTCGCGCCACGAGCCTTGATGACCGCGACCATTAGGGCGGCGACCACGCCGTAGAAAACGACGAGCAACGGGATCGCGGCGTCGCCAATCGCCCACTCGATACCGACGCCTTCACCGCCCCAGAAAGTGCCGAAGGCTGTAAGCATGAGTCCGACGGCGAACTTGATGACGTTCTCGGGGACGCGGCTGAGAGGACGGTGGACGGCGACTCCCACAAGCGCGACGAGGCCCACCGCGAGGAGGGCGCCGGTGGCGCTGAGGCCCAGTTGACCAGAGCTGGCGCCAAAGGTGATCACGATGAAAGCAACCTCCAGCCCTTCCAGAAAAACTCCCTTGAACGACAGGACGAATCCGGTTCGGTCAATGGTCTTTCGTTTGCCCGCCCCTCCCGAGAGCCGGGCGACATCGGACTGGAAGGCGCGCTCCTCGTCGCGGAGCGCCTTCAGGCCGGAGGCGCGTAGTATGGCCTTACGCAGCCACTGCAGGCCGAAGATGAGCAAGAGCGCGCCGACCAGGACGCGCAGCGCGTCGAGCGGCACGTAGAGCACGAGCGCCGGCCCGAGCGCCGCCACCACCACGGCCAGCGCCACGAGCGCCAGGGCAACGCCGGTAAGAGACGTCCGCCAGCCGCGCGTGATCCCAACAGCCAGCACTATGGTAAGCGCTTCGACAGCCTCGACCGCCGAGGCCAGAAAAGACGTCAGAAGCAGCAGAGTCCCGCTCAAGGGTTCGACCTCCAGGCAAGTGCGTCACACAGAACGAAGAGATAATACCCCTTCCCGGCGGAGAAGCTCGTCCGAATGCTAGATCCCTTCGACCGCCTCCCGGATCGAAGTATCACCGGCCAGGATCTCGAACTTCTTGCCGTAGGTGTTCCGCGCTTCGAGGGCGACGGCGAATACGTGGGCCACGTCCTCACGCGGGATCTCATCGTACCTCCCGAGCGATTCCGCCGCATCAATTCCGCCGGTCCCCGCCTCGTCCGTGAGTCTTCCGGGCCGGATGATGGTGTAGTCGAGGCCGCTGGCCTCCAGCCGCTCGTCGGCGCGGGCTTTAGCTTGCAGGTACGGGCGCATAGCCTCGTCGCGGCTCTCCGGGTCGTCGACGCCCGTGGTGCTGAGGATCAGGTAGCGCTGGACACCGTGCTTCTCCGCGGCCTCAATGAGCTTCGCGGCGCCGCCGTAGTCCATCGTCTCCTTGCGGGCGTTCCCACTCCCAGGTCCCGCCCCGGCGGCGAAGATTATAGCGTCACAGCCCGCGACAGCCTCGCCTACACCGCCCTCGACTTCCTCGGTTTCGAGGTCGCAGAGTACGGGTTCCGCGCCATCCGACTCCACGTCGGGTAGCTGCTCCTCCTTGCGGACCAGCCCACGGACCTCGTGGCCGTCCCGTAGCAGCATACTAATGAGGGGCCGGGCCACCTGGCCTCGCGCTCCCGCTACCAATACTTTCATGCAGACTCCTTTACTGGCCGATGTCAGCATCGCAAGTCTATACCGGAGTTAGAGCAGCCGGTGAATTCGGACCTGTTACCCTCGGCTCTTCTATCCTCTAGTCACGGGGTACGATAAACTGGGTTGCGGGAAGATTTCGGGAACGGAGGCGGTCATGCAGCAGAATGTGGGACGGGCCGGTTTGGGAGTCGGGGGCGCCTTTGCGCCTTTCGCCGGGGCGCTAGAGGAGACACTTCCTCAGGCTCTGACCCTGTCGGACGTGGCGAAGATGACGCCGATGGAGATCGCGCAAAACTCCGCGCTGGTGACGAGCTCTTACCAGGAGCTCATGAGCATGGCCTTGTCGCTGCAGAACGAAGCCTACGGAAACCTCATGCTCAGCATCCTCAAGGACACCAGGGTCACCTTCATGGAGCTCTACCCCGAGAGGTCCGACCGTGAGGCCATCCGCGACGAGCTGGCAAGATTCGGCTACATGTCCAGGGAAGACGACGTCGATGATCTCTTCCCGCCACATCCCGACGAACCCCAACCCTACGTGGCGGCGCCGCAGAGCCACGAGGATCTGTACAATCCGCATCCCGGCGGGATGGCGATTACCTGCGCCGTGAACTGCCGCCTGAGCGAATACCACACCATGCTCTACCGGGAGCACTTCGGGGTTCCGGTGGACCGGGACCTGGCTGTCGCGGGACTGTGCATCCATGAGTACCCGAAAGCCTGGCTCTACTACTGGAATGAGGATGGCTCCTACGGGATAGAGCCGCGGACTTTCGGTGGAAATATGCACACCCACGACGTCTACGTAACAGCGGAGATGCTGCACCGCGGGGCGCCTCCCGAGTTGGTGGTCGGGGTGGCCGCGGCTCATGCTTTCGGAGCGCCGGATCTGACCGAGGATGGCAAGGAGACCCGGATGTCGTGGCCGGGTTACGACTGGGTGATGAAGTTCCTGCACGCCGGCGCGATCCTGGCCCAGCGAGATCCGGTCGAGGCCGGGGTGCTCGAACCCGGTGAGGCCGAGGGTAAGTACGTCCTGCCGCCCCAGACTATCGAGATCTGGAACTGCCACCTCTCGGACATGAACTGGCCCTACACCGCCGGCGCCGCCCACAAATACACCTACCCGCTCCTAGAGGACATGGCCCGCGAGGAGTATGGGATTCCATCACCCCACGGGCTAGAGTTCAACCAGTTGAAAAACTACGTGTACGCGCAGGTCGGCCAGATCGCACTCTACGAAGTCCTGGTACGCGACGGAGAAGCGGCGGCACGTCAGATCGTCAAAAGACTCGTGAACGGCAGGTAGAAGCGACGCCACCCAGAACCTCCTGGTTCTCTACCGACGCCGCTCCGCACCGTCCGATTCCACGTCGTGTAGCTCCGTCTGCGGCCAGCATGTCGACCAGAAGCCATCCTACCTTGCCATACTCTCACGCTACCGGGACTTCCGCGTGAAGTCTGTGAGCCTGCCCTCGCTTCACCTTCAAATACCAACTCTGACGCTATGGTGAGCGGAGGGTGAGGACGGTGATCTCCGGTCGGCAAAGGAAGCGGAGGCGCGCATTTACGAACCCGAGGCCCCTGTTCGTGTAGAGTGCCATACCTCCCACTTCGTAGAGGCCGCTCAGGTAGCGTCGCGCGTAGGGCGGCAGGACCAGGCGCGTGAGTAGTGGGAGCCTGACCTGTCCACCGTGGGAGTGACCGGAGAGTTGCAGATCAAAGCGCCCGGTCGCGGCGACTACGTCGGCGAAGTCCGGTTCGTGGGCCAGTAAAATTGCCGCGCCGTCCGCCGGCAGCTTCTCCAGCACCAGGTCCAGCCGGCTCCTTCCCTCCATAACATCGTCCACCCCGGCGACGTATAGTCCGGCGTCGGCCCGCCTCAGCGCCAGAGCGTCGTTGTCGAGCAATTTGATCCCGCTCTCCCGGATACAGCGCCGAATCAGCCCGGCGCCCGTCAGGTAGTCGTGGTTGCCCAGGACCGCCACCACGCCGTCGCGGGCGGAGAGGAGGCTCAGGGCCTCGGTGAGCTGCCGCGTGTCGAGCTTTTTGGCCGAATAGCTCGCGAAGTCGCCCATGATGGCGATTAGGTCCGGGCGCTGCTCGTTGACAGTCCGCATTACGTTTTTCAGACGCCCGGGCTTCGTCCAGTCGTCGAGATGGATGTCTCCGATCTGGACGATTTTGTAACCGTCGAACCCAGAGTCCAGCCGCGGCAGGGTAATCTCTATATTGCTGGTCTCCAACCAGCGAGGCTCGATCTCGCGGGCATAAAAGCTCCCACCCGCGACCAGCACCGCCGTCCCCCAGAGAACGCGCCTCTGGGTCGTTATTGTTCGAAAGACGTTCGAGAGAGCCCACGGTTCGCAGGCTCCCTCTGCGTCCGCTAGATACCGCCTACGGAAGAAAACGGGACACGGCGCTCCACTTGGTGGACTGGCCGGCCTTCTGCGAGAGGATCGTCGTGATCGCTCCGATGCCACCGATCAGCGCAAGGTTCACGTTCCCCAGCACGTTGACCCGGCGCAGGAGTTTGGCCGCATCCTCGGGGGTCTGGGACGAGGGCGTGGTACCCGACTCGATCGGGACCGCGCCGTCGGGAGCCTGTCGGGCGAGCGCGAGTCCGCTGATCATGCTGGCGAGCCCCGTCACAGCCGCGGCGATGAACAGCGCGTCTTTGGCGAGGACGAGGTTGCGGGCATCTTCGTCAATGGCATCTCCCGAGATTCCGGCCCGGCCAATGAACCAGGTCGCGGCCGCCGTGCCGAACGTGACCGCGTTCACCACGTTATACCGATTCCAGGCGGCGTTGAGGATCTTGCCCCGGTCGGACTCGGAACTAAGGACGTCGAGCTTCGGGTTCAGGGCGAACTTGCCGAAAAGCGTTCCTCCGAAACTGGCGCCTATCCCCAGGTTGTGGGCGATCCACGCAGCGGTAGTGAGTTTAGCCATGACGGGTCTCCTTTTGTTTGACTGCGCGTTAGTTTCCCCCCCGTTCCCCTTCCCCAAACAGACTTCTCCGGTTCTCCGCGAGGAACAAGCTCTCACCACTCCAATACCAGCGAGACTCGACCAGCGTTTCAGGCGTTCTTGCCCTGCTCGATGAGGCTTTGAAGCTCGCTCTGGAGCTTCTTGACGGCCTGCTCCGGTTCGGTATCGTCCTTGAGAACAGCGGCGAACTCCGCGGCCATCTTGAGCGACATGTCCGAGTAGCAGGGAGAGACGGGCCGGGTAAGCTATCCGCCTGGCGCGGTTCTCCGGCGCCGATCCTTTGACGGTGAGGAGATGCCGAAGGGTGGCATCAACCCCATACTTCCCGCGCGGTCTCGACGATGAGGCGGAGCTTGTCGACCTGCTGCTCGTAGGTGAGGTAATTGCCCTCGAACGTGGAGGAGAAACCGCACTGGGGAGACAGGCAAAGCTGGTCTATCGGCACGAAACGGCTGGCCTCTTCGATGCGTCGCTTGAGATCGTCCCTGGCCTCCAACTCTCCCCGCTTGGTCGTGACTAGCCCCAGGACTACCATCTTGCCCTCGGGTACGAAGCGCAGCGGCTCGAAGCCCCCCGAGCGCGCGTCGTCGTACTCAAGGAAGAAGCCGTCTACGTCCAGCTCGTTGAACAGCGCCTCGGCAACGAAGTCGTAGCCGCCCTCGGCCGCCCAGGAAGAACGGAAGTTGCCCCGGCACATGTGGGTGGTGATGGTCATGCCCGCCGGTTTATCCGCGAGCGCCCAGTTGATGTTGCGGATGTAGGTCTCGTGCTGGTGCTCGGCGTCCCCGCCCAGACTGGCGATGTACTCGCGCTGGCGCGGGTCGTTGAGGTAGGCGAGGCTGGTGTCGTCGAACTGAAGGTAGGTACAGCCGATCTCTCCGAGGCGGCGTACTTCCTCGGCATATGCTGCCGTCAGGTCCGTCCAGAACTCGTCCAGGTCGGGGTAGAGGCTCTCGTCGATGGAGGCCCGGCCTCCGCGGTAGTGGACCATGCTCGGCGAGGGAATAGTCAGCTTGGGCGTTGCCGTGGTCGTTAGCGACTTCAGGTACTCGAAATCTTCTCCGAAGATAGTCTCGCTTACTCCCAGCTTGCCGTCGATATGCAGCGCCGCCAGGGTAAACTCGATGTCGCCCTGTTCGTTGTGGAACTGTACTTTGAGGTCTCCGGGCGCCTTGGAGATGCCGTCGAGCTGATAGATGAAGTCCATGTGCCAGGAGGCGCGGCGGAACTCTCCGTCCGTCGCGGACTGCAAGCCCACCTCCTCCTGCATCCGCACCACGGATCGGATCTCCTCGTCCTCGATACCCCGCAACTCCTTGGCCGAGACGCAGCCCGCGGCAAAGTCCTCGCGGGCTTTCAGCAACTCCGGCGGGCGCAGCAGGCTTCCGACGTGGTCCGCGCGGAACGGCGGCTCGGTACGATTCAAGGTGGATCCTCCTCCATCGTCGATCAAGACGACAATCTTAGCAATTGCTCGCCCGAGGTGCGGATGGCTCGGGCCGTTGAGGCTACACACCGGTCGGCGGTAAGAGGGTTATCGGGGCTACTGTGGTTCACCCGGATGCCACAGCGCGTCCTTGGGGACCATTCGTCTCATGAGCCTCCGTTTCACGGTCCGGGATCGATCCCGCGTAGTTACGGCGATGGCCGGTGGTGGCGCGATCTACGCCGCTCGCCACCCTGATTAGAGACGTATCTAAAGAAACCCTGCCTTTATGTCCGCGACCCATGGGCCGATAGAAGATGACGGTAAGAGCGCCGGCTCCGGCCGATCCTCCGAAGCAGATTCCACGCGCCCTACCGGCGTGCCTCCGAGCCTTTGGTCAGGCCGCCTCCGGGAGTTACGCCCCCTTGGGGTCTCGCCCGGTCAGGCCGAGCAGACGGTCCTGCAGCGGCGCTTCGTCCGGCACCGCCACGGCCGGCCCGAAGACGCCGATGACCCGCCACTCCTCCGCGTGAGGGGCTATCTCCTCCCATAGCCCCCGCACGAGCTCGTCGGGTAGGTCGGGGTCGGCCCCGATCACTCTGGCTATGTCGTGCGCCCGCAGGCCGCGGAAGCCGTTTATCTGCCAGAAGTACTCGCGGGCCGGGAAGTCGCCGAACGAGCAGTGGACAACACGGCCTAAGTCATCGAGATCCTGCGCTGCTGTGCAGGCCCTCTCCACGATCGCGGCGAAGGCACTTTTGGGGTCGCTGCCCAGCAGGTCGCCGTCGAACCTGTCTCGCCCGGCCTCGTCCATCGTCTTGCCCGCCAGCATGTCCGGCACCCAGGCGTCGTCGTAGGCGTGGTAGTTCACAACCTCGCGCAGGGTCGGGGTGCGGTTAGTCTGGCGCATAGCGAAATTGTCCGGCATCGGCATCTCCCACTGGTCGTCCGCGATGCGGGCGATCACACCGCCGAGCGTCCGGTCGGCGAGCACGAATACCTCTGGTTCTGTCATCCTCGGTCCCCTCTCTGTCCCTTCTCCGTCACGCCCGCTCCCTTCGCCCTCGACCCAAAGACCCTTGACCGTAATTTTAGGTGGTCCGGCAGACCCTACCCACCCCCAATTTCCCCTCCGGACTTCCGGGTGCGTCGAACGATCCGTGGGGAGACGCGCTTACGTGGTCCAGCCCGTCAGCCTCGGTCGGCCCATGGGTCGCGGACTTAACGGCGAGGTCTGGATCCAAACGCCATATATCCCGGATACGGCTTCATCTCAACCTTGCTAATAGCTTCCATCAGGAACTCCTTGCATATTATTAGCGGCATCCGTCGTGGGACCTCGAACGACACTACTATACTTGGCTCATGCGCCAGCAAACACATAAGGTTGTCAGGCTACAATCTTTCGATGTTCCGGATCTCTTATTGCGATTATAGGAAGGCCGCTTATGCGTCCCCGCGAGGCGTCTAAAATGGGGCGAGATGCTGCCGGCCAGGCCGAGCGACTTCAGGAGACGGTGCATCGGGCTCGGAGCTCGAACTCGCGCGTTGCTGGTCTTCTTCAGCAGCTTGATGGATACTCTCTCTAGTTGCGCCCATGGCACTGAAGGTGGCTACGACCGAGCCGTCCTCACGGCACAGGACTACGATGTCTGGGTCTGACTCATTAAGGACGTAACCTAAAGGCAGCCAAGACGGCGGCTTCCTCATATTGCTTCACCTCTACAACTTCCCACCATGCACACTTTATATTGTGTCTTTACCATCCGCAAGTCCCATTTCTGGTAGTCATCTATAATGGCTATTTGTCAGACCAATGTCCTGGAGAAACTCCCATGCAAGGACACAGACGGATACGCTGGTACAACCCGAAGCTCGGAGGCTTCGAGTGGAGAGATGCTCCCGAAAGCGACAAGGATGCTTTCTTGCTGTTTGAGGAGTCACCAGAGACCCGGGTCTATATGGAGCAAGTCTACCGGGAGTGGCGAGAGCTTGGGGCGGGCATTGTAGCGTCTCTGATCCGTGCGGGCGAGGCGGCACACGAGATGGACGAAGAACGTCGAAGGGGTGAATCGGAGAGCTAGACGGCAGCCCTCAAGACGGGGTAGCCTGCGAGAGCTTGCCGTGAGAAAGGCCAGAGTATAAGGAGACCTTAAAAGATAGAGCGATACTCTGAGGACTGCCATGAAGAAGCTTACTGGAGGCGAGCGCAAGCGGGATGATTGTGTCTGCACTCAGGATTCTATCCCCCGAACAGCCGGCGCCAGCCGCCCCGCCCTTCTTCACCTCGGCGGGAGCGTTCCGCTTCTAGCTCGGCTCGCAATGCTTCGGAGTGCTCCTTTTCTCGTCGTAAGCTCTCCCTGAGTGTGATCTCTTGCATCTCTGCGGTCTCCAGACGGCCCTCCAAACGTTCGATCTGTCGGAGCAGTTCTTCGGCTTTCTCTCTGATCTCCCCGACACCCTCCGAGAGTTGCTCGGAGGCGTCGGAGGGAGCGTCCGACGGCCCGGCGTCCGAAGGGTTGTCCCGAAGAGGCGCCGCATCCTGCGACACGACCGTCTCGGCTTCGGCTGCCTCCCTACGCTCGCGCATATCCTTCACCGACCGTCCGGAGACCCGCCATGGTCCCAGCACCCCCTCGACGCGGGACATGCCTCGCTCCCCTTCCAGGTCTCCAGAACGCAGCATCTGACGGGTGCGGGCCGGCGAAATCCCAAGGATGCGCGCCGCCTCGTCAACGGTGTAATGTTCCCTTTCTTCTGTCACAAGGGCCTATCTACCCCGATCCACATACCCGCAAGCCACGCGAGATGAATGACGACAGATAGACGCGCTATCTGAAGTATCTGAGAGCTTCTACAAGACCTGCCTGGCCCGCTAGCGTGGCGGGGTTCTGGTAAGAACTCCGGTCCCTTTGCGCTGTTTGGCAAAAGCCTTTCTATTCTCTATCCGGGACTACGCTTTCCTATGGCGTGCATACGCTACTTTCCTGACTTGATGCGATCTATGGTGCTACTCGGACTGTTGGGA
>JAABUS010006345.1_pt1 | contig 14460 bp, 13 predicted proteins | sample 5560161 | NCBI WGS metagenome assembly JAABUS01 (sample SAMN10711885, study PRJNA513376) | rock metagenome | isolation source: Antarctica rocks | place: Antarctica: Victoria Land, Trio Nunatak nord | collected 2016-01-04 | reverse complement strand
CCAGCGAGGTTGTCCGCTTCGAGCTCCTCGCCGGCGTGCGCGACCACGAGCTCGACGCGCTCGAGCAATTCTTCTCGGCGCTCGCGTGGGTGCCGGTGGACGAGGGCATCACGCGCACGGCCGGCTCACTGGCGCGGCGTCAACTGGGACCCTCGGGGGTGATGAGTGCTGCGCCCGGGAGGTGGGTGGCCACGCGACGGGGGTCTCGGGTGAGGAATGGGCGCGCGGTGACGGCGGCGTGCGCGCCGATCAAGAAATCGGGAAGGATCGCCTCGCGTGTGCCGCCGGCTCGGCGGTAACCGGCGTGTGCGTGACCGGCGAGGAAGGCCGCGGCGGAAGGGATCGCCTCGATGATGGCCATCGAGGGAAGCGCGGCGTGCAGCGCCTCGAGGCGCGAGAACCTGGGGGCGATCTCGGCAAGCACCACGACGTTGAGGATGACTGCGCCGCGCTGCGCGGCTTCTGTGAGGTGCCGGTGAGACCAGGCGCCCCACCCGGGGTCTTCGGTGAAGACGTCCAACAGCACGCTGCTATCGACAACGGTTCCCGCGGCGGGCTTCACTCCCGGGTCAGCGCGAGGATCTCGTCTGTCGTCAACTCGACATCGCCGGCGCCGCGCATGCGCGCAATCTCGCCGGCGGCGCGTTCGCGGTCGATGACGAGTCGTGCGCCCTCGGTGTCGAGCTGGAACTCGACGTCGCTACCCGGCCGGATGCCAAGCGCCCGACGGACCTCCAGCGGGATCGTGACCTGGCCCTTCTGCGTAACGCGCACACCGTAAGACTATCAAGTAATACCCATGCGCCAGACCGAGTCACTGTCGCCGATACATCAGCACGGTGGGCCGCCCGGTGCACGATCACCGTTCGCGTGTCATCACGGATCTGATAGATGATCCGGAAGTCACCGCGCCGCGCCTAGTGCAAGCCCTCCAGCTCTCCCCGCAGCGGTTCCGGCCCGGCGGGGATTGACCGCGACGGACTCGAAGATGGCTGCCAGCACGACGTTAAGGACCTTCGGCGGCAGCCGGTCGAGATGCCTGCGTGCCTCGGGCGTGGCTTCGACCGCGTAGGGGGCTCGTCTATCGCTGGCGCTCCAGCGGGCTGACCTGTCCGGCAGCCGCTTGCTCACCAGAAGAACGCAGCGACTCCAGTAACTGCGGATCACGCAGGATCTCCACGGTCTCCTCGAGGGACGCCCGATCGTCCTCGTTGATCAGGATCGCCGCAGTCCGTCCATGCCGGGTGACCGCCAAGCGCTGGTGCTGACGTTCCACTCAGTCGACCATCTCTGACAACTGGGCCTTGGCTTGGGTGAAGGGAACGCTCTCCATGCGGTCAGAACGGTAACCCGTCGATCTCCACGACGACCTCGGCCGCGGACTCAGGCATCCGCCGTGTGAGGTTCTTGGGCCGCACGCGCTGCGGCAACTGCTCGTCCGCGCGCAGCCGCCCGGCTACGCGACAACCGACCCCACCCGGCCGCGCCGGGGCAGTCCGGCCGATTGACCGCCACTATCACCATCAACCGACCCCAGCCCCGCCGGAGAAGCCGGGGTGCGGTCGGTGCTGGACCCTCGTGAGCAGTGGGTGCGCCGTGACGGCGGCGTGCGCGCCGATCAGGAAGTCGGGAAGGATCGCTTCGCGCGTGCCACCGCCATGCCTACCTCGCCCGGGCGGCTTGGACCGCTAACGGCCACCTCAGCCCGTCGGCGTCACCCGGTACGCATCGAACACCGACTCGATGTTTCTCAGCCGCCCGATGCACGTCTTCAGCGCCTGGGTGTCCCCCACCTCGACCACGAACCGGTTCTTGACCATCGGGTCGACGGTGGTGCAGCGCGCCTCGAGGATGTTCACCCCTGTCTCGGCGAAGCAGCGCGACAGGTCCTCGAGCAGGCGGGTGCGGTCATAGCCGTCGACCTCCAGCTCCACCCGAAAGGACGTCGATGACCCCTCGCCGTCCCAGGACACCTTGGTGAAGCGCTCGGGGTTCTTCATCAGCGCCTTGGCGTTCGAGCACGCCTCGTGGTGGATCGTGATCCCCTTGCCCAGCGAGATGTAGCCCACGATCGGGTCGTCGGGCACCGGGCGACAGCACTTGGCCAGGCGCAGCATCACGTCGGTGATCCCCTCCACGGTGATGCCGTAGGAGGACGAGGAGCCCGTCGGCTTGGCCTGCTCGCGCTTGTGGGTGAGGTCGGCGACCGCGTTGTCGGTGTCCACCGCCGCCTCGCCCTCGCGCAGGCGCTGCATCACCTTCTGGGTCACGACCTTGGCCGACACCTTCGCCGCGCCCAGCGCCACGTAGAAGTCGTCGGCCTTGCGAAAGCCCATCTCGCGGATCACGTCGGCCAGCAGCGGCGAGCCCGCTATCCGCTGGGGCGGCAGCCCCTGGCGGCGCAGGCTCTCCTGCAGGATCTCGCGGCCGGTGCGCTCGGAGTCCTCACGCCGCTCGGCCTTGAACCACGCCCGGATCTTCGACTGCGCCCGGGTGGTCTTGGCGAGCGACAGCCAGTCGCGGCTCGGGCCGCGCTCCTTCTTGGAGGTCAGCACCTCCACGATGTCTCCGGACTGCAGCTCGTACTGCAGCGGGACGATCTTGCCGTTGACCTTCGCGCCCACGCAGCGATGGCCGACGTCGGTGTGCACGGCATAGGCGAAGTCAAGCGGCGTGGCCCCCACCCCCAGCGACTTGACCTCGCCCTTGGGGGTGAACACGAACACCTCGTCCTCGAACAGGTCGGCCTTCAGCGTCCGGGCGAACTCCTGGGGGTCCTGGAGCTCCTTCTGCCAGTCGACCAGGTGCTCGAGCCACTCCACGCGGTCCTCGGGCTTTCGCTTGCCGTCCTTGTACATCCAGTGCGCGGCGATCCCGTACTCGGCCGTGTCGTGCATCTCCTGGGTGCGAATCTGGATCTCCAGCGGGCGGCCCTCGGGCCCGATCACGGTCGTGTGCAGAGCCTGGTACCTGTTGAACTTGGGCATCGCCACCCAGTCCTTGAAGCGCCCCGGCAGCGGCTTCCACAGCGAGTGGATGACCCCGATCGCGCCGTAGCAGTCCTTGACCGACCCCACCCGTACGCGCATGGCGGTGAGGTCGTAGATCTCGTTGAACTCGCGGCCCTTGCGGGTCATCTTCGAGTAGATCGAGTAGAAGTGCTTGGCCCGGCCCGAGATCTGGGCGTCGATGCCCACCTCCTCGAGCTCCTTGCCCAGGTAGTCGCCCGCGCGAGCCACGTAGCCCTCGCGCTCCTCGCGCTGCTGGTTGACCAGCCCCTTGATCTCGTTGTACTTGCGCGGGTGAAGGGTGGCGAAAGCCAGATCCTCGAGCTCCCACTTGATCGCGTGGATGCCCAGCCGATGGGCCAGCGGGGCGAAGATCTCCAGCGTCTCCTTGGCCTTCTCCTGCTGCTTGACCTTGGGCATCGCGGCCAGCGTGCGCATGTTGTGCAGGCGATCGGCGAGCTTGATCAGGATGACCCGGATGTCCGAGGCCATCGCCACCATCATCTTGCGGTAGTTCTCGGCCTGGCGGTCGTCGCGGCTCTGGAAGGTGATGCCGGTGAGCTTGGTCACGCCGTCGACCAGCGCGGCGATCTCCTCCCCGAACTCCTTCTCGACCTGCTCGAGAGAGGCTGAAGTGTCCTCGACGGTGTCGTGCAGGAGCGCCGCGCACAGCGTGGCCGTGTCCAGGCGCATGCCGGCGCAGATCTTGGCCACGCCGATCGGGTGGACGATGAAGTCGTCGCCGCTTGCCCGGCGCTGGTCGGCGTGGCGCTCGCAGGAGAAGGCGAAGGCGTGCTCGACCTTGGCGCGGTCGACCTCCTGGGCCTCTCCCCCGGCGTGCTCCTCGACCACCGCGAACAGGTCGCCCAGCAGGGCGCCCTGGTCCCCGGTGAGGGTCTCGGGCTTGTTGGTGGTGCCCGGCGAGGTGTTGCCGGGGGCGGGCGTGGCGTTGGTGGGAGCGGGCGCGCGGTTCGCGCCGGCCAGGGTGCCGGCGGCGGAGTCGCGCGTGCCGTTGGCGGAGTCGCGCGTGCCGTTGGCGGAGTCGCGCGTGCGGTCGGCGCCGGCGGGCGTGCCGTTGGCGCCGTCGCGCGTGCCGTTGGCGCCGGCAGCCTGGTCGACCGGCGCGTGGGCGAAGGCGGGGTCGGCGACAGCGGCGGCCGTGTTGCCCGCTTCGCCCTTTGCGCCTTGCCCCGAGGAGCGGCGACGGCGCGCCTTGCGGCGCGACTTCTGGCCGCTGTTGCCCGCGTCGGGGCCCTTGCCCGCGTCGTCTGGACTATCGACCTTCGCCATACCCCGAGTCTAGAGCGACGCCGGGCGGCTCAACGAACCGCCGCGCCCACCTCTTTCGCCAGCGCGCGCCGGCTGTCGTCGGCCGTCCACAGCACTCGACCGGTAGCCGCGGCGGTGGCGATGATCAAGAGGTCGGTGGCCTTGGTCGTACGACCTGCCTTGCGGGCAGTCGCGAGCACCTCCCCGTAGGCAAGTGCGACCGCGTCGTCTACAGGGATCGGAGCGAACGCGGCTCGAATGGCGGAGAGTCGCGCCTGGCGCGCGGCCCGCACGGAGAAATCGCGGGCCAGGAGGACGCCGGCATGCAACTCGCCGAGCGTGATCGCCGAGACAGCGGCTTGGACTGGCAGGTCAAGCGGTTGGGACCCCCCGCAGCGATCACCACCGAGGTGTCGAGCATGGCACCGCTAACGGTCAGACCAGGGGTCATCCACGGGCACCTCTAACGGTCAGGCCCGGGGTCATCCACCGCCGAGGACGATCGCCAACGCGTCGTCCAAGGAGCGCTGCTCGCCCGCCGCGAGATGCCCGGCTTGCTCAGTTAGACGATCGACGTCGACCGCCCTGAGCTGCTCCACGAGCACCCGGGTGCGTTCGCCGTGCACCTCGATCTCGGGCCGAAAGGTGGCGGGCCGCGCGCTGCGAGAGGTGGGGGCGACGATGGCTGTGGAGAGAGCGAGCAGCTCGTCCGCCTGCACGATGACCGCGTACCTCGATCCAGTCTGTTCGTGCCCTCCGCGCCGCGACAGGCGTACCCGGTAGACATCCCCCCGCGTCACTCCGGCCAGTCGCTGCCAAGCTCGTCCATGTCCGACAGGACGAGGCGCCGCTCGCGCTGGTCCTGGGCGTCGCGGGCGAGCCGCTCGACTTCCTGCGCCAGGCCCGAGCGCTGGAGGCGTCTTTCCCCAGCCTCCACGAGCGCCGTGCGAACGGCCTCAGACTCGTTACGCCCTTCACGCACCAGGGTTCCCAGTGCTCGCTCGGAGCTCTCGTCCAGTCGCGCTCTGACTACTCGGGAAGCGATAATCCGGGACCGTAACACAAGATGTGCCACACAGAAGGAGTCCCTCGGCAAGCGAGTGGCTCCAGCGAAGTCTGCCCTGTGGAGATCACCACCACCTCCGCGCCGCCGGGGCGCTGACCGGCCTGCGCCCTCACCGGATGCCTACGGGAACAGCAGGTCCACGCGGACGGCGAAGCCGGCAAGCTGCGGTGAAGTCAGCTCGTCTGATCCTCCGAGCTCCTCGGCCGGGTCGTACACCGCCCCGTCGGGCCCCGACCGCCGGTACACCAGCACGGTCCGCCTCGATGTGTCGACCAGCCACAGCTCGGGCAGGCCCAGACGCTCGTATCCGGGCTTCTTGGCGCCCAGGTCGTAGCGCCAGTTGGAGGCAGAGCGGATCTCCACGGCGAGATCCGGCATGGGAGACGGTGGTGCGGCGTGGACGTCCGGCACCCGTCCCTCGCGGTACCAGAGAATGTCGGGCGCGAAGACGTTGCTCTCGTCAAGCACTACGTCACGCGGCAGGGACACCCGGCCGCGCTGCGAGGTCGCCCGCGCCCAGCTCTCGAGGGCGAAGAGGAGATTGCCCTGCACCTCCTGGTGCAGAGGGGTCGGCTCGCTCAGGACGACCTCACCGCCCACCAGGTTCCACGGCCGGCCGCCCTCTGGCACCCCCAGCGCCAGGAACCGCCGTGCGGTCATTGGCTCCGCGACTGGCATGCCGCTCATCGTAACCCTCCGATGTAGGTCTCTCCACATGCGGTAAAGGGCGTCGAAGCGCCGGGTTCGCCCCCCTCCGTCATGCGGTTCTTTCCCGAGCGGGAACGGTTGGGGGCGTCAGGGCTACGTCATGTACATGCCCACGAGGATCGGCCTTCGCGATCTGCGCCGGAACATCCGGCCCGTACCGGCCTGACTCGGATCTTGGCGGGCATCGCCTTCCACGTCCTCCGCGGTGTGTAAAGCGGCGTTCAGAACCGACCGCACCCGGCCCCTCCAGCGGGGCTCGGTCGGTTGATGGTGATAGTGGCGGTCAATCGGCCGGACCGCCCCGGCGCGGCAGGGTGGGGTCGGTTGTGGAGGCCGACCCGCTGGTCGCGCGGATCGCCGCGGGGCGCAACGGGCGTCGTCAGCCGGGCGCAGGGGCTGACCGCCGGGTCGACCCGCCGCCTGCCGATGCCCGAGACCAACGTGGTGCTTGGTCACTCCGCAAAGTGGTCTTCGATGACCTGTACGAAACGCTCGGCGGCGGTCATCAGGGCACTCGCCTCGTCGCGGGTGACGTGCTTGAAGTCGTATTCGACCTGTTCGCGGCGGCCCTGGGCATTGATGCCCACCGACGCCAGGTCGCCCGGCACCAGGCCCGTCCTGACGTACAACTCCGAGAAGCGGCTCCACACGCCGCTGTGGGTCTTGGCGTAGGTGTCTGCCTCACTCAGGGCCGCCTTGGCGGCATGGAACATCGCGTAGTAGGCGGCGCTGGCCGCCCCATCGTAGAAGCCGCCGCCGAGGCTGTGGTGCGCGTGGGCCAGCCTACGCCTGGCCGTCTCGAGGTACTCGTCCGACCGCGGACTCACGGGTCTCCGTCGTCCGACCGCGGGCTCATGGCTCTCCGTAGAGGACGATCTTGTCGCGATCCACCTCTTGGATGAAGAAGGCCTCGATCTCGCGGCGCCCCTCCACCCAGTCAGGCGAGACCGTGTGAGGGGAGATAATCACTGTCGGCTCGGGCCACCGGTCGTAGTTGCGCCACAGCAGGGCGTGCACGCGGTCGAAGTCATCCGCTCCTCGCCGGGTGAGCACCAGCACGTCCACGTCAGAGTCGGGCGGCGCACCTTCACTCCGGGCTCGAGACCCGTACAGCCAAACGGCCACAAGGTCGTCGCCGAGATCCCGCGTCAGATCCTCCAGGAATCGATCGAGCACGATTCGCTCGTCCGGCGTCAGGCTGGCTTCGGCGAGGGTCGGCATGGCGATCTCTGCCGAGTGTAGGTTCGGCAGGCTTGCGCCCTCCCCGGCTTGCACCCGGTCAGCTCGCCCGCGCCGCGACCAGCGGGGCGCTCGTCGCCCCCAGGTGGCGCTCGGCGACGGCCAGCCTCGCCGCATACGCGCGGAAGGCCGGTGAACGCTCCAGCGAGGTCTGCTCGGTGGAGATCACCACCACCTCGCGGGCTTCCACGTCCACCTCGATCAGAGCGATCTCGGCCAGCACCCGCAACAGACGTCCGGCCAGCGCTCCTCCGCGGGGATGGGCGCCGCCACCCCGCAGGACGCCCTCGAGATCGGCCACCGCCAGGCCGCCACCCCGCAGGACGCCCTCGAGATCGGCCCCCGCCAATCCGCCCTGCTGTCCGAGCGCCCTCCACAGGGCCGTCAGCTGGCCCCGCAGGTCGAGCTCCAGGCGCGAGCAGCCCAGGGCGAACTCGGCCTCGGGTGCTCCCCAGGCCAGGTGGGCAAAGCCCGCGCCCCGCGTGAGCACGGCGAGCCCCTCGGCCACAGGCGGTGGATCGACCACCACGAGATGGGTGAAGGGCTCCGCAAGCTCCGGCCTCCGCGCCAGCGCGGCCCAGGACGCGACGGCCAGGCCGTCGGTGGCCATCCCCGCCAGCGAGGCCTCCAGGCCCTGACGCCGGCGGGCCACGTCGGCCACCACCATCAGCACCGGCTCGCCGCCCGAGAGCAGGTCGACGGCGATTCCCGCGAGACCCTCACCCCGGCGGTCGCGCACGGTGCGCGCGGGCAGCGGGAGTCCGGCCGCGAGACCCTCACCCCGGCGGTCGCGCACGCTGCGCGCAGGCACCGGGGGTCCGGCCGCCGGCGCCCACCACAGCCCCGGGTCGCATTCGAGCTCCGCGGCCAGCTCCTCCCAGAAGCCCCCCTCCCCCACGTCGCGCACCTCTCCCGCGCGCGCGGGGCTCAGGGCCTTGAGCACGACGCGGGCCTCCACCGCCCCGTTCCAGCGGTTGCGCTCCAGGCTGACGGCCACGTCGTGGGGCTTGGCGCCGGCGGCGGCCAGCGATCGCTGGGAGCGGCGGAAGGCCACCCCGCGGGCCCGGGCGCCGCCGCCCACCAGCGAGAACCGGGCGTGCTTTCGCTCTTCGCCCATGGCGGTCACGTGCTCTATCCGCGCGGCGGGGACCAGCAGCGTGGGCGCGGGGTTGCCCGCGCCGAACGGGCCGAGGCGCTCGAGCTCCTCGGCGGTCTCGAGGGTGAGGGCGCCGCCGGGGATCACGGCGTCGACGCGCTCTATCGGGACGAGGTCGACCGGCGCCAGTTGCGCGCCGGCGTGGGCGGCCAGCGCGCGGCGGAAGCCCTCGACGTGGGCGGACTCGATCTGCAACCCGGCGGCCATCCTGTGCCCCCCGTAGCCGAGCAGGTGATCGCTCGCGGCCGACAGGCCGGCGTGCAGGTCATACGGCGCGATGCTTCGCCCCGACCCGCGACCGCTCCCACCTTCCAGGGCTATGACCACCGCCGGGCGGCGGAAGCGCTCCACCAGCCGCGAGGCGACGATGCCCACCACGCCCGGATGCCAGTCCTCGCCGGCCACCACCAGCGCTGCGGCGCTCATCTGGCCGGCGCAGGCCGCCTCGGCGGCGTGCAGGATGCGCTGCTCGGTCTCGCGGCGGTCGTGGTTGAGCCCGTCGAGCTCGGTGGCCACCGCGTGCGCCCGGTCCTCGTCTTTGGTGAGCATCAACTCGAGGGCGGCGTCGGCGCGCTGCAGGCGACCGGCGGCGTTGATCCGCGGCCCCAGCCGGAAGCCGGCCGACCGGGCGTCGACGTCGCCCGGCTCGAGGTCGGCCACCTTCATCAGGGCGCGCAGGCCGGGCTTGCGGGTGCGCGCGATGGCCGCCATGCCCTCGCGGGCGATGCGGCGGTTCTCCCCCCGCAGCGCGACCATGTCGCAGACCGTGGCCAGGCCGGCCAGGTCCAGGTCCTCTTCGGCCTGCGCGGGGTCCTGCCCGGCGTGGGCGAGCAGGGCCTCCGACAGCTTGAGCACCACGCCGGCGGCACACAGCTCTCCGGCGGGGGCCTCCTGCCCGTCCGGGCCCAGGGCCGGGTGCACGATCGGGCAGTCGGGTAGGACAGGGCCAGGGCGGTGGTGGTCTGTCACCAGGACCTCCATTTCGAGCTCCTTCGCGCGGGCGACCTCTTCGACCGAGGTCACCCCGCAGTCGACGGTGACCAGAAGCTGGGTGCCGTAGGCGGCGATCCGCTCGACCGCCTCGGGAGTCAGGCCGTAGCCCTCGGCGCGGCTGGGCAGCTGCCACACGGGGTCGGCGCCCAATGCGCGCAGCGTGCGGATCATCATCGCGGTCGAGCAGACGCCGTCCACGTCGTAGTCGCCGAAGACGAGGATGCGCGATCCCTTCTGCACGTGGCCGAGCACCAGCTCGCACGCCGGCCCGGCGCCGGGGAGGTCGGTGGCGCTGGTGCGCACCGCCGCCGCCAGGAACTCACGGGCATCGGCCGGGTCGGTGTGCCCGCGACGCACGAGGATGGCCGCCGCGGCCGGGCCGAGCCGAAGCTCGTCCTGGAGTCGCAGCGAAGCGCCGTAGTCGTAGGGCGAGCAGTTCCAGGAAAAGGGGGTCATGCGAGCGTCCATCGTGGCCGGTGAAGCCGACGGAACCGGGGTCTTCGCCCCCCGGGCGCTTGAGAGGCCGGCCTCAGCGGCCGAGCCCACCGCCCGCCGCCCGCCTTCCGACGCCGAGCCCGCCTCCTACAGCACGTCGGGCCGGTGCTCTCCCTCGGTCTTCGACCCGTAGACCCACGACGCGGCCAGCGCGGCCACCGCACCCGGTATGGCCTCCAGCGCGGCAAGCAGGTCGGTGTCGGCTCGACCCGGGATCTGCAGGCCCGAGACCAGGAACCCGAACAGCGCGGCGCCCACGGTGGCAGCCAGGAAAGCGCCCACGATCCCGCCCCAGAAGCGGTCCGGCACGAACACCGCGAAGTGCCAGATGGCGATGCCCATCATCACCCACACGACCATGCTCATCGCCTAGCGCCTCCCATGCTTCTTGCGGGCCCGGTTGCGGGCGCGGCGGGCCTTGGCCTCATCGGACGGCTGCTCCCCGGAGTCGGCCACCGCCTTGGTGACCGGCGCGGAGGGCTCGGGTGCGGCGGTTGGGGGGGGTTCTGCCGCAGGGGCGGGCCCGGCCGCAGCGTCGGGTCTGGCCGCAGCGTCGGGTCTGGCCGCAGGGTCGGGTCTGGCCGCAGGGGCGGGCTCGGCCGCAGCGGGCTGCGGGGGCCCGCCGGCCGTCCGCCCGGGCTGCTCCTTGGTCCTGCGCTTGCCCCGCGGCGCGGGCGCGCGCTCGCCCCCGGCGCGCTCGCCCTCGGCGCCCTCGCCGCCGGCGCCATCGACGTCCGGCTCGTCGTCCCCGATGACCCCGGAGGCGAACGCGGGCACCCTCCCGCCGTGCTCGGCCAGCGCGTTGCGACGCCGGCGCACGTAGGTGGGCTCGCGCTCCTTCCACAGGGTCAGCACCGGAGTGGCGATGAAGATCGAGGAGTACGCCCCCGAGGCCACGCCCACCAGCAGTGCGAAGGCGAAGTCGCGCAGGGTCTCGCCGCCGAAGGTCATCAGCGCCGTGACCGGCAGCAACGTGCAGAGGCTGGTGACCAGCGACCGGACGATGACCTCGGACATCGATCGGTTCGTGATCTGGGAGAAGGTCGCCCGCGGCATTCGCGGCACGTTCTCGCGTATCCGGTCGAACACGATGATCGTGTCGTAGAGCGAGTAGCCCAAGATGGTGAGCAGCGCCGCGACGGTCGACGTGGTCACCTCCCGGCCGAATAGGGCATACACGCCCGCGGTGATGAAGATGTCGTGCGCCAGCGCGATCAGCACTGGCACCGCGAACTTGGCCTCGAACCGAAGCGCGATGTAGATCGAGATCAGCAGCAGCGACGCGAGGACGGCGATGATCGCTGTCTTGGCGATCTGAGAGCCGAACGTCGGCCCGATCGAGTTCGCCGAGAAGGTGCTCTGGGGCGCCCCGAAGCGGTCGTCGAGGGCGCGGCGGACGCCCTGGACCTCCCCCGGCTCGAGCGTCGGGGTGGAGATCTGGAGCACGTTCTTGCCCAGCTCGGGCTCTGTGACCTTCTGGATCTTCGCGTCGCCGAAGCCCAGCGGGGCGAGCGTGCTGCGCACCTGGTCGACCGAGGCGGTCTTCTCCACCGGCGCCTTGATCCGCGTGCCCGACTCGAAGTCGATGCCGAACTTGAGCCCCAGCCCGGCGATGGCCAGCGCGCCGGCCACCAGGATCAGGCCCGACATGGAGAAGAAGTACTTTGCCGAGCCGATGAAGTTGAAGTGCGAACCGATCCCCTCGCCCTTGGTCGCGCCGATCGCGAAGCGAGACCCGATCAGCCGGGTCCGGGCCATGGCGCCGAGGATGGCCGAGGTGGCCAGCACGGCGGTGAACAGGGAGATGATGGTGCCGATTCCCAGCGTGAACGCGAAGCCCTTGATGCCCGCGGTGGCCAACGTGAACAGGATGAAGGCGACGCCGATCGTGACCACGTTCGCGTCGACGATCGTGCGCAGCGCCTTGGCGTAGCCGGCGGAGATGGCGGCAGGGATCGATCGCCCATGGCGCGCCTCCTCCTTGATGCGCTCGAAGATGACGACGTTGGCGTCGGCCGCCACCCCCAGGGTAAGGATCAGGCCGGCGATGCCCGGCAGCGTGAGCGTGACCGGGATCAGCTTGACCAGGGCGAACAGCAGCACCGCGTAGATGAGCAGCGCCACGGCGGCGACGCCGCCGAGCACTCGGTAGAAGATCAACAGGAACAGGATGGTCAGCCCCAGGCCCACGCCGCCCGCCAGCAGCCCCTGGTCCAGCGCCTGCTGGCCCAGCGTGGCCGAGACCGTGGTCTGTGACACCAGCTTGAGCTCGATCGGCAGGGCGCCGATGCGCAGCTGCTCGGCCAGGTCCTGGGCCTCCTGCGGGCTGTTCAGGCCGGTGATCTCGGCACCGGTCTTGCCGTCGATGCCCTCGGGGTTCTCGCGGAAGTCGATCGTGGCCAGCGACACGATCTCGTTGTCCAGCGTGATCGCGAAGCGCTGCTGGGCGGCCTCACGCTGCTCCTTGGTGGCGCCGGGCGGCAGCAGGATCTCCGACCCGCGCTGGGCCTCGCGCTTGGTGGCACGCCCAAAGGCCAGCTGCCCGCTCTTGGTGAACTGCATGCTCACGGCATTGCCGCGGCTGGTGTCGCCGCTCACCTCGGGGTTCTCGATGTCCGAGCCCGACAGCTCGGAGTCGTCCTCGAGCACGTAGTAGCGCTTTACCGACTCGGGCTGCTTGGGCCCGCGCTCGGCTTCGACCACCACGATGCCCTGGGGCACCTTGAGCACGCGGCTGCCCGCCGGGGGTCCCGAGTCGCCCGACGGCGGCTCGCCCTGGGCGTTGGCCTTCGCGTTGCCCGGCGGGATGGTGCCCAGCTGGGTCTTGCAGTCCGAGTCCTTGGGCACGTCGTCCGCCTTGCGCGGCGGTCCGCGTGCGGACTCGAAATCCTGCAGCAGCTCGCGGCAGCTGGAGTCGGGACCCGAGATCAGCTTCTTGTCGGGTCCGAAGAGGTAGTACTTCGCGCGGCTGGTGTCGTTGCGGCGGTCCGCCTGCTCCCTGGTCAGCCCATCGGGGGCGTCGGGGGGGACGTCGGTGGCCTCGACCTTGGGCTTCGACTTCGAGGCCAACTCGACCGCGTCGAACAGGGCCCGTGAGCCGCTGAAGGGCGCGTCGGCGCCGCGGTCGCCCTGGGAGCGCACGTTGGGCTCCCAGTCGTAGAACTGCAGCTGGGCGGTGGTCCCCACCTGCTCGATCGCGCGATCGGCGTTGGAGACGTTGGGCAGGCCAATCGAAATCTGGTTGGAGCCGGCGCGCTGGATCTCGGGCTCGGAGACGCCGAGGGCGTCGGTGCGCTTTCGGATCGTCTCGATCGCGTCGTTAATCGACTGGTCGGTGACCTTGGGGGCCTTCGGCGTCCCGCGACCCTCGTACACCAGCTCGACTCCCCCGCGCAGGTCGAGGCCCAGCACGGTCGGCTTGGTGGCGATGATGGCTGCCGCGCCCACGAGCAGCAGCACCACGAGCGCGATGATCGAGAGGTTGCGTTTGCGGGAGGTCATGTCGGCGGGGAGGCGGAGCGGGCCGGGCTAGCGCGGCGTGAGGACGAGCAGCAGCCCGCCGTCATCATCGTAGGCGGGGAATATGTCCGCCTTCGCCGGTTCGGGCCGATCTCCCTCCGCGTGCACGGTGACCGCCTTGTCGAGCACCCTAACGCCCCATTCCAGGGCGGTGGCGATGTGGTCGTCGCCGTTCTCGAACTGGAGCCCGAGCACCTCGTTCACCGGCCGGCCGATCACGTCGAGGTCGCCCAGGCCGGTGAGCTCGCGGGCGCCCCGCCCGGCGCCGATCAGCTTGGCGTTCTGGTCACACAGGAAGAAGGCCGCATTGGGGGCCGGGTAGTATTCGTCGAGCAGCTCGAAGAGGAAGCCAAAGCCGCACTTCTTGCATCCGCGGGCGCGGCTCTGAAAGCCCGCGGTGCGCTCGGTGGAGGTGCTGCGATCGCCACAGCTGGGGCAGATGAAGCTCGCCATGGGGAAGGAGACTAGGGAACGTGGAGATCCGCCTAGCAACACGCGGTGCTCCGCCTAGAACAGGCGGTGCTCCGCGTTCGGCGCCTCCAAGCCGAGGTGCCCGTAGGCGGCCTGTGTGGCCACCCGGCCCCTCGGCGTTCGCATGATCAGGCCCTGCTGGAGCAGGTAGGGCTCGTAGACGTCCTCGACCGTGTCCTGCTCCTCCCCCACGGCGACCGCGAGCGTCGAGAGTCCCACCGGGCCGCCCGAGAACTTGCGGCAGATCGTGTCCAGGATCTCGCGGTCCAGGCGGTCGAGGCCGAGGGCGTCGACCTGCAGGAGGTCCAGCGCCTCGCCCGCCACCGCGGCGTCGATGTGGCCCGCCCCGCGCACCTCGGCGAAGTCGCGCACCCGCTTGAGCAGCCGGTTGGCCACCCGCGGGGTACCTCGCGAGCGCGAGGCGATGGCCTCGGCGCCGTCGTCGTCGATGTCCACGTCGAGGATCCCCGCCGAGCGGCGCACGATCGAGCCGAGCTCGCGCGGGTCGTAGAGCTCGAGCCGGTGGGTCACGCCGA
>JAABUS010006344.1_pt1 | contig 14460 bp, 12 predicted proteins | sample 5560161 | NCBI WGS metagenome assembly JAABUS01 (sample SAMN10711885, study PRJNA513376) | rock metagenome | isolation source: Antarctica rocks | place: Antarctica: Victoria Land, Trio Nunatak nord | collected 2016-01-04 | reverse complement strand
CCGGGACTGCTCCCGGCGGCCAAGCTCGCCGAGCCGAATCGAGAGGTTGTTGAGCGATGACGCCAGGTCGGGCAGGAAGGCGTCGGGGCGCGCCTCGGCGAGCCGCCGGCGGATCGCGACCGCCTCCTCGATCGCGGCCAGCGCCTGCTCCCGGCGGCCAAGCTCGCCGAGCCGGTTCGAGAGGTTGTTGAGCGACGTCGCCAGGTCGGGCAGGCGGGGGTGCGCTTCGACGTCTCCGATCTCGTCTCGCAGGGCCTCGACGATCTGTCGGCTGGCGGCGGCGGCGAGCTCGCGAAGCGCGACCGTCTGCTCAGGGAGCGCGCTCGCGATCGCCTCTACGCGCTCGCGGCTCGGCTCTCGCTCGAGGGTCTCGGCGAGCAACCTGCCGATGGGGTCGCCGGTCTCCTGCGCGATCACGATCGCGGTCGGCCAGATTCGCCCGAAGTGCGCGGCGAGCGCGTCTGCGAGCGCCTGGCGGCAATTATCGTGATCCCTCGCGGCACGAGTGAGCACGGTCAAAGCCCGGTGGGAGGTGCGCTCATCGGACTGCGCGAGAAGATCCGGGGCGAGTGCCGGCAGCGACTCGAGGACATCACCGATGAGCGCCTCGCCGACGAGGTCCGGCTCGAGCGCTCCCGCCCAGCTGCTCGCGGACGGGTAGAGATCGTGCAGCCAACGCGCGACCCGGTGACGGAGCGCCTGCTCGCCCGCAAGGTCCGGGATGACCGCCAGCAGCCTTGCCGCCTCGGCCTCGCCCGTCGGGGTCGCGAGCGTCGCGAGCGCGACCGCGCGGCGGCATAGGTAGTCGTCGATTCCAAGCTCCCTAGCGTGGGCGCTCTGTCTCCAATAGCGCGCCTCGCGCTCAAGCGCCTCGCCGAGCAGGCGCGGGCGGATCGGCCGGGCGGGCTCCTGCTCCCGGTCGGCCTCGAGCGCACTCAGCGCGGCCATATGGACGAACAGTACGCGCTCAAAGAGCGGCGCTGACAGGTCAGGCGCGCGGGCAGCAGGCGGCTCTCCGCCTAGCAGCCGGGCGAAGCTCTCGAGCGCGTGCTCGTACTCCGCCGGGCGCTCCGCTTGCTTTGCCTGGCCCTCGTCGAGCGTGCGCAGCGTCGCCGCCCCGAGCTTGATCCGAACACGTTCGCTCGCGGCAGCCCGAGCGAGCTCCTGCCACCAGTCACCCGGGGCGCGGGCGATCAGCAACACCCGCACCGGTCGTTGCTGATCGGGCGCCGCGGCGAGCCGCTCGAGCAGGAGACCGAGCTGCTCGCGGCGCGTCTCGGCGTAGTCGACCACGACGAGCAGCGGAGCCTCGATGCCCGCCAGCGAGCGCGCCCACCCGCTCGATCCCTCTCCCCTTGGCCGCGGTGCGAGCAGGCCAGTGACCCACTCCCCGCCACCGCGCGCTGCGACCCGGCGGCAGAGCTCGGCGCCGAGGCGCGTCTTGCCGGTGCCGCCTCGACCCGTCAGCAGCGCGAGGCCGAGCCCCGGCTCCCCCGCACACCAGCCCTCGAGCTCTTGGAGCTCCTCGCGGGCCCGGAAAGGAACGGCGCCGTAACGCGCGCCGAGCAGGTATGAGCTCGCCTCGACAGGCAGCTCGGACGGGCGGCGCTCATACGGCTGTTCGAGCACCCCCTCGGCCTCGACCGCCTCGAGCACCAGCGGCCCGCCGACGCCGAGGGCCACGCGGAAGCCCGGCTCGGCGGCCAGCGCTCCGAGCGGCGTCGCCTGGATGCGATCGGTCTCAAACTTGGCGGTATCGCTCTTCAGGACCCCGACCAGCAGCGCCCCGCTGAACACAGCCGCCCCAGAGGCGCCCCGCCAAGGCGAGCTTCCCTCCGCTGTCTTCCTAGGCGCGCCGCTCTCGACGTGGATCGCAAGCTGGCCACGCTTAGCGCTCCCGAGCGGCTGGATCCGGCCCTCGATCTGCTCGGTGTCATAGACGACCTGCTCCTCGTCCTCGCGCGCCTGGGCCTCGGGGAAGCCAACGCCGGCGCAAGGGACCGCAGCAGTGCCCGCGATTCGCCCGAGCCGCACCCGCGTGCCTACCCGCTCGGCCGGCTCAGAAAGCTCGAGCAGCGCGGCGTCGCAGTCCTCCCCGCGCCAGATCCGCCGCGCCCCGATCCAGCGCTCGCAGCCGAGCGGACGCGCCTCAAAGCCCTCCTCGCCGCCCTCTGCAACGTGGCGGGCAGTGAGCAGGTGACGCGCGTCAAGCAAGTAGCCAGAGCCAAAACGGCGCGGAGTGCCATCCTCGCCCGGGCCGAGCACCTCGACGACACGCTCGCGGAGCACCGCAGCGCCCGCCTAACCGACCGGCTTGGCCGGCGTCACGTGCGAGATATCTATGTCCTTGCCCTCGGCGTCGGTCGGGAACAGCTGCAACTTCACCCGATGGGTCGCCGTGCTCGTACGCGCGCCACCCCCCTCAATCGAGACGACCCAGACCTTGATGGCCCCCTTCGCCTCGCCCGACTTTGCCACCTCAACCCCCAGCTCGAGCTCAACCGGGCCAAGCCGAAAGCGAAGCCCCTCCTCGCCCCCCTCAACGCGCGCCTGCTTCAACTCGGCGCGAACCGCCGCGATCGCGTCCGCCAGCTCGAGCCCCGAGCCCGTACCTGCCTCCATCCAAACCCCCTGTCTCCGGTAGTAGTCGCTGCCCAGCATCCCCTACCCGTCTGAGTGGTGCAAGAGGGCAAGGCATAGCCACGGCGGACGTCTCGGCCGAACTTACGTCCCCCAATGGTTGCCGCACTCTCCGACGCCGCGCACGGGCAGGTCAGCACTCGCTATCCCTCTTGCCCGCCGCCTCCGCTATCGGATCCGGCGCGGAGCGATCACGCCCACGCCGGCGGACCAGACGACTCCTTCGGCCACAAAGCGATCACGCCGAAGCCGAACGAGCTCGCTATTCCTAACGGCGCGGAGCGATAACGACCGGACACCGCGCGCCGGCTCCCGCTGTGGGTGGAAGAGCAGCAGTCGAAGCCCGTGGCTGTCGCTGCCGTCGATGAGCGGCAGCGCCCGTCCTCGGGCAAAGTGGCAGCCGACTCCACGGCGATAAGGCGCCCTTCCGCTCAGGAGGGGCCCTCAGCCCGAAGCAAAGCCCAGCGACTGTCCCAGACAGGCGGCCAAGCCGCGCCGTCCGAACCCTGCTCGGCCTCGTGACCAAGGTGTCACGAGCCACGAGAGCGACGCCAGTGCGCGTTCACGGCTCCCTCGATGGGCCGAACGCCCTCGTCGACCATCTCGGCGAACGGCGCTCCACCGCCGAACTCGACCTCGAGCGTGTCCTTAAAGACAATTCCTCCATTCGCCGCCACATGGAATGAGAACTCGCCTGACCGCCACTTCTCAGTGGGCTGAGCAGGCGCTGCCTCGTCGTGGCGGAAGAACGGCACATCGCGGTGCGCGACGCGGAGACAGAGCTTGGCTACGCCCAAAGGCCGATTCTTGTTCTCCGGCCATGGCGGGCGACCTGGGGATGGCTTGCCGACGAAGTGCAGGAAGTCAACCTGCTTTGCGTGGCCAGCCTCAATCCGCGCCTCTGGTCGGTCATCACGGCTCCACCTGAGTTCCCCGCCGGGGCGCGTGCTGCCGTTGGCAGTAAACGAGTCCACGACCACCTGTACCCCCGTCATTGCTAGGCGTGATCCGTTCTGGACCTTGAGCCGGACGTCACTCCAGTCGTACGCGACCTCGACGCGGAGCTTGCGTCGGGTTAGGCACCTCCCGATCGGAGGGAACAGCCACTCGATGATTTTAAGAAGTGCCGTCATCCTGCCCTCACTTCTGATCATTCCGCCCGGTGTCGCCCCAGCGCCTTCGAGCGCTTCCCAGCCAACGATGAGTCCAGCACCGCTGTCATGCCGAGTAGCCGTGGTGGTCTCGTCGCAATCCAGAACTTGCAGGATAAGTCACCGCAATCCAGCGCCTGGACGCGGACTATAAGGGCGGCGCACCGTACCCGAGCGAGGCCGAGCTAACGAGGCCGTGGTCGGTCCTTTCGCCGTGCTTGGGGGACGTTGGGGTTGTCCTAAGAAGCCGAAGTCAGGTCATCACGCTTGCGCTACTCCGCTGTGAGCGCAAGCCTGGACTGCCACTGTCCGGGCGGGCCCGCCCGACGCCGTCTCCGCCCTCGCCAACAACTCCGGGAAGCCCAAGGCCACCGCGAGCTCGCCGCCGTCGATCCCGGTAGCGTGGCCTCCATCCTCAGGTGGAGGTTAGCCAGAACTTCGGAGAATGGACCCTCTTTGGCTTGCTGAGGCGACGGAAAGTTCTGCCGGCACGGCGGGCATAATCTCGTCATGCGTGTCGAACAAGAGCTACGCGCACTGGCGCTGAGCATCCGCTGCCCGCGCTGCGGCTCCGAGGCGGGCGTCTCTTGTAAGTCGCACGGCGGCAGGTTCATGGAGGCGCGACACCCTGAGCGCCTCAGAGCGTGAACACACCCGTCGCGATGCTTGCATCCATTCGGTCAGGCTAGGCCTGGGCTCGGACAGCCGGCCGTTCGGCGAGGGGAATCCCGTGCCCTCTCGCGGGTGGGGTGGAGAGAGTCGGTATCCCTTACGGACTCGAGGCGAAAGCCTGCGACCGGGAGCGATAGACGGACGCTCCAGGTCCCTCCTCCAAGCTGACGTCCGGGGACGGCAGTCGAAATTGACCGCTTGACGAACGTCAACCGCTGCCTCGATGAGCCCGGGACCAGCCCCTCGCGACACCATCGCCCGCGGCGCGAAGCAGTCGTCCTCGACCTCGTCAACGAGACGCCTGCAGCGGACGAGAAGCAGAAGCGCTGGCCCCGCCCGCGCGGACGATCGGTTCCGGCGCGAAGCGATAACGCCGGTGCATCGCGCGCTGACTCCCGCTGCGGACGATGTGCGGGCCTCTCGGGCGGCAGCGGGCAGACGCCTGCTCGCGAGAAGCGGTAGCGATGGCTCGCGCGGGTCGGCGGGTCAAGCCGGGTGCCTGGCCGTGATGAGCCTCGGGTCGCCGTTTTCGGTCGCATGCACCGTGGGAACTTGCAGCCACGAATGCGGGCTGCGCCGCGCGATCGGTTAGAAGTCGATGCCGATGTCGGCGTCAAGGTCGGGGGTGGTGTGCGGCGCGGCTTCGGGGGGTTGGAGGTCGGGGCCGTTCTCTTCGATGAGCGCGGCGGCGGCGAGGTCCCAGGCCTCGCGGCCAGTCAGGCCGTCGGGGCGCGCGCCGAGGTGGTCTTCGAGGAGGGCGCGGCGTTCGGGGTCGTGGCGGGCTACTGCGGCGTCGAGGCGCGCGTCGAGTGAGCCGCGTCGTTCGAGTTCGGCGTGGTGGGCGGTGAGTTCGGTCATCGGGGCGCTGTAGCGCTCGCGCCACTCGCGGTCGAGCTCCTCGAGTCGCTGTGCTTCTTGCTCGCGGCGCGCGGCGAGCGCGCGGGTCTGCTCGGCGGCCTTGGCATCGGCGGGTCCGCGGGCGCCGGTCTCCAGGCGCTGTTGGGCGGCCGCGGCGATCGCGGCGGACTGGTTGGCCAGCTCGCGTTGCTCGCCGGCGCGGCGCGCCTCGGTGGGGTAGGGCACGACGCGCTCTGAGAGCTCGCGCACGCGTGCCTGGAGGATCGCGTCGGGCACGTCGCCCAGCGCGAGGGCACGGCCGCGCACACTGGTCGCCAGCTCTTGGGCGCGGCTGGCACCGATGCGGCGCTCTAGCTCGCCCAGCCACCGCGGCCGCGACTGATCGCGCTCGGGCTCGGGGTGCTCGGCGATGGTGGGATCGACGACGTGCATGCGGGCGTGAAGGCGGTGGCGCGACATGGCGACCAGCGCCGACTCCTGGAAGGTGTCCTCAGAGCCCAGGTAGTGCACGGTGTCCAGCGTGGCGCCCTGGAGCTTGTGCACCGTGCTCGCGTAGCCATGGTCAAGGTGCCCGCGGGCGAGGTAGTCGCCGGGCAGCCGCGTGGGCTCCGCGCGGCCGTCGACCTGCACGCGCAGGGCGCCGTCGTCGAGGACCTCAGTGACGGTGCCGCGGTCGCCGTTTCGCACGGCTATTCCGCGGTGGTTTCGCAGCGTCATGATTCGGTCCCCGGCGGCGTAGCGGCGACCGGCGACCTCGAGCTCGGGGCCGTGGAGCTGGCCCTCCTCGCGCATCACCGTGCGCGCCAGCGCGTTGAGCGCCCGGGCGGACTCGCGGCGATCGGCGAGCATCGCCGTGGAGTCAAGGCCGTGCTCGCGCGCGTCCTGCCACCACGAGCGGACCATGGAGGTGTGGGCGTCGGCGGCGGTCGCCGACACGGTGACGCGCTCGTGGTTGACCTGGGCGTCCAGCCAGGTGCGGTGCTCGCCACGGTGAAGCGCGCGCAGCGCGTAGCGGTCCCACGCCTCCTGCTGGCGGCGGATGCGATCCAACGTCCGCGCGCCCAGCCGCCGGGCCAGGCCGCCCAGCATGCCGCCCGCCTCGATCTCGGGAAGCTGACGCGTGTCCCCGACGGCGACCAGCTTGCCCCCGGCCCGCTGCACCTGGTCAAACAGCCACTGAAAGTCGCGCGTACCGACCATCCCCGCCTCATCGACCACGAGCACCGACCCGCGCTCAAGGCCACCGCCACGCTCGACGTCGACGCGCAGCCCGGCGATCGTCGTCGAGGCGATCCCGGCCGCGCTCTCAAGCTCCGCCGCCGCCCGCGCCGAGAGGGCGACGCCGTAGACCGGGGTGCCCGAGCGCTGCCACGCCTCGCGCGCCCCATCGAGCGCGTAGGTCTTGCCGGTCCCCGGACGCGCGCGCACCACGTCGACCTGGTCGCCCGAGCGCGTGAGGTGGCGGATCATCGCCGCCTGCTCACCCTCAAGCTCGGGCCGCGCGGCGAGAACCGCCTCGACCTGCGCCGAGTCGACCCGTCCCACGCCGGCGTCCTGGCTTTCCGCGGCGCGGTCGAGGAGTCGCTGCTCGATGTCAAGCAGCTCCCGCGTCGTATAGCGATCACCGACGGCGAGGGCGCGGCGGCCCTCCTGTATGGCGGGCTCGACCAGCTCGACATCGCGCCGCGCCAGGAAATCCTGCGCCTGCCCGGCCAGGTGCCCGTAGCTGACGCCGGCCGGTTGGGCCGCCGAGAGCGCCGAAATGACATGCCGACGATCAAACACCGACCGGTCATAGGTCAGCCCGCGCGGCCCGCCCAACTCGTCGAGCACCCCCGCCGGGGGGTGAGGGGAGGGAGCCGCCCGGTCAACCCGATCGACCAGCGCCTCGACCTCGGTGCGGCCCAGGCCCCGCTCGCCCGCGCGCGCCCGCCACCCATCCCGCAACTCCTCCAGGGTCTGCGGCTCGCCCTTCGCGGCCCGCGTGTTCAGCGCCGCCGCCTCCCGCGCCGCCGGGGACGCCTCGGCGCCCACCGCCTCCAAGATCCGCGCGCGGCGCTGAGAAAGCTCATCGATCACCCCTCTTGCGACCCCTTCGATCTCATAGGTGCCCGCCGTGCGCCCCGGTGTCCACGCCACCCCCAGGCGCTCGGTCAACTCCGCGCGCAACTGCGCCTGAAACACCCGATCCGCCGCGAGGCGATGCACGAACAGCGGATGCCCGTCCAGGCGCAGCCACCGGCCCTCGGCATAGGTCAGATTCGGGATCACAACGTGCACGTGGTACTGCGGGTCCGCCGACCGCGACGTGTCATGGCGATACGCGGCCCCGATCAGCCCATCCGCGCGGATCCGCTGCGCCCCGCCCTGCCCGACACGGGTAAACGTCGCGTGCTCCTGCAAGTAGCGCACGCCGGCGTCGACGGCGGCATCGATCGCCTGCTCCACCTGCCCACTGACCGCGGCATCGCCCAGCGCCCACAACGCCGAGACCGACTTGGGCGGCGCCCACTGCGCATCAAACCCCGCCCGCGCACACAACGTCTGCTCCCGCCCGTCCGGCCCCTCGCGCCGACGATCAGACACCCGCCGACCCAACAACTCGCCCGTCCCCGGATGGCGCTGCTCCAACAACGCCGAGAGCTCCCCGCGAGCCAGCTGCCCCTCCAGACCCAGCCGCGGCGCCAAAGCGCCCACCCACCGCCCCGCCCGCTCATCGACCAGACGCGCCCCGACCGCCCCGTCGCCGCGCTCGCTGTCATGCCGCCCAGAGACATACCCCTCATAGCCCTCCGGACCCGAGGACTCGCCGGCCTGATCGCTGTCCGCGTGGGCCGGTACGTCGTCGGGCTCAGGAGCCCGCCCCTCGTAATAGTCGACCCGCTCAGCGTCGATCTTGGCCAAAGTCAACATGCCGTCAGGCGAGCAGTATTCAGGGCCTGGCACTTTAGTGCAAGTGTGTGAGCTGCTCTTTGACGGCGCTTCGCGGCGGAGCTCGGCCGGTGAAGACTGCGACGGTCGGTCGCTGTGCGGGGCGTGCCGGAGGTCAGCGAAAGGGCCGGCGAAGGAAGAAGAGCTGGTATCGGGGGGCGAGCACGATGATGCGCTTGGCCGTTGCATCGACGGGGTACTGGCGGCAATGGCCACGGACTTGCCGGGACGGCCAAGCTTGGGCGGGGACGTGGCTATCAACGCGTCCGACACGCCCGCCTACGCCAACGGCCAGCGGTTCGTGTCCAAGAACGGTCGCGAGCGGGCCGATGACGAGTCTCTGACCCCGACGCCCCGTGGGGACACCGATCGGCCGTGTCCACCCGCAAGGGCGGCGGCTTCTACGGCTACCGCATTCACGCCGCCGCCTGCGCCGACACCGGCCTTCCGCTCGCCTGGCAGGTCCAGGGCGCCAGTGCCCACGAGACACCTGCGCGATGGACAAGGGCTATGACATCGAGCGCGTCTACGGCAAGTGCGAGGACCGCGACGTGCGGCCGATCATCCCGTTGCGCGAGACGCCCGCGTGAAGGCCGGGAAGGCGAGTCCGCCGACCTGCGAGCATGGTCGGCTTCCTGGTCGGGCCGCTGACGGCCAACGACTCGCACGCGACGCAGGTGGGTCCCGGCCGCTGGGCGCGCCACGGCGGCCTCGGTCCGCTAGTCAACCACTCCTGCAACCCCAACTGCGGCGTCCGCCTCAACGACAGCAGGGCTTTCGACTTCGTCGCCCGTCAGCCGATCGGGGCCGGGGAGGAGCTGACCTTCGACTACGCCATGCGCAACTTCACGATCGACCACTTCCCGGCCGTCTGCCTGTGCGGCACCGCGCAGTGCCGCGGCTCGATCACCGGCTGGAAGGACTTGCCCGCCGCGCGCAAGGCCGACTACGGCGAGCTCGTCGCCCCCTACCTGCGCACGATGGACGACCGAGTATCCGGCGGACGCCGGCGGCTGACGGCGCGGTGGGCGCCTTAGGTGGTGGTCCACTCTTCGACCGGCGCAGGGCTTCGATGAGCGGCACTGGGACGGTGTCGCCTATCGTCAGCGCGCGCACCGGCGTGACCGCTAGCCCGTCACGCCACGGGCGGGACCCGCTTCGCGAGTCCGTATCAGGTCGACCGTTCCTCGAGCTACGCGTTGGGGAGGCGGTCGCGCATACGATATTGTGAGCGCACCTCCTCGCTGCGGAAGGAAGCGGTCATGAGCACTCTCGCGATCGTCGTGATCATCATTGGCGCTGTTTTTCTTGTCGCCCTGCTCGTCGGGGCCGCGAAGCTGCTGCCCGAGAAGCGGCGCGAGCGGCGGCGTGCAAAGGCCGGCGAGCACCGGGAGGAGGCCCGACGGGGCGCACGGCAACTGGAGCGCGAGCAGGCCACAGCCGACGAGCACGAGTGGCGAGCCGAGCGCGAGCATGGGGAGGCCGCCGAGGGTCATCGGCAGGCCGAGCGGATGCGCGCCGAGGCCGACGAGCTAGAGCACCACGCCGATCGCCAGCGGGCGGAGGCCGTCGAGCGGCGCGAGCAGGCCCAGGCGACGGGCAGCGAGGTCGATCGCCACGAGGGGCGTGCGAGCGAGCTCGACCCTGACGTAGACGAGCGCGAAGGATCGGATGACCCTGCCGAGAGCGTGCGCGCGCCGGCCCGCGCGCTCGAGCGCGAGCGCGGCGACGCGCCCCGCGGCGACGGGCGGTAGGCAGCGATAGGGCACTAGCCTGCTCCCAGTGCCGAATTCGCCGGTCTGCCGATAACTGCCGATTCGGAAGTGGGTTTGCAGCGCGTCGCGACGGGGACTAGCACGTTGGGATCGAGCGGCGGCGGGACTTGCGGGATTTGCGGGGACTGATCGCCGACGGTCCCGGCCTTCGGGGAGATCAGACGCCGCTTATCCCGCGCGAGACGGAGCGCTCGCGCAAGCTCTACCGGCAGTCGCGGGAACGTCGAGCGGGGGGTGGCGCTGGTGCACCTTCCGCGTCCCGTGGTCTTGATCGAGTTCGGCTCCCCTCCGACCTGACCATCCTCGCCAAGGTCTCCTGCGCCCTCGCAGGCCGCGAGGCGTACCGCTCGCGACGTGGCACCACACGATCCCTAAGCTGATGGGGCTGGTCTCCAACGGCCGCCTGGATCCCACCGTGTTCGCCGCGCACCGGTCGCGCTCGGCGACACGATGGGCGCCTGCGACACATTTGCCGACGCGGCGAACACCAACGCGCTCAAGGTCGTCCTGCAGGCCGGCGGGAGCAGGAGCGCCTCCGGTGAGCGCGTCGCGACCGGCGCCGCCGTCTCATGATCGCGCTCTGCTATCCGTTGATGGCCTGTGGTGATCTTCGCCGGCCGCGGACACGAACGCACCCAGACCGTCGACGGCCGGATGCTGGTGCTCGACGACGCGACGGAAGCCCGCCGCGCACTGCTCCACCGCATGCAGGAGCGGCGCTTGACAGGTGAAGGACCCTGGTCAATCAGGGAGGGCCGGGGCGGCTAGGTGGTCGAGACGCCGGCGAGACTCATGACGCGGCCATATGTCACCCACCTGCACCGCGCCGAAGACGACGCCACGGTGGCATCGATTCAGGCCTGCGTCGAAAGCCATCTGCAGGCGCTCGGACTGAACTACGGCTACGTACCACGGCTGGACGGGTTTCTCGTCGTCGACGAAGAAGACGTGGGCATCCTCATCAGCGTTCTGCCGCAGAGCGAGCACCTCGAGAGTAACCCCGCCATGATCACCTGCTCGCACCACTGGTTGCAGACGTTTATCATCCCGCTCGTCCGGTCTGGCACCGGCTAGCCGAGCTGGAGGCCGGCTCGCCGCTGCTCAAGCTCGGCTTCGAGCCGCGACGAGGGCGCATAGCCGCGGCGATCGGCCTACTCGCCGACGAGATCACCGCCGACCAGATCGCATCTGCCGCCCGAGTTCTCTGGGGAACCGCTCAACACACGGGCCCGCTCATCCGCGATTTCGGGGGCCGACCGATAGAACCTGTGCGCTGAGGCGGCACGCCCGGAGCCGGCGAGCCCGCGGGCAGGCGCTCAACGGCTCGGATAGGCGCCGAGCAGAACCTCCTCCCGCGGCGTCGCTCGCGTCTAGATCGGCTCCAGCGCGACCGACGACCGAGCCAGCGTCCCCACCCTGGCGCGTCCGTCGGCGCCCATCACGCGCCCGGAACTGTCGGGCGACGGTAGGGCGGAGGTTCGGCGGGCTGGGGATGCGCGGCACCGGGAGAAGTCCTCGTGCGCGGCGCCGAGGTGGGGACGCAGGTAGGAAGGGCCCGGCGATCTTGCCCGGCGACCACCACAAGGCGTGGTCGGCGACCGTCGAGTCCTCACCGGCGCCCCCCCCCCGCGATGCTCGCCCGCATGTAGCGCGGCGCCTCCTCCGTGAGCAGCATGCCGCGGAGCACCGGGCGAAACGGCGTGGGGGTGATCGGCGCGCCGGCAGGCGCGGCCATGTCCTGCGCGACGGCGTCAGCCTGCTGGGCGGCGGTGCCACCCTGTTTGACCGCGAAGTGCTCGGTCTTCAGGCGTCGTTGCGGTCAGATGGTGGTCGCCGCGAGGCGCGCCGCGCGTGGGCACGCCGCAGGCGCTGTGTCTTGTTGGCACGGCTCGCTTGTCGCGCCTCGGGTTGTGCCACCATCGCATTCATGTTCAAGCTCACCGCACGTGACGGAGCGTCGGCGTGATTCCCGTGCGAGCGGATGCATCTACTGGCGGTGGACGCGCATCGGCGTGGCATCCGATGCACGTTGCGGAGTCACGCGCCTCGGACCGAGAGCCCGAGCCGACGATCGTTGCCATGCTGGAGGACGGCCCGCTGGCGGGCCGGCGAATCGACCTAGACGTCGTGGAAGGCCGCCCGCCCAAGACGATCGACGTGCCCGCCGACGACGGGGGCACGTGCCGCTACTGCCTCGCGGACTGGGCCCAATCCGGTCCGTCTGCCGCATACACGTTCTTGTACCGCGTCTCAGATGAGTGATTCCGTATCGGCGCGGACGACGGCGCCCCCCTCATCGCAATCGAAAGCCATGCACGTGGTCGCGACTGGTCGCGTCGCTCCGCCCGTCAGCCAGAAGGCGAGTGTGAGTGGTCGCGTTCAGGCGGGCCGGGCGTGTGCCTCGACGTGGGTTACTGGGAGCCCGAGCCCTTGGACCTTGCTTGGCAGGTCGAGCTTGAGCCAGCGCGAGACGCGAGCGGGGAGCGTTGACAGGATGATTTCGTCGACGCCGCGCAGGTTGACTGCGTCCTGGATCGCGGTCAGCGGGTCGGCGTCGCCGGTCACCCCCTCGACCTGATCTCCGGCGGCGTCCTCGAGCAGAGGGAGGGCCAGCTCGAGCACCGCCTCAGACTGGTCGGTGTCGGTGTGGGTGTCTTCGGCGCTGGTGAGCCTGTGGAGGCCTTGCCAGGAGTGCGGGACGAGCAGCGTGAAGGTGCAGGGCCCCGAGGCTGCGCGGTGGCGCACCGCCTCGATTAGCGCCGGCGTCGCGGCGGTCCGGTTGGCGACGATGAGCACGCGGGTGGGCTTTGATGACTCCATGGTGCTCCTTTTCGAGGGGGTGCCGATTCTTCCAGCGGCGCTGCGTCCTCGCTAGTACTCGAGAGCCTTAGCGCTTGAGCAGCGACGCGTCACTGCGCTCGGATCTATCAATGCCCGCGATCCTTGAGATCGTCGCGGGACCAGACGTCGCAACTGGGGCGCTCGTCGTGTCTCTCGCATCCGCCCGCACATGCCATGAACCCGGCCAGGCCGGCGATCAGGATCCGCGCGCTGATCTCGAACGGGTTGACCAGCGAGCCGACGTTCGCCAGCAGCCGCTCGTGGGGACCCTGGCTGGAGGGCTCGATCGGGTCAAGCCGCGGCCCGTCGTCGTCGGCGCGGATTCCGGAGAAGCCCTCCTCTTCGCGCCGGACCATCAGCAGGCCCTCTTCGAAGCAGACCGCGGCGAGCGCGGGGGCGACGATATCGGCCCGCGACATCACCCGGGCGTTCTCCACCACGCGCTCGAGCTGTGCGGCGATGATCTGTCCGTGCACGGTCGCGATCAGCGGTACGCCGGGCCGCACGTTCTCGACGACCAGCGCCAAGCGCAGCGAGACATGGTCATCCCTGGAGACGATGACCACCACATCGACCTCCCCGCCCAGTGCCCGGCGGATCTCCTCGTCGCCCGGCTCGCGAACGCGCTGCACCGAGGCACCAGACGCCTCCAGCGCTCGCTGCGTCGCGTCGGCCAGCGAACCATCCCCTAGCAGGAGGACGCACTCGCGGACGGCGCCGTCGGAGGATCCCGAGCCCATCGTCAAGGTACCCGGCCCCTGTGGATGTTCGACGAGGCCGCACATGGCGGCCGAAATCTCGTTGGGCGCCATGGAGCACAATCGCACGTGGGACCGCCGAGTGTTATCGGGCTCAGCGTTGAGTTCATGACGTATGTCTCAATGTTGCTTCTCGTCATTGCCGATCACTGTGTTTCATGCGATCCGCGGCCTTCCCCCCGCCCGTATCCACGTGTTTGGGGTCGGCCTCGCCCCACCCCGCTGCTGCGGTTCGCCGGCCGCTTTTCAAGGTAGGCCGCGCTCGTAAGCCGAGACTTAAATCCCTGCTCGCCGGCGGCCTTCGTCCAGACCTTGTGCGACCACGAGTAGCGCGTGCTCTTGGGGAGTCCGCACTCGGGTTCGGTGGAGGGTCGTCACATAGCGCTGGGACCCTGAGCCCTACCGTGCCCGGGATCCTCCTCAGACTGAACTGGAAGGAGCATCATGCGACTTCGACTCGATCAAAATCACCAGCGCGTCGCTATGGCCGCAGGGACCGTCTGTCTGGCCGGGATAGCGGCCACCGAAATACGCGGCGCCGTCATTGTGGCCCGGTTCGCGGCCACAGAAATGCGCCGCCATCGCGGCGGCACGCCTTCGACGCGCTATGCCAGGGACGTCATGACTCGGCCGGTGCAAACCATCACCCGCGAGGCAACCGTCGCCCAGGCGGCGCGGCGCTTCGCCGAGTCTGGCGTCGGCGTACTTGTCAAGGATGACGGGAATTCCCCACTTGTGACGACGGGAATTCCTCACCCTTGTGGGCGGCCGGTGAGGGCGGGTTGGAGGGCTGCGATGGCGTCGCGGTGGCGGCGCATGCGGTAGCTGTCGCCG
>JAABUS010006341.1_pt1 | contig 14468 bp, 16 predicted proteins | sample 5560161 | NCBI WGS metagenome assembly JAABUS01 (sample SAMN10711885, study PRJNA513376) | rock metagenome | isolation source: Antarctica rocks | place: Antarctica: Victoria Land, Trio Nunatak nord | collected 2016-01-04 | reverse complement strand
TGCCGCGAACCTGACTGGGCCATGGCCGTTGTCCTGCTCGCTTGTGCGATATAAAAGTCTCGCAGCAGCTTGCACCACATGAGGGTTTTATGCTGTTGTAAAGTCGGTGCTGCACGCAGCCGAAACGTGATCACGTCTGAAGGCTTATTTGGTGCGCCCATAGTCGTACCTCCTGGTTCAGCTCCTGGTTCCGGGACAAACACGAACATCCGATAGTGAACACCCTCTTGTCCCACTACCCAGCTTCTTGCCATCCATTGCTGACTTCACTCAGTGTGCATGACATAGAAAGACATTTGTAGGCCATGAGCACAAGCATTTTTTGAATTGCTTGCTGACCCTCCTGGAGTAGGTGTTGCAAAAGTCTGGTGACAGTTGCACCTCTTCCAATGTAAGAATGCATACATCACATGCTGCTCTGTCAAAATCAGCAAATGCTGCAATTCATGTTGGTGGGCAGCTGCTGCAGCAACAATATTTATGTTTACTTGCAGTGAAGATTACCTGCAAGTGGTGTGAGCCCTGGCAATATCATGCCATCTGTCTGTCAGTCAAGACTGTCAGAGGTCCACATAGCAGAGCACTAGGAATGGAATGCTGAGCAAGATGATGGCTTCTGGGCTTGTAGCTTCCTGTTCTGTCCTGGTGCTGGCACAAATGGTGTGCACCTACCAGTTACAGAGTACACCTCTGCTTCAGGTATATAACGCTTTTTGCAGCAATCTTACTGTGTCCTTTGCTGCATGCACTGCAAGGCCTGCATGAGTCCTGAAAAATCTGAAATTGTGCATGACTGCAAATGACATGGCCAGTCTCTGGACTGAATGCACACATGCAATCCCCAGGTCAAGTTAGATCAGCAGCATACAAAACAGAGCTGTCAAGACCAGCATGTGTTGGTTTTACTGTGTGGTCACACATGGCATCCAGCAGTGCCTGCCAAATGAGTAAGACCACATGCTGAATCAGCTCTGCAGTGGCTAGAGAGTGCCATGTTAAGCATCTGCTACTGGAACATATACACGTCCATCTCTTCTTTTCCATAGTCGTGACTTTTGATATTGATTGCCAACAAGTGTGCAGCATTTGGTTGTGCAGGCTTTGCGCTTGTGCATGCTGGTTGCTGATGGTGGACCTGCACATCACTGGCAGGCTGCTGGTAGGCATGGGCAAGAAGCTGAAGCCTGTGGAGCTTTGCTCTTACACTCTGGCATGCAAATGTGGCAATGAGCTGATGTGGTCTATCGTGCACAACACCAGCAAAGCCAGGTGGGGTCCTGTTGTCTTCCCGATTTATGTTTAGCAGCATGATGGCTACTGAGTAGTGTGAACACAATGTAGGTCTGCCTCACAAAGCAAGCTGGCACACATCACAGTCGCGCGTTTGATGATGCAAGCTGGCAATTGGTCTTTGGAAGCAGTCATATGATGCACTCGTGTCAGCACAGTCTCATCAGAGCTCAATTGTGTTGATGCCTGTATCCTATTTTAGTCAAAGTGCAGCACACACATCGTGCATGCTCTCACTGCAGGGTGTCCTTCTATGCCTAGCTGCGCTTTGTCAGTTGGAGACAGAGACCCCGTTCACTCCAGCAGTTCTTGCGGGTCATCACAAGTGCTCAGGTGGGCAGTACACTAGTGTTGCAAGGTATACCCTGCTAGGTCTGGCAGAGCTGAAGGTGTCGTGACAGCCGGCCTGAGCCGCTGCACACAGCAGGTGTTGGCTGTTGACATCTTAGAGCTGGACACAAAACTGGTCACAGCCATGGCGGGAAACAAGCTGTTTGGGCTGGTCTACAAGAACATGTCTGGCATGGCATGATCTCAAGATGCGGGCTCAGTGTGTAAACGCTGCAACCCATCACATAAGGTACAACACTAGTACTAGTGTTAGCATGTAGTTACCAAGGTATGCCTGTTTAGGCCAGTCTTAGTTAGGTCAGCTGTCGTACACTGCAGTAGCTCTGCAGGGCATTTTGTTTCATAGCTACACTTTAACAGTGTTCTGCTTCCTGATGTGCATGAGATAGCTTCAGAGCACATCAGATATTCCAGCACTTTCAGCCTTTGGTGGATAGGATCAGACACTACAAGCTACACCTTTCTGATCGCACTCTAGCCACCTTCAGCAAGCATCAGATCCTCTAGACAAGGCTGAAAGCGTGCAGACAGGCGTTCTGCTGCGCTCAGGGTCTTAAGAATATGCTGAAAAAGTCTGTAAGATTTTTCAGACTGCTTCAGGTAATGTCAGGCAACACTGAACAAGTCTCAAGGTATTTCAGGGTCTTAAGGGTGCGCTGAAATAAAGTCAGGCACCTTCAGGGTTTTAAGGTCATGCTGATCATACTTCAGGGTGACCTTCGTTCCCGTAGTGGATCCACACAAGCAAGGATGTTGGTCTCGTCATCTACACCAAACAACACAGCAGCAGCACATGCATATTCAAAGCATGGCACCCTTCAGAGAACAACACGCAACTGGAGCCACTGTACATGTTGCTCAATAGTGTCAACATCTAGGGGTTCATGTCATGCTGTGTCCAGAGACGCTTGCCGCCTTCCTCCTTGCTGTGATACTCTATCCTCAGCTTTTCTCTTAATTTTGACAGCTCGCACTCATAGACATCAAGAACACACAAACAATAATTGGAAAGAGGGTCCTCATCCTGACCAGGAGGCTCCTTCTCAAATTCCTTGTCATTCTCTGTTCGCGGCTGTGATGCATCCGGCCATGTGAACCAGCCTCTGCCTCCAGTGGAAAGACCACTCCAGGCCTCATGCCAGATCTGCAATCATCCATGTTTCAGAGTTGTGCATTTGCATCCATACAGCAATGGCACCCAGATTCTTTCCATACAATTGCTGAAGGGCTTGGTGATCACAATGCTGTTCAGACGACTATCTGTAAACATACATCTTGGACCAGGCTTGTGCACACTGCAATGTCTGGAATGCGTACATGGTCGTGCAATCCCCATGATGACAGCGGCCATACCGTTTCATGACACACCAGAATGACTTCCTATATAAGGTTGTACTGACAGCTAGCATACATCACTTTCAGTGTGGGGATAGCATGACCAATCTGTGCGTTGTTTTCACCTTCTTGAGCTCTGCATCCTTTTCATCACTTTTGATGATGTACAGTTTCCCACTGAGTCTGTACTGTTCCCTTGATTCTGGCATGTACCAGCAGATTTCGCTCCATGGGTTCTCCTTTACATCATCCATCTTTGAGCTTCTACAGGCATACACAGGAAATTACATCAAACTCTGCTCGCAGATTGATGCACTGCAAATCGCTGAACTAAGGTACAAATGTTGCTCCTTGGTACCTGGAGTCTGTGGTAAAAGTCAGCTTGGTAGATTCACCAACAAATCCTCTGTAGACCATGGTGCGGTTGGCAGGTTTGCCATTAGGTCTGACAGTTGCCAGCTGGAAAAAGGTGGCATACTTCAGCTCTTTGTTTAGATCAAGAGATTTGAGCAGTGCACTACGCCATGGTGCTGTTGCAGACATGATTTTGACCTGCAGCGACCCTTTCTGCTGAGCTGATGCGTCACAAGCCGGTGCAGCCTTTCGTATACATGTCCTGACCTGGTATGACAACGTCAGTCCGCTATTGCGTATAGCTTCTGCTCGTACTGGAGTGCGACTGCTTGCTGTGTCTTCTGCAAATAAGGTGAAGGCTGTGCCCTGTGTATATCTGCTTGACAGGAGACACCCAACGGTGGGTCAACGAATGCTTTTGCAATGCCGATTTTTGCATGCGCATTAACAATTTTAGGCAATGCCGATGCCCAGTGCGCATGCCACGTTTTGGGAGATGAACCGATCTGCCGTGCTGTGCCTGCTGGGAGGTAATCACTGAGCAGTGCTCCAGACGTGCAGTCAACGACAGCAGAGTCATCGAACACGCACAGTCATCTTTGCAACACTACCGATTTCACATGCTTTGAGAAGTGGGAAGAAAGTCAATAAGGAATTGCTGTGCTTGCTAGTTATGTATTTACAAGCAACACAAGCAATTCAATCAGGCATTGGGTGAGGCAGAGGACTGGAGACTGATAGACATATGCTGAAAGTCAGCACTGCCTTGCACGGCACATTGCAAGAACCTTTTGGACCAGCAAAGCTATAGCAAAAGTCACGAACTCACGGATGCCCCAACAGCAGCACCCAGGAGCAGTATATCTCAAAATTGGAGAGTCAACTACAATTTCTGCAGCCAACCTCAACAAGCAGAATGCAATCTGTCATCAACATCGGCCACACGAATGTTTACAGAAGTTGCCTGCCAGCATCCAAGACTCGCTGCACTTGCCAAAGCCAACCTGCAAGTCAGTCAAAGGGATCAGCAAGCACTAATGGTGTTATGAAGGAAAGCACTGCCAACAAGCAGTGTGGTGTGTGGAGCACCTACCTGCTGTGCACAAGTGTAAACGCTGTCTGGGGGGCTGTCACTGCAGGCACTGCAGCGCCCACATGTGATCTGACAGAAATTTCCACTTGTCATGAATGCCTCATTGCATTTGCCCCATCCGGCCTACAATTTAAGCTGCCAGTCAGAGTATGTTTGGGATGTAGCCTAAGGGTTTGTTCTGCTTCAAAAACGTAAGTCATGACAGTCATTGCTGCCAGCGATACAACTTTTCAGAAGGATAGGGTTGGGAAGAATGAGCTCTACAGAGTGCACAGATTGCAGCAATGATGTTGGCAAAGCTGGTCACAAAGCAATCAATGCAGACTTTCTCTGAGCGCAAATGGGCTTGCTAAAGTGGTTAAACAAATGCGCAAAATGCAGCGAGCAACAGATATGAACCATACCTGTTGCTGACAAGTATATTGGCTGTTGGGAGGAGTGTCTGTGCAGGCACTGCTGCAGCGGTTGCATGACTGGGCACAGAAGCCTGACATAAAAGCCTCATTGCACTTGCCCCATCCAGCCTGCAGCACATAAAAGCAATGTGTAACAGAATACAATTAGGGTAAAGGTGTACCTGAGGGGCAGACCCGTGAGCATGTATAATAATGACGATGATTGCAAACAATACACATTTCACATCACCATGTCAGAGGCATGCCGAGGCACTGCTGGTTCACAAGGTCGCATTGTGCATGCGAAAAAGTGCTGCTCAGCCCAAATAACCAATATACAAGGGTTTGTGAGTAGGGTTGATCACCTGCTGAGCACAGGTGTACTGGTTGTTGGGTGGAATGTCAGCGCAAGATGCAGCAGTCGCTGCAGGCGTGCTGGGTGCAGCTGTAGACTGACAGCGTCCACAGCTTTGATCACAGAAGCCTGACATGAATGCCTGACTACACTTGCCCCAGCCGGCCTGCATATGCAGAAAGCTCAGGTCATGCTTTCTGTCTATTATTCAAGTCCAAGGCAACTCAAGTCAATAAACAGCCACAGGGGATGAAGAAAGTGCACTGTGTACTTACAGCATGTCTGGTGTCATTTGCAGCAAGATGAGCTCACCTGCTGAGCACAGGTGTACTGACTGTTGGGAGGGGTGTCGGTGCAGGCAGCAGCAGTACAACGGCCACAAGTCTGGTCACAGAAGCCTGACATGAATGCCTGACTGCACTTACCCCAACCAGCCTGCAAATGTAAGAAACACACGTCATGCTCTCTGTCTGTTGTGCAAGTGATGACAGACAGCAACACCTGATGCAGAACGTGCACTGTGTACTTACAACATGTATGCAGCAAGATGAGCTCACCTGCTGAGCACATGTGTACTGACTGTTGGGAGGGGTGTCAGTGCAGGCAGCAGCAGCAGCAGTACAGCGTCCACAAGTCTGGTCACAGAAGCCTGACATGAATGCTTCACTGCACTTGCCCCATCCAGCCTGTATCAACCAGACAAGCCTTGTGTGGTCTGTTTGAGTGTTCCTGAAGCTGTTTCATTTTGCAGAAGGACGCTGGGGGCAGAATGGCATACCTGCTGAGCACAAGTGTACTGGCTGTTGGGAGGGATGTCAGAGCAAGCCCCAGCAGGGACAGCCGGTGTGGCAGCTGCTGACTGGCCTTGGTACCAGGGGTTCAGGCCAAGACTGATCATGTAGTTGATCTTGGTCCAGTTGATGGTAGTCCAATCAGCCTCCACAATGCCCCCAGTGTCACCTGCACCATGTAGGACACCACTTGAGCAGCAACTAGCAGCAATTTGAAGAAGTCTCTCTCTTGATGAGTCAGCAGGCTGTGCATATGTCAAGGCACCATTGCTTGACTAGGTGCAGATGATTCTGGGCAGGAAGGACATTATTGCAACAGTGTGCAGTGCAGAGTGGTTGTTGGTTGTTTTAACCAAAGGGTAGGAACTGACCAGAGTTGGCATTCCAGGCCCACCAGAACCAGGAGGAGATGGGGTTGTGCAGTCCATCATTGCCAGCCCCCTGGTTGTTCAGGTACAAAGCAAAGTCTGCCATCTGTTGCTGATCAGCCTGAAGGGCAAAGGTGGTGCCGGTCTCCCCAATGACCACTGGGAACTGGTGGCAGTTGTTAGGGTTGGAGCGGCTGCAGTAGCCCTGCTTGTTGAGGTACCCAAAGGACAGACTCAGCCGGTTGAACAAGCCTGATCCAGTGTATCTGCATGGTACCCAGATTGTGACAGAGAAGTGTTGCGCTTACAGGGGATGCTATACTCATGACACAAATTGTACACAGAAGCTTACTTGTCATGAGCCTCACTGATGCTTGGTGGGTACACATGAGGTGCAGCTACAACCTGCAGGGCGAAGACAGTGGTCAGTCAATTTGATTAGATAATTCATGCGCACCAGCAGCGCCAACCAGGAAGCAGATAGTACCACACCTGGCTTAAGTAAGGCTTGCTCAAGACTTGTTCAAAGAAGAGGCCTGCATCACTGATGCCTCTGTACTCATTGAAAGCAGCTGAGCTTGATGCCAGCCCGTCACCTGCAAAAGACAAAAGGGTCAGCTCAGTGACTGAACAGACTAAGACGCGTACCACAAAGTTAGCACTGCCTGCTTACCATAGTTGAAGGCCAGGCCATCATAGCCTGGTGCATATTGACCTGTACCCTCCACAAAGAAGAGTGCTCCGGGCACAATGGAGTGTACAGCATCCATGAGCTGAATGCACAGATTTGCATAGCCTGGCTTGCCATTGGCTGCCTCCCACCGAACTCCAAACACATCAGGTTCCTAATGGCAGCATATCAGGAAAGATTTGTCAGACACATGCTGGCGCACAGGCAGAGCATGACAAAGCTAACTTGGATGGGAGAAGTTGTGTATGTGATGATGGTGTGCGGGGAGATGGCAATGATTGAAAGATGCAATGGCTTCACACATGTAAAATACAACCAAAACCAATGAGCTGACTCTGCGGCAAGCAGCACATGTAAATAGCACAACACTGTGATGCTGATCAGCTTGCTGTGCTGATGCTGCTTACATGCAGCAAAGATGATGTGCTGGTATGCGAGCTAGAGACGGCAGCAGACATATCATGCTGCTGAATGCAACCCAAAAACTTGCCATACATTCAGGACATCAATCATGAGCATCTGGCTGGAGATGGAGTCCTGGGCAACAGCCTTCAGCAGAGTGACCCAGTCTGACAGCCACTGGTTCTGGTTGTCTAGCACTGTGGTGTCCAAGTTGAATTGGTTGTCCAGCAGTACATAGAAACCATTATGAGTGAGGAGCTTGACTACGTAGACTAGCCTGTTGAAGGTTGTGCCCACATCAAGGTAGTCGCTGCACACACCTGCAATGCAAAGCCACGCAACTCAGGACAGGCAAAGTCCTGCAAGGAAAATGCAGACATTGAGCGACTTGTCATCTGCTGCATGAAACTTGTAATAGCAACCGAAGCTGCAGAACAAATCACAGCTGAAGTGCTTACCAAGAGTCTGAGTGCGCTGAGGTGGCTCTGACAAGCTAGGAAACACAGCTCCAGAAGCCACATTGGTGCCTCCTGGAACAGTGGTAGCAGCCAGATCACTTCCAGACACAAAAGAGCAACTGCGGCCAAATGCCTTCATGGGACTGTTGAGGTCCTGCAACCAGTTTGAGAAGCTTCGAGCACATACTAGCATGCAATGCCAGCACATTGAGATGACATAGTACAGTTAGCAGTAGGCTTCTAAAGTATAGCATCAAGAGGCCTCAAGCAGATTACCTTGAAACTAAAAGGGAGCCTGACAGCATTGAAGCCAAGAGCCTTGATGCGGAGCATGATGTTGGCAAAGTCCTGGGTGAGGGAGGTGCTTCCGGCCCACAGTCCATCAGGACCAGTGTTGCCATCATCAAAGCCAAACCAGTTCAGGCCCTTGAAAACAATGACATTGCCGTTGTAGTCAGTGATCTGGCCGTTGGAGGTTGTCAGGCCAGCAGCAGACTCTGTCTCTGCGACTCCAGTCACGTTGGCATTGGTGGTGACATTTGGAAGAGGCTGGTTGGTGATGTTGCTGCTGATGATCACAGCACAGGTGTCACCATTGACTGTGACGTTGACAGGATTGAAGTTGACAAAGCTCGAAGAGAGGATAAAGTCAAAGTTGGGAGCGTTGCCAGCTTGGGAAAGCAGTGTCTGGTCTGCTTCAACAGCGCGGCCTGTTACAACCCCATCTGAAGTTGCAATGTCGGCCAAGCCATAAGTGGATGTGGCCCCTGTGTAGCCACCAGCATTTGCAAATGACAATGTCCATGGAACATTAGTGTCATTCAGGGTGGTGCTACGCACAACAAGGGTGACTGAGGCATTGTAGCTGCCATTGCCAGTTGGCTGCCATATTGACTGCTCCTGGAAAGTGACAGTGCAGACTGAATGCTGCCAGGGTGTTGTCTGTGTGTTGTCATTTTGCACAACCTAAATCGCAAAGGAAAATGTCAGGCCTGTTGAAGAACTTGAAACGGTGACAACAGCAATGACACAACAGGCTTTGCTGAAGCAGCTTACCGTCGTGGTGTTGTACACCGTGGTGAAAACAGTTGTAGATCCCACGGATGTCGTGTTTGACACAATAAGCTGAGTGGAATTCAAACTAGAAGCGTTGACAACAATCGCTGCTCCCCAGGACGGGTCGGCGACAAGCAAAGTACCGCTGTTGTTTTTGCCAACATTTTGAGTGGCGTTCTGTGGGAGGAGAGACGCGATTGACGCATTGTGCGTCGCCAAAGGTGATGTAGTAGTGTTCTCAGCTTGCATGGGAAAAGATACGTTGAACTGCGAAGCTGCAGCTCCAACGGTGAATCCCAATGAAGAAAGCGAGAGGTTTGTCAAAACCGACGAAGTCATCACCGACATTGGTGGAATGACTGTTGTTACAGTAGCGTTGACTGCAGGCGTGGAGGTGTTGACACTTGAGGACGAGATCTCAGCAGGAGGTGAGCCTGGGACAGGCGATATGCTGATATTCGATGCGTGTGTATTGATGGCGAGCGTCAGTAGCCAAGTCACAGCTAAAACAGACTGCGGAGTCATGCTGACACAGCCACCAGCAGCAACCAGTCTTCAGTTAGGCTGCTTTCCCTGCCACAACACAAGGTCCCTGCGCATACACACGCACAGTTAAGAATGTGCAGCAACACCGAAGGCGTGCTCAGCAACTATTCATACAAGAGCCCTGCTGAGACACTTTATAAGGCCTTGACCATTCTTGCAAGCAGGGTTATACCGTTTTTCCAGTCAGCTTGAGCTCGACTCCCAGACTCCCAGACTCCCAGACTCCTGCTCAGTGTACCGAAAACTTGTATGCGAGTAACAGATGATGCCCTCAACTGTGCAAGCTACCAGACAAACATGGAGAGAGCTTCCGGCAGCTAGATCATGGCGCGGGAAAGGCCCTACGTAATCATGGTTAGTCACAGGGTGGCAGGTTGGCTCTGCAGAGCGATCATCTCAGAGGCTTGTTAAGTGCATGCCATTCAGGTCCGCCGAATGGGCAAAAACCACGAAGACAAATACGTGCTCTCGGGCGTCTGGAGGCCTTGTGTCCTTTTCGTCTGTTGTGCGACGCAAAGCGCAGCAAGTACCCACTCCTCGCACTTGCCACTAAACAAGATTGGCCTTTTCCGAAGCATAAGTCAAGCTTGAACCTTGAGGGCTTCGCGCGAGCTAAATGCTCATCACGATTGTGTCACAGAGGTTTATACCGTTCAAGACGAACTAGAAGCCAGCAAACGCTGTATCCGGTTCGCTCACTGTGCTGCCAAGGCAGGCTAGCATTACGCACTGCCCATATGACCTGGGCTGTACGCGGGGACATTCGTCACCATCGTCTTGTTCATCCCATGCCCACAAGCGGAACGGTGGTCTCTATCTTCGCAGCTGAAACTTGATGTTGTGATGTCAGTTTCACAAAAGAGCAAGAAGCAGTTTGCAGGCTTACGCTTGCGTGACAGAGATGCATATCATTCTCAGCTGCAGCCTGTGTTGAGCCACAGAAGCCTCAATGATAGAGCTTTTGGCAGTAATTCAAGCACTGTCCTGAAGGGTCAGCTGCTATGATAGCAACAACAGTGCAGACATAGCAACAATAATGAACAATTCAAGCTGCACATCATCTGGCGCCCTGACGCTACCCAAGTTGCAGCCCAGCTGCAGCCCAGAAGCTTCAGAGGAAGGCGCTGAGCTCACACGGTGGCAAAGACTGCGTTCTCTGGCTCAGACCAAGAGCTTGTTGCCTTCTGCAACACTCGATAAGGCCATCGCAGCTTTTGGTGGACATCATGCCATCCATATTGCCAGCTCGCCTCTGGACCTCCCTGCAAGGCCTGCTGTGCCGCATCACAGCCTGGGTGTTGGCCCCAGACAGTTTGGGCAGCTGGCTTCAGCAACGGCCAGATCCCTTCTGCAGTGTCAGCCCGGAGGCGCTGTCACAGACTCTCTAGATGCTGACCTGCAAGTTGAGGCAGTCCTTCGGAAGGCAGCAGGACGAGCTGTTTGCCTGGCTGCTCTTCCAAGGGCACGACCCAGTCACAGCAAAGTCTTGGCAAACTTGTCACCAAACAGCTTGCGCAACGACCAGTCAGAGGTACCTTACAGTCAATGCCTGCAGTCTCCATTGCTGAAGCGCATGCTGGAGCTTTGCTTTCACATGCCTAACATTTCTAGCCTGGACAAGCAGCAAAGCAGTCATGGCACCAGATGCCCTGTGTGTTCTACAGGGTCCTATGAGGCTTAGGTATCCAGTCTTGAGGGATGTGAAGAATGATCTGTCTTCAGACAGAAAGGCACTCAAGCAGCCTGTTCACTCCAAGGGCATATGTGGCTCTACATCTGCTGGCAATGCAGTGTCTGAGACTAAGCAGCATGAGCTTGGTAGTGGCAGGCAGGTTCCTAGCAGCGCTGCTGCAAAGCACCAGCGCATCATGCAAGCACTGTCAAAACAGAGGCTCAAGCGGATGTCGGCATGGTTTGAGGCCTGGCTTGGCAGTACCAGAGAAGGTCAAGTGCATCTGAAGGGCGCTGGCAGCATGCTGAAATGGCGCAAATTGCTGCGCATTTGGAAGGTGCTGCTCCTGAACCTGAACAGATGACAGCAATCAGTTGTTGTATATGAGAGATGAGGCTGTCCTGTTGCTGCACAATGATATGTGAACTATATACATGCACTTGTGGTGCACTGCTCAATGTGACCAGATTGCAAGCCCCAGTGCTCACAGTAAGAAACTTGCAATGCATGCCAACAATAGCATCCATGGCCAAAGAAAGCATGCTTTCTATCATGCTCAGCTCAAAGCTGCCTCCCTGTCTCTCCACCCATTGTACATTGTGCTGCCCTGCATTGTTGAAAGACCATTATATGCCACCAGACACATCACTTCAACAGATTGTGCAACATTACTTGGTACACCACGCAACAGAGAACGGTATGTGAAGCCTTAATGGTCTGTCTCATTGTCAGCAAGACTACTCTGCCCCAATGTTCAGCTAGCTCACTTTCTATAATGGTGCAGGCTTGGCGTCATGTTGTAGCCACATGCCAAGCTGTGAAGGAAGCTCAGCAGCAGGCAAGACAAGCTCATCTCCAAGACATTGCCACCACCTTCCACCTGCTCTTCAGGCAGCATAGCGTCATGCAGGCCTGGCACACCATGTCACAGCGTACAAAGCATGAGCGCACTCAAACGCAGCAGGCAGCTGCTGAGCAGCAGCGTGATCAGGCCAAATGGGCAGCTGCAGTGCAATTTCATGGCCTGTATACCCAGCACAGTTTTTGGAGATGCTGGGTGGAGGTGACGCAGCAGGGCAGGATTGAAAAGGAGCTTGACTTGCAGCACCAAACTCGGCAACACAATATTCGGCGATTTGTCAAGGTCAGCCCTCATTTCTTGTTCAGTCATATTTTTGTAAGGCGAGCTCCAGTCAAGTTCCCACAGACGCCTTGCGTGATACACAGCTAGTAGTCATGACACAGCAAGTAGTCCACATGATTGTATAGGTCATGGCCAGTGTTGTCTCTGACAAGCTACATTTTCTGCAAAGACGCTCTCTGCAAAGCATTTTCTCCAACACGCGCCAGAGCTGCTTGCTCAGCTTATGACTTGTAGTGCTTGCACCGCAGGAAGCTGTGCTTAGGCAGCAGAAGCAGCCTGAGCATCCACCCAGCAGCAGCAAGGGAGGCCCTGCTTCTAAGCTGAGACGACACCAGATGCCTTGCAGTGCATCAAGCAGGCAGCCAGGGCTGGCGTCCACCAGCGCATACCAAAACGGTCAACAACTGCGTGCTGATTGTGCTGAGGACGAGTACCAGCAGCATGATGCTACTTTGCCACAGCAGCAGCCTCAGATGCAGCAGCACAAGCCAAGGTCAGCTCCTGCAAGCCAACTCTGCAATAGGGGCACCCAGGCCTGTGCCAAAGCACCTGCCGCCACACGCCATGCACAAGGCACAGGCACTGTTTTGCAAACAAACATACATGGTCCAGGTCTGCCTAGTGTGCACCGTGGCAATCAGAATTCAGCCTGCAGTCAGGTACAGCTAGAAGCTGCTGACACAGCTGCAGCAGAAGGCGCTCAGGCAGCTGTGTTTCAGCTTGAGCTGGTAGACAGCGACAGGGTACAAGGTGCACAGCTGCCCAACAAAGAAGGAGTAGTGCCACATCATGCTCAGAGCAGCTGTGTAAGCGGCTGTGCTCAGGAGGCGCAACTCAGCATGTCAGACTTAGCAGAGTGCAGGTTGATATGTGAGCCATCAGGGGCAACAGGACAAGCATGCCAGCATCTGCGCCCAAGCTCCTTAAACATGCATGCAAACAAAACGGAAGGCGAGCCAGCGCAGACGGAAGGGCAGCAGGATCAGCCCTGCACCCCAGGGCATCAACAAGGCGAGGTCCAGGAGCAGCCCTGTACGCCAGGGCTGGTGGGTACAAGCTCAGCATACTGTGCGCTGCCCAGAAGCTGTAGCAGCACTGGTGGTGACTCTGCTGGCAGTGGACTTGAAGCAGAGAACAGCATCCGCTTCCGCAAGCGCGGCAAATTTGAGGCTCTGAAGGCCCGCCGTGAGGCAGCCCACCAGAAAGCAGAGGTGAGCTCGCCCTCCACCAGCTCGCTTTCTCCTGATTGCACAGCTACATTGTGGCAAGAGCGAGACCGGGTGTTACCTCTGGCACCCAAACTGACATGTCAAGCCTTTAATTTCACAAGAATTGACATTTTGCAAAACGGAATACCTGTGTGACATAGCTGTGCGGCTTGTTTGTAGACATCATATCCATCTCATGTGAAAATGCAGAAGCTGCACAGGCAGGTGTAGATGGCGACGCACCAGCATGGGCAACAGGGCCTGGCCTATCTGTTGCATGCAGGCAAAACAGCGTGAGCAGGAAGAGTTTGTGCGGCGAGCCGAGCGCATACGTAAGCTGGAAGCACGACAGAAGCAGGAGGAAGAAGCTGCTGTGAAGGCCCTGAGTCAGCAGCTGCTAGCCCACCAGGTGTGTACACATCCTGTGCAAATCTGGAATAGAGCAACATGTAATACGTTTGTAAGCTTGAAATGAAGCTGCTCCTCTGTGCAGTAGCTCAGCAACAAACCTCGGTGCATCTTTCCATCTGTGTGAACTGCTGAGGCATGCTGATGTATGATCACTTTGCCAGTGGTCAGTGGCAGCGCGTTTGCCAAGTGGCTGCCAATATATAGTCAATGCAGAAATGTCTGACACTGAGATACAGACTTTGACACACTGACGCTGCCAATCACAACCAAGTCACATGCAGCAATGAAGCAGTACACTCGCATCTGTAGACTTGTTCAGTCATGGCTTCACCTCATGTTGACTAGTCTGGCACTGTGCTGTTTAATGACATGTGTCATAAGCAGAGTATAACATGTATTGTAATGCAAGGTAAATGTGGCAGGACAGCTGCAATGTCTTCGGTCTGGGCAACCTTCTGTGTGTGATCTGTTGCACGTAATGTCTCTTATGTGGCGATATTTGTCAAGTGGCATGCAGAGTGCCTTGGCTCATATCCAGTATGCCAGGA
>JAABUS010006339.1_pt1 | contig 14469 bp, 14 predicted proteins | sample 5560161 | NCBI WGS metagenome assembly JAABUS01 (sample SAMN10711885, study PRJNA513376) | rock metagenome | isolation source: Antarctica rocks | place: Antarctica: Victoria Land, Trio Nunatak nord | collected 2016-01-04 | reverse complement strand
GCTCTTCCGATCTGCCCAATCCTGAAATATCTGAAAATTAGGCCAAAGTTCGGCGGCTGATGTCGTATAGATATTTAAACGAACAATGTTTTCAGGCTTGTATCCGGCCTTGCTGATCACGGTTTCCAAATTCTGCAGTGCCTTCGTTAATTGGGTTTTCATGTCTTCATTACTGGATATGCCATCATCGCTTATCGCGGTCTGTCCTGATATATACAGTGTACTTTCAACATGTTTGACTTCAACAGCTTGCACGTAGCTACGTTTATCCTGCCACTGCCATGGGTTAATGATTCTTTTTTCCATCTTTTCTGGTTTTTGAGTTTGCGCCAGTACAGGCACAATGATTATTAATAATAGTGTTGTTAGTTTTGCGATCCTTTTCATAGTTGCCGTATTATTTATACCGCAAAAATCGGGATAGCAACTGGAACGAACTCTTGATAAACCTCACGATTATCAAGTGAGGTATATCACACTAAGAATTGAAACGGCTCAAGGTTTCGCGGGAAACACCCAGATAAGCAGCGAGCTGGCTTTTAGGTACACGCTGAATCAGCGCAGGGAATTGTTTTAGCAATTGGTCATATCGCTCTTTAGCATTTGAGGTTAACCAGGAAATAATACGGCGCTGTGCACCAAGAAAACCGAAATTTGCCTTTTCAAGGAAGAACTTTTCCATCTTTTGCGAACCGGAACACAGATCTCGATAATCTTTGAGCGTGAGACATAGCACGTCGGTATCTTCAAGGCTTATTAATGACATGGTTGATTCAGTTTGGGTATAATAGGCGTAAAAATCGCTTTCCCACCAGTCTTCCATTGCGAACGAAACGATGTGTTGTTTCAAGGTATCATCGGTATACACCAGCTTTAAAAGGCCGGATAGTACAAAAAAATGATGTTTTACAGGTTCTCCATCCCTAATAAGAAACTGATGTTTCTTGAATTTTTTGGTGGTGAAATGACTTATCACAAATGCAAACTCATCATCGCTAAGTGGTACTACTTTTTCGATATGTTCCCTTAGTCTATGCTGCATATTGGTATTATTTATATAAGATGACTGCAAACCTAAGGTATTCAAGGTAGGTTTCAAATTTGGAATTTAGAGTGATAAAAAGACCCTTTTGATACAGGTTATTCTTATTTAGCATCCAAGATTCTCAATCAGAAACAGGTTATTGTTAATCTCAACAAGGGGTATATGGAATAACTGTTCGTTTATATCCCAATCCGGTTTGAGCGGTGATAATACAAATGTGGCAAGCCGAATTCCTTCGAGGTTAGTATCGGCTTCATGATCTTGTAAAAGTCCTTCTTCTTTTACTTTCTATTTCACGCGGTCCGAATAGATTGGTTATAAGCGAACTCTTGCCTTTCGGACAGTTGTAATCGTCTGTGTATGCAGTAATAAGCTCAGAAAAGAATAGACTGCCCATAAGTCGGCAGTCTGTTCTTATGCATTTTAACTTAAAATATCGTCAATCACCTGATTTGCTTGTGAAAATAATTTGTCATAATGAGACTAATTTCTTTGGTCTTCGAATCCTATCGTGTCAAACAGGAATTAGACTTTCGAATCCTTGACGCCGCAATATAATGCCAAACTTTTATTCATTAGATAATTCATGTATTCGTAGTTGCCTTTTGTGTCAAAGGCTTCCTCTGTTTCTCCTGCTAAAGCCACCCATCTGATTTCATTATCATGACAAACAATAGTAACAATAATGGATTTCCTCTTTGTTCTCAAAAAAAGAAAATGATGCCTTCAATGTCTAATCAGCGTAGAGATTCTATTGAACAAAAGCGAAATTTTCAAAAGACTCTAATTAATTCCGTTTACACCATTCGCGAAAATAGAATAATGTGTTCGATAATTTATCTCACAGTGCATTGGCTGTATGATATTTTAACTAAAAAAACGTACTGTTTCCTATATTTCAGGTTGGTTAGGGTAAAAAAAACGGGATAAAAACAAAGGAAAATGTTGCACCTATATTGTGCCCGGAAAAAACCAGGCTTTTAGAAATCAATTTAAAAGCCTGAAAATTAGTATGTGGAGAATATCGGAGAGGAGAGCGCCGTTATTGCATTACTCAAACTGCGTTTTTGATGCTCTGGAATAACGGTATATCCAAGCGAAGCGGGTGCCAATAACGGCAACTCCCAGGGCTTGTAAAGAAGTGAAGCCAGGTTCTTTCGGTGCAATAGGGTTTAAAAGGTGAATAGCCTTTAAACCAAAAACAGCCTCCGGGTTTGGGCTGCCTGCATAAAAGTTGTATTTAATGGTAAAATAAACATAAAAGTTTACTACTAATGCTAGCAGAATAAGAACCAGGCTGGCTATATGCAAGCGTGCTAACAGCAAAGTAACCATGGAAACCAATAAAAAGGAGCCCCATTTCTATTTACAGTCAGTTTTACTAAAAACTATTGAATCGCCAAATTTTAACTTGCTCACATCCTTGTACTTTGTTTTGCCTTTAACTTCTTGCACATCTCCAAAGCCTTCTACCAACTGATCTCCTTGTTTTAAGAAAGCCACTTCACTAACAGATGTTTTGCCTTCAGATTGAAATGTATAGTTGGCGATAATGGTATCGCCTTTAACAATTCCGGCTATAGTACCTGCGTTTTTATCTTTTTCATATAAATTATAACTAAGCATACCCATTACCTTGTTATCCTCGGTTTTTAATGATAAGGTAGCTGTATCACGGTTTTTAATGTATTGATAGCATTGAGTGGCATTAGGTGCCGCTGCTGCATCTGTTATTATTGTAGAATCTATTTTCGCTGGTGTCTTTCTTGCCGTGCCCTGGCATGCAGCCATAAATAAAGCGGCAACTCCTAATACTGGAATAATGTTTTTCATGGGGATATAATTTGTTTTGTTATCTATTAATTATTTAAGCAAAGCCTCTGCAAAAAAGAGTCATTACATTGAATTTGATTCAGGTGGTTTAATTATTTTTTCACAGGCATTTACTTCTTTAGCAGGTTTTTTTCATTTCTAAGGCCATTTCGCCCCTAAATTTGCCTCTTAAAATAACGGTATTTTTATCAGATAAAACCCGCTTATTTAGCTATTGTAAAGGTATCCCAGGCAGCTTTAGAGATGTTGGCAATTACTTCTTCCCGAACACTTAAATCAGCTTTGCTATTGCAGACGAAGACAGCAAGTGCAAGGTGTTTTCCATCTGGTAAACTTATAATGGCAATATCGTTGGTAGCTGGTGAAAGTCCTTCTTGATTTGTTCCTGAAGTACCTGTTTTATGGGCAACTATAGTTCTGGAGGGAAGTGAGTTTTTAATACGTTTAGGCCCTGTCTGTGTTTCCTGCATGATTTTCATTAAAAAAATAGTACTGGTAGTAGTCAGCGCATCTCCATTAAAAAATAGCGTAAGTAAATGTGCCATATCAACCGGCCTGCACCAGTTGGTATATTGTGCTTGCCAATTTGCACCCATCTGACTTTCGGATGCATTGATGCTGATACCCTGTATTTTGATTTCAGTCAAGTAATCTGTAACCGCCTTAGTCCCGCCAATCTTCTTTAATAAAATATCGCAAGCATTGTTATCACTAAAGGAAACCGAATATTTTAACAGCTCACCAATGCTCACGCTCACATTACCTTCCGGATATTTATCACGTAACGGGCTGTATGTTTTGGGCAAGTCATTTTTAGTGATAAACAATTGTTGATCCATTTTAAGTTTACCATGATCTACCTGATTCAAAACGGTTAAAGCAATTGGAAATTTCATGACGCTTTGCATGACCATACGGGCATTACCATTATAACTGAGTGTATCAGAATCTTCGATCAATATCATGGCTACGCCAGTTATTCCTTTTGCAGCAGCAGCAATGTTTCTGATTTCCTGTCTTAGTTTTGCATGCTGTGGGTAAGCATTGTTGAACGATAATGCAAATAAGATAGAAAGTAAGAATAGGCTGGATTTTTTCATTTTATAGTTCTATTAGGAATTAATTATTATTAAAAAGTATTGGAATTGATGGGTTTTTAACGCAGATCATGTTAGAATATAAATATTTTGGCAAATTAGTAAACTTAACTAAGAGCCTGTTTAGAAATTTATTCGAGAAAAAACCTTAATGCTTCTTTTACCCTATAAAAATTGGTATCTGCATCAATTCAACTTAATCAAAAATTAAGTGTTTACCATTTTTAGGGTGATAAAAGAAGCATAAAAAATATATTGAACAAATTTTAAATAGACTCTAAATACAACCAATTAAAGCAGCATACCTTCGAAACGAAACTTCACTGGCTGAAAATAGGAGTATTGGTGCATTAAGTTCTTCAGAAGGCCAAAAATATCCATCTAAAATAACTTTGATATGATCGTATACATTGATAAAACCACCAGCATTCTAAATACCTAGTTGTACTTTATAAAAGTGGCATCTATCTTTTTTTCTTGATGTCCATTGTTGTAGAAGACGAAGTAATAATATCTTTCTTAGCTTTTTTATTCACAACGCCTGTTCCAGTTTGCTAAGTAGAGAGCAGTTCTTCCGTAAGTTTGATGATTACGCCATCCGCGCCTTTGGCTTTTCCCATTTCTAATACTTTTTGTTGTACGACTTCCATTGAACTGAATAGCTTCATTTGAGCAATTATCGGTTATTAAGTACCGTTAAGTGTTCTTCAAAATCCATCAATGATATGTTACCACTGGCAAAACTGATCTCCAGCAAGGCAATTTTCTCTGTTTTCGTTAAAGGCCTATCTTGTATTATATTTACCAAATCGTTTTCCGCAGTAAGCGGTGCCAGAACACTTTTCTTTTTGGAGAAAGATTCGAAATAACGAACTCCGAGTTTACGCTGTGACACAGCATCGAAATGAAGTCCGTCATCGTTGGCTGTAAGACCAGTGGAGGTTACGAAGTAAGCATTTGGCGTTTCGGCGGCGTATTTATGAAGCGCCTGGTTGACCTCGTTATATTCTGTAAAGTATTTTCCGTACCTACCGCCGCTTAAAAAATCACCAATTCCACCAGCTATAAAAGGAATGTTCAAGGCGTCCAGTTCAGAGCGAAAGGCATCGACAATAATGCTTAATTTATCGTAATATACAGCGGAACGTCCTGCAAAACTATCGTTTTCACCTTGGTGCCATAATATTCCGCTCAGTTTGCTGATCCGCTGAGCAAACTTGGCCTGGAACACCGCATTTTCGAAAAGTGTTCCACCAACTGCCCAATCGTCCAAACTGGATCCTCCATCCGCGCATGGAATCAGACCGATCTGCTCGCATTTATTTGCTAATCTCCAGGCACCAGCAAAAGACGCTGCTAGTCCTATCCCTGCTGTTGGCCGGTCAAAATTTATGGGTTCTGTCATCGTCTGCCAGCGGCCGTTTACCAGCACTTTGATCTGTTCATCATAGATTTGCCCGACATCCTTCAGGTATCCGCGCCCGGCCATATTTGATTGACCAATCATTAAAAAGGAACTTATCATAAACTCTTATTCTTCGTTTAATTGCTTTCTGCTTGTCTAGCTGCTTTAATAATTATTTTATTATTCTTTGTCCGAGCGTTTAAATAATTGTTCAAAATTAAACGATCTGCCACAACATAATTGTACTATTTGCCTTACTTATGGTGGTGGTATCGCTTTCCATGATCAGAGAGAGAAAGGAGATGAATACCAAATGCTACAAGCAAAGGAGCAATACCAGCACGACTTCAATTCGGATGGCTAGCTTTTTCTTTTAAGAAGACCAATAGATAAAGGGATTATTCCGAAGCCTATAGCAGATATTGGAACGGTTACAAACAGTAATCCACTCGTAGATGACCGTGTAGCTATTTCTGCAATATCAAAATACCACATAGTATACATAACTATAGGATAAATGACTAAGGAAAAGGAAGCGGCAATATAACACCCTTTTAAAAAGAATGTCTGCATTTTATTAAAAATGTATATATGAAAACAGAAAAATAACATTTGCGGAAAGAGATTAAGAATTAAGAAGCCTATTCCGGCAGTATCCATTGCAGAGGCGGAGTTTATTATTACCAAACTTGTAGTAATCAAACACAAAAGACATAGAATACTTATTATAATTTTCATTTTACTTGATGTATAACTGGATATATTTTCGGTGCATGGTAAAAGTTAGGTGTCCTAGCCGAGCATCTCCTATTAGAGCTGACTGGAACATTTGCTTTTTTGTAGTCGGTATCAGCCTCCCCTCTTATCTTTGACTGCGTTTTAACATATGCTTTATATTCCATTAAAATTACTCTGTCACATTTCTTATCCATGCCTTTTATTCACCCAATTTGTTGTCCATTGTCCTTATTGGAGATTTAGTCTTAATTATTTCAAATGTTGGTAGAAAAAGCCTAACATCGCTTTGTAAAAATCAATCTGGTTTTCTTCTCTAATAAATCCATGTCCTTCGTTGTACTTCACCATATACGGAACATCAAGTCCCTTTTTTCTTACTGCTTCTACAATCTGGTCAGACTCTGCAATATTTACCCTAGGGTCGTTGGCGCCTTGCACTACAAACAAAGGAGCTTTTATTTTATCTGCTGAATAGATAGGTGAAACTTCATCTGCTAGTTTTTTTCCTTCAGGAGTATCTATATCATACCAAATGTATTTTACCCATTCTAGGTATGGACCTGTATACGCCGGAAGTGATTTATAGAATGTAGAAATATTAGAAATACCTACATAATCCACACCTGCTTTATATAAATCAGGACTTTTGATCAAACCCATTAAGGTAGCGTAACCACCATGACTGGCACCGTAAATTGCCACATTGTTTTTATCGATCCAGCCTTGACTGATAACATAATGCACACCATCCTCTATATCATCCATAATTTTTCTACCGGTTTGATGATAGCCTGCCTTATAAAATTTCTTGCCATATCCATCGGAAACTCTAAAATTGACTTGGAAGGTTGCATAACCTCTGCTGGCGAACAATTGCGCTTCTGCGTTAAAGCCCCATACATCTCTAAATAAATGTGGTCCTCCGTGCGGATTTACAATCATCGGAACTTTCTTTCCGGTCAACACTTCTTTTGGCAAAGTGATATATCCGTGAATCGTCATGCCGTCTCTTGATTGAAATTTAATGGGTTTCATAATCGCCATATCTTCTTCCTTGAGCTCCGGTTTTAATTCGACCAGTAATGTTGATTTTTTTGTTGCAATGTCGTAGTGGTAAAATTTTCCATATTGGCGGTCGCTCGACACTTTAATTAAATATTGATTTTCGTCAATTGTACGTCCTGTTATTTCAATTTGATAATTCCTAAACTTCTTTTGCAGATCCTCATAAAATTTTTTGAATGATTTGCTGATGGGTTTAATCGTATAATTTTCACCTTGGTAATTGATGTAATCCAGTTCCCATTTTCTTTGCTTTGAAAGTTTCAGATTGGAAAGATCATATACCTGATCTGAATAAATTTCTTTAATAACTTTACGCTTTTTTAAGTCGTACATAACAATCTGCGCTTTGTCATTATAAACATCCGTAAGCACGTAAGCATCATCGGGATTTTTGGTGGCATAATTAAAGGACAGTATTGAAAATTTATCGTTCCACTTAGTGGTTTTCATCAGCTTGAAATCCCGGGCACCAAGTGCTTTATAGAAGTGGTTTATTTCCAGTTTGTTAATTTTAGAAAAGCCTTTAAGATTACCATCCTTGTCAAAATCGTAATGATTGATTGGGTTAGACATATCTTTATTATCATATAATTTCTTTGCGTCTCCATTGTGGATATTGATTTTATATGGCTCAAAGACTTGCTTATTATCCAGGTTCATTGATACAATAACAAAGTCTTTATTTTCCGGAAGCCGATTGATAAGATCAGCTTTCACACCTTTATAAGGTGTCAAGTCGATATTTTTGGTGCCATCAATGTTTATGGCATACAGATGGTAATTTTCGTCTCCGTTATTGTCCATTATATAGAGTAATCTATCTTCGGTAGCCCACCCAAAAGCAACAATCACTTTATTTTTCTCTTCCAGAGCAGTCATCACTTTGCCTGTCTTGACTTCTTTGATCTTGATTTCACCTCTACCTTTATCATTTCGCTCTTTATAAGCTAAAAATCTTCCTTTGGGTGATAATGAAAAGCTTGAGGATTTAGGTGTCTTAAAATAATCTTCGACTTTGTATTTATAATTCCCTTGCGAAGCATCCATCAGCTTTTGCAACTCCTCTTTGCTGGAGACTAATGCCGGGTCACCGGGTATTTTGTTGTTTGGCATTTCTTGTGCAACAAGTTGAATACATAAGCACAAGAAGAGTATCGCTGTTACGATGAACTGCCTTTTCATAGGAAATTATTTTTGGAAATAGAAAAGGATTGAAGACAACAGAGCCGTCTTTTGAAAACGGCTTCGTTGAAATAATTAAATTATTTATATTTAATAAACGTTGCTCTAATTTTCTTTTCTTTTAAATCCGTAGTGGTGCTATTTGAGGAAATTGTTGTTTTTTTCTCTTTTTTTTGATTAATGCTACCACCACCCGAAGTTGAGGTAGCAAAAACTTCTTCTTCCATTGAAAAAATTACACCATCAGCTCCTTTCTTTTTTGCCAATTCGATGATTTTTGCCTGAGTCTTTTCCAACGAACGAAATCCTTTGTCGAGTTCCGTTTTTCCCATAACAGTATGCCCCTTTGTTACATCGGCGATATCAAAATATTCATCTACATTTTGCGTGGGTGGATACGTCTTTCCGAAATACTTCTGCGCGTAGGTCGTATTAAAAACGAGCATTGCAAAAAGCAAGATTAAAATTGATTTTTTCATATTTCTAATATTATATGTTTAATTTATAGTTCAAAGGTAGACTGCACTCTCGTCCGGAAAAATCATTTTTACCTGAAGTGATCAAATTTGAGAATGAAGTGGCCAATTGGTATAATTGAACTGAAAGCGTAAAAAAAATAATAATCCAATTGCGTCGCATATTGAATATATTGAGTTATGCTAACGATTTTATAATTGCCAGTTCACACAAGAGAAAGAACTCACCATTAAATTTTGATACGTTGGAAGCACTTGGCGATTATTTTCTGAGCAGTGATTTTGCCTAAAAAGGATTGCTACCGGTTACAGATCAATAAAAGGCAGGTTTTCGTAACGCGGTTTATGGCCCGGACCAATTTAAATGGAGTTTCCCAAAATCAAAACTGGTTTATTTACCATGCCCGAAGTGTGCGGCAACCTCCAATGGAACAGGGACGCCACGGATGCAGAAGCTTATCTGGAACACTGACAGTTTTCCTGATTTCGGTCTGACCGCCTATTTTCCGACCTCTATACCTATAGGTGAGTAAGCCCAGTTTGTCATTTCTTAGTGGAACCATTTTTACTAAAGAAAATTTGCCGGGTTCTTGGCAGAAGTCATATGCAGGTATTTGAGAATTATCCCGGCGGGACTGAAATCGGATTGGCTCCCTTTCATGCAAAGTAGCTTTTCATCCTCAGATGTGGTCGTTTCATCTACGAGTATGGACACCTCATTGCGCAAATTTGAAAATCCAAATTAATGGATGGGTAATTTGCCAAAGAATTCATTGACTGCAATCATGACTTAAATCGTTTAGAGGTTATAGATGTGCAAAAATGGGGGTGCTGATTTATAGATGTGCATAGGCGTGTCCGCATGCCCATGCTTTACACCATACTTTGACAGACTACTTCTCCATGGTTCACCTGCAACTGATGAATTAAGAATTAAATGATTGAAAAAATGAAAAAGACCATTAAATTATTTATCTATTGAAATCTCCCTAATGGCTTGTAGTCAACACAGGGTGATTAGCCCCGCAAAACTGAGCCTGTCGAGTATTGTCCTTGTAGTGAAAAAAGTGTTCAAAAGGACATCTATTTTGGTACTGGCGTGGAAGATCCGTACCGCTGCTCGAAGATGATAAGTCCCGGAAAACTAAGGCGTGGATCATCGCCGACCGATGGGCTTTCTGCTTCACAATATGTGCCTTTCCTACAAAGTGTTCAAATAATGAATAGCAACTTTATACCGAGCCGGCAGAGTCGGCTTTCAAAGTGGGCTGTATTAGATAACTGAATGGGTAAGGTGATCAGGCTGACCGGGGACTGGGCTTTTGCCCTGTCTCAGGTCAATCATCAGGGAGACGATGGTAAGGAATTTTTATTTGTACTACCTTTGAACATGTATAAAAAATATCAGATCAAATGGCTGCTGATCCTTTCAGCGATCATGATCCTTTGCACTTCATTTCTTGGACAAGTGAATCTGACTAAAGCCAAATGGTGGTATTTTTTGGATCATGGTTTCAAGATATTCATTCCGATTGCAGGCTGCTGGCTAATAGATGGCTATTTTCTGACCAATAGTTTTACCAGGCTGTCGGGCTTTTCCAAACATCTCTTGAGTATTTTGTCAGGTATTTTTGCGCTTTTCATACTAGGTTATGCAGTTGACCAGATCGTCCCAAAAAACTACTTGTATAGTACTGAGATTGGCTATCAAACGTCTAGGGAAATTTTGATCCACCTGGGTGGGAATACTTTTTTGAGCCTGGTTTGTTATTTTGTTTTTTCCAACAGATATACCAGTGCCACACTTAAGATCACCAGAATAGAGAAGGGGTTGCTTGAGCAGGCGCACCTAAGGGCACAACTAATTTCGCTGCAACAACAAATAAGCCCGCATTTTCTGTTCAACTCCCTCAGTACACTTAAGACTCTGGTCAGTGACCGAGCAGCCAAGAATTATATTGTCCATTTGTCAGGGGTCTACCGTTATGTGCTAAGCTTCAATGATCAGTACGTGACCAAACTGGATGATGAACTGAAATTCATTGACTCCTACCTACATATCCTTAACGAGCGGTTTGGAAGCATGCTTAAAGTGAATATGAATATCGAGCACCAGCATAGAAGTCTTTATTTACCTTCGCTTTCCCTCCAGCTCCTGATAGAGAACGCAATCAAACACAATGTCTGTTCTGCAGAACGCCCACTTTATATATCTATTACCACGACTGGTTCGCCCGCATTGATGGTGGAAAACAATTTCCAGCCAAAGCGGTCCAGGATGGGGCGTCCGGGAATGGGTTTGAAGAACGTTACAGAACGTTACAAGTTATTGGTGGACAAATCCGTGGATGTAGCCAATGACAATGAAAAATTCACGGTCACCATTCCATTGCTCAGACATGAAAGTAATTATAATAGAAGATGAAGCCCGCACGGCCCACGAGCTGAAGGACATGCTTTTGGGAATTGATAATGATATTGATGTCGAGGCAATCCTGGGATCTGTTTCTACAGCCCTTGACTGGTTTGCTCAACACCTCATGCCGGAGCTGATTTTCTCGGACATAGAACTTGGAGATGGGCTGAGTTTTGAAGTATTCAAGAAAATAAACATTGAAGTCCCTGTAATCTTTTGCACTGCTTTTGATGAGTATGCTATAAAAGCCTTTGAAGCAAATGGGATTGACTATCTCTTGAAGCCGATAGATGAAGTCATGCTTCAAAAAAGCATCGAGAAGTATCTACGCTTTAAGGAGCATCTTAACTATGGGGTGCAACGTAGGCCTAACATCGAACGGGTAATAGACCAAATTGAAATTGCATACAAGCAAACTCTATTGGTCGACTACCGCGAGAAGATCATACCTATCAAACTTCAAGATGTCGGATTAATCTACACCGCAAATGGTATCGTTTATCTGGAACTGGATGACGACAAACGTTTTACGATCCCTTATACCTTGGAACAACTCGAGTCGATGCTGGACCCCCACCAGTTCTTCCGGGCGAATAGGCAGTTTATTTTGAATAGGGACTTTATTGACAATATTGAATACTACTTCAATAGAAAATTGCTTATCGCCTGTAAAATAAAGTCACAAGAGAAAATTGTCATCAGCAGGATCAAAGCCCAACCTTTTCTGCAATGGCTTGAATGCTGATGTTTAAGGTTTGTATGGCTGCGTAATTACCTATGCATACCATGAGCATGGAACCACGGATATTTAGAATTGCAACAATAAAATGGACATTTAGTTAAGCGGCAATATTTGTTATCATATGCAATTTGTTGATTTTTAGGATCCGGGTAATTTGACTGAACAAACGGTCGATCAATCTGAAGTTTCCACCTGTAACGCGTATAATCATGTTTAAAGCTTCTACATGCACGAAGTCATCGGGATCAAAGGTTAACCCTAAGTTTTTCCAAATTTCAGGAAAAATAAATTTCATTTCATCCTCACTTAGTTTTTTGAACTCATGACTAAAGCCAATACGCGAATAAAGTTGTGGGTAGCGGGAAAATCTTTTTTCCATCCCTGGCATACCAATAAGGATTAACCCGAACAAATATTTATCGTATAAATTCCTCACTTCTTCAAGAGAATTAATGTTAAGCCTGTCGGCCTCATCGATGATGACCAGAGGGCACAGCTCTTGTGAGCTGACTATTCTTTTGTGAAGATCTGGTTCATTATTCGCTTTGGATAAAGCTATTTCATAACTGAAAGTACGATGTACAATTTCAGTTTTAATTATTTTAGGTGTATTGGTAACCGGGGCTGTGACTACAATTCCTTTGCAACTTTCTATAATCTTCTTTCTTGCAGACGAAATCTCATCTACTGCATTTTCATTGGTTATATCATCGTCCCAGTTTGTATAATGCGTCGCGGCAAGTGACTTTCCAACACCAGGATCACCATAACAAATCCCTATATATCTAAAATCAGTACATGATATAGCAAATTCCTTGAATCGTTTGAATTCCTGCGTTAAAACAAAGTTTGTGAGCGCCTTCCCGGGTATTTGAAGATCATTCATTGTCATAAAGTTTTAAAGGTGATTTATTAGGCGCATCTTTTTTGAATGCTTTTGTAACCAATTGGTTTGTTGTCTTTTCTGATTCCTTGTTCTGTACTATACTTTTAACTAAAAGCTGCGATTTTTTTATCTGTTGATAGAAACCATTTTTGACTTTTTTTCTTGCCGCTTGAATGTCCTTTAGGCTGACCACCAACTCAGCAATCTCCTGACAAACGGCTTTACATAAAAAGCTTTCCTGATAGTATACTTTTATTTCAGCCAGGTTCCGTGGGTCATACCGGATTGTAATAAGCTCTCCAACAAAGCCCGCCAAGGTGGGGGCGATATATCGCATTCCCTGAAATTGTATACCATCCCTTTGAACTTTTCGCGGTTTATGAATAGTGAGCAGCAGCAGATCAAGCATCTTCATAGATTCCGGCAATTGCGGAAGAAAACTATATGACCACATTTTTAATGGAGGCAGACCTGTAGATGAATGATTGTTTATGTGATACTTATCCATAATGAAATTCATTATTGCCGATTCCAGCTCCGTGATACTGATGGATGGTTTTGTACCGGGTTTCCCCTTGATTGTAAACTCTGGAAGATCAATTAGTACACATACGTTAACGTGTTTAGCGATTAAAAAGCGTTAGAAACGGCATAAGAAAGATAAAAAACAGGCCATGCATATAACTGAAATTAAGTATCTTAATAGAGTTAACTCTCACATCAAAACTATTAAGTATATGCATGACCTAAAAACAAATTTCCTTAAAATGCTCGGCATAACCAATACTATTCTTGCCAATAAGTTAAATGAGGAAGGAAACCTTTATTTTTATCCCCGTAAACCCAAGTTGCCGGATAGCCAGGTCATTGCCCTGTCGCTATGCCAGGAATGTTTAGGTATCGATAGTGAAAACTGGTTGATGGCAAAACTGAAAAGTGATTACAAAGATGATTTTCCAGGCCTTGTCCATATCACCAATTACAATAAGCGGCGCAAGCGGCTTGCCGAATGGACAGAACAAGTCAACCGGAGGCTGGCTGCCAAACTTAGTGAAGGAGAAGATGTATATATGGTGGACAGCATCCCGGTTCCGGTATGCAAACTGGCCAGGGAGCAGCAACTCAAGGTTTGCCGGCATGAATTTGAAACCGCCCCCGATAAAGGGTATAGTGCTGTTTACAAGCAATATTACATCGGCTATAAGCTACATTTAACGATCGGGATGAATGGCGTTTACCGGGGAATGGAAATTACTAAAGCCAGCGTACATGATGTACATTATCTTAACGAAGTTAAATACAGCGGGATCAGTTCTTGTTTGTTGCTGGGCGACAAGGGTTATTTATCAACCGAATGGCAATTGGATTTATTTACCAGCGCGAATATTAAACTCGAAACACCAAAAAGGGCTAATCAAAAAGATTACCAGCCCTGGCCGTTCGTTTTCAAATCTACCCCCAGAAGGATTGAAGTTGTCTTTGCTCAATTATGTGATCAGATGATGCTTAAACGTAATTACGCCAAAACTTTCCTTGGCCTGCAAACAAGGGTCATGGCCAAAGTAGCTGCTGTAACCGTATTGC
>JAABUS010006335.1_pt1 | contig 14485 bp, 22 predicted proteins | sample 5560161 | NCBI WGS metagenome assembly JAABUS01 (sample SAMN10711885, study PRJNA513376) | rock metagenome | isolation source: Antarctica rocks | place: Antarctica: Victoria Land, Trio Nunatak nord | collected 2016-01-04 | reverse complement strand
CTTCAACCCAAAAACTTCTCTTTCCAAAACCGGATTTTGCATGGTAAAAACAGCACGGCTTAATTTTGGTCCGCCCGGAAACTGATTGAAAAGTTTTAAGCCCCGGGTTACAAAATGATGGATTTTTTCCGGATCGAAGAAGAAAAATACAGGGCGGAAAATTTTGTACATGTTAGCAATATAACTTCAGTTTAACCTTGGATCAACCCGATCACGTTTCCAAACGGATCTTCCACACTGCCCAAAAGCATACCGCCGCCCACATCTGAAATTTCCCGGTGAACTTTTATTTCCTTGGATTTTAGGTTGATAAAAACAGCATGGATATTTTCTACTTGCCAATAAGTGATATTATTGAAGCCGCCGGGATAATCGGAAGGATCCGGATCCAAGCCAAGCTCTGTTCCGTTGATGTCGAAACCAACATAGAACATTTCATCGAAATAAGGTTTGATGCCAAAAGCATCAGCATACCATTTTTTGGCGGCTGTTAAATCGTTCACATGGTAAACAATAGACCGAATTGCAGTTATCATATCAATGCAGGATTTTAAATAAGAGTTCTTTCATCAGTTCGCCATTATCCGTTACAGAATTTACGCCTTTGCTTTTCAAATCGTATTCGCGCAGCAAACTGATGACCTGAAATGTTTTGCTGAAATTGAATGTACGGCTTGCCTGCTCAAAATCTTTCACAAAAAAAGAACTGATCCCCAGTGTTTTAGCTACGTTTTGCGGTGATTTGTCCGGCAGATAATGATACTTTAAAATCTTGATAAAGTAATAATTTAAATTGCCCAAAACCAGCACCAGCGGATTTGCTTTTTGATTGGCCTCAAAATAATTAATGATCCGGTTGGCCTTTACAATATCTTTTTTGCCAAGTGCAGCCTGCAGTTCAAACACGTTATACTCTTTGCTGATGCCAATATTGTCCTGAATGTGCTGCGTGGTAATTTCCTGTCCGGCGGCAACATTCAGCATCAGTTTTTCAAGTTCGTTCGCGATTTTGGAAAGATCGTTTCCCAGATATTCAGTTAACAACGCTGAAGCTCGCGGATGGATTTTATAGTTTTTTTCCGCCACAAAAGCTTCTACAAATACCAGGATTTTATTCTCATAAAGCGGTGCCGATTCAAAAATCAACCCATTTTTTTCAATGGATTTGTAGGTTTTTTTACGCTTGTCAAACTTGCCATACTTGTAACAAAAAACCAGAATGGTACTTTTTAGCGGGTTTTCTAAGTAAGCCAGAAACGGGTTGATGTGTTTCTTGCCCTCGTCTTCACTTCCCCATTTCATGTCCTGTGCTTCTTTTACCAGTACAATTTGATGATCGGCCATCATCGGATAACGTTTTGCCGCATTCAAAACCGCCATCGTTTCGGTATCTTTTCCATAGAAAACCGTTTGGTTAAAACCTCGTTCTGCTTCGCTCAGCAATTCGTGTTCTACATAATTGCTGATCTCGTCAATAAAAAAAGGCTCTTCTCCATGCAACAGATACAATGGTTTGAGTTTGCGGTTTTTCAGGTCTTTGATGATATCGGCAGCAGTCATTTCAACCGCCAAATTACAAAAACAGTTTAGGTTTGATGCAGGATATTGCTGATTTTCGCCCGATGGAATTGCTTTGCCCGCTCAATTTGCCGCCTTACCCTTTCCGCATTACGGAACGCGATGGACAGTTTTTTTTGTTTGATGACATCCGCAAAAAAGCACTTTTGATTACGCCCGAAGAATGGGTGCGCCAGCATTTCGTACAATTTTTAGTGGCACAAAAGAAGTATCCTAAAAGTTTGATCCAATTGGAAGGCGGATTGAAACTAAACGGAATGCCCAAACGGACGGATATTTTAGTTTACAATTCCTCCGCAGAAAAAATATTATTAGTTGAATGCAAAGCGCCATCGGTAAAAATAACGCAATCCGTTTTCGATCAAATCGCAAGGTACAATATGACACACCGCGTATCGCTGCTGGCCGTAACCAATGGTTTGCAGCATTTTTACTGTCGGATAGATTTGGAAGAGAAGAAATATTTTTTCCTGGATAACTTACCTGATTATGAACAGTTAGCCTAATATTTTTTGTAACCCCAGCGGGCAGTTTTTCCGTATAAGAAAAAACACTTAAGTTGTATGACCAATCAACTAAACCTTAACCCTCAAAATACTGCCCTCAACTGGACGAAATTCTGGTTGTACAGCAAAATCTTTTTGTCCCTTTTAATTACAGTTACTTTGCTATCGTTTATTGCAACTATGCCTTCCCTGTTTTTTGTTTACAAGCTGGCAATTGCGGTGTTGTGTGTAGTTATAATTGTATTGTTGAAATTCAAAAGAAACCCTATTCCTTTTGTTAAAATTGAAGCTAACGAATTGCAATACTTTTGCCCGGTAAAAAAAGAATTAGTTGTAATCCAAGTGAACGAAATCACTAACATTACCACCAGTTTTTGCGAATTGCAAATCCATACCACCAACCGTACCCATTGCTTAAACTTAGATCATTTAAAACAGGAAAAACAACGCTGGGAGATTAAAGAAATGATTAGAAAATTGGCTGTGGGGAATTGCAATCGTTCAACGGTTATTAATCATGTAAAGGCAAGCTGACCTTAATCGTACATCTATACTGTTTTATCAGTACCTTTTTCTGCTTTCATAATCTTATAATTTCGGTAAGCTGCGAATAACAGATAGCCGCCAGCCAACAAATTCCATGTTATTGAAAAACTGTTTTTGGCAGAAGTTGAATAAACAGCCGTGTACAAAGCTTGGCCAAGAATTAAAATTCCGGCAACTAAAGAAATATAGAACATAGTTTTTGGTTTCATTTACTTTGGTTTAAATAGTTGTGAATTTATTGATTCAGTTATTGATCAATCCGCCTGAAACTCCATTTTAATCGTAATAGAACCGGTCTTTTTCCTGCTGGAAGTATTAAAAGCGCCGCCGTAACTGTAATCTTCATTGCTGTTTTTCCCGGTGATCTGGAAAACGCCCATTGTTGCTTTTTTTAATTTGCCCAAACCGCTTCCTGCATTTTTGGCAATGGTTTCTGCCCTGGCTTTGGCATCTTCGCTGGCTTTTCCCAACAGTTCCATTTTGACCTCGTTTAATTTGGTGTTGTAAAACAAAGGTGCGGAAGAATTGAACTCAATCCCGCTCTCGATCAATTCAGTTGCTTCCCGGGAAATTTTATCCACCAAATCCACATGTGCAGATTCAACTTTTACCGTTTGAATTAAATTGTAACCGGAGAATTCTTGTCCGATGTTCCGGCCTGCTGCATCCAATTTTGGACTAAATTCTTTATTGATCATTACCGATGAAAAAACCATTTCGTTGCTGCTGATGCCTTTTTTACCCAAGTAATTTCGGATGGCGTTTTCGTCTGTTTTTAAAGCTGCATAAGCGCTTTTCAGATCCAGCGACTTGCGCGAATAACTTCCGCTCCAAACGATCAAGTCACTGTTAAAATCCTTTTCGGCCAAACCGGTAACCACAATGGTTTCCATGGTAGTTGACCGATACTTGTAAGCGCGGCCGATAATAGCAAAAGCAATAATGGCAGCAATACCGATAATAGTGGCCGTAATGATGGATTTCATGGGATTGAGGATTTACTGCTAAAGATAATGAAAGCGGGAATAAAAAGTATTGATCAGCAAGAAAATATATGGGTAAAAGAAGCATGATTGGTAAGTGCTTTCATTCCGATGCAAGAGGAATCTTTTTCACAACCAGGTTTATACTTGTTATATTTGAAGAAGATTTCTCCTATCGTCGAGATGACAGCAGTTATTTCTCCAATCCTGCTAAGCCTTCTTCCAAAATTATAATCTTTGCTTCCGCATCTGCTTTTTTCTGCTGTTCGTTGGCTACAATTTCGGCTTTGGCATTTTGCACAAAACGTTCATTGGATAGTTTGGAAGTAACAGATTTGAGGAAGCCTTGTAAATATATTAACTCTTTTTGCATGCGTTCTCGTTCTGCTTCTACATCAATGTTATTAGCCAGTTCGATAAAAAACTCATCTGTCCCGGCAATAAAACTTGCTGCACCTATAATTTTTTCACTTGTGAAACTTACTTCGCTTAAATTTCCAAGTTTGGCTAAAACCGGTTGGTAAGTTTGATAATTGATTTCTGAATTGGATTTAATCGTTAACGGCAAAGCTTCTTTTGGCGAAATCTGCTTTACATTCCTTGTGTTTCTAATTTCAGATACTACTTCTCTTATCGTGTTAATTTCGTTAAGCAGTTTTAAATTAATTTCTCCAATTATTGGTTGCTGCGCTACAATGCAGCAATCCAATTCAGCGCGTTCGCCAAACAATTCCTCATGCCACAATTCTTCGGTTAAAAAAGGCATAAAAGGATGAACGATCTTTAAAATATTTTCAAAAAACTTCACCGTTGTTGTATGCGTTGCCGCATCAATTGGTTGTTGATAAGCCGGTTTTACCATCTCCAAGTACCAGGCGCAGAAATCGTCCCAAACCAATTTATAAGTCGCCATCAAAGCTTCTGATAAACGGTATTGTTTAAAGTTCTCGTCAATCTCCGTTAAAGCCTGGTTAAAACGGCTTTCAAACCAGGTAATTGAAATTTGATTTGGATTGGATAATTGCGAATCTACTTCCCAGCCTTTTACCAGCCGAAAAGCATTCCATATCTTATTCGCAAAGTTTCGTCCCTGCTCGCAATGGCTTTCATCAAACATCAGATCATTTCCTGCAGGAGAGGAAAACAACATGCCGACACGAACGCCATCAGCACCGTATTTCCCGATCAAATCCAACGGGTCAGGGGAATTACCCAATGATTTCGACATTTTTCGTCCCAGCTTATCGCGCACAATTCCCGTTAGATAAACATTTTTGAATGGCGCTTCTCCTTTAAATTCATGTCCGGCCATAATCATCCGTGCCACCCAAAAAAACAGGATTTCGGGCGCGGTAACCAAATCGTTGGTTGGATAATAATATTGCAAGTCTGCGTTACCGATGCTGTTTTTAGCACCAAAAAATCCGGGGTCAAAAACAGAAATCGGCCATAACCAACTGGAAAACCAGGTATCTAACACATCTTCGTCTTGCTTGAGGTCTTTGGTTGTGAGTTGTGAGTTGTGAGTTGTGAGTAGAGCTTGCGTTAATGCTTCCTCACGTGTTTTGGCTACTACAAATTGTCCATTGGGTAAATACCAGGCCGGAATTTGTTGTCCCCACCACAATTGACGGCTGATGCACCAGTCTTTCACATTTTCCATCCAATACTTGTAAGTATTGGTGAACTTTTCGGGGATCAGTTTTATTTCTCCGTTTAAAACATCATCCAGTGCTGGTGCAGCCATTTCTTCCATCTTGCAAAACCATTGCATGGAAAGTTTGGGTTCGATCACAGCATCCGTCCGTTCCGAAAAACCAACTTGCGATTTATATTCTTCTACTTTTTCTAATTGTCCGGCTTCTTCCAGCAGTTTGGCAATTTCTTTTCGAGCCACAAAACGGTCTTTTCCAATTAAAATTTCTGCTTTTTCATTCAGTGTACCGTCATCGTTCAAAATGTCAACAACAGGCAGGTTATGTTTGATGCCAAGGTTATAATCGTTGAGATCATGCGCCGGCGTAACTTTTAAACAACCGGTTCCGAAATCCATTTCTACATAATCGTCTAAAATAATCGGGATTTCGCGGTTGATCAAAGGGATCATCACTTTTTTGCCGATAAAAGAAGCATAACGCTCATCGTTCGGGTTGATGCAAATTGCCGCATCGGCCATAATGGTTTCGGGGCGGGTGGTGGCAACGACAAGGTATGAGGTGTGAGGTGCGGGGTAAGAAGTGCGAGGTGAGAGGTGAGAGGATATATCGCTTTCACCGTTCAGGCCATTCACGCTCCCCGCTCTTCGCTCTTCGCTAATACCTACCACCTCATACCTGATATAATACAACTTCTGGTTCACTTCTTTCCGGATCACTTCTTCATCAGAAACGGCAGTTTTTCCCTGCGGGTCCCAGTTTACCATGCGCACACCGCGGTAAATCCAGCCTTTTTTGTACAGGTGAATAAAGGTATCGATCACACCTTCACTCATATCGGCATCCATCGTAAAACGCGTTCGGTCCCAATCGCAACTGGCACCTAATTTTTTCAATTGTTCTAAAATGATACCGCCGTATTTCTCCTTCCATTCCCAAGCGTAGCTTAAAAATTCTTCCCGGCTCAAATCATTTTTTGCAATGCCGCGTTCTTTCAGCATCGCCACCACTTTTGCTTCGGTAGCAATGGAAGCATGATCAGTTCCCGGAACCCAGCAAGCGTTTTTGCCTTGCATCCTTGCCCTTCTTATCAAAACATCCTGAATAGTATTATTGAGCATGTGGCCCATGTGCAGCACACCAGTAACATTTGGCGGAGGGATCACAATTGTATAGGGTTCACGCTTATCGGGAACGGACTTAAAAAAGCCGTGTTCCATCCAATACTGGTACCATTTATTTTCGGTTTCTTTTGGGTTATATGTTTTGGGGATTTCCACGCGTATCACAATCAAAGGTAAAAGATGCCGCAAAAGTAGGCTTTAACGTTGATTTTTGAAGAAACACAAATCAATAAAAAGGGTGGTAAAAGAAGCATCAGGAACTCTGCCTGATTTAAACTGGGTAAAATTTTGTCCATATCAACATTTTTACTCTTAAAAGGAAATGATGTTTTTTGTGGATTGCGTTGGTTTTTTCAAAAAAATCAATAAAAAAGCTTAAAATCTAGTACTTATTTAGTCAAGGAGATTATATAAGAAACAAAAGGAGCATATTTTATCTCTTAAAACTTATTTTATTACCTTTTTATAATATGTACATTTATCTTTTAATTAAAACAAACAATTAATTTTTAGAAAATGAAGTTAAAGTATTTAGGATCGGTAATTGCCGGAGCCGTTTTGATTTCGGCAAGTGCAATGGCCGGAAATGGCGAACCTATAAATGGCGGTAAGCCAGTTCCGCCAAAAAAGTTTATTGACCGTGCAAATATGGACCTTTCGGTAAAACCGGGGGACAATTTTTTTGAGTACGCCAATGGCACATGGTTAAAAAACAATACCATCCCGGCAAAAGAAACCAGTTGGGGAAGTTTTATGCAACTGCGTGATTTTAACATCAACGCGGTACAAACCCTACTAAAAAAAGCAGAAGCGGATAAAAATGCAAAGCCGGGTTCTATTGAAAAACGGGTTGGCGATTTTTATACTGCCGGAATGGACAGCGTAACCATTGAGAAATTGGGCTACACACCGATTAAACCTGACATGGAAAAGATCAACCAGATCAAAGATTTAAAAGGTGTTTTAGACGAAGTCGCTTACATGCGCACCAATGGCATCGGTTCGCCGATGTTTGGGTTTGGTATCGGCCAGGACAGCAAAAACCCGAATAAAATGGCGGTGAATTTGCGCCAGGGCGGGACTTCTTTGCCAGACCGTGATTATTATTTGAAAAGTGATGCACGCGTTCAAAAAATCCAAACTGCTTATAAAAATTATATCGTTACGCTGTTTACGTTAACCGGAACAGACCAGGCAACGGCACAAAAAAATGCAGAAACGATTTTTAACATCGAAAAACAACTTGCCACTTCTCAAATGAGCCGGGTTGAAATGCGCGATCCGCAGAAAACCTATAATAAATTTGCAGTAGCCGATTTCAACAAAACCACGCCAACCTTAAATTGGGTTGATTTGATGTCGAAAATGAAGGTAAAAGGCCAGGATTCTGTGTTGGTTGGCCAGCCTAAATTTTTTGTTGATTTAAATGGTTTAATAACCGCTACACCTGTTGCCGACTGGAAAACGTATTTGCAATGGAACCTTTTAAGAAACTCAGCTTCTTTATTAAGTTCACCTTTTGTTAAAGCAAGCTTTGCTTATAGCCAGGTTTTAAGCGGACAAAAAGTGCAAACACCACGCTGGCAACGCATGTCATCGGCAACAGATGGCACCATTGGCGAACTGCTTGGACAATTGTATGTAAAAGAATATTTTACACCCGAAGCAAAAGCACGCATGGAAGAATTGGTAAGCAACCTGCGCAAAGCTTATGCCATACGCATCAGTAAATTGGATTGGATGAGCGATGCAACCAAGCAAAAAGCTTTGGCCAAATTAAATGCCTTTACACCAAAAATCGGTTATCCAAACCATTGGGAAACTTATACCGGTTTAGAGGTTAACCGTGGTACTTTTTTCCAAAACGTTCGTAATGCCAGCAAATGGAATTATGATGACAATGTGAACAAGTTAGGAAAACCGGTTGACCGCACTCTTTGGGGAATGACGCCGCCGACAGTAAATGCTTATTACAGCCCGGTAATGAATGAAATTGTTTTCCCTGCCGGTATTTTGCAATTTCCTTTTTTCGATCCGAAAGCGGATGATGCCGTAAATTATGGCGGCATTGGTGCGGTTATCGGTCATGAAATGTCGCATGGTTTTGATGATCAAGGCAGTCAGTACGATAAAGATGGAACTTTACGCAACTGGTGGACAGCCGAAGACCGCAAAAAATTTGAGGAAAAAACAGCAGCATTAGGCAAACAGTACGATGCTTATACCATTTTAGATACCATCCACGTCAACGGTAAATTAACCATGGGCGAAAACATTGGTGATCTGGGCGGATTGAACGTGGCTTACACTGCTTTTAAATTAACCAAACAAGGCCAGGGCAATGAAAAAATTGACGGTTTTACACCAGATCAGCGTTTCTTTTTGTCTTTCGCCCAAATTTGGAGAGGCAAAAAATTACCGGAATCTGCTGCACAGCAAGTGGTAACCGATCCGCATTCGCCGGAGCAATACCGCGCTATCGGTGCACCTGTAAATATGGATGCCTGGTATAATGCTTTTGATGTTAAGCCTGGTGATAAGTTGTATAAAGCTCCCGCAGACCGGATTCGAATGTGGTAGTTTTTTGAGGTTTTTATGGTGATAAAAGAAGCTCGTGATCTTTAGATTGCGGGCTTCTTTGCTAAAGATTTAGTATATTAGAAGTTATTCATCGCTAATAATTTAGTGTTTATGGTGCCATATGAGTCTTATAATTTATCAGAGCAAAATAGTCTTTTTGAAATTCCAATTTATCGATTAGACCCTAACTCCTTTGAAAAGGAGTTACAAAAAAAATTAGATAATATTTGTAATCCTATATTTATGTTTGAAAAGCTCAATAAAGAAAATGTGAAAGAAAAATATAATGAACATAGACGCAGCAATGAATTAAATATAAGCTATCCATGGAAGTTTAATGAAATTATTGGTTGGATACTAATTAGCATTGATAGAGAATATTTACATGGTTATTTGTTTTATAAACAATCTAGTAAAAACACAGTACCTGGTACAAAAGGAAAGATTATCCAACATAATGAGAGCTTTACAATAACTATTGCAGAAGAAATGACGAATTTAGAAATCTACTTATATATTTTAACTGAACTAAAAGGATTTATCAAAAGAAAGATTTTAAAAGATAATTATATAGACACAAACAGGTTTGAAACAATTGGTAAATACATCAACTGGAAAAACCTATTTTTCGATCTTAACAATTAATGTATTTTTAACAGAATAATATATTAAATACGGCAAATCAGTCATGGAAACAACAATCAGAATAAATACAGACCAGCTAACTACTGATTTATTAGAAAGTATCAAAAAAATGTTTCCTCATAAAGATGTTGAGATAACCATTCAACCTGCAGATGAAACAGAATATATTTTGAGCAATCCTGCTTACGCCCGCGAGCTGGAGGATCGAATTGCGGACTACAATCAAAAGAAGGAAACAATAAGCTTAAAAGCAGATGAACTATTATGAGGAACATTGAATTTGTTCCTAAAGCTTTTAAAGAATATTTATACTGGATTGAAACTGATAGAAAAACTGCCTTAAAAATTGGTGATCTGATTAGAGATATTTTACGCAGTCCATTTGAAGGCTTAGGTAAACCAGAAGCATTAAAACATCAATATAAAGGATTTTGGAGTAGAAGAATTAACTTGGAACATCGATTGGTTTACAAGGTAGAAGAAACTTCAGTTGTAATTATTTCCTGTTTTTCTCATTATCAATAATCTCCTTTCGTAAATCAGTTAAACAGATATTTTACCTTATAAAAGAAGCCTCAACAGTTTTCGTAATTTCGATAGAAAAAATACAATTATGAATTATGGTCTAATAAACATAGACCCTGAAACCATGGGCGGAACATCAGTTTTTACAGGAACAAGAATCCCAATTCAAACGCTTTTTGATTACATAGAAGGCGGCAATGATTTGAACGAATTTCTGGATGATTTTCCTACCATTTCAAAAGAAGCAGCCATACAAGTTTTAAACATGGCTAAACAAACATTAACAACTGAAAAGACTTTAAATGAAAATTTTGCTTGATGAAAATTTGCCATATTGCTTTAGCAACAATTCACAAAGCTGATATTTTGGTAAGTTGGAATTTCAAGCACATTGTTAACGTTTATAGTATAAGAGGTTACAATGCTGTAAATTTACGGCAGGGATATATTTCAATAGAAATACGTTCGCCTAAAGATATTATCGGTTATGAAGACGAAACAACAGATTAAAGAAAAGGAGTTCGACACGGTTAAAACTTTTAGAACAATTAAAGAAAAAATCTCAAAAGATATTTTTAGTATGACGTTGCCAGAAATTCAAGCGTATTTGCGTCAGCAAAGCATAAACCAACAAACTAGTAGTTGAAATAATTCATGCTCGAACTTATCCAAACTTCCGATGACTCAAACATAATTTTCAACTCCAAAATTGGCAAAAATTACCACTCCCGTCACGGTGCTTTACAAGAAAGCCATTACGTATTTTTGAAACCAGGATTACATTGTTTTTTATTGGTAAAAGAAGCATCAGCAGTTTTTGTAACTTCGGGGTAGAATAAATCAGCATTATTATGAATTACGGCCCGATCAACATAGACCCTGAAACCATGGGCGGAACACCAGTTTTTACAGGGACAAGAATCCCGGTGCAAACGCTTTTTAATTATATAGAAGGTGGCGATAGTTTGAACGAATTTCTGGACGATTATCCTACAATCTTAAAAGAAGCAGCCATACAAGTTTTAAACATGGCTAAACAAACACTTACAATTGAAAAAACTTTAAATGAAAATTTTGCTTGATGAAATCGTACTTCGCTTATTTCATTTAAACATTTTGTAAATTTGTCTCAGTAAGCACAACGAAAACAAGTATGACACTAATAGAAGGTTATGCCGATCTTTTAGAAAATTTAAGTACGGGTGATAAACTCGACTTGATTTCTAAATTAACAGCATCAGTTAAAACTGACTTAACAAACAAAAAATCTTTGTTTAAAGAAGCATTCGGTGCTTTTGATTCGGAGCAATCAGCAGAAGAAATAATCGAAGAAATCCGTAGTAGCCGAGTATTTAACAGAAACATTGAGCCATTTTGAAGAAGTATCTAATTGATACCAACATTGCCATTTTTTATATGAAAGGCAAATTTAATATAGAAAAAAAATTTGATGCGTTGACAGTAAACGATTGCTTTATTTCAGAAATTACCTTAGCTGAATTAAAGTTTGGAATAGAGAATAGCGAAAGACCAGAAAAAAACAAAGTTGCATTAGATAAATTTTTAACCGGAGTACAAGTACTTCCTATTTTTCATGCTCTTGATTTGTATGCAAAAGAAAAAGCAAGACTTAGAAAGATTGGGACATCAATTGATGAATTTGACTTGTTAATTGGTGTAACTGCTGTAATGCAGCAGTTAATAATGGTAACAAATAATACAAATCACTTTATTCGGATTGAAGGAATTAAATTAGAAGATTGGACAAAAACTTAACTCTACTTATACTAATATTCCTAATGCTCCAACTCATCCAAACCACCGATGGCTCCAACACAATCTACAATTCAGAAATCGGCGAAAACTACCATTCCAAACACGGTGCCTTACAAGAAAGCCAGCATGTATTCTTAAATTCAGGCTTGCAATATTTTTTATCGGTAAAAGAAGCATCACAAGTTTCAGTTTTGGAAGTTGGGTTAGGAACCGGATTGAACTTTTTGCTTTCGGCAGATTATTGCACACAACAGCAAATCAAATTGGATTATGTAGGAATTGAAGCTTTTCCGCTCAATACTGATTTGATCAGCCAAACTGGTTATGAACAATATGTTGACCCGGAATTATGGAACAATTTTCAGGGAATGTATCCTTCTTCCATCAACCATAAAGTAAAAATCAATAGTTTTTGTCAGTTAGAATTAGCCCATACAGAATTGCAAAACTTTGAATCGCCACAACAATTTAATGTGGTTTACTTTGATGCTTTTGCTGCCGCTTTTCAACCTGAAATGTGGAGCGAAGAAGCTATTGCGCATACGGTTTCCTTTTTAAAACCAGGCGGCGTTTTTGTCTCTTATGCCATCACCGGAAACCTGAAACGGCAGTTAAAAACTTTAGGCTTCAAAATAGAAAAAGCGCCTGGCGCGTCAGGCAAACGCGAAATGCTGCGGGCAATGCGTTTGTAATGCTTCTTTTATCATCTAAAAGTCAATCCTTTACTTCTTGATCCTATATTAATTGTTGGAACACGTATTTGGTTTAAGTTTGTTGAGATAATCAAAAACAAAAATATCATGAGCTTAATAGAAAATTTAAACTGGCGCTATGCCACCAAAAGAATGAACGGACAAAAAGTTCCGCAAGAAAAAGTTGATTACATTTTAGATGCCATCCGTTTGGCACCAACCTCTTTCGGACTACAGCCTTTTACCGTTTTGGTAATTGAAAACGAAGAGTTGCGCAAAAAAATCCAGCCTGTTGCCTACAATCAACCGCAAATATTTGAAGCTTCACATCTGTTGGTTTTTACCGCCTGGACGGATGTTACCGAACAGCAAATTGATGCTTACCTGGCCAATATTGCCAAAGAAAGAGGTGTTGACGTGGCAAACCTGGCTGGTTTAAAAGGTTCGATTGCCGGTTTGGTTGAACGCATGACACCTGAACAAAGATCCAACTGGGCTGCAAAACAAGCTTATCTTGCTTTTGGGATTGGATTGGCTGCTGCTGCAGAACTACAAGTGGATGCTACACCGATGGAAGGTTTTGATGCCGTTGGTTTGGATGATATTTTGGATTTGAAAGCAAAAGGTTTACACGCCGTAACCATTATGCCGTTGGGTTACCGTGATGAAGCGAATGACCAATTGGCGCAAGCCAAAAAAGTGCGCCGCGCTAAAGAAGAGCTTTTTATAGAACTGGCTTAATCAGTTAATACATTTTCACTTCGTTAAAATCCTGATGCAAAACGTCAGGATTTTTTATTTAAAGCCTTTCCTGTCATGCTGTTTTTACAGGCATAATTTGGTGTTGCTAAATAAACTATATTTTTGCTTCCAAATAATAATTATGGCTTTACCCATTCCTCCTGCCACCCAAACGCCCGCCGCTGCTTTTGGCCGTTTGCTCACAATTTTAAACAACCTTAGGGAAAACTGCCCTTGGGACAAAAAGCAAACGATGGAAACCCTGCGGCATTTAACCATTGAAGAAACCTATGAACTGGCAGATGCCATTCTGGAAGGCGACAAACCCGAAATTAAAAAAGAATTGGGCGACCTGATGATGCACTTGGTTTTCTACGCGCGGATTGCTTCTGAAAAAGGTGATTTTGATATTACCGACGTTTTAAATGGTGTTTGTGAAAAACTCATCCATCGCCACCCGCATATTTACGGCGATGTAAATGTGACCGATGAACAAGACGTAAAACGAAACTGGGAACAACTGAAGCTGAAGGAAGGTAACAAATCTGTTTTGGGCGGCGTGCCAGCTTCACTCCCGGCTTTGGTTAAAGCGGCACGGATTCAGGAAAAAGCACGCGGCGTGGGTTTTGATTGGGAAGATAAAAGCCAGGTTTGGGAAAAAGTAGAAGAAGAACTGCAGGAATTTAAAGATGAGTTTCAGGTGCTAAACGAAGCATCGTTCGATCAGGAAAAAGCGGAAGGCGAGTTTGGCGATCTGTTGTTCTCGTTGATCAACTATGCACGCTTTATCAACATCAACCCGGAAAATGCTTTGGAAAAAACCAATAAAAAATTCATCAAACGCTTTCAGTACCTCGAACAAAAAGCCAAAGAAAACGGCAGGCAGTTACAAGATATGACACTGGCAGAAATGGATGTTTACTGGAACGAGGCGAAGCAAGTTTGATACTGTTTTTATCGGCATAAAAACAGTATCATTTAAGGTTACGTTTTATACCCACTTAACAAAATTATTCATGTACCAAAACATAACGACCTTTAGATTTCCCCTGTAACATCGCGTCTAACTTTTCAGGAAGATCAATCAATTTTATCTCCTGAACTATTGTATCGAGTTTTGTAGGTTGCCAGTCG
>JAABUS010006332.1_pt1 | contig 14501 bp, 10 predicted proteins | sample 5560161 | NCBI WGS metagenome assembly JAABUS01 (sample SAMN10711885, study PRJNA513376) | rock metagenome | isolation source: Antarctica rocks | place: Antarctica: Victoria Land, Trio Nunatak nord | collected 2016-01-04 | reverse complement strand
ATGACCCCCCCCCCTCAACCCACCTCCGCAACCATAAGAACCTCACGACCAGCACTCCACAACAACAAACGCGTCCCCCTAACGAACACCAGGATCAAACACTACCACACACACCCCTAAGGTATCTGGGATACATTTCTCACCATGCACTCTCCCGCCAAGAGGAAAACTTGGGCCGGAAGGATTGTTTGTGGGCTGTGGGATGCGGGATGCAGAGCTGAAGTGATTGCCTATAGATCACGGCAGCTGGAGCCTCGAGCGAATGCAAGTGCGAAGGCTAGGGCAGGGTCTGGTGGGGATCGGGTGTGGGGCTGTGGGGATGCTGGGGATGCTGTGAAAAGGCTGGATTTGGGAGATCGGTTATGGGGAATCAGAGCTTCTAGCGGATAGGGTCATCAGACAGTGGCCCGGAACAGAGGCTGACTTGTTATTTTTGTGGCGATATTGGCTAGGTCTTGAAGCTATGTTACGGTTTGAAAAAGAGCTGCTATTCACCCACTGTTTTGCAAGCCGCTTTACAAATAAAAGGTTCCCTCGAGCTACAAGATTGCTCGGAAGTCCGAGTGGGGTCTCCTAACAACACAAAGCACCATGTCCATTGACAGAGTAGTGGTAACTGTTTTCACCCACTGTTTTGCAAGCCGCTTTGCAAAGAGACTGTTCTGTCGAGCTACAAGATTGTTCGAAGCTCGGTGGAGTCCGCTTCAGGGTTCTAGCATACAGCAGCAGTATGTCCATTGAAGGTAGGCTTAGGAGAGCCGTGTGCCCTGTCAAGGCCATCCAGCTACGGATGTCCGGTAGGTATCCTTCGATGTCCAGCGTAAACAGGTTTCTTTGGCATACATGCAATAGTACTCCGGTGATCGAGTCCGTAGGGAAGTAGCACGAGGCCTCCGTGCCCTCTCAAACGAACTTTGAGCTGGGAAAGCCTCATTTTCCATCTATCTAGACAGCCCGCTCTCTCTTAGCTCCGCGTTCCTGCATCTCCCGCGCCACTCTTCCGTTCTCCTGGTCTGTAAAGGCTTGCATCTCCGACAAGAAAGTGCGCTTTTTGGCAGTTTCACGCTGCTCCATTTCATGTACCATCTGTCCCTTTTGCTGGTCTAACAAACTCATGATCCCCTCAGAAACCGTATCAGTGAAAAGATCCCATTTTGGCATGTCGATGACCATTCTGATTGTCTCGATGATTGTTCGCTCCATGCGTGCTCGGATGTCATTCCTGATGTTGATGCACTGCTGGCTATGTGATATGTTCTTTTGTTGTCTTAGCTTGTCGAATCGCAGGGTTGCTGGCAGAGCGATAATGTCACGCATAATGCTCTCCTCATGGCCGATTTGCAGATCGATCTCGTTGAGCCATAACTTGCGGCGATGGTTGATCAGCGTGAAGAGACTGTCACGGCGCTTGAGCTTCGTCACGTCAGCGTGCATCTTGGTCAATACACGCTGCAGACGAGCAACTGCAATTTCGGGGCTTTCTGTTGGTCTGGCTGTGATCTCGTATTCAGTGGACTCAACTGGACTGTGAGACTCAATACCGCAGACAGGCTCTCTACCTGTCTGCGGCTCTCTCTCGGCGTAGAAGAGTCTAGCCTTTTTGACTGGTTCGAAGGAGGCATTATATGTAGCTCGGTTTGGGCCTCGAGGTCGGTGGCTGTAGCTTGCATGTCCGGCCAACTGTCGCTCTTTTTCGAAACCTGTATGCACAGCCTTTTCATTGGTGTCCACCAGAAGCTTGTGTGTCACAAAATTCTCCTGACTGCCGCTGAAGGGAGGCTTCTTGGTTGTCTTTCGCTTGTCCTCAGTGGGCTTTATCGGCTCTTGATGTTTGGACATCCTATAATCTCGAGCATGCGTTGATGGGCCCGACTTGCTGGCGATTGAAGTGAGGATTGTTCCTTGTCTCGACCCGGTCTGGCAGTGTTTGTTGCCGTGTTTGGCTCCGGCCGAACTCAGATCCCGATACCTCACCGTGACGCGGTAGTCCCGCATCTCGGTGGCAATATCGATCGTGGATCCACTCATGGTCCCAGCTTGCTTCGCGTCGTGGGCGATAATTATCACGTACAGGGCTACGTGATTTAGAGCGCCCACGTCCGCGCCTAGCTTCGAGGTTTCGTTGTCCGACCGTAGTATTCCCTGTTGGGAAATCCTGGTATGCTCCCATAGGACGGCTATCATAATGGTCCATAGTAAAGGTGGCACGAGGACGACTTGGGATTGTGTAATGGCTTCTATGATAGCGGTCATCGATTGTAGAAGCAAGAGGTGCTTCAGGCACATTGCGGTGCGCTCTGTGGTCGTTGTCGTTGCCTTGACGGATTAGCCAGTCTGGAATGGAAACCATGACGAGGTGGTGAACCTACAACTCTTTTGTCCAGTCCGATCGTAGCTCATCTCAAGTCTGCTGAGGAAATGATCGGCCTCCTCGCGGTTGGTCGCCATTGCTATCACTACCTTGTACACTCTGAAATCTCTGGGCAAGCAGGGCAGGTAGAAGATAGGACACCTGGCATACCACGCGAAAATGGCACGCCCTCACGAGCACAGAGAGGTAGAACTTGGGCCTTCCTCGTGTCGATGAAATAAATGCACTGAGGCAAGAGCAGATGAAGATAAGGTGGTGTCAATTTACATTAACCGAGCGGGCGCTAGTGGTATGGAGCTCCGCTCACGTGCCTGAAACGCAAGTCTATTCGAGGACTCCCAATTGGGATCATAGGACCATGCAAGGCAATAAGAGATTATTCACCGTCATGTAGATATGAACAGCGACATTGGTCGTGTCTAGTCTACTTCATTGATTGGACACAAAGCAGTAGAAGAAGCCACCCACCCTCGCCACTCGAATGCAATCATGAAGCCGTATGATATACATTATGCCCATCCTACCGTCGTTTCATACGCACTTTGGGAATCATGGTAGCCTCCCAACCACTGTATCGTAACCTGCAAGCTCTGAATCCTGTTCAAGGGATGTCGAATAACCCTTTGAGTTTCTTGATGAGGGTCCATTCATCGTTGCTAACATCAGCTCTGTAGTATTCCTTGAGCGTATCGATACTTTGCCGTGAGATGAGAGAGTACAAGATGTCCTTATCTTCGAGCTGGCGGCCGTACATGGGTTGATTCGGTCCTTCGATCTTAACAGCGACTGATGGTTGACCTTTTTTACAGACCTGGATCTGTTTATGATCTCGCTCGATAGATTGGCTAGACAATGGGGGTTAGCCAATGCGAAGCTGGAAAACTCTTGGTGTCGAGAATCAGGATTCATAGATAGGGGCTTAGGAGTTGCTTACACTCTACCCAAACTGACTACCTCCTTGACGTTCGTGACAGGGTTCGTCCGCACTGCAGCTATGGGTGTGAGGAGCTTGAGATTCCCTTCTGTCACATCGACACCAACGACGATAGGATCTTTCTTGTTAAAAACAGCAACGGGAGATAACACACATGGGAAAACAGCCAAAAGCTTGCTGTCTTCCTTCTTCTGCTCTGCTAGCTGGGCCATGTGTTTTGTGAAGTCGTCGAATAGATGATAGATAATATCTGCGGTGAATATCTTGACACCGACATCATCAGCATACGATTGAGCTTCTTTGTCAACTTTGACATCAAAGCACAGCATGACGGCATACTCCTTGGCCTTCTCGAGCATGATGCCGGCTTGCATGACATCTCGCTTGTAAACCGGGCCGATTGAGATGTTGGCCACGGGGATTTTGGAGACTTTGAGGAACTCGAGGAGGGCTTCGAGAGAGCCTAAGGTAGATGCTTGGACGCTGACGCCGCGGCCAGTCTTTGAAACCCTGCCCAGAAGGTTCTCCATATCTGACATGACCTCTGCTTCAAGATCCTCTTCGTCATCTTTCGGACCAACTACCAAGAGTCGCGAGCCAGCAATGGCATGCTCGAGGCCGTCAGCGGAGATCTTGACACCTAAGGATGCTTTGCACTCATGGTTATGGACGTATTGCGATTTCAATCGAAGTTCCTTGAGTGGAGCAGGGGTCAGTAACGCCCGTATTCTCGTTGTGATGGGACCGTTGAGCCCACAGAGAACGATAGTGTCGCTCTCATGTAGTACACCGTTTGACAGGATAACGTCGATGGTGGTACCTAGACCTTCGATGACCTTGACTTCTAGCACAGTGCATTCAACTTCCGAGAGATACATGAGCTTATTCGTCATCCGCTCCTGCGTCAATGTAACGATGAGTTTCAGCATATCTGGTATGCCCTCGCCTGTGTGGGCTGATGTTGGCACCAAAGAAACATTCTTAGCCATCGAGTTGTTCTCATAGAACAACTCCGCGTTAAATCCTTGCTCGGAAAATGCAAGCTTGGTCTTGTCTAGTCGGTCACGGAATTCGTTGTGAACAGCTTTGTTCTGAGCTGTCAAACTATTTTGGAACCCGTTATTGTCAATCTTCTTCCAGCCGTATAGTCGATCGATTTTATTGAGAGCCACGATGAACGGTGTCTTCCGGTCGCGCAGCAGCCTCATCGATTCCAGCGTTTGCGGCTCCAACCCGTGCATGATATCGACCACAAGAATAGCAATGTTACATAGAGAAGAGCCTCTGGAGCGCAGATTCGTGAAAGACTCGTGACCTGGTGTGTCAATGACAAGCAAACCGGGCACCTTGAATTCAAAGGCACCGTCTTGGTTAACAACCTGGGTCTTAGTCTGTAGTGCGTCGACTGGGAAGTAGGTCGCACCAATTTGCTGTGTGATGCCTCCGGCTTCACCTTCTTGGACATTGGTCTGCCGTATCTTGTCGAGAAGCTTGGTTTTTCCTGTGTCGACGTGTCCCAGGATACAGCATATAGGCGAACGAAGATCTTCCTTGGACCTGGCAGCGAGAGCCATTTCGTGTTGCTTCTGCCGCCGAGCAGCGGCCTCTGCCTTCTTATGTGCAGCTGACCGCTTGGTGGCGGTCATACCATCCTCCGATTCGGAGTCGTCGGAGTCAGATTCTGAGTCATCCTCCGTGTGCTTAGTTTGCGCTTTGGCTTGTGGCTTAGAAGCGGGTCTCGAAGGCAAATCGGTCTTGCCCTGTTTCTGTTTGTGTGGCGCCCCGTTTGTGCTGGATTTTGAATCGGATGTCGTAGACTTAGGCAGAGGAGACTTCTTTGGCTCCTCGTCACCTGAACTAGCATCCCAGCTATCCTTCACACCGTCGTCCGCATCAACTATTTTCTCCCAGTCGTCCAAACCGTCACTCTCCGGTTGCTCTGCGGCCGCTGCAGCTTCGGCCTCCGCCTTGGCTCTCTCCTCCTGCTGCCTGAGGCGTTCTTGCTCCTCTTTATGTCTTCTTAATTCTGCCTGGGGCGCCGTCCTCTCTGCTTCTGCCCTGGCGTCATCTGCCATTTTCTTCGGATTCTTCTTTCTCTTATCGTGAGCGGGTTTTTGCTTCGATTGCTCGTCTTCGAAACCTGCCACTTTACCGCCTGCTGCAAGCATTTGCTGCCTTTTCAGCTCATTCCGTTGAGCAATTTCTTTCTGCGCTTTTGTAAGTAGTTTGCCATCCTTCTTTAGCTGTTCCTTCTTTTCTTTTTCCTTTTCTTTCCTTCGCTGTCGAGCTTCTTCTTTTCGTTTCTCTTCTTCTGCAGCTACACGCTCCTCCTCCTCGATGCGAGCTGTTTCCTCCGCTTCTAACCTGGCTTGCTCCTCCTGCTGCTTTCTCAGCAACTCTTGCTGCTTCTGGAGTGCTGCGAGGTGGGGTGGTAATTTCTTCTTGCTCTTGCCCGTCTCTGTGGCTGGCGTGGGCTCAGGCTTAGCTTTTGTGACCTCCTTGACAGGCTCTGCTTTGGGAGTGGGCGCTGGGGCGACTGTTTTCTTCTTCGCCGCCTACACATATACATGAGCGATGATTTGCCGTAAGATACTTCAAAGTGACAGCCAGCGAAACAAACCTGTTCCTTTTTCCGCTGCTTCTCCCGCTCTTTCTTTTCTCTCTCTTTCTCCTTCTTGCTCTTCAACCCGCCACCCTCGTCGCCATCGGAAGACTCATTCGCTTCCTCCTCTGCTTTGCCCTGCTTTCCTTTACCACCCTTCACTTTAGTAAGCTGCGTGTCGAACAGATCATCAGCATTGGCCTCTTCCGGGGCTTTTGCTGCAAGATCCTGTATTCCGTCTGCTTCTGTGTGACCGTTGGTGCCACTCGGATCTTCACCCTCTAAGTAGTCCTCTTCAACATGCTTGCCCTTCTTCTGCTTCTTGCTCTTACTCTTTCTCAACGTAGCGAGGAGGCCGCCACCTCCTCCATTCAAGCCATCCTCTTGGGTTTGATGAGCAGTCTCGGTTTCCATGGTTTGTGGGGCTGCAGAAGCAACATGATCTGGTGTTTCTCCAAGTTCCGTTTCCCAGTCATCATTATCTTTCTTGTTTCCTTTCTTTTTTGGTGCCATTGTATTTGAGGTATTAAGTGGTCAAAATGAGCTGATATGGATTGCGGTTGTGGATGTGAGGATGGGACACCAGAGGGGTCTACCTTAAGTCCGATTGTTTTGTCCGCCGAACCCTAATCTAAGCGAGCCAGACCCTAAACGGTGCATAATAAAATGTCAGCCATCAAATCTTCTCCCAGGAGCGTCTGCCAATTCTTGTCCCCGGTCACTTACTCAGGCTAGATTTCAAAAAAACTCAACAAAGAAGCGAAATCAAAGAAAAGGGATCTTCAAAAAGATTGAAAGACGGATAGCCTATTTGGCTCTGGGCCCACGTTGGTCGTGGCGCCCATCGTAAAGGCGTGTAAACGTTGGACTATTCACATCATGACTCCTAAAATGTTGAGATCGTTCAAGATGACTGTTTTGGAGGTGTGGATCCCGGAAAATCAAGGTAAATGACCTTTCACGATTGGAATGTTCAGGATTTAAGTTCAGACTGAGTCACCATAGAGCTGTCAATTGTTACCTCCAGCCTCCCTGCGCAGCCATGTGGATTATCTTACAGCTGGAGTGACCTTGCTAAAGCCTCCATTTGAAACCTCTGAAAGACGCCAGCATCAGAGAGCACTGGCCAACAGTGTGCGAATCCATCTGATCACAGCTGTAGGGTTGCGTTGTCCAAATCCTGCTTCCCCCATGAGTTCTTGGAACCTCTCCTGCCGGGCTCTGGCAGTGTCGAAATCTACAACGCGGTCATCATCCCCTGGCTCACGTTCTAGCATCTCCGTGAGAATCCGGTCTGCACCGCGATCCAGTAACCGGACAAGTATATCCCCGTCGACGTGTCTATGCCGCTTGTTCTCCGAGGAAGGTTCAATGTGCGGCTTCGGGGCTTCTCTATTCGCAGGATCGTAGGTATCGCGGAATGGAGAGATGATAGGATGACGCTTCGCCATGTTGACGACAAACCTTAGCAGTCGCCATGACGGTTCATCTAAGATGTCCATTTGGTAGAAGGTCCCGTCCGTGGTCGAGCCGAGTATCGGATCCGTGAGTCGCCCATCTACCGACTGGTCACGCGAGACTTCCACCGGTACAGTCCGGCGATCTAACTGGCGAAATCGAGTGATGGACCCGGGCAAGTCTGCTTTGAAGACCGTTATGAGAGAGTTGCTGATTCGACGTTCGGACGGCATCCAAAGACCGGAGACCATACAATCCTTGGACGACGTGAGGATTAAGCCCTGTTCAGGGATGGCTAGATGGAAAATACCATCGCGGGCTACCTCGTCACTGTAGTGGAAGACGAGGCTCGGTCTGTTGTCTCCGTCGCCTTCTACCTCAACCCTCAGCACTGCCAAAGATTCAGTGGCGGTTGTGACGAATATTAGGGGCATGTGTACGGAGATGTGAGTCCCTCTGGATCGAAGTGAAAAGGTCACTGGATCCAGCCAGTGAGGTCCACCTGAGTCCATGTCCAGTCTGTGTAGGTATATATCGTTTCCACAGCTATATACCAAGGAACTCGCGCCGTAGCGAGCCACAGTGTAGATGGGAGCTTTGTAACTCATGGCCTTCTTGATTGTCATAGTCACACCGTATTGGTCATTTGAGAGCGCGAAAAACAACAAACGGCCTGTTGGCGTCCGATCACGATGCGCTATCATTGTATTAACCACCAGGAAGTGAAATTCTTTGGGACCATTAGTGGGAAGCCATTCGGTCATACCCAGGAATTTCTCGCCGCGTTCACATTCTTGTATGGGGACAATGTTGGCAAGTCTCTTACTCTCCCACCCGTGAAGCCGTTGTTGAGTACCAGGATCTGGCCTGATCAGCCCCTCGTCGGGCTTCAGAAACCCGAAGATTGGCTGCAGCGAGCGTTCGCCAGCCCGAAAGTGGTGACCGGTCCTTTGTGCAAGTCGTACAATAATGGTTTTCGTGTAAAGTACGATTAGCCTACTTAACGTCTTTGAGTATATGATTCTGGACAGTGTCCCATCAAGATTGATGTGCCAGGGTATCACTGTAAATCCTCGGAGTCAGCATTGCTCCTTTCAGTCATTTCATTGAATCAAAGGACATGTCTCTGGAGCAGATGCTGCTTGGACATGTTTGCATTCCTCCTTTACGTCAATTGATCGTGTCAAGGGACATGTCATTGGATTAATTGGGGCAAGGATAATGGGATAACTTACTGTGTGATTCTGAAGCCTTGCTGATCTCGATTTGACGAAGCTTGTCATCTTCGACACAGAACAGGTGACCATCTGCAAATCCCAGGCTTCCATGAGGTATCCATATTTCTGGCTGGGCTATTGCGACGACCTCTGCTTGGCCAGATAGGTGCTTATGAGTTATCCAGATTTTGTTCAATATCGATGTGGAAGTAGTTCCACTGCTATACTGAAGGGTGCACAGAGTCCTTCCACATGCCACGATTACTCGCTTACGATTGTTATCGTCCGTAATCACTGATACCGGAGTGTTACCCATCATGAAAGTCTCTTGCGGCACGAGGGTCAGCTCGCCGTTGCCCTCCAATAAAAGTGCCTGAACAGCTCCGTTCCGCAAACCGCATACAAGCCAGAAACGCAAGTCATTCTGAATCATTGCAATGCTATTGCAAACGGGATAATCGCCTTCGAAAGCATGTTCGTGCACCTGTTTAAGACTCGAGCCATCCCATTTGAAGATTAGAAGTCTTTCTGCGAGTGTGCCAACTAAAGCAATAACCTCTCCTTGAGTTTCTTGAAGTGACAAGCAAGATGGCTCAACTTCCAACGTATGAGACTGACCTAGACCCTGGATTGACACTTCAGGCTCATCTGTACGAATAACAGCGCAACGCAAAGAGAGCTCGTCGGCTGCTTTGACTGCAACTAGAAGTAGGGATCCGAGGATCGTGGCTTTCAAGATAACCTCGTTCTTCAAGTCAATGGCCAGTCCTCGCTGTGGGTCTCCGGGCTTAGTCGCTCTGATGGTGGTCGCTGTGACTTGTACTATAAAACCATCGTCGGTCAATGCCGCCGCAAGCGTTGGCGCCGCGGTATCTATCTGTAATTCGTCGTCCTCATCTTGCATTAGGTCGTCTGGGCGAGCCGTAAAGGACACTGTGCGCGTAGGATACGAGATCAAGAAGTAGATGCCCGTGCGATCAGGCAGGACCCACATTTGATCCAAGCCCCTTTCGATCTCAACAATATCTGGGAGCAGCGAAGCCTCGATGCCGAAGCGCACCTCAGTGATAGCACCATGACCGGAGCCGCGCCCTGTAGGTGCGAAGATTCGTTTTTGTGTTCGGGCTGAACCGTCTATCAATTCTGCGTGGCCCAATTGACCTGTCACATCTTCTAAAACATGCGCTGCAACGAAGTCAATTGTCGGCGTCCAGTTCAGGACTTTAGCCATGGGTTGTGTAGGTGCACGACGAGGCGCGAAGGTCCATAGACCGCCGTCGCTCATATCCCCACCTGCGACTAGGAGATCATCATACTGACATCCAAGATCGAGAACTGCGAAGGCGGTGTTGATATTGGCCTTTAATCGTCCGGCTGCATGACTGCTATCAATCTTTCCGTGTAATTCGTCGCTAATCTCTAGGAAACGGACGACGCCGTCCTCCCGGCACAGGTAGATATTATCCAAATGATCCTCGCGTCGCATGGGACGAGCCCATTGAGTGAAGACAGGTCTTGCTCTTGAGCTGCCAGGCTCCTCGGCGTCCTCGAGATGATCTAGTTCGTGGATATAAGGTGTCGCATGACCTAGCTGAACGCCAATATACGTTACGATCCGCCTTTCGAACACAAGCATGAAAGCCGTAGACATCTTGAGAGGTATCAACAGAAGTGGTAGCAGTTGATCGTCTGAGAGCCGCTGGCCTCGACCCAGTTCAACGGCTTCAGACACGTGCGTCGAGCTGTCCCATTCGTAGCAGTGTATCTTGGTCTTAGTCTTTTCCGAAGTGACAAGCAATAGTATGACGTTGTCGGTATCATCTCTCGAGGGGTACAGAAATTCCATCTTGAGGATCACGCCGTTAACCCGGAATTTTTTCTCCTATCGCTATCTGTCAGCGTGATGGGAGGACACACTGAACAAGACGCACTCCTTTCACAGGATCGAAATGACCACTTCGAAATCCGTTGGCTGATTCCACGTCCTTCTTCAAGTCCCCCAAGTGTTTCAAAGCGTAGAAGTAAAATGATCCCTCGTTGGCAGCAACTGCCATCGCTCGTGACTTCGGGTCTATTGCTAAATGCTCACCCAGCTGCTCAGAATGGGCCTTCGATGCTGGCAATTGTCTATAGCTCGAAAGGAAATGTACTTGTCGATCTTTATGAAACGCGCACAGAAACACCAGCTTCATCGAGTCCAGGGTGAGTGCAATTATTTGTGGCGGTAGCTCTGGTTGTAGCTCGACTTGGGAGTCCGGCGGTTCTGGTTCTGTGACCTCTTGCTTGATAATTGCATCGATACCGGTTGGTCGCGGCTCGGACGGTGCATTTTTGCGAGGCAATCCCAAAATGCGAGCCGACCGGATAGTAGAGTCGAAGTCACTCTTGACAGCAATGTCGTTAAGATAGGAATGCTCGCCCTGCAGACCCTCCTTACGGATTTCCTTAATTTGAATCGAACGATCACGTACGAAGACTACATCGTTCTTGGATGAATGTCGTATGCGTGCTGGAATGATCCATTTGACGACAGGACTTTCGATCAAAGTCTGCGTCAGAAGCCCGAAGCTCGGCGGGTTTGGAGCCACATTGGCTGCCATTGACGGTCAGGAAGTGCAACGGGGTCGAACCCTTTGTGGGTCCGTGTGAAAACGGTGAGGGTGAAACGGTGAGGGAGAGGTAGATCACTGAGAAGTAGTTCTGCGCAAAGAAAACGCGGTAGCCTTATCAACAAGGGAGAATGTCGAGAACAGAAAGCAGTGTGCCTGGCTTGCTCTGCCATGCGCAGCCACGGTGGACCTTTCTTCTCACGGATTCATCGGCTCGGAGTCTTTTCCAAGCCAGACATCTGGGCAGTTCGCTTGCGTACGTAAGACAGATGCTTTAACGGATTGCCTCTTCAGCTATGGGACTTCACTGGTGATTCAGTCCACTGACCTTCCGTCATTGCGTTCTTTTACGGTTGCCGAGAGCGAGTGCACCATTTCGTGCTGGCGCATGGATGGAGAAACAATACTTGGTACATAGAATATGTATTCAAGCCTGATCACTACCGGTGCTTCTTCTACTCAACAAGACAGGAGTCGCTCGAGGGAGCTGGGGAACGATACCTAGAGGGTTTGCATGGAAGTACGGCACGAGCCAGACAGACATGCAACGTGATCTACAGATACTTTAGCAAAACATAGAAAGTTTAAAAAGGCTTCAGCTCTTCCAGGATCTGGTGTGCATCAGTGCGTGGGGTTCCTTCAGCCCTTAGCCGGATCGAACCCCCAAATCCCGGAGGACGCCAGGAATGTAGGCCAATGGTAGGGGCCGCCCATAGATAGTCGTAACCCTGAGAGCATCTCGATACAGAAGGTATGACTATGTAGAGGAGCTGACGTTGCCTTTGACGAAATGGTGCATGATGATCCACGCTGTATGATGTGGGCAAAGCATGGCTCGGGACTCGCTTCTGCGGGGCGGAAGAGAGCTATTCGTCCAGCTGGAAATGGATACCGGTGCAGTGGTTCATGATATCTAGTGCGCACGCCTTCGACCTGGGACTGGAACAGGGTTGTCTCTGGGACATTGGAGCTGGGACGCGTGCACAAGGGCATGCATCGGATGTTCGCGTGCTTCTAGCCAACGATATCTGCACTGCGCCTACCCGATTCTTTCAATCTTGTCTCTTTCCAACCACAAACCTGGTTTGCCCTCTTCCATCTTCGAACTGAAACCTTAATCAGTCGATCCCCGGCAAGCGCCAGATCTTACTAAGACGACGGCTGAAGTCGATGCCGATACGGCTTTACCAGACATGCCAGATAGCGTGGAGAAGGAAGCCACTCAATGCAGGGAACACTTGTACGAGGAATGGAAGGGCGAGCCTTCCACGCAAGAGGATTGCACCAAGGTAGACCGAGTCCTAGCTGCCTGTGAAGCAACGCCAGATTGGAACTCTATAGTTGCGTTGGCAACTTCTACAGGCGGTCTCGTCAACGATGAAGTACGTCGAGTGGCCTGTACGTCGATGAGGTAGCGTGGCTCGAGTGAGGCTGACAATTCTACGATACAGGGCCACTGCTACTGGGGTATGACCCGAAGAGCCGTCCCGAAGTAGAGGGGGCTTCTGCATGGAATCGACTACCACGCCACAAAGACGAGGATCAGGTAGCACTCGACGTCAACAGATCCTTCGTCTATTACCCCAAAGGTACTCGCCGTCCACGTCACATTGAAGGCACGCTGATTGACTGCTGCCTGATCAGATGCATCTGATACGCAACTCGATGACAGGAAAAAAGAGCTCTCCATGGTGATCACGAGGGTTCTTCGGGAACATTCAGTGCTTTCCTATTTTCAAGGATTTCATGATATTGTGCAAGTCCTTCTCCTGGTTCTAGGCGTCGACCAGGCTGCAGAAGCCGTCGCCCACTTGTCACTCCTGCGGATCCGGGATTTCATGCTTCCTTCAATCTCTGCTTCCCTCGCGCACTTGCACCTTCTACCCTCCATCCTTTATTCAGCCGACCTTAAACTTTGTAAGCACTTGTCTCAAACGGAGCCATTCTTCGCATTAGCGGCCACGCTTACTCTTTACGCTCACGAGATTCAAGAGTATGGGGACATTGCTCGCTTATTCGACTTCCTACTGGCACATGGCGCGGTGGTATCTGTCTACTTCTTTGCCGTCATCATTTTGTCGAGGCGAGAGGAACTATTCGAGATACCTGCAGATGAGCCTGAGATGTTACATTCTATCTTATCAAAGCTCCCGAAACCTCTTGATCTGGAAGTACTGATACAGCGAACAATGACGCTTATTGTTGAGCACCCTCCAGAAAACTTGCCATACCGAGCCTGGGCCAGTATTTCACCCTATAGTGTCCTCAAGACTACAGTTGGACCAATCCGCAGTCAGACTCTTCAGGACGGGGAGGAGCTCTTCGCCAAACAGGTGATGCAGCTAAGGAGGCAAGAGCTACGTCAGCAAGCCCTGAATCTGATGTGGAAGTATAGACGACCAGCAAGCAGCGCTGGACTCGCCATATTCATAGGGGTTTTGTCATTCTGGCTTAGGAGGTGTGGGCTGGAGGGAACGCCCACTTTTGGGGTGAAGAAGATCTGAGATTTCGCTCGATTGTTTACTCAACGGTAAAACAACGGCATCAAACACCGAATGTCTTCGAAGCTTGACAGCATGGCGTCTCAACTCACTATGCCTCCGGAGCATCTGAGATTCTCCCGCGGCTAATTCGTGGCTCCGCTACTTGTACTCGGGCACCACAGCGTCTCGGCTCGTGATGCTTCAGATGCATTTGAGATATCTGCGTGCCCATCCACGGCTCCGAAATGATGCACAGGGTACCCTACGCATGCCGGAGGTTTGACGTGCATAGGACCCGACACGGTGGCGACAGCACAGCGAAAAGAGAAGATCGTGATCGACATGGTTGGGTAGCATTACATAGAACATGAGGGACTTCTCAAGAAGAATTTAGAACTAAGGAAGTTCCAGCAATAATCGCACCGGCGAAGTCTGACAAATCGTAGATGCAAGCCGTAGGTGAACTGTCGTTCTTACTCCGTGCTTAGGTGTCACAGCGACTTTACACTGTGACTGAATTTAGGCAAGTTAGCCGAAGAAGCTCCGTAAACGACACGCCAGCTTCAGCAGAGCCTCTTCACCACATCCGCATTACCTCGCGCAGTTTCGTCGCCCAACCATGGCGAATCGAGGCTATGATGTCGTCGTAGACGTAGACGCAGAGGTACCCTTTCAGCCCACCCCAAGAGTAACACCCACCGACTAACAACCTCCCAGGGCGACCTCGGCCACACCGACCTCCAAGAAGACCTTGAATTCCACTCCTCCAGTACCCTCTCCCCCAATCCTCCACCCCCCCTCCTAACACCTCCAGACTTCACCGACCC
>JAABUS010006331.1_pt1 | contig 14503 bp, 12 predicted proteins | sample 5560161 | NCBI WGS metagenome assembly JAABUS01 (sample SAMN10711885, study PRJNA513376) | rock metagenome | isolation source: Antarctica rocks | place: Antarctica: Victoria Land, Trio Nunatak nord | collected 2016-01-04 | reverse complement strand
CGCCCTGGGGGCTTTGCCCCGGCCACACCGACACCTCGGCGCGACATGGCCGGTCGTTGGTCTATCTCGGCGGGCCGGTCCCCTGAGCCTGGTCGTTGGGCCCCAATCCCGTCCCCCGAACCGGACGCCCCCTTGCTATCGCCGGACACGCCGCGATAGGCTACGATATCATGAGCATCGAAGAACTTCAATCTGCCGTCGCCCAACTCCCCGCCGAGGAACTTGACCGCTTCTCGCGGTGGTTTGAGGAGTTCTTGGCCGAGCAGTGGGACCGGCAAATCGAAGCCGATATCCTGGCCGGGCGCCTCGACGCCGCCGGTCGTCGGGCTGATGAGGAGCTCGAGGCCGGTCGCTGCACGCCCCTCCCCCCGTGAACCACTTCGCCACCCCGGAGTTCTGGTTCCATTATCGCCACCTGCCGGCGGAGGCCCGCGAATTGGCCGACCGGTGCTTCAGCATGCTTCAGGCCGACCCGCGCCATCCGTCGCTTCGGCTCAAAAGGGTTGGGACTTTCTGGTCCGCTCGCGTTGGCCTGCGCATCCGGGCGTTGGCCAGGGATCGCCCCGAGGGCTTGGTCTGGTTTTGGATCGGTCCGCACGATCGCTACGAGCAATTGATCGCGCAGTGACCCGCATTGATCCCCCGCGATGGGCCTACCCGAAACCATCGGGCCCGCAAGCCTCGTGAGAGGGGAGTGGGCGGACCGCCCTCCGCCCTGCGGGTGGGCCCGGACATGGCCGTGATCTCAGAATGCGTCGGCCGAGACGACTTCGCCCCCGTTACGCGAGCCGAGGCCCCAGAACGCATTCAGGTTCGTCGTCTCCTTGAGGAACCGGACCGACCCGTCGCCGAGCACGATGTTCGCCCCGCCGGGGTGGAAGCTGGCCAGGCCATACGCGCCGGGAGAGTTCTGCGTGCCGAGCACCGAGGTCAGGCAGGTCGGATGCTTGGGGTTGGGCGGCAGGACCGTGTTGCCCACGCTGTAGGCCGGGAGGGCGAACGCCCAGGCCTGGCCGAGTTGGATCGAGTTGCCGGCGTTGCGGTACGCCGAGGCGCCTGGCACGTCCCGGTCCCGGCATTGCTGGAGCCATACGAAGAGGGCCCCGTTGGCATTCGCGGCGGGCAAGCTCATACTCGCCGTGCCCCGGGCCACGCCGGCCGGGTAGGAGTTCATGTAGATGATATCCGAGGGGATCGTGACGGCGTTAATGTTGCCGCTGCCGATCTTCCACTCCCCGAAGACGATCGTGTTGCTGGTCCCGTCGGTGATGTCGCGGATGCCGAGGGCCGCGCCGCTGTACTGGAAGACCCCATTCGGCGGGCCGCCGGTCTGCCTCGAATCCCACTCGAGGGACGACCCGCTGGAGGCGAAGTAGCTGGTGCCCGGCGCGCGGAAGCTCTGGCCGGTGACCCGCGTGATGTTGAAGTTGGGCGCGTGGGAGGAAGGGCAGAGGAAGACGCTGAGGCGCTTGTCGGTCGCCGTCGAGTTCGCCGCGTTGCCGTAGTTGTCTATCGAGTTGAAACAGCCATAATCGAAGTTCATCGCGTTGTAGAGCGGCCCCTGTTCGACGAATTGCAAGACCCGCGCCTGGGCGCTGAAGCTGGCGTTGTGGAGTATCACCCTGGTGGTGGCCGACCGGACCGGCAATCCGGCGGGCGGGAAGCATTCGTTGATCGAGTGATAGTTGTGCAAGGCCAGGCCGATCTGCTTCAAATTATTGGTGCACTGCATCCGCCGGGCCGCCTCGCGCGCCGCCTGGACGGCCGGCAGCAGCAGACCGATCAGCACGGCGATGATGGCGATGACGACCAACAATTCGATCAGCGTGAAGCCGGGCCGGTTTCGAGATTTCATCATTGAGTCCTGGGAGGGTTCGTTTCGAACGGCGCCGTCTCGTTTGGGCGTCGCTTGGACTTCGGGCTTGGCTTCGTCGCCGGCCCTTCCTGGTCGTTCAGGTGGAGATACTCCTCAACGACCGTCCCCGTCTGCGGGACGCCGCCGCCGCAGCCCGTCGGGAAGTCAACGAGGCCGATCGGCGGGACCGTGGCGCGTATGCGAATGCAACGCGATGGCATGGATCGAGTCCCGGGGCGTTGAAAGGCGGCCCGAGGCCGCCGGAATGATGACTTGTTAACTCACGGTAACCGCGACGGACACCGAAAGGAAGGGGCAACGCCACCACTCGGACGGGTTGCTCGAGGTCGATCACGCCGCCTGCGACCTCGCGGCAAGCTCAGCGACGAGGGGACGGAAAAGGGGAAATCGCTGAATACCACGAAGTTAAGGTGTAACTCGCTTTCGCCCGGGAATAGGGCCCGGGAATAGGGACGTTCGTCAATTTTGCAGTGAACTGCGCGGTCTGCGTAAGCATTGAGCCGCCGCTGGCAGCGCCGGGACCCCCATTTCGCCGACCCCCGCCCCCTCTCCGGGTATCATGCAGTGGCGGGCCGCTGCAACGGAGTCGGTAGGACCACCGCCGCCCTCACCCCCTGGAGTCTCATCACGTGACCCACCTCCCGCCGTTCGCGATGTGCTCAAACCCGAACGTCGGCCATCCCTACGCGTCTCTTCCTTGGGGGCATGTGGCATCGATGTGAACGGGGAATTGACCACTCTCGCGGAGGGCCGGTTTTCCCCCACCTCTGACCCACCTCCGACCCACCTGGGTTGCTCCCGACGACATCCCGCCAGGAAACGCCGCAAGTCCTTGGAGCAGAAGGACGATCACTTCGGATTCTGGCACATGCTGATTTCTCTAATCATCAGTCGTCGCGCATGCCGGCCGCGTTCCGCACGCCCATTCGGTTCGAACCGTAGGGGTTCTCGGCGCCAGATGGCCCCATTTTGCGCGGATGGCCCGTCGTCCCGCACACCCTGCGGCGGAAGGCCGGGGCAAAGTCCTCGAGCCCCGGTCCGCTCGGCCTCGGCCATGACGCCTGACCTCGCGCCGCAGCGGACCCGGCCCGCGGGATCGCTACGGCAACGATCGCCCGGCGTGGTGAAGGCATGGGACCCTGGTCGGGGCGGGTTCCCAACTGCCTTACGAAGCGAGTCGGCGGGGGAGGATGTCGGCCGGGGCGATCTCCGAGCCTATCGCCCGGTTCGGCATGGATGACGATCACGCCGGCGATCCCCGGCTCGGTTGACCCTTCCCCTCCGGTAGTGAACTTTTTATCATCAGCGCACGAGCCGGTGGGGGCGGCCGGTCGCGATTCGTCCAACCGGAGACGAGGGCGGACTCGCGTCCGGTCCTCTGGTGTCGGGAGACCCGCGATGACCGGTCGAATGGATGTGTCACGCGACCTCCGCCTCGGCCTCTTCGCCCTGGAGAGCGGGGCGATCGACCGGGAGCAGCTCGTCTCGGCCGTCCGGTCGTGGTCCCGGTCCCGAGATCGGTCGCTGTCGGCGATCCTCGCCGGCCGTGGATGGCTCGATGCGCCGACGCTCGCCCGGCTGGAAGACCTGGTCGCGAGGGCCCCGGGGTCCGCGGGTGGCGGGCTCGCGGCCGGCCTCCCCACCGCCATCCGATCGGGCCGACCGGACGGCCCCGAGCCGACCGCGACCTTCGACCACGCCGGACGCTCTGGCGACGTGGATGCCGGCGCCGGCAAGGCCGATCGCGCCCCGGGCGATCCCGTCGGCCCGACCGTCGCGGGACGGCGCTTTCATATCCTCAGGCACCACTCGCGAGGCGGCCTGGGCGAAGTCTTCCTCGCCTTCGACGGCGAGTTGAACCGCCCCGTCGCCCTGAAGGAGTTGCCGGCCCGCCGCGCCCATGACCCGGACTCGCAGGCCCGCTTCCTCCGGGAGGCGGAGGTCACGGCGAGGCTGGAGCACCCCGGGATCGTGCCGATCTACAGCATGGGCCGGCATGAGGACGGCCGCCCTTACTACGCGATGCGCTTCATCGAAGGGGAGACGCTCCGGGACGCGATCGAACGGTTCCATCGCGGGAAGGGGGCGACGCACCGGGACGACGTCCCGGATCCGGCCTTCCGAAGGCTCCTGCGAAGCGTCATCGACACGTGCAACGCGGTCGCATACGCCCACAGCCGGGGGGTCGTCCACCGCGACCTCAAGCCCGAGAATGTCATGCTCGGTCGGTTCGGCGAGACCCTCGTCGTGGATTGGGGGGTCGCCAAATCGCTCCCGGATCTCCCGGGCGAAGGGGGAGGGCCGGACCCGTCGCCCACGGGCCCGGCGGACGCGTCGATGACCCGGCCCGGCTCGGTGATCGGGACGCCCCGGTACATGAGCCCCGAGCAGGCGATGGGCGACCTGGAGCGGGTCGGCCCGGCGAGCGACATCTACAGCCTGGGGGCGATCCTGTACTGCCTGCTCGTCGGGCATGCTCCTTTCCCGGACGGCGACATGGCGAGCGTCCTGGGCCGCGTCTGCCGCGGCATCTTCCCCGCCCCTCGCCGGTTGCGCCGGTCGGTGGATCCGACGCTGGAGGCGATCTGCTTGAAGGCGATGTCCGTGGACCCGCGGGGCCGTCACGTGACGGCCCTCGACCTGGGCAACGACCTTGAGGCCTGGCAGGTGGACGTCCGCTACCGAGGCGAGCAGGAACGCGCCCTGGGGCAGGCGAGAGGTTCGCTCACCCGGCTCTGCCTCGAGCGGGCTCACGCCGGTTTCGACCGGGAGGCGCACGCCGAAGGGATGCTCTGGCTAGCCCGCGCCCTCGAGAACGCACCCTCCGAGCCGCCCGACCTGCAACGCGTCATCCGGACGAGCCTCTGCGGCTGGCACGCGGGGGCGAAGCTGATGGAGCGATGCCTCCGACACGGCGGCGAGGTCCACGCCGTCGCCTTCTGCCCCGAAGGGCGGCGGCTCCTGACGGCCGGAGGAGATCGGACGGCGCGGCTCTGGGATGTCTCCACCGGGACGCCCCTCTCCCGTCCCCTGGACCACGAAGGGCCCGTCCGTGCGGTCGCCTTCCACCCGGACGGGAAATCCGTCGCGACCGCGGGCGACGACGGGAGGATCTGGCGCCGGGATGCCGTGACGGGGGAGCCGTCGGGCGTCGCCTCCCGCCACGGCGGCCCGATCACCGGCCTCTGCTTCAGCCCCGACGGCTCGAGGATCGCCGTCGTGGGGGGACCGGGGGGTTTCTCCCTCTGGGACGCCTCGACCGGCCTGCCGGTCCGCGGTCCGGACGGGATCGGGACGCGGACCGGTGCGGTCGCGTTCTCCCCCGACGCGACGACCATCGCGGTCGGGGGCGAAGACGGCGGAGTCCGCCTCCTGGAGGCCGCGACGGGGCAGCGGATCGGCGAACCCCTGGACCACGGGGCGGCCGTCTCGGTCCTGGCGTTCGAACCGGGAGGCCGTTGGTTGCTGACGGGAAGCCTGGACGGCCTCGCCAGGCTCTGGGACGTCGCGCGGCGGACCGCGTCGTTGACGTTGTCCCATCCGGGCGCCGTCCACTGCGCGGGCTTCCGGCCCGGGGGCGACACGTTCGCGACGGCGTGCGAGGACGGCACCGCCCGGCTCTGGGACTCCGCCACGGGCCGCCCGATCGGCGAGCCGCTCGCCCACCGGGCCCGGGTCGATTGTCTGGCGTTCCGACCCGACGGGACCATGATCGCGACGGGGAGTCCGGACGGGACGGTCCGGCTCTGGTGCGCGGCCCTCGGCCTGCCGATCGGCCCTCCCCTGGGGCACGGCGGGTCCGTCCGGGCGCTGGCCTTCAGCCGGGACGGGCGTCGGCTCGCGACGGGTGGCTCCGACGCCCTGGTCCGGTGCTGGAAGGTCCCCGACCCCGTCGAGGGGGGCGTGGATCAGGTCTCGTGCTGGGTCCGGATCGCGACGGACCTGGAGTTCGACGAGGGGGACGCGATCCGTCGCATGGACGGGCGGACGAGCTGGGAACTGCGACGCCGCCAGACCGAACTCGGCGGCCCCCCTCCGATCGCTCGATCGACGGTTCATCGGGGAGCTCGTGACTCCTCGGCGGGCCCGCGCCCCTTCCCGGAGTATTTCTGAATCCTCGACCGAGCCGCGCGCTTCGTCCGCATGCCGGCCTTCTTCTCTCGCTTCTCCTCCTCGCTCATCAGTGCAAGCGGGTTGAGCGCAACGGACTCACCGCTCTCGAGCCCCTGTCTGACCTCGACGATCTTAGCGTTGGAAACGCCGAGGGTCACCTCACGCCATTCGAAGCCTCCCCCGGGCTTCTTCACCGCGACGTGATCCTTGTCATTGAACGGGAGTACGGCCCGGATCGGTACGCTGATCACGCTGTCGAGTTCGGTGACGAGGATCTCGACCTCGGCCGTCATGCCCGGGCGGAGGCCGGGCGGGACCTTCTCGATCTCGACCAAGGTGGTGTAGACCTTCGTGCCCGATCCGACGAACGCTGCGGGGTCGGGACGCGGGGCTACGGCGTTGACCACGCCGTTCAATTCCGCCTCCGGGAAGGCGTCGACCTTGATCTTGGCTCGCAGCCCCGGGCTGATCTGGTCGACGATCGACTCTTGGACTCTGGCCTTTACCCGAATCCGGGTGAGATCGGGCACGCGGAAGATCAACTGTCGCTCGCGGACCGTCGCGCCATTCTCGATCTGGGGCCAACCGGTCCCGTTCGGGTCGTTGGCATAGAACACCAGGCCCTCGCTGGGGGCGTACAACTTGCTGTTCTTGATCTGCCTTTCGAGCTTGGCGATCCAGGCCTTCTCCAACTCCCAGGCCGCCTGCTTGGACAACTCGCTGGAGTGCGCGATATGGACCTCGCTCTCCAGCGCCTTGATCGTCTTGCTATAGGTGTATTCCTTGAGCACCTTCAGCTTGGCCTGCGCCTGCTCGAGTGAGAAACGTTGGCGCTGCAGTTCCAGTTGGGTGGCTTCAAGGCGGTCGTCCATGTCGAGCTCGGTGACGAGTCCGGCGGGCGCCTCGGCCCCACGTTGCGCCAGCATGTTCTGCATTCGCTTATGGGCTCGCCTCGTCCGATCCAGCCGGTTCTCGGCGAGCATGAGTTCCGACTGGGCCAGTGCGACCTCGCCTACGGCGGTCTGCAATCCTTGCTTGTAGATGCCCTCGCGGTACTCGTTGACGGCGATCTCGGCGACCTGACGGATCAGGCTGGCGTTCTTGTACGACGCCTCGGCTTGTTGAGCCGTGATCGTCCGGTTGATGAGATTGTCCTTCAACGTGGATGAGTCGAGCGTGCAGACGAGATCGCCCTTCTTGACCCTCGTCCCCTCGGGGAGGATCGAGATGATGGCCGTTCGTCCCTCGACCTCGCAGACCACGTCCGCGTTGTCGGACGACTCCAGAGACCCCCGCTCGACCACGGAGACCGTGAGCTCGCCGGGCTTGACCACGGAGACCGGCACGTCGTCGCGTTGGGCAGCCTTGGTATCCCCCTGGAAACCGGGCTCATCGCCCGACGTCCCCTTCTGGGCGAGCAGGGTGACGCCGGAAGCCGTCACGCCGAGGGCGAGCACGGCCGAGGCGAATTTCATCGCTCGAATGATCGTCATGGAACTGAGGACTCCCTGGGCGAGTAGTGCGGCGGACCCTCCGGTGACCGCCCGTGCCGCGACGCATCGGATCACGGCGGCGGTCGTGGAGTCCACCAGCGCGGGGGGGATCATCATCAGGGCATCGGGGCCGACGGGCCGCAAGGAGGTCGCCAGGCCCCCGGCGTTCGGGGAGAGGCCGCGGCGACGGAGGCGATCGCGCAGGCGTTCTCGCCCGCGGACCAGCCGGCTCCCGATCGTCCCGATCGGGCACCCCAGGTGCCGCGCCGCCTCCTCGCAGGTCCGGCCTTCGAGGTCGCAGAGCACGATCGGCACGCGGTAGCGATCGGGGAGGCGGTCGAGCTCCTCGTGCAGGACCGCCGCGAGGTCGTCCCGGTCGATGTCATGGGTCCGGCCCCCCTCGCGCTCCGCCAATCGGAGCTCGAGCGCCCGACGTCGGGCCGCCCCGGCCCTGGCCCTCGTCGCGGCGCGGCAGGCGACCCGGTGCAGCCAGGGGCCGAGCGAGTCGCGGACCCAGAGCGACCCCCCCCGGCGTGCCAGGACGAGGAACGTCGCCTGGAAGGCGTCCATGGCCTCGTGGTCCTCCCGGATGATCCCCCGACAGGCGCGGAGCACCATCGGGCCGTGCCGCTCGACCAGGGTCGCGAACGCCAGCTCCGCCGCCTCGCCTCGCCGGGTGGCGAACCGCTCCAGCAACTGTCCGTCCGTCAGCCCGGTCGTCACCCCCGCGTCGAAGAGCGTGCGGAAATACCGCCGGGAAACCCCGCTCGGGTCGCGTGCCACAAATCCGCCCCCTCGGCGATCGATTGCGTCTCTACAACCAATAAAGCAGCCGGAGGCGCGGTCTTATCCAAGAATCCGGGGATTTTCCCATCGGGAGTGATCTCTCAGAGTCCCGTCTTGGCCGGCTTCGTTAGAGTCGACTCCTCGCCCAGGAGGTGTCGTTTCAGGAAAAGGACCTCGGCATACTGGGCATAGTCCTGGTTGGCCTTCCTGGCGAACCCGTGCCCCTCGTCCTTGCCCACGACGTACCAGACCGGCCCTCCCCCCTTGCGCAAGGCCGCGACCATCTGGTCGGATTCGCTGGCGGGCACCCGAGGGTCGTTCTTCCCCTGGATGACCAGCAGCGGGACCTTGATCTTCCCGACGCTCGACAGGGGAGAGATCTTCTCCAGGAAGCTCCGCATCTCCGGGATGCGCTCGTCGCCGTACTCGGCCCGGCGGAGGTCGCGGCGATAGGCTTGCGTGTTCTCCAGGAACGTCACGAAGTTGGAGATGCCCACGATGTCGATCCCCGCCTTTAGCCGGTCGCTGTAGTGGGTCAAACTCGCCAGCGACATGAAGCCGCCGTACGAGCCGCCGGTCACCCCGACGCGGGACGCGTCCAGTTCCGGCTGCTTCCCGACCCAGTCGAGCAAGGCGCCGATGTCCTTGACGGCGCCCTCGCGGAGCGGGCCGTTGTCGAGCTCCAGATACCCCTTGCCGTAGCCCGACGAGCCTCGGACGTTGGGGAAGACGAGCGCGATTCCCAGCTCGTCGACCAGGTAGTTCTTGCGGCCGAGGAAGGCGGGGCGGAATTGCCCCTCGGGTCCGCCGTGGATGTCGATCAGGACCGGACGCGGGCCGGGGAACTTCCCGGCGTCGGGGCGGTAGACGAACGCGGGGATCTCGCGGCCGTCGAAGCTCGAATACCGGAGGGGCGTCGGTTCCGCGAACGCCTCGGGGGCGAGCCCGCCCGTCTCGCTCCGCGTCCAGCGCTCGACCTTGCCGGAGGCCAGGTCGCACGAGTAGACGTCCAGGGGCGACCGCGCCGACGTCAGGCCGAACCCGAACTCGAGCGTCCCGCGGCGGAACTCCAGGCCCGTGACCTGCCCGGAGGGGAGCGGGGGGGCGGGCCGCTCCCGGCCGCTCGCCACGTCGAGCACGTGGAGCCGCGAGACCCCGTCCTCGTTGGCGACCAGGACGATCGTCGTGCCGTCGTCGGACAGGTCGAAGCCCTCCACGTCCCAGGGGATGTGGGCCGTCAGCGTCGTGGAGGTCTCGGCGGCGAGGTCGTGGCGGGCGAGGCGACGGAACTCGGAGCCGAGGTCAGTCGTCCAGTAGAGAGCCTTGCCGTCCCTCGCGAATCGGACGTCGCCGTACGCCACGGTCGGCCCTCCGGGAGCGGCCCGGGGGGTCGGCGACCGGGCCTCGCCCGTGGCAACGTCGATGACGTGGACGTAGGACTCATTGATCGAGAGAGACTCGACGGCCGCGACCGCCTTGTCGTCGGGCGACCAGTCGGAAACGGACCAATCCCCCTGCACGTCCTTGATCCGCCGCGCCTGGCCGGATCCCGAAGGGTCGACGACGTAGAGGTCCATGTCTCTCCCGTTGCGCGCATTGCCGCTGAAGGCCAGCAGCGTCCCGGCATTGGACCAGTGGCCCAGCACATTCCGCGACTTGCCGTCGGTGAACTGCTTCGGCGTCCCGGCGCCGAGGTCGTCCAGGAAGAGCTGGTAATTCTCGGCGCCCCCCACGTCGGCGCTGAAGACGAACTGATCGCGCCCGGGCCGGGGGGCCGCGCCCAGCACGCGATCGCGCCCGAAGGTGTGCTGCGTCCGGGCGCCTCCCGGGAAGGCGACGTGATGGACCTGGGGCGTCTCCGCGAACCGGGTGCTGATCAGGACCTCGCGACGGCCGGCGAGCCACCCCTGGAAGGTGGCCGTGCGGATGTTCTGATATCGGTTGAGGGCCTCCACGAGCGTCGAGGGGACCTCGGGCACCCCTTCCGCGACGATCGAGTCGGGCACCCCCTGTGCCGCGGCCGAGGGGACGAGCCAGGGCACGAGCGCCAGGCCGAGGGTGAGTCTGATGATCCGATACGACATGGTCGTTCTCCTTGACGTGAACCGGTTTCGCCCCGAGATCACACTGACGAGACGGTGGCGGGCTGCGAAGAGACGCCGGTTTCCACGGGCCAATCGCCCTGAGCAGTCCCCTTCTGGGAAGCCCTCTCAAGGCCCGCCGGCCTCGTCGGGCCAGGGCGCGACCGCGACCTCCGCGCCGCTCTCGACGTCGTGGAAGGTGACGGACAGCGCGTCCAGGTCGACCAGGGCGAAGGTCCGCGACGTCTTCGTGACGGGGACAGAGACGACCGAGCCCGGATTGACCACCAGGCCGTGCTCGCAGTGATACCACATGGGCGTGTGGGTATGGCCGACCACGAGCAGGTCGGCGCGGATCGTGGTCAGGTAATTCCGGAGCACGGCGGGGGGATGGGTCCGGGGGGTCACGAATTCCATGTCGCTGAAGGGAGAGCCGTGGACCACGACGCCGATCCGCTCCTCATGAGGGATGAGGAGATCGTAAGGCAGGCCCTGGAGGAATTCGAGCGTCTCCGGTGAGGGCGTCCCGCCCCGGAATTCGTCGGGCTCCCCCGGGCCGCGTTCGAGGGCCCAGCGGTCGTGGTTGCCCCGGACCGAGGGGATCTCGTGCTCGGCGAGGAAGGCGACGACGCGGTCGGGGAAGGGGCCGTAGCCGACCAGGTCGCCGGCGCAGACGATCCGGTCGGCGCCGAGGACCGTCAGGTGGGCCCAGGCCAGCTCCAGGGCCACCGGGTCGCCGTGGATGTCGGACATCAGGCCGAGCTTCACGCGTGCGTCTCGGGAGGTCTGGAGGCGGCCTGGGCGGCGAGCTCGGCCGAGCGATGCGTGGCGGCCTCGACGGCGTCGATCAGGGCGGCGCGGAGTCCGCCGCGCTCCAGGGCGTGCAGGCCGGCGATGGTCGTCCCCCCCGGGCTGGTCACCTGGTCCTTGAGGACCCCGGGGTGCAGGCCCGTCTCGAGCACCATCCGGGCCGCCCCCAGGACCGTCTGCGCCGCCAGGGCGGTGGCCACGTCGCGCGGCAGGCCGACGCGGACGCCGCCGTCGGAGAGGGCCTCGATGATCACGTAGACGAAGGCCGGGCCGCTCCCCGACAGGCCGGTCACGGCGTCGAGCATCGATTCGGGGACGCGATACGCCCGGCCGACCCCCTCCAGGCACGAGCGGACCAGCGCCTCGTCCGTCTCGAGGGCGCGGGGCCCGAGGCAGTATCCGGCCGCCCCCTCGCCGACCAGCGCCGGCGTGTTCGGCATCACGCGCGCCAGCCGACGCTCGGGCCCGAGCCCCTCCGCCAGGGTCGCCAGCGAGACCCCGGCGGCGATCGAGACGACCAGGTGCTCCGGGGTCAGCACGGGACGCAACTGCGCCAGGACATGCGGGAGGCTCTGCGGCTTCGTGGCCAGGACCAGGACGTCGCTCTTGTGCGCGACCCGCACGTTCGAGTCGTAGACCGGGATTCCGGTCTCGTCCGCCAGGGCCACGCGGGCCGCCTCCGCCGGGTCGCTGGCCAGGATCGTCGGAGCCCCCGCCTCTCCCGCGCGGAGCATCCCGCGGATCAAGGCGGTGGCCATCTTCCCCGCGCCGATGAAGCCCCAGCGCGGGGCGCTGGACGCGGCGTCCGACATCGTCCCCTCCCCGTGTCTAAACCACCCGCCCGGAACCGATCGAGACCAACATCCCACCCCCGACTTCTACCGCGCCCTCCCCGTCGCCGTCCACGCGCCGGCGACCGCGCGGGGACGGATTCGCGCGCCGTCGGGTCGCGTCGGCCTTGCAATCGGCCGCGATCGGGAGATAATAGTCTTCTTTTCGACAACCACTCACCGCATGCTGTGCCGGAGAAGGCGTCGTGGGCGTACCGAAGAGACGAACATCCAAATCGAAAAAGGGAATGCGGCGGAGCCACGACGCGCTGGTCCCCATCGCCCTGAACATCTGCCCGCAGTGCAAACTCGCGGTCCCGCCCCACAAGGTCTGCGACCTGGTCGAGGAGTGCGGCAACATCCAGCGAAGCAAGCCGCACAACCCCATGGCCAAAGAAAAAGTCTGATCGATTGAAATCCCCTCAAGCGACGCGAAGCCAAGCCAAGCAGACGCGAAGGAGCCGGTCCGATGGGACGCGAGTGCGAAGTGAGTGGCAAGAAGACCTCGTTCGGCAACCACGTGACCACGCGCGGTAAGAAGAAGTACCTGGGGGGCGTCGGCACGAAGATCACGGGCATCAGTCGACGCACCTTCAAGCCGAACCTCCAGCGCATCCACGTCTGGCTGCCCAACGGCACGACCCGCCACGTCCGGGTGGCCACCTCGGTCATCCGCACCGGCATGCTGACCCTCGAGGTCGACGGCAAGGTGCAGACCTTCCCCCTGATCAAGGCCTCCAAGGGGAGCGCCAAGGCCCGCGCCACGCTCAAGAACATGTACCCAATCTGATCGCGGCTCGCAGAAGGGCCAGCCCCGGGTCGCTCACGCCCCCGCCGAGGGCTGGTTCCCTTGTTTGAACAACTCCGCCAGAGGGTGCCGGAAGCCCGGTAGGACCACGCCTCCATCGACGTCATCACCAGCCTGAAGGATGCGGACGGTCGTCGGCGATTCGTAGACGTATACCTTGGCTTGACCTGTGTAGACGACCCAAACAAGCCGAGTCCCTGCCTGAAAATACTCTTCTAACTTGGCCAAGACGGCATCGGCCGTGTTCGATGGGCTCACCACCTCGACGACCAGGTCGGGTACGACGTCCCAGGCCGAGGTTCGTGGTATGCCTCGGTCGAGCGACCAGCGCGAGCTCGACACAAATGACACATCCGGTCGACGCTTCAAATCGCGCGATCGGTCTATCAAGAAGAGCATTTCGCTGTGCGCCTGCCCGAGACGCTGAGGCCGGGCGAAGATTTCCAGCGCGACGACCAATTTGATGGCGATATCCACCTCGAACACACCCATCGGCGGCTTCTCCACGACTTGGCCGTCGACCACCTCGTAAAGACCAGCCGGCTCGGGCTCTATCGCTGAAATGGCGGGAGACTCGACGGGGACGGTGGGCATAATCGGGCTCCCTATGCGGGTGTCCTCTTGGGTGGAACTGGAGAAGCCGCTCCGGCCCGATGTGATCGATTCACGCCTCGTCTTCCTCGCGGAGCTTGGCCATGACGCCCAGGTCTTCGAGGGTCGAGGTGTCGCCGGTGCTCTCGCGGCCGGCGGCGATGTCGCGGAGGAGCCGGCGCATGATCTTGCCGCTGCGGGTCTTGGGCATCGATTCGGTGAACCGGATATCGTCGGGACGCGCCAGGGCGCCGATCTCCTTGACGACGTGGGCGCGCAGCTCCTGACGGAGCTCCTCGCTGGGGGTCGCGCCCGAATCGAGGGTCACGAAGGCGGAGATGGCCTGTCCACGAAGCTCGTCGGGCTTGCCGACGACGGCGGCCTCGGCGACCTTGGGGTGGCTGACCAGGGCGCTCTCGACTTCCATGGTCGAGAGGCGGTGCCCCGAGACGTTCAGGACGTCGTCGACCCGCCCCATGATCCAGTAGTTGCCCGCCTCGTCCCGACGCGCGCCGTCGCCGGTGAAGTAGCAGCCGGGGACCTCGTCCCAGTAGGTCGCGCGGTAGCGTTCGTCGTCGCCGTGGAGGGTCCGCAGCATCGAGGGCCACGGCTGCTTGATGACGAGGAAGCCCCCCTGGTTGTCGCCGACGGGATTGCCGTCCCGGGTGACGACCTCCGGGACGATGCCGGGCAAGGGCCGGGTGGCCGAGCCGGGGACGGTCGGCGTGGCGCCGGGCAGGGGGGAGATCATGATGGCGCCGGTCTCGGTCTGCCACCAGGTGTCGACCACCGGGCATCGGCCGCCGCCGATGACCCGGTGATACCACATCCAGGCCTCGGGGTTAATCGGCTCGCCGACGCTCCCCAGGAGGCGCAGGCTCGACAGGTCGTGGCGCGCGGGGAACTGCTCGCCCCATTTCATGAACGCGCGAATGGCCGTCGGCGCGGTGTAGAGGATCGAGACCTGATAGTCTTCGATGAGCTTCCAGAACCGCGCCTCGTCGGGCCAGTTGGGGGCCCCCTCGTACATCACGACCGTCGCGCCGTTGGCCAGCGGGCCGTAGACGAGGTAGGAGTGGCCGGTCACCCAGCCGATGTCGGCGGTGCAGAAATAG
>JAABUS010006329.1_pt1 | contig 14508 bp, 13 predicted proteins | sample 5560161 | NCBI WGS metagenome assembly JAABUS01 (sample SAMN10711885, study PRJNA513376) | rock metagenome | isolation source: Antarctica rocks | place: Antarctica: Victoria Land, Trio Nunatak nord | collected 2016-01-04 | reverse complement strand
TGGCAGTCGGTACCACGCATTCGTCCACGTCCCCCAGGCTCAACTCAGGCCAGCCATTGAATCAAGTCAGGGCCAGGCTGGAAAGCCAAATTTCCGCAGCCTGCTAGAGAGGTTATTAGAGAATCTAGTATTAGTATGTCTGACAAGAGTCCCCGGGATAACCCTGCAGAGCCCAGCAAAGCCGGGAATAGACGTCCGACAAGAGTCCCCACGTGTCCCGACAAGAGTCCCCATGCCAGCTGTGGATAATCCGCTGGCCACTCACACAAAACTTTGGGCGTTAGCGGTGAGTGACGAGGGCAATAAGGATAACCTCAATGCGGAGTAGGGTCAGCCCACCCGTCGGCCGCGCCTCCTTCCATTTTGGATAGCGCCACAATGATGGCGGACAGGTCCACCGCCGCCAGTGTTCATGGTGTGGTCACACACTCGTCGCGCTGTGGCGTGCGCGAGCTGTCGAAGCTGCGGATGCGCGGGAACGCCACCTGCGCCAGCACCCCATCCGACGGCGCCCAAACGTAGCCCTCGCCCTGAGCAAGCCGGGGCAGGACGCCGAGGATGCGCTTGCCCTCGGCGCGGTCCGCCTGGCCCTCGATCCAGCGCCCAACCGCCTCCCGATCCTGGCTCGCTGTGAGCTTCATCGACACTAGGATGTCGGCCTGGCTCAACACGTCCTTGTGCAGCACCGCCGGGCGCTGGGTGATCAGCCACGGCACGAAGCCCCGCACACGCCCGCGTCGCACGACCTCCTCGATCCGCCCCAGCAGCGCCTGCCCGCCGGGCTGGACCCGCTGCGGCGCCCACAGGTCGGCCTCGTCCAACACCAGATGCAGCGGCTCTGTGTTGGTTTCGTAGAGCGCCTCTGCGAACGCCGTCATAAACCCCCTGCGGGCGGCGCTGCTGCCGAGCTCCGACACATCCACCACGCAGGCGAGCGGGTGCGTGCCGACCAGCCGGCCAAGTGCCGAGCCCATGGCCGCCTTGAGCGGCACGTCGGCGTGCCGGCCGCCGAACACCACCACGGGGTAGCCGGATGCGGCAGCGCCGTCCGCCGCAGCGCGCAGGCCCCACCATACCCCAAGCGGGTCCACGACGCAGACGCGCCCGCCCCGGTCCATCAGGCGCTCGACCAGCCCCTTAGCGGCGTAGGTCTTGCCCGACCCCGATGTGCCCACGATGGCGACGCGCTCGTTCAGCGCCGAGACGGGCAGCACGCCCGCGATCCTGTCGCTGCCGTGGATGCCCCCATCTGCAGCACGCCGTATCCCAACCATTTCGGTCCCCTCCCGGTAGGGAGCCAGCAAGCGGCTCACGGTCGGCTGGCTCACCTTGTGCAGCCGGGCCACCTGCGCCGCGGTGCGCCGGCCCGAAAGCACGTCCTCGACCATGGTCGACCGCTGACCGGGCGTCAGCTTCGGGCGGCGCCCTCCAATGCGCCCCTCGGCGCGTGCGGCCGCCAAGCCGGCGCTGACCCGATTACTGGCAACCGTGCGGTTGAGCGCGGCCAAGCTGACGAACACCTGCGCCGCTGCCCGGCCCGACGCCGTCGTGGTGTCGATCGCCTCGGCCAGGCTGCGGAAGCCCGCACCGGCCGCCACGACGCGCTGCACCAGATGCACCACGTCCTGCAGGGACCGGCCCAGGCCATCCAGCCGGCACACGACGACCACGTCGTCCTTGCGCAGCCCATCGAGTAGCCGGCGCAGCTCGGGCTGGTCACCCTGGCCTTTGGCGGCCACGTCTTCGACGAGCTGCTCGCACCCAGCGTGCTCCAGCGCCTGCCGTTGCGCAGCCAAAGTGTCCTTGTCGCCTACCGCCCGACGAATATAGCCGAACAGCATGGAGGTATCTTTCTCGCCGCTAAGTTGTTGGAATATAACACCGGCAGTCCGCCATCTGACGGCCTCACGAAAGCGATGGTACGGCTCGCTACAGGATGCGATGCCGTGGAGGCAGTTGGCATGCGATATTTGATCGCAGCATCGGTCCTTTGCTCTGTCGTCCGGCACCATCGCTCAAGCCTGGCAACGCGCGCATCAAGGTTTTACTCGCCGCAGAGGGCCATTGTCAGTACGTGCCGCTTCCTCATACGCAAATCATGTAAGGTGATGGTTATAAGTCAACGATGCCAATAAGTTCATAGTTACGCAAACCTGTCATTAAATTTCATAAATCGTGGGATTGTGAAAGTAGTTTGGTTCCATGCGGAGGAGGTTCGCGTCGAGCCAGGCCGCGAGAGCCCACGCCGGACTGTCAACAGGCCAAACGGTCATTTCAGGGCAATCGCATTTGAATTTTGCGGCGACCGAACAGTCTCGCTGACGTCCGATTTAAGGTTTCTGGTCGTATTTGTAGAAGCCAGAAGCCTTCATTGGTCGCCAATGCGCCTGTAGCGTTTCAAGTGCGATTGCCCTGCGGTCATTTACAAACCGATCAACGCTCGTCGCGATTTGTAAAATGGCGCAAAGCAGTGTAGGATTTGGTCCTAGTCTGGGCATAATGTCCTGTAAGGTCGCCAGCGCGTGGTATGGCCGGCGCAGGACGGGGGAGGGGGCCACCGTTGACACTTGCATCGCCAGCGGCCGTAACCGACGGCGTTCACCGCCTGATCGCCTACTACCGCGTGTCGACCGTCCGCCAAGGCCGTTCCGGGCTTGGGCTCGAGGCGCAGCGCGAGGCGGTGGCGCGTCACGTGCGATCGGTCGGCGCCGCCGGCCTGATTGCGGAATACCGCGAGGTCGAGACCGGGAAACGCGATGACCGGCCACAGCTTGCCGCGGCCCTCGCAGCCTGTCGCGTGCTCGGCTGCATCCTTGTCATTGCCAAGCTCGACCGCCTGAGCCGCAACGCGGCCTTCCTGATCAACCTGGAAAGCTCAGGCGTGGAGTTCGTCGCGGCCGACATGCCCCATGCGAACCGGCTGACGATCCACCTCATGGCCATCCTCGCCCAGCATGAGCGTGAGCTGATCTCGAAGCGCACGACCGAGGCACTCGCGGCAGCGAAGGCCCGTGGCGTCGTTCTAGGAGGCGCCAGGAATCCACAAGGTTATGCCGCATCGGCGCGCGCGGCAGCGGCGGTGAGGTCGGCCCTGGCGCGCGAGTGGGCGGCCAGCGTCGCGCCTTACCTGCACGATGCGGCGAACGCTGGCAGCCATACCTTGACGGCACTGGCCGCCACCATGGCAGCTCGTGGCGTACGCACACCGTCTGGACGGGGTCGCTGGCATGCAACCACAGTGCGTCGCGTCCTCACTCTCACCAACGCTCCACTCGAGGACACGGCTGGGCCGCCCGGAAACGGTGGCAAGGGTAGGTGAGGATACGCCCGCTACGGTGCATGATGGAGCTGCACGCAAAAGGCACGCTACGGGCCGTGTTCCGCTTGGCGCTGCGGCAGACCGAAGGCCTGATCGGTTCCATCATCGGCCTGCTCGGGCTCGATTTGGCCGCGCCGGACCACTCGACCCTGAGCCGCCGGGCCAAAACGCTGGAAGTGCCACGCCCCGGCCGCGCCGCGACGGCGAGCCCCTGCACCTTCTGGTAGACAGCACCTCAGGGCTCCCCTCATTTTAGATCGCACCGAACATCTCGCGGAAGACTGGCTGTGCCGCCAGCATCTGGGCGAATTGGTCGACCAGGGGCCGTAAGCGATGCTCTGGCATGGTGGGGATGAGTTCGTAAAGCATGCTGCCTTGGCGAAACAGCGAATGGGTGCGCCGCGTGCTCGTGTTGGATTTGAGATGCCGGTCATAGCCGAGCGCTTCGCCTGTTGCGCCGAGCAGGGTGAGCAGCACGACGGCGAAGGCGTTGATCAGCCACAGGCGGTCGCGCCGGTCGGGGGTGCTGACGGGCATCGCACCCATCCCCATGCCGAAGCGCAGGTCCTTGGCGTCGCGGAATGCGCCCTCGATGCCCCAGCGCTTGCCGTAGAGGTTGATCAGCGCCCGGGCGGTCTCGTTGGTGACGCTGGCGGCCAAGCACCAAGGCTGCTTCATGTCCCGGGCCTGCACGCACACCACGGTGGCGACCGGATAGCCCGCGGCGGTGACCGTGGCACAGCACGGCACGCGCGCGCGTCCGCCCGCTCCGACCCACTCGGCCGCCGGCCGTGCCTCGCCGTCGGCGGCGGTCACCTTGATGTTGCCCCGGAAGCGGATGACGAAGTCGAACCTCAGCGCGTCGGTCAGCATCCGATACAGCTTCTGGTCGCCGAAGCCGCGGTCGGCCACGATGCGCACGCGGACACCGGTGGGCAGCACCGCGGCCAGGCGCATCAGCACCTGATCCTCGTAGGCGTTGCGCCGGTCCTTCAGCGTGGCCGCGTCGACCGTCCGCCACACCAGCGGCGTCGCCCGCCCATGGCGGCACAAGAGCGACAGCATGATCGTCGCCTGGCCGTCGGCGTCGAAGTCGCTCCAGTCCATCGCCACCGTGATGCTGGACCGGCTTCCCACCCCATACGGCACCCGATGGACCAGCAAGGCGTCGACATCGATACCTGGATCGGACAGCAGACGGTTCACCTGCTTGATCGTGTGTTTGGTCAGGCGCCCGCGGGCCAGGGCCAAACCTTGGCCGATCATGGCGAGTGCAAGCGAGGCAAACTCGATCACCCCCAAGGTAGCCCCGGCCAGCGAGAGCACGCGCTTGCCATGCAGATCGTCCGCGAACAACGTCCGCAGAAAGCAGTGCACACCCTCGAACGAGAGCGGCTTCTTGGTCGGCATCGTCCAGCCCCATGCATCGGATCACAGGGCCTGGAACCGCATCCCGGCCCGGCTGGCAAGGCCGCTCAGCCGCTTGTCATGACCCGTCCGTCAGGCAAGTCAGCCCAAACCGTCGCGGGACCCCCAACCGTCTCCGTCATTGAAGCGAAATGAGGGAAGGCATGAGGAACAGCACCGGCCTCAAGCTCTGCGGCGCCGGCGAGTGGCTGGTCGATAAACACGGCACCAAAACACGAAGGTCGTAGCGGACGCTGCACATCGGCATGGATGCCGACACAGGTCAGATCGTCGCGGCGGCACTGACCAGAAAGGAGGTCAACGACAGCTCCCAAGTGGGTCCCTTGCTCGACCAATCGGCAACCTCGGTCGCGTCGTTCACCGCAGATGGCGCCTACGACCAGGACAGCGTTTCCGCCGCCATCGCCGAGCGTCATCCCGAATCAGCGATCATCGTGCCGCCACGTTCCACGGCCGTGCCGAGTGAGGCAGCCGAAACCGCGCCCACGCAGCGCGACCGCCATCTGCAATTCATCGCCGAGCACGGTCGAGCCGCTTGGCAGAAAGCATCCGGCTACACCATCCGCGCCCGAGCCGAGGCGACCATCGGCAGGTTCAAGCAAGTGATCGGTGGCGGGCTGCGCTCGCGCACGGATGGGCGTCGGGCCACTGAAGTGGACGTCGCCGTCCATGCTCTGAACCGCATGCTGGACCTGGGACGCCCAAACTCCGTCCGCATCGCTTGAACGCAGGTGGGGTTGGGATCACTGCGCGTCTCGCAGCGATCCGTGCAACACGGCCGCCCCTGCATCCCCAAATAGATCAGGCCAGATCGGTCCAGAGCTCCGCCATCAAGTCTTTTGTTTGCGTATAGAGCCGAAGATAGACGCTATGGTCGCGATCATAGCGGGCGGCGGTGCTCGGCCGCCCCGACAGCCGCGCCTCCACCGGATTGATGCGCACGATATCCGCCCGGTCGAACACCTTGGCGCCGAGGCCCGCCAGGAACGCCGAGCCGAGGGCGGCGCCCGTGGTGTGGCGGCAGATGCGTTGCTCGATGCCGGCGATGTCGGAAACCGCCTGCATCCAGAGCGGGTTCCGGACGCCGCCGCCCACGGCATAGACCGCGGTCGGCCGCCCGGCTTGCGCGAAGGTGTCGAGGTTGTGCCGCACCGCATGGCCGATGCCCTCGATGGTGGCCCGGTACAGGTCGGCGCGCGTGTGGGCGAGGGTGAGGCCGAAGACCATGCCGCGCGCGTACGGGTCGTTGATCGGCGTCCGCTCGCCGCTGAAGAACGGCAGCACGATCAAGCCGTGGGCGCCGGCGGGGCTTTGCTCCGCCATCCCGGCCATGGCGGCGAAGGCCGTATCGTCGTCGGGCAAGTCAAATACCTGGGCACGCAGCCATTGAGTGAGCGCGCCGCTTGTCGCCAGGCCACCCATCACGCACCAGGTCCCAGGGAACAGGAACGGGGCCGCCCAGTACCGCGGATCAAGCCGCAGACGCTCGGTCACTTGGATGAAGAACGCGGTGGTGCCGTACATGATCATCAGGTCGCCGGGGCTCTGCACGCCGACGCTGACCGCCTCGGCGGCGCTGTCGACCGTCCCGGCCACGACCGGCGTGCCGGCCGCAAGCCCGCACTCCTGAGCACCGCGCGCATCGACCGCGCCGACGACGTCGCTGCTCCACGCGATCTCGGGCAGCCAATCCAGCGGGCAGATCGCGCCGGTCATGGCCGCGTCCCAGCATCGGCCATGCAGGTCGTAGCAGGGGGTGAAGCAAGAGGCGGTGTAGTGGTCGATCACCCATCGCCCGGTGAGGCGATGAACGAGGTAGGTCGAGCAGGTGGCGATCCGGCTAGTCCTCGCGAACACCTCCGGCTCGTGGTCGCGCAGCCAGCGGATCTTCGGACCGACAGACTGGGTGGTCAGCGCGTTGCCGCAGCGCGCGAAAATCGCCTGCTCGCCCAGTTCCTCGTTGAGCGCGGCGATCTCGCGGCGCGCCCGTGTGTCCACGCCGTAGAGGATTGCGGCGCGCAACGGCCGCCCCTCAGCGTCGACCGGCAACAGGCACGGGCCGATGCCGCTGCAGCCGACCGCCGCGATGTCGGCCGGATCGATCTTGCTCTCGGCCAGCAAGGCGCGGCTCAGGACGCAAAACCCCATCCACCAATCCGCGTCGGCGTCGTGCTCGGCCAGGCCCGGGCCGGGGACGCGCATCTCATGCCGGCGCTGCGCGGTCGCGACGATGCGGCCGGTTTCGTCCAGCAGCACGCCCTTGCTGCTGTAGCTGCCGATATCGATGCCGAGCAGGTAGCGCATCGCTAGAGCATCATCCGATCGATCCGCTCCGATCGATTGGATAAAGATGCTCGCCAAAACAAAAGCGCAGAGCGTGTCCGGTGCGTCCGTCGGCACTGAACACGCTTCAGCTCCGGCGCGCGAAGGAGAACCCGCCCGGCATCCCGGCCAGGACGGCGTGCAGGAGCGTCGCCATCGCAGCGAGGTCGCGCAGGTCGCACATCTCGACCGGGGAGTGCGTGTAGCGGGTGGCGTAGCCAAGATCGATCGCGGGCACGCCCTCGCCGACAAGCTGCACATAGGATGCATCGGTCAGCAGGCCGCTATGGGCGCTGCGTTGCAGGGGGATCCCAGCCGCCTCGCCAGCCGCGCAGAGATGGCGCAGCAGCGCCGGATGCGGCAGCGTGCCGTTCAGCGTGCCGCGGCCGTGGAAACTATACATGCCAAGCGCCGGTCCGCCGCCCAGACGAAGGCTGCCGCGCTCGGCGAGGTCCGGGGTGTCCGACGCCACCATGATGTCGAGCGAGATCGCCGCGTCCGGCCGCAGCCGCTGCGCCGCGACCATCGCGCCACGCAGGTTGAACTCCTCCTGGACCGTGAACACCGCGTGCAGCGTGGCGGGAACCGGGGCTGCGACGGCAGAGCGGACCAGCTCCATCAGCACCGCGCAGCCCGCGCGGTCGTCGAGCGCCGGCGCGCAAAGCCGATGCGGGCCGAGACGCCGGAAGCCGGGCCGGTAGGTCACGGGCGCACCCACGTCGATCCCCAGGGCACGGACCGCCTCCGCATCATCGACCCCGAGGTCGAGGCGCAGCCGGTCATGGGTCTGCACCTGCGCCTTCTCGTCCTGTGGCCTCGCGTGGTGCGCCTTGATGCCGACGACGCACGGGATCGCCCGTCCGTCCTGGTTCGTGACCACCATCTCGAGCCCGGGAAGCACCCGGTCGGGCACGCCGCCCAGCCGTTCGACCTGGAGGAAGCCGTCATGGTCGATCCGCCGGACGATCAAACCCATCTGATCCGTGTGGGCGAACACCATGACGCGCGGGGCCGCGGGATCGGCGCCGGGCACGGTCAGCGTCAAGTTGCCGAGCGCATCGAGGTGCCGGTCGATCACGGCGTCGGTCAGGGTCGTCTCGACATAGGCGCGGACCGGGTCCTCGTAACCCGACAGGCCGGGGATGCCGCACAACGCCGCCGTCCAGGACGCGATCCGGTCGGCAACGGCGGGATCGCTCATGGCGCGCGCTTGGCCGAACGGATCGACCGGACCTTGTCCATGAACGCCCGGACCCGCGCCGGGTCAACGAGGTTCTCGAACCGGCCATCCGCCTTGAACGCCGTCCCGACCACGGCGCCGTCGCACACCGACAACTGCCGCTCGACGTTGTCGACCCGGCAGCCGGTGTTGCAGAGCACCACGGTCTCCGGGACTGCGTCCTTCACCTGCGACAGCACCTGCGTGTCGGCCTCCGCCCCGGCGGTCAGTCCCGAGACGCAGAGCGCGTCGGGACGATTGTTGAACACGGTCGAGCGGGCGATGTCGGCCACGCCGCGGGCGCCCAGATACGACGCGGCCTCGGGCACGATGTTGTACAGCAGCCGCAATTCGGGGGCGAGGCGGGCCTTGTGGCGGACGGTCTCGCCGACGGAGGTGTTCCACAACCCGAAATCGCTCGCGTAGACGCCGGTGATGATCTCGCGGACGAACACGGCGCCGGTCGCGGCGGCGAGGTCGATCGAGGCGATGGGGTCCCACAGCACGTTGACCCCGAACGGCACGGTGATCGCGCGCCTGATCTCGCCGATCACCCGGGCCATGGCGGCCGTCGTCTCTGGCCGCACCCGGGTCAGGTAGGGCAGGCTGAACTCGTTGGAGAACATCACGGCATCGACGCCCCCCGCCTGCAGATGGGTCAGATCGTGCAGCGCCAGCTCGACCACGCGGGCCATGCCGCCGTCACGGTCGTAAGACGGATCTCCCGGCAGCGCCTGCAGGTGGCACATGGCGATGATGGGCTTCCCGACGCCGAACGTTGCTTCAAGCCAGCTCATCGCTCCCCGTTCCTCCTCTGGCCCTGCATCAGGCGGCCGCGTGTTCACTGTCGCCGCCGTCCCCGGTCACCACGACCGTCACGCGGGCCTCCGCCAGACGCCGCGCCAGCCCGGCCGGCGGCTCCCGGTTGGTGATGACGACGTGGATATCGGCGAGCTCGGCCACCTTGGCGAAGGCCACCCGGCCGAACTTGCTCGCATCTACGGTCAGGATCACGCGCTTGGCGCTGCCAACCATCGCCTTCTTCACCAGCGCGTCGTCCCAGTTGTACTCGGTCAGCCCGCCCAGCACATCCAGGCCACCCACGGCCAGGAACAGCTTGTCGACGAACAGGCCCTTGAACGCCTGCTGCGCCAGTTCGCCGACCAGCGACTCCTCGCCCGGCCGCACCATGCCGCCGGCCACGATCAGGCGAATATCCGTGTTGCGGATCAGCGTGTTGACGACACGGATGCTGGGCGTGACGACGGTGAGCCCGCGGCGTCCCGAGAGCTGGCGGGCGATCTCGAGCGCGGTCGAGCCCACGTCGATGGCAAGGCTGTCGCCTTCCTCGACCATGGCCGCGGCCGCCTCGGCGATCCGGCGCTTGGCGCCGGCGGCCTGCGATTGCCGCAGCGTGAACGGCGGCTCGTAGCCGCGGCCGAAGCCGCTGACGGCGCCGCCGCGGATGCGTTTCAGATGCCCCAAGCGCTCGAGATCGGCGAGATCGCGCCGGATCGTCATCTCGGAGACGCTCAGGGACTCCGCGAGCCCGGCCGCGGCCACCCGTTCGTCGGATGAGATGCGCTCGAGGATGTGCGCCTGGCGTTGCGCCGCGGACAAGGGCTTGGCCATGGCTCAGCGCCGCCGCGCCTTGAGCCGCGCCGTGACCACCATCACGACCAGCAGCAGCAGGCCCCAGGCGAAGTCCCGGAAGAACGCGCCGTCAGGCACATGCAGCAGCAGCATGCCAAGCCCCGTCGACAGCGTTTGCAGGATGACCAGCGCCCACAGCACGCCGACCAGGCGGCCGGCGCCCCCCGTGACCGACGCTCCACCAAGCACCGCGACCAGGATCGACAGCAGGACGTACGAGCCGCCGTAGTCCGGGTGCGCCGAGTTGGTCCGCAGCAGGCTGACCAAGCCCGCGAGTGCCGCGATGACCGCACTTGCCACATAGGTGCCGACGATCACGCGTCCGGTCGGGATGCCGGAGAACCGGGCCACCCGGAGGCTGGTCCCGATCAGGATCAGAGCCTCGCCGAACGCGGTCCGGCGGAGCAGGACGTCCGCGCACAGCCAGACCAGGACGAACAGCATGAACGGCGTCGGAACGCCCCAGGGCGCCGCGTTGGCGAGGTCGACCAACGGGTCCGGCAGCCCGAACACGGCGCTGCCGCCGGTCACGCCGAACGCGATGCCGGCGAACAGGGTCATCGTGCCGAGCGTCGCGAGGATCGCCGGCACCTCGATGGCCGCGATCAGGAGGCCGTTGACCAACCCCGCGGCCACGCCGATGACCAGCGCCACAAGAACGCCGAGCGCCAACGCAGTCCATGCGCTCCCCGCACCCGACTTGATCGCCAAGCCCGCCAGGATGGCCGCGAGATTGGCCGTCGCGACCGTCGACAGGTCGATGCCGCCGATCATCAGCGCCATCGTCATCGCGATGCTGAACATGCCGAGCTCAGACGCCTGCACCGCCATCGAGGTGAAGTTGTCCGGGTCGAGAAAACGCCGCGGCATCGTCGCGCCGAGCACGACGAAGAGCGCCACCGCGGTCACGGCCAGGGCGACCACGTAGGGGTCCCAGCCGCGCAACCGATCGCGCGTCACACCGCGGCCCGCCTGCCGTCGCCATGCCCGTCATCACCGTCCATGCGGGAGAACGGGACCGGCGCCTGCGCCCTTGCCCGCGCCATGCGCGACGCCACCAGGCTGATCCCGAGCAGCAGGGCGATGCCCACGAACACCTTCTGCCACGCGGCCGGGATGCCGAGCATGACCAGGCTCGTCGTCATCACGGTGACGAAGGTCAGTCCCAGCAGCGCGCCGCCGACGCTGCCGCGGCCGCCGGTCACCGAAACGCCGCCCAGCACGACGGCGGCGATGACGTCGAGCTCGCTGCCGCTCAGCGCCCCCGGGTTGGCGTTGCGGAAGAACACGACCTGCGTCATCCCGGCCAGCGCCGCAAGGCCACCGGCGACCGCGAAGACCAGCAGCTCGAGCCGCCGCACCGGCAGGCCCACCCGCTCGGCCGCCTCCCGGCTGCCGCCGAAGGCGTAGATCCCTCGGCCGGTCGTGGTGTAACGGAGGAACCACGCCATCAGGACCGCCACGACGGCGAACAGCAGCACGAGCGGATGCAGCGCATGGCTCCGGCCGCCCGGGTCCGTGATCGTCAGCAGCGAGGCGCGCGAGAACGCGCCGATGCTGCGCGGCACGTTGAACAGGTCCTGCGAGCCGACAAAGAACAGGTTGAACCCATAGATCAGGCTGGACGTCCCGAGCGTCACGATCAGCGCCGGTAGCCGAAAAGCCGAGATCAGCACGCCGTTCAGCAGGCCGAGCGCAAGTCCGAGGACGACGGCCAGGCCGTAGATGGCAAGCACCGGGCCGCCCCAGCCCCATGCCGTGAACACCGTGACCGAGACGTACGAGCTCAGCGCGGCGATGGCCGGGAACGACACGTCGATCCCGCCTGCGACCATGACCAGCAGCACGCCCATGCCGAGGATGCCGACCACGGTGAGGCTGCGCAGCGTGTCGAACACGGTCGCGACCGAGAGGAAGCCCGGATTGACCGCCGCCGTCACGACGCAGAGCGCCGCCAGCATGACGGCGACGAAAACCCCGTTGTCGAGCTTGAGCAGCGAGGCGCCCGTCACGGGGCGCCCGCTTCGACGGCCCGCTCCGTCCCGCCGGGCTGCGTTGGCCTCGCGAGCGCGTCGCCCGAGACCGTCTCGGCGATGCGGCCCCGGCGCATCACCAGCACGCGGTCGCAGAGGCGCTGCAACTCCTCGGCGTCGTCGGAGACGAGGACCACGCCCAGGCCTTCCGCGCCGAGGCGCTCGATGATGCCATGGATCTCGTCCTTGGCGCCGATGTCCACGCCCACCGTCGGTCCGTTCAGCACCACGATCCGGGGCCGCCGGGCCAGCGCCTTGGCCAGCACGACCCGCTGCTGGTTGCCGCCCGAGAGGGAGCTTGCGGGAACCTCTGTGCTGGCCGCCTTGATCGACAGGCGGCGCAGCCACTCGGCCTGCGCGGCTGCGCGGCGGCGCGTGTCGAGCAGCCCCCACCGGCTCCGCAAGTCCGGCAGGATCGCCGCGCTGATGTTGGCGCCGACCGAACGCGGCAGGAACAGGCCCTCGGTCAGGCGGTCCTCCGGGACCAGCGCGATCCCGTTCGCGAGCGCCGTGGCCACGCGGTCGAGGCGGACGGGACGCCCGCGCACGAGCAGCGTTCCCGCATCGGGCAGCAGCATGCCATAGAGCGACAAGGCGAGCGGCGTGCGCCCGGAATCGAGCTGTCCGGTGACGCCCAGGATCTCGCCGGCGTGCAGCGTGAACGAGACGTCGCGGTAGTAGCCGCGCCGGCCCAGGCCGCACGCTTCGAGCAGCACCTCGCCCCGGCGCCTCTTGGGCCTCGAGCGGCGCTCCGGCAACGCGCGGCCGACCATGTGGCGGACGAGGCCGGCGCGGGCCGGGCGCCCGCCGCGCTCCTCGAACACCTTGCGGCCGTTGCGGAGCACGGCGACGTGGTCGCTCACCCGCAGGACCTCATCGAGCTTGTGGCTCACGAACAGCACCGCGATGCCGCGGCGCCGGAGTTGCCCGATGAGGTGGAGCAGGGTTTCGATCTCGGTCCCCGTCAGCGCCGAGGTCGGCTCATCCATCACGATCAGTCGGGGCTCGCGCAGCAGCGCCCGCGCGATCGCGACCAACTGGCGCTGCGCCACCGAAAGCTGCTCGACGGTCCGATCGAGATCCAGGACAACGTCGATTTGGCGCAGCACCCGCGCTGCGGCGTCGCGCATGGCCCGCCAGTCGACCAGCGCGCGGCGGGAGGCGACCTGGTGCGGAAACGTCAGGTTCTCGCGCACCGTCAGGTTCGGAAACAGCGAGAAGTCCTGGTAGATCACATCGATCCCGGCATGGATCGCGTCGATCGGCCGCCATGGCCGCTGCACGGCACCCTCGAGTGCCACCTCGCCGCTGTCGGGCGCGCAGACCCCAGACAGGATTTTGATGAGCGACGACTTGCCCGAGCCGTTCTCGCCCAACAGGCAGCAGACCTCGCCGGCCCTGATCTCGAGGTCGACGCCGCTCAGCGCCTGCACGCCGTCGAACGCCTTGCAGACGCCGCGAAGCTCGATGAGGCCGCTCACCCGGCCGGCTGTCAGAAGTTGTAGTTGCCGATGTTCGCCTTATCCATATCGAGCCACGCGGAACCGTAGATGACCCGGCCGACAAGCCGCACGTGCTCATAGCCGGGGATGCCGAGATCGGCTCCGTCCGTCACCGCCTTGCCTTGCATGACCATCAGCGCCACCTGGTTCATCGCCCGCCCGGCAAGCGCCGGATCCCAGCCGGTGATCAGGCTGATGGTGCCGTCGTTGACCAGGGACGCGGCGTAGGACGGGATGCTGGTCCCGACGATCGCGATCTTGCCGCCGAGGCCCGCCTCCTGCACCGCCTGCCCGGCGCCGACCACGTCGAGCGCGTCCGAGCCCTCGATGCCCTTGAGGTCCGGGTAGGTTTTCAGCAAGTCCTTGGTGATCTGGTAGGCGCGGGTCACGTCGTCCCGGCTCTCGTTCTTGGTGCCGACGAGCTGCATTTTCGGATACTTCTGCTTCTGCAGCTCGACCGCGGCGTCGACCCAGGCATTGTGCGTGGTCTGCGTGAGGCTGCCGACGAACACCGCGTACTGGCCGGCGTAGTCCATCCGCTTGGCCATCTCCTCCATGAGATGGCGCCCATACGCGGCGTTGTCGAACGCCTCGACGTCGTAGTCCGCGTTCTTGATGTCCGCCGCCTCATGCGTGACGACCACGATCTTGCGGGCGAGCGCCTGCTTCAGCGCGGGTTCGAGCGACGCCGCCTCGAGCGGGACCACGGCCAGCGCGGCGGGTTTCTGCGCGATCGCGTCCTGCAGCGATTGCAGCTGCAGCGCGCTGTCGGCCTTGGACGGGCCGACCTCGACGGCGTCGATGCCGTGCTCTGCGCCGAACGCCTTGACGCCCACCTCCATCCGCTTGAACCAGTTGAAGCCGGTCGACTTCACGACGGTGATGAACAGGGGCCGGTCGGCGCCGGAAACCGGCCGCGCGCCCAGAAGCGCCAGAACCGCCGCTCCGGCCAGCATGGTCGACCGCGTCATGACGTGCCCTCCGCTGTGAGCGATCAGCCTAGGACTCGCCCGGCTGAGCGGTCAACACGGA
>JAABUS010006328.1_pt1 | contig 14512 bp, 17 predicted proteins | sample 5560161 | NCBI WGS metagenome assembly JAABUS01 (sample SAMN10711885, study PRJNA513376) | rock metagenome | isolation source: Antarctica rocks | place: Antarctica: Victoria Land, Trio Nunatak nord | collected 2016-01-04 | reverse complement strand
GAATATGAGGTTCTTCCTTCAAACACATACAATATGAACGAAAAGGGCTTTCTACTTGAACTTCTTCAAAAGACTCGAAGAGTCTTTAGTTTAAAGCATCTTGACAGTGGCAAATTGCTGAGTGCTGGTCAAGACGGCAATAGAGAATGAATTATCTTGATTGCAATCATTTGCATGAATATGACTCATATACCCCCTTCAATCATTTATCAGGCGATATCAGGCAATATTCAGGACAGCTAGCTTACTGAATATGATCTCAAAGAGCAATTCTGCTTCTTTGCTTCCTTCGCTACTGGCTGAACTAACGATGAATTGGCCTACTCTTGGCTCACTATCGTATTTGACCGAAATACGAGGTCAAAAGCCAGAAATTCACGCGATTATCGCCTTCTATTCGTTGACGAGCATGGCAGTTATATCAACATAAAGTTCCTTGACTGATGTGAGCAGAACAAGGTGCTCGTGGCTTTATATCCTTCTCATTCTACGCATTGTCTTCAACCTCTGAATGTCAGCTTATTCAATCCTTTGGTCAATTACTACTCGCAAAACCTGAACGACTGAATCTTTAAGAGTCAAGAACTTTCTCGAATATCGAAAAGAGACTTCTTTGACCTATTTTGACCTGCATATCAAGCTGCTTTCACGTCTGCCAACATCAAAAGTGAATGGGAAAAGACAGAATTGCTGTCTTTCAATTCGTCACAGGTCATAAAGCAGATTAAATCGGACGCTAGATCTGTTTCAAGTCATTCTTCTTCTTCAGCATTGTCAGAAGCTGATTGAAGAAAGATTCGACGACTAATGAAGTCAGTTGTAGAAGAAGCAATTGGTTCGCAAGCTCGTAAGTTGAACAATACGATTGAAAAGCTTACTACAGATGTTGCTCTTCTGAAAGCAGAAAATGAAGGTCTTCGACGAACAGTACGTATTGAGAGAAGTCGCAGACGACGTGAAAAGCCTTTATTTGACGATTTAGGGGTTAATGGTGAGGCAAAGAGAATGTTTTTTAGTTCTAATAAGATTCAGGCGGCTCGTGATCATCAAATTCAAAGAATCGAAGAGAAACAGCAAGCTGCTATTCAAAAGGCGGAAGAAAAGGAACAAAGAAAGCTTAGAAAGCTAGAGAAACAGCGTTTAATAGCTGAAAGAAAGATGAAACGAGAAAAAAAGAAGACGAAGCGAGAGAAGAAAGCGAAGCGAAAAAAGAAGCTACGAGCGAAGGAATTGAAGCAACGACGTCTAATTCAGAAGCAAAAGCTGAAGACTAAAGAGCTTCAGAAAGGGCAAAAGAAGAAGTCTAAAGAGGTGAAAGTACAGCAATTCACTGATTTTGTTGCTATTGAGAAGGTGAAAAGAGAGTCAAGTCAAATCAGGTCTACGCGAGCTGAAAGGCAATTCAAAGCTTCTAAGCGATTTGATGATTGATTCTTATAGCTTGAAAGCTTCATATAGATATCGACAACTCTCTATATTAATTGCAATTTGATTCTATGAATGGTGGTTAAATAATAATAAAAAAAGTATGGGTTGCTAATCGAGTTTAGAGTGTGCACGGGATCGAAACGTGCATCGAGCCGAGAATACTTCTATGTCTAGATAGATTAGCGCATGAAAATTACTTCACACAAAGTTATCACAAGCGTCGTACAACGCTTTCTTTCTTCTTTCACCAATCATCATCTCATCATCATCATCATCATCATCATCATCATCATCATCAGCAACGTAAGTGTAACAGCTTAGAACGATGTACAGTACAGAGTATACAGGCTAACGATTCATTGTACGACGTAGAACAACAACAACAACGTAAGTTTGACAGCTGCAGTAAATACTAAATATATGAACTGACGATACTTTGTACGAAGAGCAACAGCAACGATGTGAGTTGAATTCTATTCTGTCTATGAGCTATGTGATTTACATGTCGTACGAAGAGCTCTTGTTCTTTGAGATTTCGTCGCGATCGTCGTCGTCGTCAACGCTCTCGCTCTCGTCGCTTCTGCTTCGATCGACGTCTTTCTCTGTCTTCTTGTGAAACAACTACAACTTACTATCTTCGTTCATACGAGGTCTGAACATGCACTTCTCGCTCGTTCTGAACGAGACGTTGATTTCATACGAGAAACGATTTCTTCGAATCAGATAAGAATGCACAGATCTTCGTACATCAACGCTGTTCTGATTCAGTCTCGTAAACAAGTCGTTCTTATGACTTGTACACAGTGCACATGATCAAATAGTCTTCGATCTTTCTTGAAGTGTCGCTTTGTTTCAGAGTACTTTGAGAAGATCTGCGTCAATTGCAAATGACAAAATCATGTAACGCGATGCAATCTTCTTGAGGCTGAAGATGACAAAAGCGAGAACGAATGAGATGAAGATCATCGTTCTCGCTCACTCAAGAGAAAAGATGATCGTACAAAGCGAAGAAGATTGAGAGAGCTTAAGCTGAGAAAGTGAAAACTGTTGAGAACGAAGAATGTCTTCAATTTTATTGTGCTGAATTAACAATATGTACGAGATGCATTTCTTTTTCTGTTTGTGAGCATTTGTTTTTTCAGTACATCTTGAAGCACAGTCATGTATCTTGAGTCAGCAGTCTGCATCTCTACGCGATGCTCAAGATCAGTACTTTGTACGAAGAAAGAAGCTATCATGACTGCTTTCTAGTACGAGAAAAGCAAAGACAGACTCTTTTATCTACACTTTGTACATAATGTTAGTCTGAATCTTGTTGTACGAAGTAGAGTTAACAGACAGCACTCAATCAACTCTTCTTGTTGAGTCAGCTTCACAGCTCATGCAAACTGACTTTCAATCTTCTTCGTACAAGCTTTAATTCTTTCACGACAGCATCAAAGAATTGATTTGATTGTGTTCATCGATGTATCTCGTTAATGATGACTTTTCTTTGATCGAAGAAGACTCTTTTCTGTTGAGAAAGTCATCATTTAGCTTCGTACATCGTCTTCAAAGCTTGAATAACAGAAGCAAAGCTTCAGTCAAGCATTCACTCTCGTCAGAGATCTGAAATCGTGCTCACAGTTTGACATATGTGATGTTCAGAAGACACGACATCAGAGTTCAGTGATGACGAAGCTTGAGAAGCTTGAGCATCAGAGATGTCTTCATACGAAGCAGCTTTCAATCTCTGAAGATTATTTAGACTTGAGTCGACTTTGTACGAAGACTGTGATGACAGCTGAGAAAAAGTGATGTTGAAGTCGAAGTTGTTCTCATACAAAGATCGTAGCATAAGCTGAGAAAGAGCGACGATGTCGCTTGAGAAAGCAGCAGAGTCATGCAGAGTAATGAAAAACTTTTCTGCAAAGAAGTTCTTCATACAATCATGCAATGACTCTAGTATCTGATGATTGTAAGAATCATGATGCTGTATACTTTGTACGATGTTCTCTGAAATCATACTGATTCGATTGACAATATCTGATACAACGCTTCGTATACGAAGCTCGTTCGACTTCTCGACATTGAGCAAAGAGAGCTTTACTTCGTTCACAAACGTCAGATAATCATCTCGTACGAAGAGAGAATCTTTTCACAAAAGATGAGCAGAAAATTCTCAATGATAAATAATTGAATTCTGCAAGATCACTATGCGAAGCTTCTTCAACAAATGCAGAAAATCTTGAGCAGTCATGTTGAATTGATCTTTCTCGACAATATCAAGTAACAATTCATTGAGCAAAGATTTATCATTCTTGTACGAAGCATTGCTTGAGAAATCGCTGAATCACGTCAATCAATGATCAATTCATGATCAAAGTGCTCATATGAAAGACAACGAAGACTCAACTTTGACTCAAGGCAAAAAAAAATCTTCAGAAATCGATTTGAAGTCTGTCATTACTCGTACGAACTTCAGAAGAAGATGAGTCAAATAACTTGTGAACAGAGCATCTGTATTTCATCATTCAACACAATGTATCTGAGATTTCAATGCATCACTCAACTCATCTGTTTGTGCTTCTGCATCACGATCATGAGTCTTCTTGAGACTGAAAATGCTGACGATGTCAAACATTTTGTTGATTCATTCTAGTTGAACTTCGTACGACATAAACGAAGTCGACTTGCTTTCTTGAAGCAGATGAAGATTGTATCATTATTATTATCTTTGAAAACATGAAATTTGCTCTCGTACAATGTTTCAACGATAGAAGAGATAAAAAGCAAGCTGCAATATGATGCACAGCAATGAATTCTTGTATCATACAACTGTTTTGTATTCAATTCGCTCAGTCTGATTCATTTTTTCATTGTTCAAGATGCAAACGTGTGTTGTACAAGAAATGAGATTCTCGTTCTTCAAGTTCAAAGAAAACAAATCAGTTAACTGCAGATGATGACGATTTTCTTCACGCATCAACATCATATGACTCATCAAAAAATCAAGCATCGTATGATGAGTGAATTTCACAGTTTGAGTCGTGACTCGTTTCTGAGAAAGCTCATGAGTTCAACAGCTTCATACAACATCAATCATTTGTTGTTGCTCATATTCATTCAGCAGAGTATTGACATCGCAATCAAGATATTGAGCTTTTCTTCTTGCATGCTTCTTCTTCGTACAATCTTTCAAAAGAGCTTTCATCTTGATCTCTCATGAATGAGAAGACGTAGCATGATCGAAAGATTGTTGATAATTGTACAAAGAAATGATAGCAGAAACATAACTGTCAACTGAATCAAATCTCAACGTCTGCTGCACTTTTTTTCTCGTAGCAGTCGTACAAGACTGCTTGTAATGACTTGTACGAAGTTCTCGCGATAGAACTTTCTTATTCAAAAACATGACGAGTTTATCTTTTGTCACTATTTGATCATTCACGAACTCGTGTCTTGCACAGAACTTCTACTTCACTCAGTGCATGTCATACAAAGATGTTGAAGAAGATCTTACTCGTCATTTCTTCTGCTTTGACTTGTAGTTTCTGATCGTATTGATCGAAGCGTTCGTACGTTTCAAGGTCAACGCAGCCTGTTCATGTTGATACAATTCGGCTGCGACATTCATCTCATTGAAAGCGTTCATCGTCGAGAACGTCATTGTCAGAGTCGCTGTACACTGCAGTACTGCACGCAGAATTAATTCAGATGTGGCAGACTTCGTACGAATAGATTGTTGAAGAAAATCAGAAGCAGCGAGCGCAAAATGAAGCAATAACTGAATAAATAACTGAGATGGGACAAGTCTTCGAATATGTTGCATATTATCGGGAGGAGAACTCTGTTGACATGCAACATGTTGGGGGCTTGGCAATAACTCGAAATAACTGAAGACGTCGACATGTAAAATACATCAAAGAACATATCTACAACAAGGTTTCGTGAGGGTGTGAACCAGGTATTCATGAATAGCTACTAGACTCTTTCGCAACTGGGCCGGAGTTTGGAAGTCAGATATCGAATTTCACGCATGCTATTGTTCGTCGTTGTAAGATACCTAACTGAATATTTTGGGATATGTCAAGAGTAAGGGGCGGCGTAACCGGATTCTCTCTGCTGGATTACGGCTGGGATTTAATTACAATCTGATAGTGGCACGATTGGTGGGGGTCCTGGATATTTCACCTACATATAGGGGTAAATCAAAAGTTCGTTTCCACCGTATTTTCATTTCATTCGAATATACGGAGTAGTTTCATTGTCCTCAAACCCTTCTCCCCGCCCCTCTCCCAACCTCCTCACATCCCGTGTCCAGCTTACCCCCTACAACCAGATTTCGACTGTAGAATACAATGTTTGCAGGAGAAGCTTGGGTGGAAAGTTTGTCAAATGGACGGGAAGGAGAAAGGTAGAGGGAGGAGGAACCGGGGAGAAGGCGGGATTGGAGGCACTAAATCATCGTCATAAATACAAATAGTCACAGATGTCTGGCTGAGGAGTTGGGTTCGACAGTTCATCAAAGCAGAAGCACGGTTGGGATCAATTGATTGCTCTTTTTTCAATGGAACAAAGTAAGGTAGGTACTTTAATGCAACGATCAAGGCTTGTTGCCCTGCAGAAAACAGCCAAGAGAGGGTCCACAGTTGGGGATCAGCAGAGGCGTGCATACAGTAGTAAGCGATTGCTGTAGGGTACTTATTGTAGGCTGCGGACTGCGGTACGATCAGCGACGTACATACATATGTAATGCTGCAGCCCTAGGGCCAAAGATCTGTGCTTATCAACTTGCTGCGTTTTCGATTCCGAATCTTTCATATTTTGGCATAGGTTCGAAATTTTAACATCTTAACACTTGAAGAATCTCTGCACCCATGACTCTTTGGAGGCAGATTATTATTTCGCAACTCCACTGGTTATAATGTTAAATTCAAAGAACGAGGTCGAGCTGGAAAATTTTGGGGGCATCAGTGATGCCGCAAGAAAGGACAATGAAATAGACTCAACTGATTCCACTCAATTGCCATCTCATCAATCTTCGCAAAAGACCGGCACAGAGAAACCGGTTAACGATGAGGCGCCAGCATTGCCTGACATATCGCGCTCTCGAGCTTTCGTGATCATATCCCTTCTCACCGGAGTTAGCTTTCTCAATACGATGGGTTCTGGGATTCTGACTGTTGCACTTCCAACAATTGCGCGAGATATCAATCTGAGCCCGAATTTGCTACTGTGGCCCGCCTCCGTCTATGCTCTTGCCGCCGGGTGTACACTGCTTATTTTTGGTGCTGTAGCAGACGTTGTGGGCAGTAAAAGAGTATGGTTGGCTGGGGCCGGGTTCTATATTGCATTCACTCTGGCCTGCGGTCTTGCTAGAACAGGTATCCAACTCATCCTGTTTCGAACAATCCTTGGGATAGCTATTTCGATGTGTCTGCCAAGTGCTGTAAGTATTACGACGAATTCCTTTCCTCGAGGGAAACGACGAAATATTGGTTTTGCTTGCATGGGAATGGGACAGCCACTGGGTTACTCAATTGGTTTGATACTGGGAGGAGTATTTACAAATACCATTGGCTGGCGATGGGGATACTACCTGAGCGCCATCATAAATACGGGCCTCTTCGCTGGAGCATTATGGGGTCTACCATCTGAAAGGTCACGAGAAGCGGTATCTTGGGGACGTCTCCTGCATGAAATCGATTGGATTGGGGCCCTTATCATAAGCATATCGCTGGGATTACTATCATATGTTTTGGCGTAAGTTTCTTTGACTGCACTTTCACCTGAAAGATGTTAATACGGATTTAGCATGGTCACTGCAAGCTATTCTCGTCTTGGAGATGCTCCAAACATCGCCCTTTTGGTTGTGGCGATCGTTCTAATGCCAGCATTTGTCTTCTGGGTTGCCCGGCAAGAACGCTTGGGGAAACCAGCAATTATTCCCAACAGCCTTTGGAAGAATACTCCTTTTACTGCAACCTGTGTCGCAGTATTCTTCACGTGGGCAGTCTTCAATTCCTTTCAATATTTTGCTACTCTATTGTAGGTTTGAATGCTACCTTCGCTGTTGTAAGACTACTAATTGGATATTTTCAGTTTTCAGCGGGTCCAAAGGCTGTCGGCCATTCAAACATCTGTTCGCTTTCTTCCTATGGTGGTAGTAGGGGCTGGAACCAATATCGTCACGGGATTTCTTGTCGACAAAGTCCAAGTTCGGACGCTAGTTGTTGGTTCGGCAGCGATTACCCTCTTGCCGCCTATCCTGATGGCAGTGATTCAGCCGCAATGGATATACTGGTCAGCAGCATTTGTGTCAATGCTGCTCTCACCGCTCCATCCTGATGGTAAGATTTCTACGCTTTGACGTGCTGACCTGTGATTTTACTAAGACTGATTCCAGTTCTCTTCACCGTCTCGAATTTAATCATATCCAACGCGTACCCTGGCAAAAATCAAGGTCTAGCCGGAGGCGTGTTCAACGTTATGTCTCAAATTGGGAATTCGGTTGGGCTAGCAGTCACAGCCGCAATAGCGGCATCTGTCACAGCTCACGGAACCCTCAAGGGCCAAGACCCCAATAGCCCTGACGCATTGCTGAGGGGATATCATGCTGCGTTCTGGACCATGTTTGCCAGCATGGTTTTTGTGTGTTGTATCACCTTTTGGGGACTTCGAAAGGGGGGGAAGGTGGGTGGTAAAAGCGAGTGATGGTATAAATGCAGGCGGTTGATTTTAGCGATGACCAAATACCCATCCACGCCATCGTCTTATACGGAGTAAGGTAAAGTAGGCGAGCAGAGATGACGGGATGTCGTAAGTTTGCGGCGCGGGCCTGACAACGAATCGGACGGGACTCCGTGGGGAAAAACTAGAGAGAGTAGTGAGATTGTAACCGAAGCTGAGGTTACGAAGGAAGCACCAAGGATTAATGACCTAGGATCAGTGCATCAGGTAAGGTTTTACCTACAGACTACAGTACATGTTTAAAACCCATCCCGCGTTTCCCACGATCTACTATGTATTAGTCGCTAGCTGATGAAGCTAAGCCCCAAGTAGGCCGAAGTATACGGAACAAGGCTAGAGTGCGGATTAGCGGGCCCGTAAAACCGAGTAGGGCTAATTTCCAACGTCAGCTTGTAAGATTCCTCATCCTGCTCTTCTGTAATCCTGAATCCCAAAGGATTCCAGGGCGATCGATCCATGATGCGAGATACGATTGTCAAGCGTTGTTTCCCCGTAATATGAGAGAGTTCTCCGTAGTGGACAGGACATGAAAAGACTACAGACACACACGGCCGTTGTCGACCTTCATGCGTAGTACACGGCGCAGCCAAAGTACCTTTTGGTTCCCGAGACTCAGCCTTCCCTCATGCACCTGGCCATCCTCAGCCAGGCTCTCGAGATGACAATTGCAATGCTGGCCTTGGCATAGAGAGAGTACCTAACCCGTCCTGTCATTCACAATCTTAGCCAGCAGGCCCCCCGTCCAATCTGACTTAACTCACCGCCATTCACCCCTCCACTGTCGTTCTAGGCTTGGGGTGAGACAATATACAAAAGTCGACGGCTGAGAGAGTCAGCATCATGACATGATCGCTGGTTCTAGGTAATCTTACAATACTGTCGGAGGTAGCGATAGTTTCAAATGGGCTTTTCCAGGAACCCGATGCGATGCGTAGTTGGATCGTTTCCGAGGGTTTCACAACGCCAGTGAAGAGTTGAAGTGCTTCTTGCAGAGGATACCTGTGCAGGTCTAATTGAAAACGAATTGGTACGGGGATTATATTGGAAGGTTGCACTGTATCCCCGCAAGGCTTCGCTGATCTACTAGTTCCTTCCGCTGTCGAAGTCTTTGACGGTGGAGCGGGTGAGGAAGCAGGGGACGGACATGCCATTGCGGCTCGGCAGCCACTAGGCATATATACCCTAACATAGGTACATGGTCTCTATGCAAAACCCTGATGCCTCTCTGGGCCACGAGGTTTGAACGGCCTGCCACATGCTCCACTGACTGGACGGCAGCTCTAGACACGTGTTGGACTGTTGACGATGGAAAGAACCCAAGGCCGCCGCACTGACCCGGATGACCCCAGGACCGTCAGGGCAATGGAAGAGCTATGAGTAATGCTCTAGTGAGCAACCTCATTACACTAGCACTGTGGGCGGAAAGTTGAGAAGCCTCACAAAAGCTCCCAAATACGCCTCAAGTCATGCCCTTACATTGATGCTAAATCCTGTATGAAAATGGGTGGGGACCTGGTATGACCATGATTACTGGGTTCTGCAGCCTCGTTTACGAGCTGATATCGTGCCAATGGTCCTCGACTTTCTTTGTTGGGTTACATCATCGGTAATGGTAACGTATTCTCCAGGCTGTGATGTCTGAGCCTCTTGTAGTGCTTGTTTCTCCTTTCAATCGCGGCACATGAAGTCAATCTTCCACTCAGAAAGCATCCTATATTACCAGCGACCTTGGACTGCAGAATCTGCATATCACAGCATTATGTATCCACGAGGGCAAGGCCAGAAGATTCTTGTCGTTGGCGCTGGTCCGGTAGGGGCTTTGGCAGCTATATATGCTTCTAGACGAGGTTACCAAGTCGAAGTATACGAGTTACGCAATGGTGAGTTCGGACGTCGAGTTCTATTCATTTCCAGCTTTTCCAACTCGACCTTTCCATTCTTCGTTGTCAAAGCCATACGGTATTGCTGAGTTCATCTATCTACACCAATCTACGCCTATGGTTCGATCCGAGCCATTTGTAATCTGTCACCCCTTAAGTCATTTGCTATATACTTTACAACCACTGACTCTTCACTGAATAGACCTTACCCTGCCAACCGTGGTTCCTCTAAACTTTACAAAATCGATCAACCTGACACTTTCGGAACGTGGAATACAAGGCTTGAGCCATAGCGGTAGTCCTGGTTTGTTGGAGGATATACTTAGCGAGACTATCCCTGTATACGGACGCATGGTGCACGGGAAATCTATGTTGGGAACCCTGACTGAAAAAGCAATGCCATATGACGTACACGGTCGAGTAAGTGAGTTGATACAGTTGCTAAGGGCGTTGCTGATGGATTTTCCTCTAGTATCTCCAAGTTGTGGACCGAGAAAAGCTCAACAAACGACTCTTGCGGGACCTGGAAACAGACCCGAACGTAAAAATATTTTACAATCACCAACTGGTCAGCGCCGATTTTGATAACAAGAAAGCCGTCTTCAAACGAACCTTTCCCCAAGAATGCAGTGAGAAGCTGCCGCCAGCAAAACTAGTGGACATTGTCGAGGAAGATATACCTGTTGAATCAGTAGAAGTCAGCTTCGACCAGTGCATTGGAGCTGATGGTGCTCATTCCGCAACACGACATCAACTCACCAAGCACACAAGAGTCGACTTTCAACAGACATGGATCGATACGTTTTGGTGCGAGTTCATTGCCCCCGCAGCGGCCAGTGGAGGATACAAAATGTCGCCTAATCATTTACATATATGGCCTCATCCAGAATTCATGTTTTTCGCCGCACCTGATATAGTAAGCTCCCAATGTTTGCTTCCTCCCCTTCGTGTAGCGTTGACGAAGACACAGAATGGCACCTTCACATGCAATCTCTTCGCCTCAGAAGCAGTATTCCTAGACCTCGAAGCAGGTTCTTCCGAACACCTTATCGCCTTGTTCAACACCCACTTCCCGGGCGTAATCCCCGACCTCATCCGCCCCGAAGCAATCCACAGCCAATTCTTCAAAAACCGCCACCTCCCGCTCCTGGACATCAAATGCCGTCCCTACCACTACCGCGACACCTGCGTCATCGTCGGCGACGCCGCCCACGCCATGGTTCCCTTTTACGGCCAGGGCATGAACACCGGCTTCGAGGACGTGCGCTTGCTCTTTGAGGAGTTCCTCGACAGGGACGACGACGCCCAGGGACGGCTGCAGGTCGGCCAGAAGAGTGGAGACGCCGACGCGCCGTTTTCGAATGTGCTGGAGCGGTACACGAAGACGCGGATACCGGATGTGCATGCAATGAACGCACTGGCGCTGCAAAACTACGAGGAGCTACGCATTGGCGTTAAATCTTACCCGACCTTGACACGCAAATGGATCGAGGAGTTTCTCGATGTGTGGTGTCCTAGGTTGCAATGGGCTACGCTGTACAGTCGTGTTGCGTTTGGGAACGAACGAATGTCCGAGGTGACGCGGAAGGCGCAAAAGCAGAAGAATATCCTGCAGCTCCTGTTCGGCTTCGTTGTGTTATGGCCGCTGTCTCTAGTTGCGGCGTTTGTGGTGCTGCATGGGCGGACATCGTGGGCGATCTAGAAGTCGTGTGGTGCGGGTGAGTTGGGAAAATTGCATTTTCATCGGGGTCGAAAGCATTGCATGGTCTGGAAAATTAGGCCCTTTAGATTTACAAGTTTCCGGGATGGTTGACGAGCTAGCATCTCAGATTGTCAGATATACTTCTACGGCATTCATCACAGCCCGCAAGCTGACCCGTGAGTTTCCTATGACAAGATGTCGGATCGAATAGGGTAGCGAGTCTTAGACTATTCTTATTTCTACCTCCTCCAGCTTGCGTATCTGAACAGTCCTGTCAGTCGCGTCTAGCATTGCTTTCTCCCTCCTCCTTTTTGGCCGTCTTGCATTCACTTCCGAGCCCGCTCATTCCAATTCTTAGAATCTCCACTCCAACTCGCTTTTCGCTCATCGCCTTCCCTTTTGTCCAGCTCGCTCCCTCTCCCCTCCCCCCTTCCTTCCCATCTTCCGCCCCCCCCACCCCGGTCTTCCCTCCAAAACTGAAAATCGACCACTCTTCCCCTGGTAACAATCTAAACCAACCCATCAACCCACCCAACCAAAACCCTTACCCCTGCAGATTCCGTTCGTAATGAGGGCACTGAAAGAAGAAGACGGAGGGGAAGGGGGGGACCAAGATGTCGGCGAGTATCTGTACAAGGGCGGAGCGAAAAGGGGTGAAATTCTAACAAGAGATTGGGAAGGGTGTGGGAAGGGTGGAGTAATGAAAAAGAGCAAACCGCAAACCGTTTCGCATTTATATACACCCCCCGATATCAGAACACCCAGCCAAACCCTTTCATGCCCTCACAGATCGCGATCCCTTCTCTTTCCCCCGTTTCGCTAAAGACGGACGAGTAAAAACGAGCGCGATGGACTATTATACAACCGCAATGGGGTGTCTGAGGGGGGTTCGTGCATTGATGGTGTGAAGAAAGGAAGGGGATGTGATGGAGTGAGGTACAGGATCATACTAAGTAAGCTAAGGGCGGGAGTTTGAGAGAAAAAGCGAAGGATGCAACGGCGCAGGGAGACGGGGACGGGGATGGGGATGGGGATGGGGATGCCTTGTTTGATGGTATATGTAGGAGGAATAGGGGTGGGGCAGGGGGAAGTTTGAGAAAATGAGGATGGGTAGAAGGGGGGGTTTATTTTTTTTTCCCATGTGAAATAATGCCAAATGTGCTTATGCAGCCCAGAAGAGCGGTTATGAAGCACAGGCATAACCATCTACGCAACACGAAGTCGCAGTCTGGCGATGTACACGCAGTACGAGAAAAGAAAAGAAAAAACATCTCTGGAAACTCTCAAGCTTTTCCCTTTTTTTTTAAAAAAAGAATCCACGTTTCAACACGCACTCAAGCTCTACCGGCAAATCAAACAACTCCAAAAAACTTCCTCGCTAGAAACCCCCCCCCCTCCTCATAGAACCATTCATACAACCTATTGCAACCAACCCCAAAGCGATGAAAACAGCAACGAAACAACAAGCTTCGCCCCCTCCCCCCCGACGCGCAGAAAAACAGGTCCAAGACGCACCCAATGCTACTGTATACTCAATGAAAACGTGTTCGATTTACCGCGTCGAGCCACGGTTTGAAACAGCGACTGTTACGCAAAAGATTCCCTGAGCCTGTCGGAGTCGTTGGTCGTGTGTGTGTCGACTTCTATGCTTTTAAGAAAGTTTTCGTAGTTGGAGTTGTGTGTACAGGATGGGGAGGGAGGGAGGGGGTGCCTGTGGAGGAAGGCAGTTGAGAGAGAAGAGGATGGATGGGAGTGGAAGGAGGGGGGGTGTGTGGGTAGGAGGAGGAGGAGGAGGAGGAGGAGGGGGGGTTACTTTAGGAGATGGGTTGATGGGTGGTGTGAGACTTGCTTGAAGAGGGTGAGATAGGGTGCTCCCTCAAGCTCTCTCAAACACAACCCCAGCAAACGCCGAAGCACGAACGAACGAACAAACGAACGGACTTTCCAAGAACCACACACACACAACCAGCCCCCCCCCCAAAAACCCCTATCCTAAAATCCCCAAAAAATCCCCCCAAAAACCCAACTCAAGAAAACAAACTTAACGCCCCATTTGAAAAAAAAAGCGCACGCACTCTTCTCATTACCTCATCTATCCTCCGTACCATACATAGCAAGATAAAAGCACGATACGGCTTTATCTGGAGGAGAGAGAGCGTTTGGATGCGAGAAGATGGTTGACGAGGGTTTCAAGCGGGATTGAGGTCGTGGAGGCGGAAGGGGGCGAAAGGCTTTCGGTTGAGGAGGCCATTTTTTAGTTATGCAGAGGTCAGAAGCTACCTTAGTAACGAAGCCTTGATAATTATGTACAGTACCTAGGTTGTTGGTGCTCTCCCTTATCTTACCTTTAGCTCTCCAACGTGCACGATTCGATAATGTGGAAATTTGCTCGTGTGGCATTGTTGGTTGTTGGGGTGGTGTTGGGTGATGTTGGTGGGGGAGGGGCTTTGAACTATTTTGAAACAATTGGAAGCAAGGCGGTGGAAACAAGTGAGCGAGGGAAGCAGTTGGATGGATCACCTTAGGCCCCCCTGTAATCTGTAATGCATGCGTGCACAGAACAAAGATGCAATCGGAGCTATGTACTCCTGTATGCACGTAAGCACGAAGAAAGTTGAACGTCGCCGTAGCCTCAACGGCAAGAAGAACAAGTCACGGTCTTGGGCAAGATTAGATTTATCAATTCAGCCTCCCTCTTATGTACGCGAGAGCACTCAGCAGTTGCCAGTAGTGTCCTCGGTGTAGAATAAAGTAGCCATGCAAAACCCCC
>JAABUS010006326.1_pt1 | contig 14514 bp, 16 predicted proteins | sample 5560161 | NCBI WGS metagenome assembly JAABUS01 (sample SAMN10711885, study PRJNA513376) | rock metagenome | isolation source: Antarctica rocks | place: Antarctica: Victoria Land, Trio Nunatak nord | collected 2016-01-04 | reverse complement strand
CTCCCTGCTCTTCTCGGGCTTCAGCGCTCCCTTTGTGCATTTCGAGTCGAGCAAGCTCCTGGACCTGGCCGCCGACGCACAGTACGAGATCGTACAGGCGGTGGCCGCCAATAGGGGGGATGGGCCCGTGCCGGCCCCGAATATGATGTGGTGCTCGCGGGGGGTGTGCTTGTTTGTTAATCATGTTGTTGGGGATGGGCTGACGTGAGTGGGAAGGGTTTCTTTCTTTTTGGGTGATGGAGGGAGGGAAGGAGGGCGGGAGGGAGTGCGGGCGCAGGAGGGACAGTAGGGGGAGGGTTGATGTGCGAATGGATGAGGATTAATGCTGATGTTAGGGCAATAGGTGGCTGATACTCTCGGCGGCGATAAGCGGCGTGATCGAGTTCGGGTGGTATGCGAACTGGAGCTATTGCAAGCACATATCGATCCTCGATGAGGCGGGCGGGGTGAGGGTCGTGGGCACGGGGGAACTGATTCGCGATCCGAGGTATGGGGCGGCGAGGAATGCGACGGAGACGGCTTGAATGCTTCTTTTGGGGGTAGGGTTTCTGTATGTGGTGGACTACCTCCTCTAGGGTTCTTGCTGTCTACACACAGTTGACTGATTCGTGGAGGCCAGACCTTTAATGGGATGGATGGGATGCTTGGATGGTTCGACGCTTCGGCTAGGGGTTTTTACTGGTTGGATAACCCAGCGTTATATCGTCAAAACGTTCTCTTACAATGGCAGGGAGTAGTGAGTCATTCCTGACCAGCGCATGGGAAAGAGAGACCTGCTAGTGAAGGTCTTGAATTGACCTTCGGCTAGCGTTTGGGAAGGAGGAGGAGTCATTCGAGCCCCGACGCCCTGCAAGAAATAGATCCACAAATGACATGATATACCCTACCGTTGATTCTCGCCACAATCAAATTCAACTGGTTATCGATCGCTAGTCCATGCAGCACCCTAGCGTTGAATTAGTAGTATCCCTATTGTCCAGCCACTGACCAGCTGCCACAAGAGAGTGACAGGATATAGATAACACACCCAATATCGGATATTATCAAGATGGACACTCACCGAAGCCAACCACGCCACCGCCTTCGTCAGCCTCTCGTTCGGCCCCTTTCCAAGCCATTGATCTCTTGTAGCGTTCAAACCTTCCTCAACCTCCCAGCCTCTACCACCTTCCACATATATAGTCAAGCCATTGCACCTCTCTCCATCTTTGTCTTGGCCAAGTGCAACCGCAGCGTCTTCTCCCACCTTATGTGATCCTACTACTAGTCCCAAGACGACATCTGCGACCTGTTCGGGTGTATTGAGGGGGAAACCATGGTCTTTGAATCCTTTCGTTACTGCAGAGGGTAGCAAGGCAGTTGTGGTGGCTAGTGGTGCAACGGCATTGATGCGGATGCCGAATGCGGGTGGTAGGTATGTACGGAGGCAGCGCAGGAGGCCAAGGACGCCGTGCTTCGAAACCTTGTCGTTGGCAGCCAATGTCAGCAGGAGTCTTGTATGTCTGCGAATCCGTTCTGGTTGGAGGCTGCAAAGAGAGGAGATACGAACGCCATAAGCGAACAGGCCTGGAGAGTCAATGAAGCCGGCGACTGAGGAAAGGAGGACGATCGATTTGTCCTCTTCGGGCTTCTTATTGTGATGCAAGTATGCAGCTGCTATCCGCGCGAAATACAACGGGCCGAGGAGGTTGACGTCGAGAACGGTACTGGCAGGAGGCTGGGGAGTCGTTATCAGCTTTATTCTTCCAGACGGGGCCCTTGTTATCTCTTTGGATGCAATGTGTAATGGGCGTCGTTGTACCTTCGCTACATCCTCAAGCGATATTGCAGGGTCGAAGATATTGCCCTGCTCCACAATCCCTGCGATGCTGAACGCATGGTCCACCCTTCCATAGCTGTCCAACGCTCGCCGAAAGAGAGCAACATTGTCTTCGTATTTGGTGACATCAATCTTGAGGAACTGTACATGTTTGGGGCCGTATTTCCGGGCGAGCTGCTCTCCAGATGTTGCGTCCAGATCACCGAAGACGATCAAAGCCCCACGCTGAGCGAAAAGTCCGACCGTAGCTGCCCCGATGCCATTGGCGCCACCTGTACAATTAAGCTCAAGTGGTAACAATTTTTGGCTTTGATAGCGAACCCGTGAGAACGATGACCTTATCCTGTAGGCTGCGATACTGCGCTGGATCCGGCTCAAAGTTGGCCATTATCTCCACAATCGGACGCGGTCTCCGAACATGGGGGAACAAGTGATCCCAAGAAAGCAGCTCTCAGACTCTGAAGGAGGTCGGGGAAGTGCCACAACCTGCTGGCATCTTGGCTTTGCGGTCACTAGCATGGTGGGGGTTTGAAGGAGTTTGGTTGGGACTGGTCAAAGTCAGGCTCTCTTCTGCAGCTAGTTCCTGCGAGATCTAGGTGCTGTGGGGTTTGTGTCCCCATGCTGTATACATCGAGGTATGGTCTTATGTTGTTGCTGAGGGCAATGGAAGATGAAGATGGTACAGATCGACTGCAAGAGCGAGCGACGGATGCACGTCGTCACGTGATCAGGTACTTACGATACAGAGACGTTAGGGGCGGATTTCAAAACCTTGCAATACTTTGGCAGTCTATCGTTCTGATACTGAGTAATAATCATATTCTGCTTCACGAGGGATCTGCATAGACGGCTCTGCACAGGCTGATTGCGCTAGGCCATGGAGTCGATCGAGATGATATGGTACAGTTCGTTTAACATGCATCCATTCAACAGCGGTTGCACACCTGGATCATGTACACCCAGTCTCCAATATCGCCAGATCACAAGTGGTGCCATGTAACTCAGTCTTTCATCTCAGCATCCACCCGCTCCTGCTCCTGCTCCTGCTCCCTCTCCATCCTCTGCTTCCGTAGCTCCTCACGATGAGCATCCTCAGCCTCATACTCGTGATGAAGCCTCAGGTCGTAAAGCTCGATGATCTTCTGCGCGTCGATGCCGAGATCATAAACGTCGGGGCGTGCACGCTTCGCAAGGTTCATGCTGAAATACGCGTGGAGACCCAGCTGGTCTTTCAACGCCAACATCGGCTGTTTCGATCTGATATGATCCTTCAGCCAACGTGTACCTTCTCTCTGTACTCTGCGATCTTCTTCGTCAGTGTTCTTGATGCTGTCGATACCTAGATCATATTTGCGTTCAGTCAGTGGACCATGCTGTTCTTGAAGGCGAGCTTACCGTTTTGCTTTGAGCGCTCAATCTTCATGCGATATTCGAGCTTTTCGGTACGTCGCTGATACGCATTTTCCTTTCGGAGAGCTCGCCTGAGGTGGGTGGGGCGGACGCCTTCAGGAATAGAGTTTGGTTTCTCCATCACCAAGCGCTAAAGGGATCAAGATGGGACAGAAAGCGATGCGAGGATGGAGGATGCAACAGCGATGGGCGGACCCAGCAAACATAGGAGAAGGACCACGATAGCGGTGAGATAACGCAGAGACGAACAACCGAGGGGTTGATAGCCTTTGCGTGAATGCGATTGATAGTGGGAAATATGGCAATAGAATCACTGTTGTGGATTCCTGGACGACCACCAACTGGAATCTTGGGGATCAGCCGCGAAGCTGCCTCACAACAACAATAGGGTACATGTGGTAGGAAGACGTGTCAAGCATGCCCGATACCGCTAGATCGAGAAACCATATCTCTACTTCCACGAATTGTACTGCCCAGAGCCAGCGTCAGCCCAAGACCGAAGAGTGAGTTTGTTATTTTATATTGATGCCACTGCCGGGCGGCTAGGGGTAATAGTGTTCCACGAGATTAGAATCTTCACAAAAGTGCTACAACTTGGCGGAAGTCTGTCGATGTGCTTTGAATCACAAAGTGGCGACCAGAAGAGTCAAACGAGTGACATTTCTCTGTGGCGTGTCCTCCCAACATTGAACAGTATAATCTGGCTCCAAAGCTCCAAAGTAATGCAAACTTTCATTCTCTTCATGCGCACTTTCAAAGATGATTTATATTTCTAGCTGAACCACAAGCGGAGAATCTTGAAAGGGACGTATGCGATCGGAACGCTTAGCCTGAGGATTCCTGTCATTTGCTACCGACTGATCGTCCCCTTCCATTGGAGCTCATGGAGTTTTCCGAAGTCAAAGTGAAGAGAGAACGTGAGAGCCTCAACTGGCTGGTGAGCCTTGTCTGAGAGCTCTGTGGGGGCTGGAATATCATAGCATAGCTTGACTCGGGCTATTCGACCCAACGTCTCACAGGGGGAAAAGTCTCGAACTGTTAGCTATCGAGAGTACCTGGGGTTGTTGCTGGGAAAGGCTTCGGTGCCGTATTTGGTATCGCGCAATGAAACGCTGGATACACGCGGGTTCCTCACAAGCCGAACGAGGTACTTCCACTATAAAGTAAATACACAAAGGTTGTTATCTAGAGTTGGCCGATTCGTCTGTCTGTTGCCTGACAATTTTGCTGCAGGTCGCTACTCCAAACCGGGGTTGCGAAAGCAGATGCTAGCGTGCAATGGGATTGCATAGCTCTACACAGTGATACAGCTTCGTTATCTCCGAACCATCACGAGGCGGAAGGCCCAGCCCGGAAAACAAAAGCGCGTTCTTCGCTTTCTCGCTTCTCGGCTTTGACCTCGCTGTCCTCGTCGTGCGCAGTGCTATTTGGTAGATTGATGGAGAAAAAGACGAGCTCCGTCTTCCGGTCGCGGGAGAACGCTGTTCTCTTGCTGTCTGCTGACTTGGACTTGTCGTCTTGGTATTCTCCTTTTGTGCTCTCAGCGCTCTTGCTGGCCCCTTCAGACGCCGCTACTCCTTTTAGCCGCTTTGCGATGTCATCCTGCCTAGCCCAGCTGAAGATACTCTTCTTCCCTACTGTCTTCCCGCCCCCGCCCTTACCGTCCTCTTCGCTATCCTTACCCTCGCCAGCCCCCTTCTCCTCGTCCTCCGTCTCGTCATACTCCCACATCTTCTTCCTCTCACCCCTCACTAACGCCGTTCCCCATAGAGATACCAGCACGCCAGGCACGAGATATAGTAGCGCGGGCTGCGCATGTCCGAAAATTTGCATGATGGATAGGGTGACCAGCATGCCGGCGGTGTAGCCGAAGAGGGCGGCGTGGAAATAAGGTTTTGGGAAGAAGACGCCGAGTGGTGGAGAGGGTGGGGAGGACGAGTGGAAGGGGGACGTGAGCCAGAAACGCTCGCCCCAGGAGCCGGTTGCGGTTCCGTAGGGGGCTTTGATGATGGGTGAGGTGGTTTCTTTGGGGTCAGTCGTACTGCTCGCTATGGTTTTTTCGGTTCCGTGGGCCGCTCCTTTTGCTACACTATCATTGCTTGCGGTAGCTCCGTCTGATACCGCTCGACGCCTCTGCTTGCGCAAGTAGAACATGTGGAGATCAAAACGAAGTGCTAATCCCACTACAATGCCCGGCAAAACAATATCCCCCAGCCCTAGCATCGCCAATGATTTAGCAGGATCGGCACCTGGATCCGCTGGCCTTGGGAAGAGCAGCTTTGCTGGGATATCGATTTTTGTGGCTACAGTGACCATCAAAGGAGTGAAGAAGACGAAGTAGATGTCGTAGAAGAACAGAGCACTCAAAATCAGTGTGCCGGTCCAGAATGTGGTCGGCGACATGAGTTGGAGAGCTGTATAGGCGAAGCTGTAACCAAGAATGTTGGTCAGCCACCATGGCTTGGCGACGAGATTGTAGTAGAGAACGGCGGCGAGAGCGAGGATGAAGCTCAGGGTGCCTTGAGGGCCTATGCGGAGGCTGGCTTCTACGACTCGATGGATGTAGGCTCGCACGTGGATCCGTCTCGTAGGTAGTTCTCGCAAGGTCCAGAGCGCATCTAGCACGACTAGTGGCAGTGGTAACTTTGACCATAGTCCCGGTAGGGGCGAATTCCGTTTCTCCAGTGGATTTGCTGCACTTTCTGTAACCCTCTCCTTTCGTCTAATCTCCCAGATCTTTCCGTCTGATGCATACTTTGCGGGAAAACAAGACGAAGTGAAGACTCCCATAGCGTCGGTAAAAAGCTGCGTGACTGAAAGCACGCCGAAGACAGAAAAGTACCAATTCAGAACCTTATTGAGTAATGCTGGGTCCTCAAGCCACTTGATCAGAAAATAGAGGCCAGCAAGAGTACAGCCAGCTAACAAGGGAAACATGATAGCATCTGATGGTGAGAGCCCTTCCATCTTCTGAAGGTTTTGTGAGGACTCATCCTCTTCGTCGCCGTCGACTTGCTTTTTTTTCTGGGAAGGCTTGGCAGCTGATTTAGGGATCGAAAGAGATGCGTGCGCTCCTGTGTAGATACAAATAAGAGCAGAGAGGAGAACATGGATGTAGGTTGGGAAAAATGGTTGGGCTTTCGCGTAATGAAAGCCTACTTGCTGTAGTAGTTCTTCAAGAGGAGCCATGCTCGTTCCCTTATTGAATAAAAGATGCTGTAGGTTACAATTGATTTCAAATTCACCTTTTTCCCATCCTGCTGGAAATGTCTAATCACAAAGAACGTAAGAAATTAAAGCGGATGAACGGCTCAGAAATGATAGGTGTCGGAGCCAGCAAGACGCAGTCGTGGTCTCAAACGTTTTGCTTCATATCCAGACACTAGTGTCGCAACTGCCGGCGTTTATCCGGCTTCTCATTCGGTCAGAAACAGCTTGAGGTGCCATCTGGCGGGTCGGAGAACTCAATCATGGCGACGAATGTCGCGCTTGACACCACCATGGTATATCGTATTGGACAAATCGACATTGGGAGGGCCAGCTGACCGAGTCGTAGGGCTCGATACTCGTCGAGCTGTACAAGGACCACGCTCCAAAAGTAGGGATACTCACGGAAGATCAGGGCGCAAGAGGCTAACGAAACCAGACATGCAAGAACTTCGTATCTCTGGCCCAAAGAGGCTACTACAACAATGTCATCATCCACCGCATAATCCCCAACTTCATGATTCAGACCGGCGATCCTACTGGCACCGGTCGCGGAGGCAGTTCCATTTACGGCGAGAAATTTGAAGACGAGATCAGCACGTCACTGAAGCATACGGGCGCGGGCGTCCTGAGTATGGCGAACAGCGGACCCAATACCAACGGTAGCCAATTTTTCGTCACCCTGGCACCAACGCCGTGGCTGGATGGCAAACACACAATCTTTGGTAGGGTCAAGAGTGGGCTGAGGATTGTACAGAGGATGGGCTTGGTCAAGACGGGGGCAGAGGATAGGCCGACGGAGCAGGTCAAGATTCTGAAGGCTCGAGTCGTTGAAGACAATGAAGACACAGGTTAGCTGTGTGAGCAGTTCGCTATCAATCACAAGTGAATATCTTCGCTGCTACTTGAAGCAGCGTCCGAGCTAGCGAACACCGGCAAGTTCTTTGTGGGTCTTGACTGTTTGCAGGGTCAAGAGCAGGGAGGGAAGCTTTGCCAGCTGTTCTTGCAAATCGCACATGGTCTCGCTTCATGAACCTCACGGTGAAGAGCAAGATGAATAGCGACAGCCTACGTGGCAGCTAGTCAAGCATCTGGATCGGCATTGGTAAGTGTGTGTATAGCGCTCGTCCTGAGTATTAGGGTCGGCTCCTCATGGCACTGGTTCTATGGTGAAGTGGGTTTATTTGTTATTGCAAGCGTCTAGCAAAGCAACCGGTGCTCGAGACGTAAAAGGGTGATTTGGCTTGTAGTGAGGTGTTTGGTAGATGGTTGTTGATCATAAATGTATACTCATATCTAAAGCTGGGAGTATCCAGAGTCCAGACCGGACTGCAAAAGTCCGGGTTTCAACGATCTTCGTACTTCGATGAAGCGAACGGGTTCCTGCATTAGCTGCAGATTCCGATAAGATAATGATCCTAAGCTTCAACGCCGTCTTCACCATTTCCCTCCCAAGTTGCGCAGTAAGTTCAAGCATCGTTGCACGGTATGGAGCTCTCTAAGCAAAGCATGAGCACAAGCACAAGTACTTTGTCTCTATATCACGCAACGACCCACGCCCAAATTCTGGACAACCATCAGAGCTCCTTGGATTCGGATCAGTCAATGCACAACCTCGACAATATACCGCAAATTAGATCATTACCATCTCAAGTGCAAATTCACCCCATAACACCAGACACAGTAAAATCCTACCGTCGTCTGATCACCCTCTTGTTGCCCATTCGATACCCCGACAAGTTTTACAAGGAATCCGTTGCAAACACAAGCCGGTCGGCGTTGGCTCGCGTTGCGCTGTGGGACGATACTCCGACATCAAGTACGTCTCTGTCAAGGAAGCTTGCCAACAGTAGGGTTGTTGGCGGGATCCAATGTCGGCTCGAAGATGTACCATCAGGTCCGCCTGGAGAGTTTCAGCTATACATCCAGACCATCGCCCTCTTGTCGCCTTTCCGGCAACTGGGAATTGCCACATGTTTGCTTGATAACATCATAGCATCCATCGTTGAGCACTGTGATCGTACCACGGCTATCTATGCACATGTCTGGGAGGCCAATTTTGAAGCATTGAAGTGGTACGAGCGGCGAGGTTTCACCGTAGAAACCGATATCGTCAAGGACTATTACCGGCGTCTGAGACCCTCAGGGGCGAGAGTGGTTAGAAGGCGGATAGGTATTGAGGATTACCTTGCAGTCAAGGGACGACAAGACTCTACGAAGGCTGAACAAGTCACATGATCAACGCTTGCTACTGTGAGGAGCGAGGTCTTCTTGCCGGCGATACCGTCAACGAAATCCCAAGGGTCCCGCTCACTCATGTGTGCAGGCGTGTTCAAAACCGGTCTGAATCGATGACAATGCCGAAAGGTCAATCCCAGCAGCACGAAACGCCTGCCAAGAGCATCAACTTCTATACAGCACGGTCGCCGTTCTAGACTGCGAACAGTAGCTGCCAGATCTAAGGTGCAGACATATCAGAGCCGGATGTGCTCAAGACGGTCAACTAGAGCATTTTCGAATTATCTTTTCTCGGAGTAAACTCTTTTGAACCCTCCCAAGCCTAGATGGGCGAAGAACGGATATGAGACCGTCGATTTTTGTTGGATGCACAGCAAGTCCGGCAATTCACAGCATACTACAATCTCTCATCTTCTCTATGAGCTTCAATTGCCCCTTTTATCGATTTAGAGTCCCCCTTAAAGACTTCTATACGAGTCCGAAAAGTCACGACATTATTTCTGAAACCAGTCCAGCAGGTAATCTTCGGGTTCCGCCTTCGACCTATGAGCGTGCTATGGGAGGCTAGTAAAAGAAACCGTTTGAGATATCTGCCACGAGATTGCACATATAATCAACATAGAGGGGAATACGAAGGCGTACCTGGCAAAGGTTGTCACGACTGCCACGACGGAGCACAAAATAATCAACCCAGAGGTATCTGGGACTCTTACCGAGGCTTGGGTAAGATATGGTGGAAAAGGCTCGGGTTGAGGTATAGCAGCGAGCTGTTCGCTGATTCTCTCTTTCCAAGTGCAAGCAGCCTGGCAAGAGCCGTTCACTCAAGCGTGCTAAGCAAGAAGACTAGACCGGGCTTGAACCTTGTAGCTACTGTACCTAACGAACGGTATGGAAATGGGCTTCTTACGCCTCCAGGGCTAAGTCTTCTGCGCTCTTCGTCGTGGCGTCTTACTTTCGTGGTCTTCCCGTCGATGTGGTGTTCGGTTCATTTATCCTTTCTATTCTCATATGCCGCGAACACAGGATCCCTTCCCGTTCGATCATCTCAAATGCGATGGCTATTTACTTGAAAGACGGTACAGATCCAGTAACGATCTGGGTCGCCAATTGCAAAGGGTAGCGGCTAACAGCTTTCCCGTGGTGCTCTATGTCAAAGCTCATCCGAGTGGCTCCAGGATACGGAGTATGCACGCGCGGTTTGCGACTATTCGCGACAGCCCAGATTATGAGGAATACGGCCCACCCCTTCTTCCTATAGGTAAATTTCTCTACCTCGTGCATCCTGAAGAAGCTTGATCATCACTACAAACACGCACTTCCTCCTCCATGGCGCTATCTTACATCTCCATCAGCTATGTCTGCTCACTTTTTGCTCTCGTCATCTTCACACAACCAGGCCCAGCCACCAGCGCTCTGCTTGTGCCCTCTCCCTCAACCAGACCCCTTCCACTCAGCAACAACAACCACCTCCTCCTCCCCAACTTCCCCACCAACCTCACCGCCCAAAACCTCACCACCCTCAACCACACCCTCACCACCACTAACCCCTCCAACTTCCTCCCACAATGTTGGCGCTCCGTCCCTCAATCCGAAAAGCCCCCCCTCATCATCCCCATCGAAGACCCCCCCGACTGCTACGAAACCATCCTGCACGTCGTCGGTCATGCCGACCCCGACGCGCCCGCCATCTGGATCCAGCCCCAGGCCTGGCATTACGAGTCCTGCAGCATCTTTCTCGTGCCCGTCAGGACGAGGGCCTTGGTGGTGCGGGACACGTTTACGAGAGGGGACATCACGAGGCAGGCGCTGGCGCTGCAGATTCTATGCGTTACGGAAGGGATGGGCTGGTTGGGCGGGAGGATGAAGGTGGGGAGCGGGGTCTTTGAGGTGTATCTTATGGATGGGCTCCTGGGGCGCGCGAGGGAGGGCGTGGAGAGGCAGAAGCGGGGGAGTGTTGATGGGTTGGATACAGGTGGAGAGAGCTACGTAGACTCTGTTGCTGTGGAGAGGTAGCTATTGGGGGAGTGTGCGAAGCGGCACTGTCCTCTCTGCCTACCGCTCACGCGTCTGGCGCAGGTGACTGGTTGATAGCGCTGGCGATGACTGCAAGTCCGTGCCTCGGAGTATAAATTGCGGGGTTTATTGAAACGGAGGGGCGGTTCCACTGTTGATAGCTTGATTCGACATTCTGGAGGCCGAGCATTGCTTTATGCCGGTGACGCTGGCTTGTAGGGGGGACTTTTCTCGATTTCAGGACGTTAACAGTGATAGTCGGAGGCTCAGCAGTTACGGACTACGATTCGTGGCGGTGGACCATTCATAGATGCAGTCGAGCCTCGTACCCCAGTCCTGCTTCTCAGAACATGGTTTCATGGCAAAAACGCGGGCTCTCGCGTTTGCTGAAAATATTAATACGGTGAACCTTTCCCAGTTGACCAGCCACCATGGTAGCTGAACATACAATACACCAACCCTTTCCCATACTCAGGCTACCCTAATCCCACACCCTCCCCAAAAACCCCTTTTCCAACCTCCCCACCTCCCCCTTAAAAGCCTCCACCTCCCTCCAACAATCCAGCGGCCTTCGATCATTCTCCCTCAAGCACTTCACCACGCCTTCCTTTGCCTTCACCACGCCCTTATCGCCCACCACCTCCTCCTTGATCCTCCGCTGCTGGAGCTTTTTCTTCAACCCATCAATCTCCTTCTGAACGCTCTGCCTCCCCAGATCAGATTTCCGATCCCCTTCCTTTCCGGAAGCGAAGACGGCGCCGCTGGCAATGGAAGGGTTGGCGGTTGACTCAGAATGAGGCCACTCGGCAGTGGGTTCTGGGGCGGAGATGGATTCTGAGAGCTGGGAGAGCTGCTGGGAGGCTTCGGTGGAGAGGCGCTCGAGTTCGGCGGCGACGCGGCGTTGGATGTGGAGCTCGAGGTCGGAGGCGCGGGTGCTGTCGGTCTGAGAGAAGAGATATGTTTTAGCTTGCTGTAGACTGGATCTTTCTGGGCAGTGGGGGGATGGCGTACCTCGGGGCTGGCTTGTAGGGCGTTGACTAGATCTTGGGAGAAGCGGACGGGGGTTTCGCTGGTTGTAAGTGTTTGAGATTTTTGGGTTGGCTGATGGCTTGCGGAACGAGAGGGTACCTTGTGAAGACATGTTCTGTGCTTGAGGGAGGGGGTTTGGAGGATGATTGACCCATTGTTGGGGTGGGAGGAGGTCTGGTGGATGGATAGGTCTGGGGAGATGTGGTGAAGTGGAAGAGGCGTGTTTATGCCGCGCAGGTCCGCATACCTACTCTCAGCGCAATTGACTCGTTAATATTGCTCAATGATGCGATGATGTTTTTAGCTGAAGCTTGAAGATATCGACGCCGAAGATGCAGGTTTGACAGGCATTTCCCGCCAAGGCCGCAAGTGGTAGGGCTGGCTCCCAGACAGCATGTTCGGCTCCTGACGGTTTTGATGGAGGTGTTTCTTTTCTTCTGTTCAGTTCCACAGCGATTATACAGTCATACTCCTACTGTACACAATTCGACAATCACATATACATCAATGACAGATGCTCGAATACTACCTTGAGCTTGAACCCTCCTGAGCCCCTCCGAGCTACTCCATACTTCCCCGCATTCTGGATGTAACAGCAGCGTTTTGGCTTTTGCTTTCAGCCCTCTCTATCGTCGCTCAGTGATCTCGGGTTGGACTTGTACCAGGGGAGTTCAGGAAGGGAATACTGCGTGTTGGGCAGCGTTACTGTCTCCGCAAGGGCTCAATTGACAAAAGCTTGGAATACACACAAACTCGCTTTTTGGACAGCCATTGCTTGAGCCCTTTGCCAGAAGCAGCATTGGCGTCCCTAAACTCCCACAATCCTCCCATCCTCGAGACGTCGGCCTCCCTACCAATCTCATGCAGCTCCGCCGAGTTGAAGCTCTCCACCAAACGGTCCCTTCGCCCGTGGCTTTCGACCCCACAGCTTATTTCTTTCTTGTTTCTACTTCTCGTTCTTCTTGTTCAAATCTTCTTGCCTTCGCCTGTACATATTGGCTCTATAATCCGAGAGCCCGTCCGCCACGGCGTCAGCGTAGACTCGCCCGCTGTCTGCCCGAATACCCATATCTTCGACGAGCCCCACCCTGTTTCCAGACCGAACAAGATGTCGTTGCTTGAGGAAGCGAAGAAAGTGGCGGCGGAGTTTAAATATCCGCCGGAGGAGGTCAACAAGGGGGTCAAGGAGTTCATACGACAGATGGGTTCGTACACTCTCTAGAGAACCGGGAGTCAATGCTAATACAATGTTTTCTAGACGAAGGATTAGAGAAGACCGGCACTCAGATGTCTCAGATCCCAACCTATGTGACCTCTGTCCCCAATGGAACGGAAAAAGTGTCTATACCTCTTCCTTTCTCCGGACCGCTTCACTAATCACCCCTTCCCATCAGGGCCTCTATCTTGCGGTCGACCTGGGCGGCACCAACTTCCGCGTCTGCTCCATCCAGCTTCACGGCAACACAACCTTCTCCCTCACGCAGTCCAAAGTGGCCATCCCACGCGCACTAATGACCGCTCCCACCGCTCCCGAGCTCTTCTCCTTCCTCGCCAAACAAATCGAAACTTTCCTGAAAACGCACCACAACGAGCACTTCCAAGCACATCAACAGCGACGAAAAGACGGGCTGGAAAGCCAAGAGATATTTCAATTAGGCTTCACATTCAGTTTCCCAGTGCAACAGATTGGCATCAATAGAGGGACCTTAATCCGCTGGACAAAAGGCTTCGACATCGACGACGCAATTGGCAAAGACGTCTGCCAGCTCCTCCAATTCGAGATCGACGCTTTGCATTTACCTGTCAAAGTCGCAGCGCTGGTGAACGACACCGTCGGCACGCTCATGGCCCGCAGCTACACCTCACCTGGTAAGACCGGCACCCTTCTGGGGGGCATCTTCGGAACAGGCACCAACGGCGCATATGTCGAGAAACTTGACCGCATCACCAAACTAAAGACCGCCAAGGGCGCCTCGACCGACTACGACAAGTCCACAGGCCACATGATCATCAACACCGAATGGGGCTCCTTCGACAACAACTTGAAGGGTCTACCCATCACGCCCTACGACCACGCCCTCGACGGCCTGACCCCCAACCCCGGCATCCAAATGTTCGAGAAACGCGTCAGCGGCATGTTCCTCGGCGAGATCCTACGCCACGCCATCCTCGCCCTCCTGAGCAAACCAAACTGCCAGCTCTTCAAGGACGAAACCAGCGGCAGCAACGATATGCATTCCACGACCACCATTGCGGACGACAGCCCGCTCTATCGACAGTGGGGCATCGACACGAGTTTCCTCTCTGTCGCGCACGAGGACCAGAGCCAGGGGTATCGCATCACGCGGCAGGCGCTCTCACGGGATCTGGGCATCGACGCTGCATCCTCCGAAGACGCCGAAGCCGTCAAGACGCTCGTAGCCGCGATCGGGAAACGCAGCGCGCGCCTTTCTGCTGTGGCGATCGCAGCCGTTATCCTCTCGACTGGCAGACTTGACGACTCAGCGCAAGGCAACATTGAGCGAAAGGAGGGCAAGCAAGTAGACGAGGAGGGCATCGTCGATATTGGGGTTGATGGCAGCTTGGTGGAGTATTACCCGGGGTTCGAGGAGTATATACGGGAGGCGCTGAGGGAGGTGGAGGGGATTGGAGAGGCGGGCGAGAAGAGGGTCAGGATTGGGATTGCGAAGGATGGGAGTGGGGTTGGGGCGGCGCTGATTGCGCTGGTGGCGGGGAGGGGGGGGTAAGTAATGAAGGAGTGGTGGTGTGGTGGGAAGACACGATGTAGGTTTTGTAGG
>JAABUS010006325.1_pt1 | contig 14516 bp, 10 predicted proteins | sample 5560161 | NCBI WGS metagenome assembly JAABUS01 (sample SAMN10711885, study PRJNA513376) | rock metagenome | isolation source: Antarctica rocks | place: Antarctica: Victoria Land, Trio Nunatak nord | collected 2016-01-04 | reverse complement strand
CTGGCCCGGAAACAGGCTTTGTGCCAAGGACAATGGATCGTCCCGTCGCGGTAGACACCCTTCTCCAGCGGCGCGCCGTAATGGGTGCATTTCGCTCCGGTCGCGAAAACCTCCTGCCCATCGCGGATCAGGAGGACATCGGTTGAACCGGCCGTAATGGATCGCATCATCTGATCTTCGAGCTCATCGAAGGCTACGACCGGATACTCCCTGACCGCCATCGCTACTCTCCCTCGCTCGGCTGCTAACCGCCGAACCTACGCTACTCAGTCCTGATCGGCCGCAATCCATGCCAGAGCAGCCTCACTCGCCGCCCGCTTCGGCCACCGTGGGGTCAGGTCCAGATCGGCCGGCGTTTCTCGAGGAACGCCGCCATACCCTCCCGCTGGTCACCGGTCGCGAAGGACGTGGCGAACGCATCGAGCTCGGTCAGCAGGCCGCCGCTGATGTCGGCCCCCCAGGCGACCGCCATCGTCTGCTTGGCGGCGGCCACGGCCGAGCGGCTGTTGGCGGCGATCCGTCCCGCGACGTCCAAAGCGGCCAGCAGGAGACTGTCCGGCTCGTGAACCGAATTGACGAGGCCGATCCGAAACGCTTCCGTCGCATCGACGCGGCGGCCGGTCAGGATCATCTCGGCCGCCATCCCGGCCCCAACCAACCTGGGCAGGCGTTGGGTCCCGCCCCAACCCGGCGGGATGCCGAGCGAGACTTCCGGCTGGGCGAAGACGGCGCTGGTCGATGCCAGCCGGATGTCGCAGGCCAGCGCGATCTCGCAGCCGCCCCCGAACGCGTAGCCGTTGACGGCCGCGATCACCGGCTGCGGCGCCGTCTCGATCGCGCGGGTGACTGCCTGCCCGAGCGCGCCAAAGGCCCGCGCGGCCGCGACGTTGAACGTCGCCATCGCCTTGATGTCGGCTCCGGCGGCAAACGCCCGGCTGCCAGCGCCGGTCAGAATGATCGCGCGAATGGACTGGTCGGCGCCGAGGGTCCGGACGACCCGCAGCAGGTCGCCCAGCGCCTCCTGGTCGAAGGCGTTCAGGGCGTCCGGCCGGTTGAGCGTGACCGTCGCGATCGCGGCGTCACGAGTGATGTCGATCGACACGCTGATCCACCTCCCCACCTGTTACGAATCCGGGTCGCTACGACGCGACCTCGAGCACGATGGCATCGCCCTGCCCACCGCCTGAGCAGATCGCCGCGCAGCCGATACCACCGCCACGGCGCTGGAGCTCCAGGGCCAGGGCCAGCGTGATCCGGGCTCCGCTCATCCCGATCGGGTGGCCAAGGGCGACCGCGCCACCGTTGACGTTGACCCGTTCCTGGTCGATCCCGAGACGCCGGGCCGCGATGATCGGGACGCTGGCGAACGCCTCGTTGAGTTCCCAGAGATCCACGTCCGCGACGTCCAGTCTGGCCCGCCTGAGCGCGTCGCGGGCGGCGAGTTCCGGCGTGTAGGCCAGGTACGGCACGTCCCAGGCGGCGCTCCCGCTCGATTGGATGGTCGCCAGTGGGGTCAGGCCATGCTCCCGCGCCCAGCCCGCTTCGGCCAGGACCAGTGCCGCGGCGCCGTCGTTGACTCCGGGGGCGTTGCCCGCCGTCACCGTGCTCTCGCCATCATAGAGGGCGGGCAGCCGGGCCAACGCTTCGAGGGAGGCATCGGGACGGGGTGCTTCGTCCGCGTCGACCACGGTCACGGCACCCTTGCGACCGAAAACCTCGACTGGGACGATCTCCCGCCGCGGGATGCCGACGGCCAGCGCAGCGGTGTACCGCTGATGCGAGCGGAGCGCGTACGCGTCCTGCTCCACGCGGCCAACGTGCTCCTCGGCGGCAACCTGGTCGCCGTGGGCACCCATCGGCCGGTCGTCGATCACGCTCCAGAGACCGTCGTGGACCATCAGGTCGCGCAGGACGCCGTCACCCATCCGGTAGCCGACCCGGGCCCGGTCGAGCGCGAACGGCGCGTTCGACATGCTCTCCATTCCGCCGGCCACGACGACGTCGTGATGCCCGGCCCGGATCAGCAGATCGGCCAGTGCGATTGCCCGCATCCCCGAGCCGCAGACCCGGTTGGTCAACTCGGCGGTCACTTCCCGGCCGAGCCCGGCGGCGAAGGCCGCCTGCCGGGCCGGATTCTGGCCGGTCCCGGCCTGGAGGACCATCCCGAGGATGACGTGCTCCACCTGCTCGGGCTCAAGGTCCGCCCGTTCCAGCGCGGCCCGGATCGCCGTCGCCCCAAGGTCGACCGCGCTGACCGGCGCGAGCCGACCCTGGAGCTTGCCGATCGGCGTCCTCGCCCCGGCCAGAATGACCGTCTCCCTCATCGAACATCCCCTGCTGCCGGCCGCACCATCTGGCGTGGCCCCCGCGTCAGATCGCCGGCGACGACCATCGTAACGATTCTGGGCGCCGTCTCGAGGCGCAACGCGCCCCGACCGTCGACGCCCAAGAGGATGCCATCGACGGTCCTGTCCCCGTCGCGGACGGTGACCTGCTCCCCAAGGAGCGTGGCCCGGCGTGTCCATCGCGTCAGACCGACCGCTCCGCCATCGCGAAGGATGTCAGAGGGCAGGTCGATGAGGCGCGAAAGCACCTCCTCCAGCAATCGTTCCCGGAGCGCATCGGTCTCCGCCGGGGTCGGTGGCGAAGAGAGCAGGTGGTCGAGGCCCGACGCCGCTGGTGACAGGTCACTGGCCACGACGTTGATCCCGATGCCGATCTGGAGCACTGTCGTTTCGCTCACTGACCGACTGACGATCAGGATGCCAGCCACCTTGCGTCCATCGATCAGGACGTCGTTGGGCCATTTGAGCCGAACGTCGAGGCCGGCGTCAAGCGATTCCAGCGCCTCAGCCACCGCCACTCCGACGAGTAGGGGGACCGGCCCAAGCCGCTGGATCGGTGCTGGCAGCGACAGGACGGCCGTCATCTGGAGCGCCGCGCCAGGCACGGAGCTCCAGGTCCGGTTCGCCCGACCGCGCCCAGCCGTCTGATGATCGGCGACGATGACCGTCGGCCCATCGATCCGACCGGCGGTAACGAGTAGCGCCGCCACTTCCATCGTGCTCGTCACCTGACCGTAGCGCCGGATCAGCCAGCCGCCGGACCGAGCGGGAATCGTCATGGGCGCGGCTCGTCCTCGATGTCGTCGTCGATCAGCGGGACCTCAGTCTCAGCAAGTTGAGCATCGGCGTCGGCGTCCTCATTCGCGTCGCCGATGCGCCGGACGCGCATCTTGCGGACCCGGTTGCGCTCGACCTCGAGGACCTCGACCTCGACGCCCTCGGCCGAGAACTCGTCCCCGGCCCGTGGGAGGCGCCCAAGGTGCTTCTGGACGAAGCCGCCCAGGCTGTCGAAGTCGTCCTCCTCGAACGTCACACCGAGTGCCTCTTCCGCGTCCTCGACCGCGAGCCGACCATCGACGATGAATTCGTCGGGACCGGATGCCTCGAACAGCGGCATCTCCGTGTCGTACTCGTCCTGGATCTCCCCTACGATCTCTTCGAGGATGTCCTCGATGGTGACGATCCCGGCCGTCCCGCCGTACTCGTCGGCGACGATGGCGAGATGGACACGCTGAGTCCGAAGATCGGCCAACAACTCGTTGACTCGCTTGGTCTCAGGGACGACGTAGGCTGGCCGGAGCAGACTGACCAGGGGCAGCGCGTCGGTGTTGCCGATCACGAACGGCAGGAGATCCTTGGCGTAGAGCACACCGATGACGTGGTCGATCGACTCCTCGTAGACGGGAATCCGTGAGTGGCCCGCGCTCACGATCAGGTCCACGATCTCCCGGCCGGTGGTGGTTCGATCGATCGCGGTGATGTCGACGCGGGGAACCATCAATTCCCGAACCCGAATGTCTTCCAGTTGCAGGACGCCGTCGATCATCTTCCGCTCGACGGGCTGGATGACGCTGTCCTCGTCACTGGCGATGTAATTCCGGATCTCGTCCTCGGCGCCTTCGATGACCGGCTCGTCGGCCGCGGTTGGGATCAGCCGGTCGATGGCCTCGGCGACAACGTGGATGAGGGCGACGAGCGGACCAAGGACTACTCCGAGGGGACCGGCCAGCCCTCCACTGATTCGCGCACTGAGATTGGGCCGGCTCCGGGCCAGCGCGACCGGGAGCGCCTGAGCCGAGACCAGGTAGGCGATCGTAACGATGATCACGGCCAGGAACGTTCCGCCGGTCCCGACGGCATCGCCGAGACCAGCCGCGAGCAACCCGGTGGCCGTGGCCGCGGCGATGATCGTCGCGACGTCAAGCGCCGCGAACCAGCTGCGCTGGGCGTCGAGCAAGTCGCGGACGGTTCGAAGCCGCTGAGCCCGGTCGCTGCGCTGGTCGCTGCGCGTCCGGGAGGGCGGCCGACCGACGATGCTGACCAGCCCGGCCGTGAAGGCGATCAGGCACATGACGAGCAGCGCTACGATCCCGAGCGCGATAGTCGTCCAGCCGCTCCCGTCCATTGTCTCGATGTCTCCGGTCACCACGAACCCACGAGGGCAGACGTGGCGGTTGATCGGGCTACCAGCCCGTGGGTGTCGGTCCAGTGAACATTGCCGGCCGGCTGGCTAGGTAAAGAGCGCGCTGATGCTCAGGTCCTTATGGATCCGCATGATGGACTCAGCGAGCAGGGGGGCAACCGTGATGGTTTCAAGCGCCAGCGAGACGTCCTCCGGTGGCGGGACCGTGTCACTTACGTAGAGCTTGCGCACGTCGGACGCCGCCAGCAGCGACACGGCTTCGCCGGCGAAGATTCCATGGGTCGACGCGGCGTAGACGTGCGCCGCGCCGCGCTCGTAGAGCAGGTCGATCGCCGCGCGCATGGTGCCGCCGGTCGAGATCATGTCATCGACGACGACGGCGATCTTGCCCTCGACGGCGCCGACCATCTCCAGCGTCTCGGTCGCGTCCGTGTCGGGGTGACGCTTGGCGATGATCGCCAGTTCGCCGCCCGAACGGACCCGGAAGTCCTCGGCCCGGGCGACGCCACCCGAGTCGGGACTGACGACGACCGCCGCCTGACCGACGACCCGGCGAAAGTGATGGGCGAGCAACGGGGTGGCGCGGAGATGATCGACCGGGATGTCGAAGAACCCCTCGATCGCCGGGGAATGAAGATCGACGCTCAGGATTCGATTGGCGCCGGCCACGGTGATGAGATTGGCGACCAGCTTGGCCGAGATCGGCTCGCGGCCGGTCGTCTTCTTCTCCTGCTTGGCGTAGCCGTAGTACGGAATGACCGCCGTGATCCGCGCTGCCGACGCACGCCGCAGTGCGTCGATCATCAGCAGCATCTCCATGATGTGGTGGTCATAGGGCTGACAGATCGACTGGATGACGAAGCAATCCGAGCCGCGGACATTCTCGTCCAGCTTGACCCGGGTCTCCCCGTTCCGATACTTCCCGACGATCGCGCGACCAAGGGGCGCTTCCAGTTGATCCATGATCGCGGCGGCGAGCCGCGGATGCGAGCTGCCGGCAAAGACCTGTAGGCGCCCGTCCAACGTATTACCCTTCTGGTTTCGAGGGATGAAGCGGCTCCGGTCCCGTGATCGCCGACTCGGTCGGTCCAGCACCTCGCCGCAGGACCCGCGCGGGAACCCCGACGACCGTCGTCCCAGCCGGAACATCGTCGAGGACGACCGATCCCGCGCCAACGGCCGCACCGTCGCCGACGCTGACCGGTGCCCGAAGGACCGTGTCGGAGCCGATGAAGACATTCGACCCGATCGTCGTCGCGTGCTTGCGCTGCCCGTCGAAGTTGGCCACGACCGTTCCGGCCCCGATGTTGGTGTCCTCACCGACCGTCACGTCGCCAAGGTACCCGAAGTGGCCCACCTTGACGCCGGGCGCGAGATGGGCGTTCTTGAACTCACCGAAGTTGCCAATGTGCACTCCGGCGCCGACGACCGTGCCGGGCCGGAGATGACCGTACGGGCCGACGTCCGCACCGTCATGGATGGTAGCGTGAGTAACGGTCGAATTGCGGATCGTCACCCCATCGCCGATCGTGGCGGCTGTGAGATGGGACGCTGGGCCAATGACACAGTCCTGACCGATCGTCGTCCCGGTTCGAAGGTGGCTGGCCGGCAGGATCGTCGTGTCCGATCCGATCGTGACATCGTCGTCGATGTAGACGGTCGCCGGATCCTCGATCGTTACCCCCGCCAGCATCCACCGTCGCCGGATACGGTTCCGCAGGATGGTCTCGGCCTCAGCGAGTTGGACCCGGTCGTTGACGCCATGGGCGATCTCCGGGGGAGCCTGAACGACCTGAACCGGCCAGTTCGCCGCCGCGTCCGCTGACTCGACCGCCATCTCGATCAGCCCGGTGAGATAGAACTCACCAGTCGCTGGACTGGGCGTCAGGAGGCGAATGGCACTCCGCGCCCATGCGACATCGAGCGCCATCATGCCGCTCCAGACTTCGGCTGGACCAATGCGGACGGAGGGGTCATCGTCGGCTCGCTCGACGATTCCGGTCACTCGCCCGTGTCCATCCCGAACGATCCGACCGTAAGCGCCCGCGTCCGGCAGCGTGCAGGTCAGCAACGTTACGGGTGCGCCGTTGCTTGCGGCGCCGGCCGCCAGACGGCTGACCGTCTCGCCGTCGAGCAGCGGGTGATCGCAGTAGAGCACGAGGATCAGCCCGGAACCGGGGACGATTCCGCCGGTGTCAAAGACCTGCCGGACGGCGTCGCCAGTCCCCAGGGCCTGTGGCTGCGCGACCGTGATGAGGTCGACACCACCGCTGACGTGGTCTGACAGGTCGGCAGTCCGCTCGCTGACCACGGCTACCAGCCGAGCAGGCCGAGCGGCCAACCCCGCTCGAATGACATGCTCGACCATTGAGCGGCCAGCGACGCGGTGGAACGGCTTGGGAAGCTGGGATCGCATGCGGGTGCCGCCACCAGCCGCCAGCACGATCAGCGTCAGATCGACGGGGCGCCTGGGGGAAACCATTTCGTTGGTAGCTATCGACGGTGCTGGCGGATCAGAGGCTGGCATCGACACGGTGGAAGCGTGATCCCTCGCGAGGACGAGTGACGTGGTCTGACGACGGTCAGGGGAACAGGCTGGCGCGCCAGGACTCGAACCTGAAACAAAGGTTCCAAAGACCTCTGTGATACCATTTCACCACGCGCCAATCGGGATACCATCGGTCATGCTACGGTGCGTCCCGGCACGGTGTCAACCCGGAACCCCGGTGAGTATCTTCCATAGTATGGCACCCTCCGTTGACGTGACATTTGCCTCCGCTATACTCTCGGTCTGGCACGACAACCTCTCATTCCCGGCAACTCCTGTCGCTGGGGTCTTTGCGTTGTCCGGTCCCGATCGCCACCCTTGCCGTTCCTGGCGCTGTCGTCGCTCCCCATCGCTGAGCCACAACGCGGCGCCATTCACATGCAATAGGCCACCATGAGCGAGAAACGCGACTATTACGAGGTGCTGGAAGTCCAGCGCTCCGCCACCGCCGATGAGATCAAGAAGTCGTACCGCCGGCTGGCTCGCGTCTACCATCCCGACATCAATCGGGAGGACGGCGCGGATGAACACTTCAAGGAGATCAACGAAGCCTACGAAGTCCTCTCCGACTCCGATCGCCGCACGCGCTACGACCAGTTCGGTCACGCCGGGAACGGCATGGGCGGCGACCCGTTCGGCGGTGGCTTCGGTGAATCGCCGTTCGGCGACATCTTCGAGAGCTTCTTCGGCTCGTCAGGCGGCGGGCGCCGGCGGCAGACGGTCCAGCGCGGCCAGGACCTCGAAGTCACCGTCCGGCTCTCCTTCGAGGAAGCGGTCTTCGGCGCGGAGAAGACTGTCGAGCTGACTCGCCTGGAGACCTGCGAAGTCTGCAATGGCAAGCGCCAGAAAGATGGCCAGGACCCGCCACGCTGCCCGACCTGTGGCGGAAGTGGCGAGGAACGGCGCGTCCAGCAGACGATCCTTGGTCAGTTCATGACGTCCGGACCCTGTCGAACCTGTCACGGCGAAGGTGTCCAGATCACGGACCCGTGCCCGAACTGCAAGGGGCGGGGCCGGGTCACCAGAGCGAGAAGCATTTCCGTCAACGTGCCGCCGGGCATCGACGAGAGCGCCACGCTGCGGATGTCGGGTCAGGGCGAGGCCGGACCGTCCGGCGGCGTCCCTGGCAACCTGTACGTCAAGGTCCAGATCCAGCCGCACGAGCTCTTCACCCGTCAGAACAAGACGATCAATCTCCAGATCGGGATCAACGTCGCCCAGGGTGCCCTAGGGGATGAGATCGACATCGACACGATCGACGGTCCAGTCTCGCTCAAGGTCCCGGCCGGAACGCAGTCGGGCCAGCAGTTCAGGCTCCGCGGTCGAGGTGTCCCAGACATGCGTGGCGGGGACCGCGGCGACCAGATCGTGACCGTTCAGGTCATGGTTCCTCGCGACCTGTCGCCGGAGCAGCGCGATCTCTTCAGCCAGCTGGCCGAGTCGCTGGGCAGCGAGGTCACGCAGCAACCTCACCGGCGTGGGTTCCTCGACAAGGTGAAGGACGCGATTGGCGTCTGACAGTCGGGGGGTGCGCGTGAGCGAGGTCTTGTACCGAATCGGTGATCCCGTCGAACCGCTGATCGTCCCCACCCCTTCCCGGATCACCTTGCCGGGCCGGACGGTCGATCTGGCCCCCGTGGACCCGGACGCCCACGCTTCCGCGCTGTTCGAGGAGACGCAGGGCCGGAGCGCGGATCCGCACATGTGGGATTACATGGGCTACGGTCCGTTCTCTGATCTCCCGCACTTCACCCAGGCGCTACGCGGGTTCGCGGCGACGGACGATCCGCTCTGGTTCGCCTGTATCGACGCACCGACTGGCCGTGCGATCGGGATGGGGGCGTATCTGCGGATCGACCCAACCAATCGGGTGATCGAGATTGGCCACCTCTGCTTCGGTTCCACCATGCAGCGCGCGACGACGGCAACGGAGACGATCTTCCTGCTACTGCGCCATGCCTTCGAGCTCGGGTACCGCCGCGTCGAGTGGAAGTGCAACGACCTGAACGAGCGGTCGAAGCGGGCGGCCCTGCGGTTCGGCTTCACGCCCGAGGGACGCTTTCGCAACCACATGATCACCAAGGGTCGGAGCCGCGACACGGCCTGGTTCTCGATCATCGACAGTGAGTGGCCCGCCATCGAGCAGGCGTTCGAGGCGTGGCTGTCCGTGGACAACTTCGAGGCCAACGGCAGGCAGCGACAGCCTCTGATTACCCGGTCTCGCTGAGGCATTACTCACCATCGGGAACGACGTAACGGGGCGGCCCTGATTCGACAGGGTCGCCCATTCCGTTGTCGATTCCCGCAACCCGACTGGCCACTACCCTTCGCCGAGCGCCGCATCCAGCGCCGCGCTCAGCGTCGTTGTCCTGATCACCCGGATGCCGTCGGAGGTGCGGGTACCGCTCTCCGCACCCGATGCGATGACAGTGGTGAACCCCAGCCGGCGAGCCTCATTGATCCGCCGGTCGAGCTGGCTGACTGAGCGAAGCTCGCCCGAGAGGCCGATCTCCCCGACCACGGCCGTGCCGGGCGCGATCGCCACATCGCGGAAGCTGGACGCGACGGCCATCGCTACCGCGAGGTCGGCGGCCGGCTCGGCAACGCGCAGGCCGCCGACGACGTTGGCGTAGATGTCCTGCCCACCGAGGGCGATGCCGACCCGCTTCTGCAGCACCGCGACGAGCAACTGGAGCCGATTGGTGTCCAGCCCGTTGGCGCTTCGTCGTGGCAACCCGAACGCGGTCGCCGTCGTCAGGGCCTGCATCTCGACCAGGATCGGCCGCGTCCCCTCGATCGTGATCGCGACGGCCGAGCCGGTCGACTGTGCCGCCCGCCCCTCCAGGAACGCCTCCGACGGGTTCGTCACCTCCCGCATGCCGACATCGGCCATCTCGAAGACGCCGACCTCGTCGGTCGAACCGAACCGATTCTTGACGCCACGCAGGATGCGGTACTGCTGATGACGTTCGCCCTCCAGGTAGAGGATCGCGTCGACCATGTGCTCCAGGACCCGGGGACCGGCGATGGTCCCTTCCTTCGTCACATGGCCGATGATCAGCACGGGGATCTGGCGTGGCTTGGCCCACTGCATCAGACGGGCGGTGCACTCCCGCACCTGGCTGACGCTGCCAGCGGCCGAGGTCATATCGTCGAGGTAGACGGTCTGGATCGAGTCGACGATCAACAGGCCCGGCTGGCGCTCCTCCGCCTCGCGCAGGACGCGGTCCAGATCAGTCTCGGATAGCACCCAGAGATCGGGGTGCGAGACTCCGAGCCGGTCGGCCCGAAGCCGAATCTGCTGGGCCGACTCCTCCGCCGAGACGTAGAGCACTGGTCCGGCCCCGGCCTCCGCGAGCGCCGCGGCTGTCTGCAGGACCAGGGTGGACTTCCCGATCCCAGGGTCACCGCCGACGAGTACGAGCGATCCAGGGACCAGGCCGCCTCCAAGCACCCTGTCCAGCTCGGAGATCGGGACCGGGATCCGGTCGATCGCCGCCGAGCCGATCGAATCGAGGCGCTGGGCGTGCTGCTGCGGCCGACCACCGCGAGTTACGGCCGCGCCGGACCCGACGCCTGACGCCGGCCGGCGCTCCTCGACGGTCTCGACCATGGTGTGCCAGGACTCGCAGCCAGGGCAGCGCCCGAGGTAAGCAGGGCTCATGTACCCGCACTGCTGGCAGACCCACTTGGTCGATGTCTTCGCTCGCGCCATAGATCCTTAGATCCTCCCGGCAGATCCCGTTCATCCCAGTAGGCTGTGTTGGCCACGTCGTTCAGGAGAACGCATGTTCGCGATTATACCTGCTCAGCCCCAACTGAAGACGGCTCAGTGACGAAATACGAGCGGGCGGGTCCAGAAGGATCCCGCCCGCTCTTTACCGATCGCGCGTACCGCGAGAACTAGGAGACCGGAGCGAGTTCCTCGTCTGGCTGCTGAGCCAGCGGGCGGTTCGCCGGACCCTCGACGACGTCAAGCTTGAGGAGATCGTCCTCGACATCGACGCGGACCGTGCTTCCGGCTTCGAACCGGTTGCTCAGCAGACCCTCGGCCAGCGGGTCCTCGATCAGGTTCTGGATGATCCGGCGAAGCGGCCGGGCACCATAGGTGTGGTCGTAGCCACGCTCACCCAAAAGGTCCATCGCCGCCTCGGTGACCTCGAGCGTCAGGTCCTGCTCGGTGACCTGAGCCCGGACCCGGGCCAGCTCCAGATCGACGATCTGGCGGATCTGGTCCTTGTCGAGCGAGTGGAAGACGATCACGTCATCGATCCGGTTGAGGAACTCCGGCCGGAACGTCTGCTTGAGTTGCCCCATGACCTTATCGCGCATCTGGTTGTAGTCGCGCTTGGCCTGCTTCTCGGCGTCCTGCCGGAAGTCGAAGCCCATCGACATGTTGCCGGTGATCGACTCGGCCCCAACGTTGGAGGTCATGATGATGATGGTGTTCCGGAAGTCGACCTTGCGCCCCTTGGCGTCGGCCAGGTTCCCGTCCTCCATGATCTGGAGCAGCATGTTGAAGGCTTCCGGGTGAGCCTTCTCGATCTCGTCGAGCAGGATCACCGAGTAGCTCTTCCGGCGGACGGCCTCGGTCAGCTGGCCGCCCTCCTCGTAGCCGACGTAGCCAGGAGGGGCCCCGACCAGCCGAGCCACGGAGTGGCGCTCCATGAACTCCGACATGTCGATCTTGATCAGGTGATCCTCGGAGCCGAACATGAACTCGGCGAGCGCCTTGGTCAGGTACGACTTGCCGACGCCGGTCGGGCCCAGGAAGATGAACGACCCGATCGGCCGTCTGGGATCCTTGATTCCGGCCCTAGCCCGGCGGACGGCCTTGGAGATGGCGGCGATCGCCTCCTCCTGGCCGATGATCTTCTCGTGAAGCATGGTCTCCATCTGCAGGAGCCGCTCCGATTCCGCACCGGCGATTCGCTGGAGCGGGATACCGGTCCACATCGAGACGACCTGCGCGACGTCCTCCTCGGTAACGTAGATCTCATCACTCTGGTTGGAGTCCTTGACCTCCTGCCGCTGGTCCTCGATCCGGTCGCGCAGCTTGCGCTCCCGGTCGCGGAGCTCGGCGGCCAGCTCGAACTCCTGATTGTTGACAGCCGACTCGAGCTCGCGCTGCAGCGACTGCAGGCCCAGCATCGCGTCCTTGAGGGACGGCGGCGACGCCGACCGCGCCATCCGGACCCGCGACGACGCCTCGTCGATCAGATCGATGGCCTTGTCCGGCATGAACCGGTCAGTGATGTACCGTGCGGCCATGTTAGCGGCGGCCTTGAGCGCCTCGTCACTGATCTTGAGCTTGTGATGGGTCTCGTAGAGTTCCCGGACCCCGTGCAGGATCAGGATCGTGTCGTCGACGCTTGGCTCCTCGACCTGAACCGGCTGAAAGCGGCGTTCCAGTGCGGCATCCCGTTCGATGTACTTGCGGTACTCGTCCAGCGTCGTGGCGCCGATCGTCTGCAGTTCGCCACGGGACAGGGCCGGCTTGAGGATGTTCGCGGCGTCGACGGCACCCTCAGCGGCCCCGGCTCCGACGAGAGTGTGCAGCTCGTCGATGAACAGGATGCTCTGGGTCTCCTTCACCTCGGTGACGATCTTCTTGAGCCGCTCCTCGAACTCGCCGCGGTACTTGGTCCCGGCGACGAGCGCGCCGATGTCGAGCGCCACCAGCCGCTTGTTCTGCAGCTGCTCGGGGACATCGCCGTTGACGATCCGCTGAGCAAGACCCTCGACGATGGCCGTCTTGCCGACACCCGGCTCACCGATCAGGGCCGGGTTGTTCTTGGTACGCCGCGACAGGATCTGCATGACCCGGTCGATCTCTTTGCTTCGGCCCACCAGTGGGCCAAGCCGGTTCGTTCTGGCGGCCTCGGTCAGATCGACTCCGAGGGCGTCCATGTACGGGGTCTTGGTCTGCTGCTTGGTGCCAGACTGGTTGTTGTAGGACGAACTCTGCTGAACCACCTGCATGACTTGGGAGCGAACCTTCTCCAGGTTGACCCCAAGGCTCTCCAGTACGCCAGCGGCGATGCCTTCGCCTTCCCGGACGAGCCCGAGGAGCAGGTGCTCGGTCCCGATGTAGTGGTGGTTGAGGCGACGGGCCTCATCCACGGCGAGCTCGATGACCTTCTTGGCCCGCGGAGTCAGTCCGATGTCCCCGAGGATCATCGATTCGCCTCGGCCAATGATGAACTCGACGGCGGAACGGACTTTGGGCAGCTGGACGCCCATGTTGCTTAGGACACGGGCGGCAACACCGTCGCCTTCGCGGACCAGCCCAAGCAGCAGGTGCTCGGTCCCGATGTAGTTATGGTTGAACCGCTGCGCCTCTTCCTGAGCAAGCGTCAGGACCTTTCGGGCGCGCTCAGTGAACTTGTCGAACTTGTTGTCTGCCATGCTTCCGGCTCTCCCGATATCCGGCCCGAGCAAGACCCCGGCCTGATATCCGTATGCTTCCCCTCGAAAGTCAGCGTCCCGGTTCCGGGACCTCACACCGCGACGCGAATGCGAGTCTGACGTGCTGCGGGACCACGCGCTCTCGCGCTCTACCGATACGAGCCGTTCCTGTGGTCAGAAAGTGCAGGTGCCAGCTCTCTGGTCCTGCGTACGATCCATTATCACTGCTCCGGGGGCGTCCGGGTAGGGCGTGTCATGCAACGAAGGCCTGCACCTTCGGTCAGGTAGGCACTTTTGCGCCGATCCAGTAGTACCGGATACGCAAGAAGCACCAGGGACCTGGAAATCACTCCCAGGTCCCCGGTGCTTTTGTAGATCGGATTACCGAGCCAGGCGTTAGTTCTGGGTCGTCTCGTCCCCAGCCTCGTCGGTCGCGTCAGCGGCCGGCGTAGCTTCGGTCTCATCGAGTTGGGCGCCCGCCATCGCGAAGGCAAGCTCCATGGCCGACATGCCCTCCTCGGTAGACTCGACCGCCGCGACCTGACGCTCCGGTCGGCGCTCACGCTGGGGGCGCTGCGGCTGGGGGCGCTCAGACGGCATCCGGAAGTTCTCGATGTTCCGGGCGGTAACCATGTCCTCGGCCAGTGCGACCGACGGATCCTCCGAGCTCGGGACGCTGCCACTCACGCTATCGGCCGGTGTAGCCGACGAGCGGTCACGGTCGCGGGTGCCGGAGTCGAGCGCCTCGAGGGAGGCGCCGGAACCGTTACGGCTCGGCTGGTAATCAATCCCCTCGGCCTCCAGGGAGACCCGGATCTCTTCGATGATCCGGTCACGCACCTCGAGTGCATCTTCGCCAAAGACCTGGATCAGTTCCGGCTCCGGCGTGTCGAGCGCACGGCGCAGGCTCAGACCCATGCGGCGACGCTGTGGGTCGATCCGGATGATCCGGAGCAGCAGCTCCTGACCCTCCTTCACGGCCTGCTTGGGATGCGTGATCCGCTCGTCGGCAAGCTCGCTGACATGGACCAGACCCTCGATCCCGTCCTCGATGCGGGCGAAGGCGCCGTCG
>JAABUS010006324.1_pt1 | contig 14517 bp, 16 predicted proteins | sample 5560161 | NCBI WGS metagenome assembly JAABUS01 (sample SAMN10711885, study PRJNA513376) | rock metagenome | isolation source: Antarctica rocks | place: Antarctica: Victoria Land, Trio Nunatak nord | collected 2016-01-04 | reverse complement strand
GCGTTTTTTTTTCTCCAGACATTTTCTGAATTGGAAAAAGACGGTTTGGGATTGGAAAGATCTGAGCTGTGTCTGTTGATGTAGGAATGTGAACCAATACCCAGAGGCAGAAGGAATAGATGGCATGCTGCTGGTCAGGATTGATTCCCCCATCTACTTTGCCAATGTGGCCCCTATCAGAAACGCCCTCATGTAAGTGCTTTTGCATACAACCCATTCCTTGCCGTGCCTCGCCTTGATCCACTTGGAATTGTCTTTGCCCTTTGCAATGTCTAGCCACAAACACATGCACATGTGGCTGCAGCAGCATGTGAACACACAGCGCAGCACTTGCATGCTGGGTCTTGCATGCTGGGTCTTGCATGCACCGTGCCTTCCTGGCCTCATCATTGTATATCATCACCATCATTTTTTCTCATGTTTTTTCTCTCTCATGTTTGTGGGTGTAAAATACAAATAATCATTTCATGACTTTTGTCATCTGGTTTCCTTGTTGCTGTGCCTTCGTATCATGGGTTTCATTCCCACATCAACTTGTGCACATCTGGTCTGCAGGAAGTTCCAGAAGAGGGCAGAGATCCAGCTGTCTGCTCGCGCACGCAAGCTGCTCTACATTGTCGTGGACCTCTCTCCAGTGACAGACATAGACGCCTCTGCTGTGCATTTCCTCATGGTAAGCTGCTTCTCTCCACTTGCCATGCCACCGCTGCTTCTTGCACATGAGCACAGATGAGTCATGCCTCGAAGCTTTGTGTTGCATGTGTTGCTGACAGGGTGTGTCCTGTCAATTGCTTGTGTCACCATACGCTGTGATTAGGGTTTGTGATCAGGGCGCGAGGTGCTTGAATGGTCACTGTCTATGTCCTGTGTTGTGGAAGGGCGTTGGCAACATCTAGCCAAAGTCTTGGATAATGTCTGTCGACTCCTCTGATGAGTGGCCAAGAATGGAAATGTAATTTGATTGGTTGATTGATTGCCACAGGAGTGGGTGCGCAACCTGAAGGCCAACAACATCCAGCCAGTCTTCGCCAACCCTTGCCGCCAAGTAGTCCGTCTGTTCGAGGCTGCGAGCCTGCCCAAGATCATTGGTGAGGAGTTCATCTCCGTACGCATCCATGACGCAGTAACTTACTGCCAGGAGCTGATGGCAGAGGGTCAGGACGCCTACACCAGGATTGAGGTGATCTCCGAGGGAAAGGAAACTGCTGAAGACCACCGTAGGGAGGCACACAAGCTTGCCCGACAGACATACATTGGACCTCCAGTCTAGGAAATAGAAGAATAAAGCGTCCATGCCACTCGAGAGCTTTGTTGGGATCCATTGTAAGTGACAATGGAACCCTGAGCACTTCTTGGAGGTGGCTATGGTCGCATTACTGAGCATTGGCTATTTAAAGGACACCAGCATTTGGAGTACATTTTGATAGCGACTGTGCAGGATGAATAATATGCTGGAATGACGTGTTGCGCAGCTTGTGTTGTAGCACTGAGTCAGCATTTGGAGTACTATATGCAAGTGACTGTGCATGATTAATATCATGCTGAAATGACGTGTTGCGCAGCTTGTGTTGCAGCACTGATTCAACATTTGGAGTACTATTTGCAAGTGATCGTGCAGGCTAAACATCATGCTGAAGTGACGTGTTGCACAGCTTATGATACAACACTGATTTGGCATTATTGAGTACACTGTTGAGAGCACTAGGTGATTGTCAATGACACTGTTGGAAGTTGCGTGATTGTCGATGGTTAGGTACTTGTTAGACAGGCAGCAACCTTGTACAGGGCTGAGAAACATTTTGATCGAGGCAGTTTGATGCCTGGATGTAGTTTACCCATGGCTCCTGCTTGGGTATATATATTACTGGAAGCCTGACAGTTCAGTATGCAGCTTGCTGCATCTGAGTTGAAACACTGCTTGCTTTTTTGGACTGTTGGCCGGTTGTAATTTACGTCGATTGATTAACCCGCACTGCTGTTTCTTACTAAGAGTCCAATGCCAGCGTGCAGGTGCATATTTTCCACTTTAGCACGTGTGACAGGACAACTGTTTTGTCACCACCAGAACACTTATTTCTAAAATCAAAGGTGATTTCACACCTGCAAATCCTACACAATGGCCACCTTGGTGCTATGTAGCTCTGCACACTGCAGTGGTCAACATTGTCATAGAAGGATGACACCAGAGTATTTGGTACTTATACGTGGGTGGCAAGCTCGGTAACTGCACAACCGAGCGCGTTTGAGGGAAGCCTTAAGGCTTACAAAAGCTCACAGGGCACAATCAGTGCTTCAGATGGCGTTTCCTTACACAACCCGCAGTGTATGCTGTGCATAATTGAACATGCTTGTATGTCAGATGTGCCAATGCAAACCTGCAGACCAACGGGAATCACAGAACTGTACCATGCATTGCCATTGGCCATGGGGACCAATTTCAATTTGTCATGCTCAGCACGTATGGGGCTCATGCGTGGTATTGCATATGCCCTCTATTGTCAGGTTGCTTCCTGCATGTCTTAGGCACAGCACACATGTCATGGAAGTCGTGCTGCTGAAGCACTACATCAGACTGAACCGACTGAGATGCTTAACACTGCTTATCAACTCATTGACAAGATGGACTCAAGCAGGGTGACACACCCAGTGTTAACCAGTCAGCCTTCAGCAGATGACCACCATCAACTGGCCTGTATTGATATTGAGGCAAGAAACTGTCATCAGCACTGCATGAGAAGAAATTCCAAGTGGTGTACGAGTCGAGTAGCCTTTTGCTGACATCATGTCAATCTGACAGCCTGGACTAGCAATTCTGCCTGGCCCATGCGTGTACCAATGGTCTCTGCCTGATACAGTGTTCTAAACTCGCGCTGGCTTCGTTTGCATACAACACTTTCCTCCAATACTGCCACATGTTGGCTGATGCCATTGTTGCAATGCTCGTATTCACAAGCATGGCTAAACTGCTGAAATCCGCTGATTTTCTGACAGGAACCTTGAGGCTGTAGTATTCAAGGAGGAGTAACAGATTTTGTTCTGGAAGAGCTTCTGGCTGACGTCACAAGCCTTACAGGCATGCTCTACAGGGATGGCATGCTCTACAGGCCTTACAAGCATGCTCTTGCACTCACGTATTGAGCGTATTGAATCAGTCCAAAACGCTGACTCACGGACGCTATTGCAGCTTCTGTATTAGCAAATTCAACCTTGGTTTGATATGAAGCTTGAGAAAGATAGGTATGCGTCGTGAATGACAGGTAAGCGTCGTCCACATGGGGAGACTGGCATGACTGAGGTGTGAAAGCTATCAAGTTCCCCCACAAGTTTGTAAGTATAGTCTTTGTAACATATCAGCGCAATCGCAGTTCACATGCCGCAGAACTAGTGACAAGTTTTTTTGAAGAAATCTTGTACTGTTCCTGGCGAGCCGGCGCTCTGGGCCTTTGATCCAAGCCTATTTGTACCAGATCGCACAAAGCAGCAGCAGCTCCTCCTGAACATTGCATGTGTATCAATGAGACTGACACTAGTAGCGTTTTTGTCATGGTTATGTGCCAGTACAACCCATCTTGCAGAGCGCACAACATGTCAAATAGTTCAATGCAGCCACGTTGGCAGACACGTGCTGCCAGCTTGGCGCTACTCGCCATCGCCGACTTTGACTTGCACAGGCCTGCACCGCTCACCTTTCAAACAGCTTCAGCACCGGCACCATCGCCGCAGGTTCCTCGGTGCGACTTGTTGTCTCGGTCTCTGCTGTTACAGATCGCTGGCAACGCGTCGGGTCATTCAAGCAAAGTCAAGGTCAGTGTTTGCTAGGTCAAGATTTCGTTGAACCAACCACTTTGGAGTTTCCGCAGCAATTTGTACTCGATGCATGCATTCAATCCGTCACTGTTTGATATTGCTATGCATACCGGCTAGTTTTATTAATGCTCTGGCTACTTGTTTGGCACTCAAGCTGACCCTTTGGCACAATCAAGGTCCAATACATCAGCACGCACTCACGGCAGCCCAGCTCTGTGCACCTTGATGGCATCACTGTTTTGGATCTTGGACTCAGTTACGGACTAATACATCGCATACTTGCAGATGTCTGACCTTCAGAGGAAAGACCTGAGCCCAGCCTGGAAGGCAACAAAACCTTTCCTCAATGGTGGCCTCAGTGGTATGGCTGCCACTTGCATCATCCAGCCAATTGACATGGTCAAGGTCAGGATACAGATTGGAGCAAAGGGAGGTCCAGTAAGTCTCTTCCACCCACCTACGGCACATTCCTGCTAGAGTGGCAGATGGCTCTTCACTGTGCAATTTGCATCTTGCCAATGTTCAAAAGCCTGTTGATGTGAGCGCATGGCAGTGACTGCAGTTGTGGTTTGATTGGCTTCATTATGGTCTGGTTTTCCTCCCTCATACTGCTGACTTTGGGGTCGCTGCACCCCGCCTTGCTGATGCTGCTGTTACTGTCATCTACAGATGGTGACGTTAGCTTCGTTTGTTCTGTGCAAAATCAAACGTCTGTTAATCATGTTTTTACTCATGTTGCAGCTAGCAGTGGCCAAAGAAATCATTGCCAAGGATGGTGCCGGTGGACTGTACAAGGGTCTATCAGCTGGTCTTTTGCGACAGGCGACATACACAACTGCCCGTTTGGGAATCTTCCAGATCTTCTCTGACATGCTGAAGCAGCAAAATCAGGGCAAGGTGCACAGACTGTCGTCATATCTTGTCTTCAGCTGGTGTCCTTTTTATGTGCTGTGCGTCTGTGTGTACCAAAATTGTGGTCCTAGTGGGATCCAAAGTCACAGCAACAAGATATGGAGGGTTCTCTATGAGACTGTGCTTGACATGCATACTTGTTCATCAGATCAGAGTGTACAGCAACTGCTACGTCTGCAAATTGCTGCTTTTGTGTCAAAGCTCTTTTGTGCGTCAGCCTGCAGAATTTGCCATATCGCAGCCCTCTGCAATATTGTGCATGGTGCTTACGAGTCCAATTGCTGAAGCAAACACCAACCATACCACAATCTTGCTGCAGAACATTCCACTTTATCAGAAGGCTGGTGCCGGTTTGGCAGCAGGAGGGCTTGGAGCCCTTGTTGGATCCCCAGCAGATCTGTCCCTCATCCGTATGCAGTCTGACTCCACCCTGCCTGAGGCACAGAGGCGTAACTACAAGGGAGTGGGTGATGCTCTGACCAGAATTGTGAAGGATGAGGGTGCCATGGGGCTCTTCAGAGGGGCTGGCCCCACTGTCACCAGAGCAATGGCCTTGAACATGGGCATGCTTGCCTCAAATGACCAGGCAAGTATCGATGAGTGACCAGCATAGTGGTCTCAGCCTGTTCACACTCCCCCATGCAAGCTGAGCATATTACATGTGGCTGTTGCACAAACTGGTCGCCAGACAGTGCATTGCCTGCACTGACAATGCTGGTCACCTCTCATTCTCATGTCTGTGATAGCCATCAAGCGGCAGAGCTGCATAAAGCTGTGATGCGTATCAGGTACTTGCAAAGCAAAGCAAGGTCCAAAGCAAAGCGCACATGTGGCAGATCAGATTATATTTGCTCCTGTGGAGCAACGTCCCAATGATGTCCACACATTGGTATGTCCTCATATCCAAATTTGTCCAACTTTCTTGCTTACTGCCTACTGCAGGCTAAGGAGCTGCTTGAGGAGGCTGGATTTGCCAAGGATGGCCAGGCGGTGGTCTTGGGTGGAGCCCTGATTGCTGGATTCTGTGCCGCAGCATGCAGTCTGCCCTTTGACTTTGTGAAGACCCGCATTCAGAAGATGGATAAGCTGGCAGATGGCAGCTACCCCTACAAGAGCCCCATTGACTGTGCTGTGAAGACCTTCAGGGAGGAGGGCGCCCTCAAGTTTTACACCGGTTTCCCCACATACTGCCTCAGGTACGCATCTGCATTGTGGCAAATCTGCCTTGTACCTGATGCACTTGTTACGTCTAGTTTGAGATAAGCCGAAGATACTTGCGGTGATGATGGCAATACAAGGCATCAGTGGTGAAGTCCCATAGCGAGCTGTCTTGAGGTATTGATGGATGGTGCATTATGACATTGCAGTTTCTATTCAAGCGGTCCATCTGCTCTGTCAGTGGCAGATATACAGCCCAGAGAAGGGCTCAACCTTGATGTGTGGTGCATTGGCAGATATGCATATCAGCTAGACTGATGCTGGCAGGATCAAACTACATTCTTTGTTGCTACCAGCAACAACTGTGTCTTGTCATGCAGGATTGCGCCACACGTAGCTTTCACTCTGATCTTTGTCGCCACTCTTCCCAAGCTTGAGGCCAAGATTGGATTGTAATCTTGTATCTCGGAGTTGCACTGCCGTTTCTGATCAGCATTTCATTTAGCAGTTTCTGACTGAGTCCCGAAGGTGTCACCAAAAGCTGCTCTGCCATGAACGGACGTTGTATGGCTTGTTTAACAAGTTCCAGAAAAGGTGCTTGTGACCGCGGAGATGCTGTGATGCATGCAGTCATGTCCATACGCATGGACACATTGCACTCCTGAATGTATGACCCCTATATTTGCTACGTCAGTACTGCCATTGCTAAATGGCACTGTGCCTGAAGTCCTCAAAATCTGGCATTTGCTCTCTCCTACCCAACGGCACGTCCAAGCATAACTGCTCATCACAACAATGGCAAAATGTACATAATAAGCTAAACGGGAACACTCCATACAGCTGAGCTTAAATTGTTTGACAGCAGGTTTGATATCATTGGCATCATTCCTTGGTACTGAGCTGCGGTAGCACAGCTTCGGCAGGCAATCTGCTGGCAATGGCATTCCTTGTTTCCAGTAGCATCTGATCGGCCTTTGTGGGTTGCACAGCAGGATGTACAATCATCCTGACTGACCCATTATAAACCATGTTCTCCTTTCCATTTGGCATCAACTTGCCTGTTCCAACTAGTGTGACTGGCACCACAGGCACCTTTGCCTTTGCAGCAATGCTGAAAGCTCCCTGCAAATATTTACATACAGACTCAGCAATCACTGCAATTTGTGTGTGCCTGAGTCTGTGCTCTATGCCGCACAACATTTTCTGCAGTGCGCTCAAAATTACACCAAAAGTATGCTGGAGTATGCTGTGAGAAGAGGCAGGACGACACCATGCATACCTTCTTGAAAGCAGCCATTTTGCCGTCCTTTGTTCGTGTGCCTTCAGGAAAGAAGAGCACACTGCAACCCAGTCCCAGAAGCCTGCCACATTCCTTGAGGCAATTCAGCTGACTGCGCTTGTCCATCCTGTTTAGCTTAACGTGCCCTGCAACCAAGTGTACCTGCTGCAATGCTGATGACATGCTACAAGGCACATGCAGGTCTTTGCAATCACAACAGAAACATACTAGGACAAATCATCTGACACGTGTGCATGTGCAGCTGTCCTTCTGTTGCCATCATTCATTCAATCATTACAGGCTTGTGTTCCTCTAGATTCAGGTGTATACAAGTTTGATTGGCTCCCTGTATTGTCAACGCTGTTGTGTTGCAAGCAGCAGTTGTGGTGCAAGCAGCAGTTGTGGTGCTGACAATTGGTCAACTTGTTTGCATGCTTGGCTGTAACAGAACAGACAGCAGGAAGAGCTTGGCTGTAACAGAACAGACAGCAGGAAGAGGTGTGCACTGAGCGCTAAGCGCTGATGCAGCTGCATAAGGATTGTCTGATAGGAGTGCACACTACATCTTGACTGACCTGTGAGGAACATGCTCCAGCCAATGATGGGTATGAGAAAGTTGCTTGTCTTGGACACAAACTTGAAAGGGCGATTCAAGTGGAACAGTGTGAAGATGTCCTGCACCACATGCATTTGCTTTGTAATACCATGTGGGAGCGGCATCATATTGCTGAGGCTACAACACATAAGTCTCCTGTCATGCAGCATCCACAGCAATCCACAGCAAAAGTTGCTGCTGCCATGCACACATTTTGCACAACATGTATGCTGGCCACGCAACTACGACGTATGAGGTTGTCATTACACGAGGTGCCACAATGGCAGGGCTTCATACATCTGTATGTCAGCTGTGGTGTATCATACCAGGAAGCTCTGGTGGTTGGACACGTACACTGCTGGCTGACTAGCTGGTGGCAAGTTCTCAACACCCTCTATCTGCAGACACGGTTGAGAGTGACACAGGCTGTAACTCATCGTGTAAACGGTAGTATGGGTGTCATGGAGCAACAGGGCTTGTGTAGGTGCCAACATGTGATGAAGCCTGATGCTTTGATACAGCTTACTCACACTGAGCCCACCTTGACTCCATAGAAAGGAGTTGTGCTGGCTTTTGCCCAGATGTTGTTCACAAAATGCTGTGCAGTCCGCCTGCAAGTCAGCCAAACCTTTGGACCACCAAACGCTTGAGGGGCAGGCTTTACTGCGATCAACGGATTTGGACATGGCTTGCAAAATTGCAAAAGCCAGGTGCGACATGAACAGTCACAAACATTGGCTTACCTGTACTTGTCAAAGAGCAGTACAAAGGGAGTCATGACCAACATAGAGATAAACAGTGGGATGGATAGAATCAAAGTGAACGTGTAAAACAGGAGGCCTTTGATCTTTGCCAGGAATGCTGATCCTTCGGGATACGGGTTGAAAGGGATGCTGCCTGCGCCACTCTATCAAGTGTCGTTTGAAGTTGTCTGCCAGAGAAAAGTTGTTCGAATCGCAGACAGCACTTACCACCGTCTGGGTTTGGCAGGGACATCTCCCCAGCTGCTGCGCTGCAGACTGTGCTACAAGTGTTGCTGCTTCGCAATTTAGCTGGGCAACATCTGCTGAGGAGTGCGTTGGTATTGCTTCTCCGTAGGGCGTAAACTGTTGTTTTGCTGGGAAGGAGAGCCCTCTGCCGCAAGCATGTTCGTTGATGTAAGCTGACGGCCCCGCTGAAACACTGCGACATTGTTGACGCCTTTTGTCTAACGTGCACAGGTCTTGTAGGCCATGAGCGTCAGTTCATTGCGGAGACCGGCTCGGGCATACGCGCTTAGATGAGCACCGACACGTACTGATACTGTCGTGTTGGGGATCATAGCCGTTTGCATACAGAAGTGAGGACTGGTGTTACAGCTGTACCGGCGATAGCAAATTCTGCTGTCGCCATGTGCGAATGAGCCGCTCAATCTTGGCTTAGCGGCAGCGAAGCAAAAGAGGAGCACAGAGGTACACACCACATGCATCACATGACAGACCATCTCGTTTAAGCCTCACGTCGTTGAGCGACATGCCGCATCTACTTTTGCGTGGACGCTTTCAAGCAATCATCAAGTGCCAAGCTTTTGTCAAGCAGATCAGGCAATTTGTTGGGTATGATAAGCGGCGGACTGCATAACAATCAAGGTCTCCTTCGGACAAGCGGAGATCGGTGCTCCCTCAAGCAGGCCCCTGCAAGGTCCAAGAGAACTATGGAAACATCCACACTGGCCGCAGCAGCAAAAACGAAAGATGCTGCTCCTGCCAAGGTATCGATGATGCCGTTCGCTGTTGAAGGCCTGTGCAGCGAAACACGGTCGTAAACTGCAGACATGTCAGTGTACAGTCGGTCACGCCTGATTTTTGGTGCAGAACTTCAAGCTCATGGGAGAAGGCCCAAAGCCCTTCCAGCTCAATCCCTGGCAGGCGCTTACGGTACGAGTAATGCAGTGCAGTCTTTTCTGCCATACCTGTGATCAGTGCAGCACAGCATCCATGCACAAGCACAAGAAACACCAACTCGGCCCATACATGTTGCTTGCTGCCTCCTTGCAAATCTGCATCCAATGATTGCACCCAAGATGCTCGCCTAAGGCGCTTGTGATCAGCAACAAATGCAATGGCATGGATGTGATGTATGATAGTTGTCAGAAGATATGCAACTGTGGTTCACCTCTGAGTGATGCTGCAGATAGCAGCAGCAGCGTTTCCCATGGTGGCTCGGTTTGGCAGTGGCGGATTTGGTGTAGGGTACTCAGCCAAGCTGGACACAGATGATGGCACATATGGTGCTGTGAAGCTAGGTGGTAGAAAGGTTGGTGCAGTTACAGTGCATCAGCACAATTGCCAGTCTGCATGAAAGTATTGATACTCAGTAAAGTACTATGATGTAGTTTATGCAGAAAAATAGCCAGTATACAGTCTTGCCAGCAAAGTAGTGTAGCGCATCTGTGCCCTGCAAAGGCAGTTGCACACTCAGTGCATTGATTCTTTGGCTCAATTTCGTGTATTTCGCTAGCCCACAAACCAAAGGCCAACGAAGTTTTGGCTTCAACTATTTCTTGCGCTGTCAAAATGACATTTTGCAGCACTTCACACAATGGAACGTATTTGCTGTAGGTCACAGAGACATCACAGGTTGCACAGTTCAAGCGGCCATCCAAGATGATAGAGATATATGAGTTTGAAGGATGCCCATTTTGCCGCAAGGTACTGTGCATCACGAGACACCCTGCAGTTCAGCTGTTGAAACATCTATGCTGCGGCTCCTGTGTGCTAGCAGACGATAATGATATCAATGCTAATAATGGTGATAACAATAACAATGATGATAACGATAATAATTAAGTTAATGATTATAATGATGTTCATGATCATAATGGTAAATTGACAGTTTCCAGCTCAGGATGAGCTAGCGGATGCTGGAAAGCGTTGCTTCTGTGAGTTCATTGGGTGATACAACTTGCTGTGAGTAGCATACGCATACAGAAATCTCTGCATGTTGCAGTCTTTCAGTACAGAGCTTCCTGTGTTATCGTGCAAATGCATGCAAGCTATGCAGATCAACCCTGCACTTTTGGTCCACCATCCACCAAGATAGAAAACCGTGTACAGTCTGTCATTTGTACATGTCTTTCACCCATTTTCATCATGATTTGTGACTTGCATTCACAAAATTGAGAAACATTCATGGTGGTTTCAGCAATCAGTTGCATTTGTACATGCTTTATCAACTGGTTGTGACTTTTCATTATTTGTGACTTTTCAGCAAGGACATTCATGATGATTTCAATAAACATCTGTGTTAATAGGTCCGTGAGGCTGTCTCCATTCTGGATCTGGATGTGATGTTCTACCCCTGCCCTGCTGGCGGGCCAACATGGCGGGAAAAGGTGAAGCAAAAGGGAGGGAAGGCCAGCTTCCCATACATGGTAGACCCCAACACAGGTCTGGGCTCATTTTGGCTCACCCTACTGGCAAGAGTGCAAAGCTGGTGCAACCTCCTGAAATGTCCATTTGTATGCTGCTGAGCTGCACGTTGGCACAACCTTTAGCGCATACGGTACCTCTAAACTAGACATCTGCAGATTAGGCATCAAAGTGGACCCCAGCATTGCATTCAATCATAGTCTGCTGCCAAAACACACAATTGGAGGAGAGCGAAAAGGTCTGGCAGCCCGGCAAAGGGCCAAGCAGGCAGAGCGCAGGAGTGACCACAAGGCATATTTGGCTTGCTATCAGTGTAGATGATTGAGGTGGCTTCTTGTTGTTTAGGCAGTGCCATGTATGAATCTGATGACATAGTCAAGTACCTCTTCGATAACTACGGGGATGGCAAAGTGCCCTGGGGACTGTCCTTGGGGATCATCACTGCTCTGTCCTGTGGCATTGCTCTTATACCGAGGTATGCAACATCACATCCTCCATGTAACAATCAGTCACACTGACACGCTCTGTGATCTGCCACTGCTTTGCAGCCTACTTCCTCTCTAACACTTGACATCATAGCATATTTTCTTCAGCATGGAGCAAAAGCACACTGTGATTGCATGCATACATCTCAAAATCTCATCAAGCCCTGCAAGTCAGCTTCCCCTTGCTTGTATTGGCAGTGTGCCTCACTGAAAGCCATCAAGCAAAGGCCTGAATAGTAATGCATGTTAGAATGTCGACTTGAGACGCCCAGACGTACTTCCTCTTCAGGCTGGGAGCTGGCAGCCGGTACCAGCAGTCAAAGCTACCCAAGCAGCCTTTGGAGCTGTGGGCATATGAACTATCCCCCTTCTGCAAGGTCTGTTTCCCTCAGGGCTGCCAAAATCTGCTTTTGCTTGTTTGATACTTGGAAATGAATTGTTGGGGGCATTCATTTTCCCTCCCTTCTGCTCTGCAAAGCAATGCTGGGCGTGCTCATCTCTGCATCAGGCATGTTCTCCTCGCTGCCAAAATCTGCATTTGCATGTTTGATATTTGGAAATGGATTGTTGGGGGCATTCAGTTTCCCTCCCTTCTGCTCTGCAAAGCCATGCCAGGCGTGTTCATCTCTGCATCATGCATTGAGGAGCCAAAGTTACTTACGAAGAACGCAGGCATGCATGCTAGGCAGCTGTATGCAGTGAATAGTTTGCATTCACACCAAACAAGGGCCTGGTAATTGTAACGTCTGGGGTGCATACATGGGCTCTGCAATCCCCATGACAACAATGGACATACACTCTTACTACACTTGATTTCGCACCCCATACATGCACCACGAACGTTGCAGGATCTGTCACAATGTGTGTGTAGGTGGTCAGGGAAAAGCTGGTATCCCTAGAGATCCCCTTTGTGCAGCACACAACTGTAAGAGGCAGTCCCAAGAGGCAACTGCTGGTGGACAAGTATGGCAAGTTTGCAGTGCCATATCTGGAGGTGAGCAGTGCATGCGTACGTCTGGATGCACCCTATAGGGTGGTGGGGTTGATTTTGCATGGCAAGCATGCATGTTTCCTGTATAAACATCAGACACGGCAGTGTTGTATGCCCTGTCAAGAGCAAAGCATTGCTATCTGCTCTGACCTACATGCAATTTTACACTGGTGTTTGAACTCAGCTCTTGATGTCACTCTGTGGTGTCTATGAGGGACAGCAAACTTTTTGTCGTGTGGGTCTTTTGTGCATAACATGCCCTATGAACATGTTTCACTGCTGAATCTGTGCTGCTGCAGGACCCCAATCAGAAGGTAGCAATGTTTGAGAGTTCAGACATCATCAAATACCTTGAAGAGACATACGCTGTTTGAAGAGTGCATTCTTTATTGTTATAGCTTGAGTTGGAGTGATGCCACACTTCTTTGGTCATTGCTTTGTGTTGACGACATTTGGCCATTCTTGCAGCCTGCTGCCTTTTGCTCTTGCTGCTACATTTCAGCTTATTCTGCAATTCTGTGCATAAGCAAGGTAGCATTGGGACGAGTCTTGGTCCAATAGCTGCACGCATCTCTTTATCTGATCATGCTTTGAACGAATACGGGTATATTGTTTATGTTTGCTATTGATTTGACTGTTTTAGGTGTCAGACTCAGCAGGTGCGAGGTATTTGTGTTCTGCCTGTACATTACCAGGTCTGCAGGTTTATCAGCTTCTGTCCTGGTACCATCCGATTTGTGACTGCTTGTAACGTTAACAGCAGAAGATGTCAGGCCTGCAGTTTTTGGAAACGGATGCTGAGCGTTTAGTGACGCTGAAGAACGCAAATTCTACACAACGTGAACAATATTACCTTTGCTATTTTTACTACTGTGGTGAATGTACATTGCATAAGTGAACACAGTGACTGTTTGACTCCTACCAGTAGTGCAAAACTTACATTGGTACGTGACAGCGTATCAAAGTGGAATAGGCTTCGAGACACAGCAGGACAGCAAGTGAACCGTGATTCACCAGGTTTGGTATGATGGCGCTCAACTTTCTGAGGCGCTTGACCTATCAGCATCACAAGAAGAATGAGCAACACTCTGTCCATCACACCTCCTGAGCATTTTGTTTGTTATGATGCATTGTACAACAGTTACTTTATGTAAGCTAATTTAGAAGCATAGACTCACAACTTGAGATACCTCAAACTTATGTGACAGGCAGACAACCATTCACAGTGCTACGTGTCTTCATCATGTTCGTGTGGCAGACCATTACTTGTCCTTCCTATCAAGCCCCTATGCGTGGGCGACATTGCAGAGTCTGAAGCATGCGGCGGCTGGTATGCCTCAACATCAGCATCAACACTCGACAACCCTGATTGCATATGGGCTAGACCGCTAGTCTGCATTTCGAGTATGTGATGCGGAGTTGAGTCATCCTCAACAATCTCAGCATCGTCAGTATTGCCTGTGCTGAGCGCATACAAATGCGGCTGACCACTAGATCTGCCTCCAAACAAGGGCTTCAGGTAGGCCTTGTCTATCTGCTTCCATAATGTGTGGGCAGAGTCGGGATTGTTGGCGGCTATTTCACGAACTGCATTGGCAGCTGTGCTGGGATTGACAGATTTGTGCAGATCCTGGTAGCCGAGCGCATGCACTGCCATGTCATCTAAGCCTTGAAGCCCAAAGTGTTGCACCATGGGACCTGCCAACACACAAAAACACAGGGTTTGCTTAAAACATGTAAGAATTTCTACCTTTTTGCAAGAGCTTGAACCACCAGTGAGTTGGGCAGTCATTGAGTGATCCAAGACAAAGTGCAGACACATACATCAAGGCATGCAAATTTCCACAGTAGGAAAAGCCCCCACATATTTGGTGGGTGGG
>JAABUS010006323.1_pt1 | contig 14517 bp, 17 predicted proteins | sample 5560161 | NCBI WGS metagenome assembly JAABUS01 (sample SAMN10711885, study PRJNA513376) | rock metagenome | isolation source: Antarctica rocks | place: Antarctica: Victoria Land, Trio Nunatak nord | collected 2016-01-04 | reverse complement strand
TAGCCAAGCCGGAGAACCAGCGCAAGGCCAGGGAACTGGCGTCCAAACTCAGCAGCCGGGCCGGCAAGAACCGCAGGCTGCCCTGAGCCGGAACGCCCTGAGCCGGCCAGCCAGAACTCGCTGCTGATCACGACCTCGCCCTGCTGGTCGAGGATCTGGAAGCCCGCGCGTCGGGTCTGAGCACCGAGGCCTGAAGGTTGCAGTTGATCGCCTTGTCCCCGGTCCCGGTGGACGTGCCGGCGGGTACGTACGGTCGTCACTGCCCAGGACGACGGCAAGGTGTGTCGCCCCGGCGTCGAGTCCGGTGGCCTGCAGCTTCACCTCCGTACCCCAGGTGTGGGCGATCAGCCCGGCTGAAGCTGTGACCGAATCAAAGTCAGAATCTACCTGCACCGCAACGACTTCCGGCACCGGTGCGGCTGGCGTACGGCCCAACAGGCTTCCCACGCCGATGACCATCAGGACGATGACCGCTGCCGCCACCAAGACGGCACCGGCAAATCGGACGACCCTCGACCGGCGCTGACGGCTGGACTCGGCCCGGATCGCGCCGTCCATCCGGGATCGCAGGCCCTCGGGTACGCGGGCTGCGGCACGCATCGAACTCCGCTTGGCTCCGGTCAGCGACAGCAACCGGTGTCAGCTCGGCGAGCTCGACTCGGCAGTCGGCGCACGTGGCCAGGTGGGAGGCAACCGCGTCCTGCTCGGCCGGGTCGAGATGGCCCAGCACGTACGCGCCGAGCGACTCGCCTAGATCCCCACCTCCGCGGCGACCTCGGCGTAGGGCCGGTCGCGCAGGTAGGTCTCCGTCAGTGCGTGACGTTGGTCCTCACCGATCCGGTCCAAGGCTTCCCTGATCACCCATTCGTCGACCAGGTGCTCGGCATGATCGGCCACCGAGCGCCCGGCGTCTTGCGGCTCGTCGGTGAGCCCGCGCAACCACGGCCGCGCGCCGACCGCCCGGTGATGATCGGTGATCACGTTGCGCGCGATCGCGAACAGCCACACCCGGAGACTGGCCAACCCGGGATCGAACCGGTCTGCCGAGCGCCAGGCACGCAGGAAAGTCTCCTGCACGATGTCTTGTGACGAGCCTTCTTTGTATACGGCGCAGTCGCGGCGAACGTTCATCCCCGCCCGGCCCAATCTCAGCGGTTCGAAAATCAGCAAGCGCACCTTATGCACGGCCGGACGACTCTCGGTCTCATCGCCACGCTGGGGAGCGACGCCGGGATCATGCGACGGGTCGCCTCATGTGCATGGTCGGCGCGGGTTCGGCCGGTTAGCCTGACCCGCGAGATCGTCTGAGGACGGAGCGGGATGGGCTGGTTCAGCAAGAAGCGCGACGACGGCCTCTATCGAGGGGACGCACCGGCTTCTGCACCGGGCTTCGACGGTGTGGAACCCACTGCATACCAGGGCCAGACGGCCGTGCGCCCGATGCATTCCACGACCGTCAACCCCAACCCGTACCCGACGACGTCCGAGCCGTACGCCGCTGTCGTGGAGAACTTCCAGCAGCTCTTCGGCCAGCCGCAGAACTACCAGGCTCAGGGATACCTCCCGCAGGTTCAGGTTGGGGCAGCCCAGCCCGGGCAAACACCACCCTTCGCCGCAGGACAACCGCCGGTCAACCCCGTTCCAGACCAGTTCGCCGCCGTGATGAAGCTGGCGCTCCAGCAACGTGCGGTCAAGCGAACCGTCGGACGATCCCTGTTCGGGCTCATCTTCACGCTCCTACTGGTTGGTGGCCTGGTCGTCGGCGGCTTCGTCGTCTTCGACAACGTGCGAGACGAGTTCACCAACCCGTTCGGCTCCGGATCAGCGGTTCCGGATCAGCCGTACCAGGGTGTGGTCGGCGAACCCGGCGAGGTGACGCTGGGAGACAACAGCTATCGGATCACGATCTCGAGTGCGGCCGTCGAACCCAGCGCCGCCTGGGGCAACTTCTCCGCGCCGGTCTCCGGCGGCTTTCTGCTGATCGAGCTGAGCCTCACCCGTACGGACACCCAGGCGTCGGTTTCCCAGATCTCGTGGTTCGACTGGACGTTCACCGACGACGCCGGCGCGGTGGCCGAGGGAGCGTTGATCGCCGGTGGCTATGAGCCGCTGCTGTCCACGCTCAATCTCGAGCCGGAGGAGACCGCTACCGGGTTGGTCGCCTTCGACACCCGCGCTTCGGCCGGCACCCTTGCCCTCAAGACCTACGAGGGACCCTGGGCGCAGTGGCCGATCAGCGCGAGCACCTCAGCCGTGGTCGCCGGTGAATTCGGTGTCCCGGTCCACCCGGAGGCAGCGCGGACCCCGTTCACCGCGACGCTGGCCAATCCGCGCTGGATCGGAGCCGGAGATCCGGCGGCCACCTTCGATCCGGTCTCCGGGAGCTACCTCGTCGTCGATGCCGGTGTGGTCCTCGATGAAGGCGCACTCGGCCCCACGTCCAGCCTGTCGATCGGCTATGGCAACTGGCAGTTCACACCCAACGGCGGTACGGCCGTGGACTCGGATTTCGGCGTGTCCGGCGCCAACAGCGTCACCTTCAGTCAGGGACAGCCGGCAACGGTCAACACGGTGATCGCGTTCGACGCCCCTCGTGGTCCGGGGACTCTGGCCCTGGTCAACTCCGACGGCTCAGTGCTGGCCACCTGGCCGATTCTCGGCTGACTGCTCGGTCCGTCCCGATCAGGGTGGCCGCCGTCGTATGGCCGGTGTTCGATGGGCCGATGACTGCAGCCCAAGGACTGACGTTGACGACGGTCAACATCAGCGCACCCGATCCCGGAGCTCTGGCCCGCTTCTACGGGCGGCTGCTCGGCTGGGAGATCCGGGCGGAGGAACCCGATTGGGTCGTGCTCAAGAATCCCGACGCCGGCGCGACGCTGTCCTTTCAGACCGAGTCGACCTACGTTCGGCCGGTATGGCCCGCATCACCGGGCGACCAACAGATGATGATGCACCTCGAGATCCGGGTCGATGATCTCCAGACCGCCGGGGCGCACGCGGCCGACTGCGGGGCGACGCTGGCCGACCATCAGCCGCAGGACGATGTGCGGGTCTATTTCGACCCGGCCGGGCATCCGTTCTGCCTTTGGCTCGGGTGACCGGCTCATCGCCCGATGACGCCGGACCCGGTGACGGCAGGCGACATCTGCGCGCCGACTGTGCGAACTGCTTCGGGTTGTGCTGTGTCGCTCCGGCTTTCGCCGTCTCGGTCGATTTCGCGATCGACAAGTCGGCCGGTCAACCCTGCCCGAACCTGTGCTCGGACTTCGCCTGCGGGATTCACGCCGATTTGAGGCCGCGGGGATTTCGCGGGTGCACCGTGTACGACTGTTTCGGCGCCGGGCAGCACGTCGCTCAGGAGACTTTCGGCGGGCGGGACTGGCGGCAGATCCCGGAGACGGCGCAGCAGATGTTCGACGTGTTCTCGGTCATGCGGCAGCTGCACGAGCTGCTCTGGTACCTGACCGAGGCTCTGACGTTGCTGCCCGCGCGTTCGCTGCGGGACGCGCTGGAGTCGAAGCTGGCCGAGACCGAGCGGCTCACCCAAGGAAGCCCCGAGCAGCTCGTGAAGCTCGACCTCGCAGCGCACCGGCGAGACGTCAATGAACTTCTGGTCCGTACGAGCGATCTCGTACGCGCCGGCGCCGGCCGTTCGACGCTCGACCGAAGCCGGGCCGACCTGATCGGCGTGGACCTGAAAGGCGCGGACTTGCAAGGGGCCACCTTTCGTGGCGCCTTGCTCATCGGCGCCGACCTACGCCGCGCCGATCTGCGGTTGGCTGATCTGATCGGGGCTGACTTGCGTGATGCCGATCTCAGCGGCGCCGATCTGACCGGCTGCCTCTTCCTGACCCAGTCACAGGTCGATGCGGCAAAGGGAGACGCCGCGACCAACTGTCGTCATCGCTTCGCCGCCCCACGCACTGGTCGGCTTCTGGCTCGCAATAGGAGCCTGTGTGGGCTCAATCGGCCTTGGTCACATGGGTGGGAGTAACCATCACGTCGGTGCTCGACTCGGAGAACCACGACCTCACCTGCCTCGTCATTGATGCGATAGAGCACGCGATAGGTCCCGCGCCGGGAAGACCAGATGCCAGCCAGATCTTCACGAACTCCTTGCCCATTCGAAGCGGGTTCTCCAGCGCAGGGACTGAGTTGTCATGGCCACACTTGTGGCCCACGCGGAACTGGGATGACCAGAGACCTGTCGGGGATTCTCCTCAACTGGGAGCATGTGCTCATTCAATTCGGCTCAGCTCGTCATGCTCACCAACCAGCGAAGAGGACAGTCACTCATGTCGTCAGATCCGACCAACTCCGAGCGCTCACAGCCACCCCCGCTGGGATCGACCGCTGAAACGACCAGCGCTAACCGCTTGCGGCGCAATGGGATCGACAGAGCCACCGTGCAGGCGCGGGAGAAGGAAGCCTTCGGCGGGATGAAGTTCGGATCGGCCTTCTTCGGCTGGCTGACATCCATCGGCGCGATCGTCCTGCTTGGTGCCCTCGTGTCAGCGATCGCCGCCCTCATCGGCATGGACACCGATGTGTCCTCGCAGGACCTTCGCGGCGTGGGTATCGGTGTTGCCGTTGCACTCCTGGTGATCCTGTTCATCTCCTACTTCGCCGGCGGGTATGTAGCCGGTCGGATGGCCCGATTCAACGGCTTACGTCAGGGGGTGGCCGTTTGGCTTTGGGCGGTTGCCATCGCACTAGTCCTGACCGCCGTTGGACTCATTGTCGACGGTCAAAGTGACATAACCAGCCAGGTGAACTTGCCAGCGATCCCGGTCAGCTCGAGCGACCTGACCACCGGCGGGCTCATCGGCCTGGCCATCGTCCTGGTCACGACGCTGATCGCGGCGATGCTCGGTGGGTTGGCGGGGATGCGCTTCCACCGCCGGGTGGACAAGGCCGGCTTCGACATCTCTCAGACGGAGAAGGACGCTGAGAAGCAGGAGATCCAGCGCGCTCGGACGACCGATCCGGCGCCGGTCTCCGGTCCGTACGAACAGCCGCATGGATCTGTGCACGGCGACGGTTCCCGTACCGAGGTGCCGGGTACGGCGGCGCCGGGTACGGCGGTGCCGGGTACGGCGGTGCCGCATATCGACGAACCGCCATCGCGCCCACCGAGCTAGGTTGAGCGCCGGTGTCGGTGGTGCCCACATGTCGGGGACAACCCCACCGCCGCAGCTGCTCTGACTGCGCGACGTGACCGGTGCGGAGCGGTGAGTACAGGGACTCAGAGGCTGAGGGCGGGCCGAAATGGGCAGTCCGCAGCCGTACACCACGGTTCCTAGCCAGTACCCGACACGCCAGCCTGCGCGTCGCGCCCCTGAACCTGCGCGCGCATAACAGCGGCCGGCAAGCGGTGGTCACCGCCAAGATCGTCATCCGCGACGAACGGCGAGCAGCCGTCCCTAACGCGCAGGTCACCGCTTCCTGGTCCACCCCGGCCGGCACCGTCTAGGCCTCGGCAGTCACCGACGCCAGCGGAACGGCGCGGCTGAGCATCAAGGGTGCACATGGTCGGTACGCGATCGCTGTCACCGGCGCCCAGCGCAGCGGCTACAGAGTCGACCCCCGCCCACAGCAAGGTCTTGACCAGGTCCATCCGGGCCTGACCAGCGATCGTGCCGGTGTGGACAGACCCACTCGACTGGTCGTGGACCACGTGAATCGCGCCATAGCAAGGCGCCGCGAGCTAGGAGACGCTGAGCACCAACACGGTGCCGTCATCCTCGATGGGCTCACGCCAGGAGTCGGTCACCGCCTGCAGGATGGCCATCGCGGTGGCTGCGGCGGTGGGGTTGTCCACCTCGGCGAGGGCGCGGCGGATTCCGTCGATGCCGAACTCCCCGCCGTCCTCCAGCCGGCGCCGGATCACGCCATCAGTCACCAGGATCAGCCGCTCGTGTTGCTGCAACTGGCGCTCGGTGACGGCAAATACCGGCTGTTCATCGCCCTTGCCGAGCGGTGGGTGGTCGGGCCCCTCGAGTTGGGTGATGTTGCCGACGACATCAGCCAGGTAGGCGTGCGGATGACCGCAGTTGACCCAGCTGAACGTGCTCGTCGGAGCGCGCCACCGGCCGATCAGCGCGGTGACGTAGAAGTCCGGGTTGCCGAGCCGGCGCACGGTCTCGTGCGTTGCTTGCAGCGCTTGTTGGAGATCGTGACCGCTCCTGCGTGCGGCCCGCAGGGCGCCGAGAGCCGCCGCCCCGAGCCCGGCCGCGGTCGGCCCGTTTCCGGATGCGTCGGCGATCGCCAGCCAGGCGCCGTCGCGGTTCTCGACGAAGTCGAACCAGTCACCGCCGACTTCGTAGGCTGGAAGGATGCCGCCGGCCAGCTGCCCACCGGCGATGCGCGCGATGCGCGGCGGGAGCAGGCTCTGCTGGATCTCGGCGGCTGGAGTCGGCGGCTTCCTGCGCCGGGCAGCCTCGATCACGTCGGTGTAGTCGTTGACCAGTTCGAGAGCTGCCGCGCCCTGCTTGGCGATGTCCTCGAGGGGCGACATCGGCTGGCCGATGCACAGCAGCAGGGCAGTGATCCGCCCGCGAAGCCACAAGGGTTCGGTCACGCAGCCGGGAAGCCGCAGCCGCAGCCGTGCCTGGAAGGCGGGCAGGCCCTCCGGGACGATCTCCGGGCCCAGGGCGGGAGGTGCTTCGAGTTCGGCTGGAAAATCCTCCGAACCGGCCAGTCGTACGAGATGTGAGCCATCGATGTCGACGACGTAAAGCGCCACTGCCACGCCGGCCGTCCGGCGAGCCTCGGCTACCAGCTGCTCGGGTACTAGATGCGGCGGCACTTCGTCCAGGATGTGGGTGACCTCCAGCGGAAGCGGGCTGTCGCGGCCGAGCCGACCCGCAGTCTGGAAGGGCAATGTCGACACCCGGCCCGACGGCGTCGGAAGCAAGGCGGCCATGTCGCTGGCGCGCAGTTGCAGGCCACGCTCGAGTGCCTGACGGGTCGGGAAGTGGCGGTACAGCGTTGACCGGCCTACGCCGGCGGCGGCCGCGATCTCGCTCATGCTCATCTGCCGTTCGCCGGCGAGGGCTGCCGCAGCTTCCAGGATCCGCTCGCGGCTGGCCAGCGCATCGGCGCGCGTGAGTGAACGCTCGCGCTGAGCGGCGTCCTCGCTGGTGCCAGTCGGTGTGCTCAAGGTGGCCGCAATCGTAACCACCGTTCGACTGTGTCCCGGTTAATCTTGAAATTGTTCAGGTTCTCGTCCCAACTTCTGCGCCGAATGCATAGCTTTGGCGGTTTAGGGAAGTATCACCACGGGTAGCTGACCCATGTCTGTCCCGGAAGTGAGACAATGCTCTTCCGGGGGCCTACGGTGCGTGTCCGCGCGCCGACGAACACAACCGAGGAGTACGTAGTGCTGGATCAGCAGAGTTCAGACCAATTGATCGACGCCACCGTTCAGGACAGTTCGGGAGACAAGATCGGAAAGGTCGGCCAGGTGTACCTGGACGACAACAGCAGCCAGCCGAAGTGGGTGACGGTCAACACCGGCCTGTTCGGTACGAACGAGAGCTTCATTCCGCTGGAGCAGGCGTCATTCGACGGCGATGCGCTAACCGTCCCGGTGACCAAGGATCAGGTCAAGGACGCTCCGCGAGTTGCTGCGGACGGCCACCTGGCCCCGGAGGAAGAGGCGGAGCTGTATCGGTACTACGGCTTGAGCAACGACTCCGGGTCCGAGGGTCAGAACTCCGGCTACGACGCGAGCGCAGGGGAGACGGTCGGCCGGGACGTCTCCGGACCCACCACCGATGAGGCGATGACCCGCTCGGAGGAACGCCTGAACGTGGGCACCGAGCAGGTAGAGACCGGCCGGGCCCGGCTGCGCAAGTACGTCACGACCCGCACCGAGTCGGTGCAGGTGCCGGTTAGCCGAGAGGAAGTACGGGTCGAACGCGAGCCGATCACCGACGCGAACCGGGATGACGCGGTCAGTGGCCCCGAGCTTTCCGAGGAGGAGCACGAGGTGGTGCTGACCGAGGAGCGCCCGGTCGTGGCCACGGAGACCGTGCCGGTCGAGCGGGTCCGCCTGGACAAGGACGTCGTCACCGACACCGAGCAGGTCTCCGAGGAGGTACGCGCCGAGCAGATCGACGTCGACACGGATCAGGACGCAGACAGCAGCCCCGACCAGAACAGGAACCGCTGACTCCCAGTCCGGGACCTGCGTCGTGCTCAATACCTAGAGAAGAGAACTCTGCATGGATATCAAGCAGTCCTTCACCAACCTGCTGGACACAGTGGTCCAGTTCTTACCGAAGCTGGTCGGCTTCCTGCTGATCCTGATCATCGGCTACATCATCGCCAAGGCACTGGAGAAGATCCTCGCCAAGGTGCTCCAGAAAGTCGGCTTTGATCGTCTGGTGGAACGAGGGGGGGTCAAGAAGGCACTCGCCAAGTCGCAGTACGACGCGGCCGGCATCCTTGCTCGGTTGGTGTTCTACACGGTGATGCTGTTCGTGCTGTCCACTGCCTTCGGGGTGTTCGGGGACAACCCGATCAGCACCTACCTCACGGCAGTGGTCGGTTACTTGCCGAAGGTGTTCGTGGCGATCCTGATCATCGTCATCGCTGCGGCAGTCGCCGCCGGAGTCAAGGGTCTGATCGAGAACACGATGGGCGGGCTCTCGTACGGCAGCGTGCTTGCCAAGGCCGCGTCCGTGCTGATCCTGGCACTGGGCATCATCGCTGCCCTCAATCAGCTCCAGATCGCCGAGAACGTGGTGAACGCGGTTCTCTACGCCAGCCTTGCTGCGCTGGTTGGAATCGTGATCGTCGCGGTTGGTGGCGGCGGGATCGGACCGATGCGTAGCCGGTGGGAAAGCGCCCTGTCCAAGGTCGAGGCCGAAGCTCCGCGGGTGAAGGACCAGACGGCGAGCGCCAAGCAGCGGGCGAAGGAGGATCCTGAGCAGTTCGCGAAGGAATCCGCTGCCAAGGTCCCCGGCGTGAGCGTCAACGACGGTTCCGGTGCCGGAAGCAGTAGGCACTAGCTCCCTGCTGGGAGTCGGCATCATCGGTTTCTTGGTGCCGGCTCCCAGCTCGCCATCAACCAGCAACAGCCGAGCGTAAGGAGAGACACACATGCCGTCAGATCGAACGGAGTCTGAGTCCGGGCGCCAGCCAGCGGCCCACACCGAGCGACCGCTCGATAACACCACTGGGGCCACCAGCCTTCGCCGTACCGGAACAGACCGGGACAGCGTGCGCGCACGGGAGAAGGAGGCGTTCGGCGGGATCAAGTTCGGATCGGCATTCCTCGGCTGGCTGACCACCATCGGCGCCACGATCCTGCTTGTTGCCATCGTCACCGCGATCGCAACCACGATCGGTATCGACACCAACGTTTCCAGCCAAGACCTTCGGGGCGTCGGAATCGGCGTCGCCATCGTGCTCCTGGTGATCTTGTTCATCTCCTACTTCATCGGCGGGTACGTCGCTGGCCGGATGGCGCGCTTCAACGGTGTCCGCCAAGGCCTGGCCGTCTGGCTGTGGGCGGTGCTGATCGCCATCGTGCTCACCGTTATCGGCCTCATCGTCGGCCAGCAGAGCGACATCACCAGCCAGGTGAATCTGCCGGCGATCCCGGTCAGCTCGAGCGACCTGACCGCGGGCGGACTCATCGGCCTGGCGATCGTCCTGGTGGCCACGCTGGTTGCGGCGATTCTCGGCGGCATTGCCGGAATGCGTTTTCACCGCCGGGTGGACAAGGCTGGCTTCGACATCTCCGACGAGGAGAGGGACGAGAACCGGCGCGCTGAAGCCGCGGATGTCCGGCAGGACTCCGGTCAGCGCGAACATCCTCATGCACGCGATCATGCAGACGGTTCGCGCACCCAGGCGCCGCGTACCGACGAGCAGGTCCCACGCCAGCAGGGGTTGGACGGGCGACGTACCGGCGAACAATTCCCGCGCCAGCAGGGCTAGGCAGGCCCCGGCGTCGGCAACGCCCCATTCGTTGGGCGTTGTCGGCCAGGGCATCGTGGGTCCATGAGCGATCCGTTCGAGCTGCAGCGCTTCGTCGACGCCCAAGCTAGTGGTGTCTACGACCGAGCAGTCCGTGAACTCCGCAATGGGCGCAAGCAGAGCCACTGGATGTGGTTCGTGTTCCCCCAGATCGCTGGCCTCGGCCGCAGCGAGATGGCCAGGGAGTTCGCCATCTCCGGACTGCCGGAAGCGCGGGCGTACCTGGCGCACCCGATTCTCGGACCGCGGCTGCTGACCTCGGCGCGAGTGTTGACCGAGCTGGTCGGGACCGATGCCGAGGCGGTGTTCGGACCGGTGGACGCGCTGAAGCTCCGGTCGTCGATGACGCTGTTCGCTCGCTCGGCCCCAGACGAACCGGTGTTCCAGGCGGTTCTCGACCAGTACTTCACCGGCGAGGCTGACGATGGCACGGTCAGCCGCCTGTGAGGTCGTCGCCACGGCGAACGTCAGATGTGGGGTCCGGCGGCTGTGCGCGAACTGCTAGGAGGACCGGAAGCCAGGCCTGGTAGTCCTGTTCCCGCGCAGGACTTGGCCCGTCAAGACGCTTCGGTCTCGCGGATTGCGTCCTGGTGAAGCAGGATCTGGTGGCGAACTTATCGACCCCCGAAGAAAGGAAGATCGGATGGCTGAGCTGATCGCGCACGACTTCGCGGCGACCCTGATTTCCCGGGACGAACACAGATCGAGCTACGAGGTGCAGGGCTTTGTCACGTGCCCCACCGCCGACTACAGGATCGAGCTCGCGCCGACCAACGAGGGCATCGTTCCGACGCCCGAATCGGCCATGCTGCTCATGGTTGTGACCGCCCCCGACGGCGTGGTGGCGGAGGTGATCACTGAAGTCCCGGTTTCCTATGCCGGTAGGGATGGTGCCCAGCTTCAGACGATTGGCATTCGGCTGGGCGATGTGCGCACGAGCGAGGGTGAGAAGGTGATCAAGCTAGCCCTGGACAGTTCCTGAGCAACGCTCAGATGACCCGCACGGGTGAGCCGTTGGAGTAGGCAACGATATTTTCGACAACCTGTCCGAACCAGTGGCGGTAGCCGTCGGTGGTGACGTAGCCGATGTGCGGAAGCAGCAGCGTGTTCGGCGTCGAGCGCAGCGGGTGGTCGGCCGGAAGTGGTTCTGCGTCATAGACGTCCAGGCCGGCGCCGGCGATGCGGTGCTGTTGAAGCGCATCGAGCAGGGCGGCTTCGTCGACGATCGGTCCTCGCGAGGTATTGATGAGGTACGCGGTCGGTTTCATGAGTGCGAACTCCGCCGGGCCGACCAGGCTCCTGGTCGCGTCCGCGAGCGGCATGTGGATGGTGATGACGTCGGATGCCGCGAACAGCTGTTGCTTGGTGACGGCCTGGACACCGTGAGCGCCGGCTCGTTCCTGGGTCAGATTTGGCGACCAGGCCATGACCGACATGCCGAATGCTTGGGCGAGAGTCGCAACCGGAGTGCCGAGGCGACCCAGACCGATGACTCCGAGCGTCTGTCCGTACAGTCCGGGCCCGATCGTGTGCTGCCAGCCGCCGGCCCGTACTGCGGCGTCCTCCTGAACGAAGTTGCGCATGAGCGCGATGATCATGCCGATGGTCAGCTCGGGTACGGCGTTGCCTGATCCGGTTGTGCCACAGACGATCACGCCGTGCTCCGTGGCGGCCCGCAGGTCGAACGCCGCGTTCCGCTGGCCGGTGGTCACCAGCAGTCGCAGCGCTGGCAACGACTTGATCACCTCTGCGGGGAACGGCGTACGCTCCCGCATCGCGACGACCACCTCGCTGTCTTGCAGGCGCGCAACCAGTTCGGACTCGTCAGAGATGTGCTCGCTGATCACCTCGACGGTGTACCGGTTGGCTACCGGAGACCAGTCAGCACTGCTGAGCGAAACACGCTGGTAGTCGTCCAGGATCGTCACGGTAGCCATCCAGCGAGCGTATTGAACGCGATAACGCTGCAGACCGGCGCAGATCGTGCGTTCGCCATATTCACCGACCTGATCGGGGAGTGGTGGCCTCTGGCAACCCATTTGCCCCCCCCGGAGTCGCTGTCGTCGGATCTGGTCTTCGAGGATGGGAATCTGGTCGAGAGCGGCGCCGGCGGTTCGTCGGTCTGGGGCACGGTTACCGAGTGGGATCCGCCGGCCCGGCTCGCCTTCACGTGGTCGGCCAGCGGCGGGCCGGTGACCTCGATCGGCATCGACTTCGAGGAGTCCGACGGCCAGACCCGGTTCGTACTCACGCATGACGGTTGGGAGGCGTACGGGACAGGGCCGCCGACGTTCGGGCGAGCTATGCGGGAAAGCTGGCCTGGGACTAGGTGTTGCAGCTCTTCGCGGAGCCGAATTCGTGGCCCGGTGCGCCGCTCTCACCGAGGATGACCTGGCGACGAAGGTCAGCACGTACATCGAGCAGCGCGGCAGCCCGATCGTGGATGGCGAGATGACGATCGCCGAGTTGCTGGTCGCCCAGGTGAACTTCCACTACGTCCTGCACTCGAAACGGTCCGGGCACTACCCGGTGCGCACGGCGGTCAGTGAACGACCGCGATCAGAACCAGTTTCTCGACTGGTCCCCTGACGGCGACTTCCTCCACCTGGCCGATTCCGGCCACGTAGTACTTGTTGTCGAGGACTGCCGGCTCCAAGGCAGTTGCCTCGGCAGTACGCAGCGCATTCTGGAACGACCCGTAAGGGACCGTGATCGAGGTGTTCAGGTCGATCACGGCGAAGATGTCCTCGGCGTGGTCCTGGTACCACTCCTGACGGAAGACCCGTCCCAGTTCGGGGGCAGCCTGCATGAAGACGCCGGGCTCCGCGCCGTCGACGCCTGCATGGAAGGACCCCTCGGTGCTGATGACGTTGCCGTTCCGGTCCAATTCGGCCGTGTCCTCACCGAAGTACCAGACGTTTCCGCAGTTGTCCTGTGCGTAGTAGTCGTCGGTGCGTTCCTCTAGGAAGCCATTCAGGTAGAGCCGGTCCTCGACGACGCGGGTAGTGACGCCGTCGATGACGGCGGTCCGCGTAGACGGGGAGAATCGATCCAAGGCTGCCTGTCCGTCCTTCGTACCCGCGTAGACGAGGGTCGTGCCGGGGGTCAACGGGAACAGCGGGTTGTCGACGTTCGGCGAGAAGTTGGCCGGGTCGATCTGTGGGCGGTACGAGGACCCCGGCCCGAATACGGGCAACTGGCAGGTCGTGGAGCCTGGCGCGGCGCTCGCAACATTCGCGGTACCCAACACGAAGGCCAAGGCAGCACCGGCGGCGATGGTGTGGGCGATGGATCTGGAACCGAACATGACTTCTCCCTCATCTCTCCTGCCGGAGGCCCGACGACCCGCAGCGACGATCGAACAGACGGTAAGGAGCGGTGTCTGAACTCAGGCTGAACCGCTGAGCACGTGCGCCATGACAAGCGACCGAGGGCTCATGCCGCACTCCAGATTTGACCTGAGTATCTTTTAGGTATATATCTAATAGATATGCGAGAAGCCAGGAGTCGGTACGCCATCCTTGGGGCGCTTGCCCTCGAGCCGATGTCGGGTTATCAGATCAAGGAAGTCCTGGCGCGCACCGTCGGCCACTTCTGGCAAGAGGGGTACGGCCAGATCTATCCCACCCTCAAGAAGCTGGCTGCCAACGGTCTGGTGCTCAGCAGGGTGGAACCTGGCGCGGGTAAGCCGGACAGTCACGTGTACACGCTGACCGAGCAGGGCTGGGCGGAGTTGCGCGCGTGGCTGGCTCGGCCGGTGGAATCACGGCAGCCCGGTCGCAGCGAGCTCCTGCTGAAGCTGTTTTTCGGCCAGCACGCCGCCCCCGGGATCACCCTGGACCATGTGCGCCAGTACCGCGAGGCACTGGCCGTACAGATCGCCCGCTACGCCGCGATCGAAGAGGAACTGACCGCCGACACGTCTGCGGGCCAGCCGTACTGGCTGATCACCCTGCGCCACGGATTCCACGTCTCCCAGGCATCCCTGGCCTGGTGCGACGAAACCATCAACCGATTAACCGAACTGGAAGGCCCAACCATGAACACCGTCCAAGCGACAGCGGACATCCCGCCGCGAGCCGAGAGCGCGGCAGTCAGCCATGTCTGAGGGATTCTTGGGCTTGTCGTGGTTTGCCCTGGCCGGTATCGCGTTAGTCATCAGCGCTCTGTTCACGGTGATCCAGGTCCCTAAGCAGACTCCGAACACGATCGGCCTGACTCACTTCGCCCTGCGCTGGTGTCATTCGCTGGCTTGGCTTCTGCTTGCCGTGTCGTTTGTTCTGCGAGGCGTCGGATCTGACCTCTCCGGCGTGGCCGACCCCGTGGGATGGACCGCTCTGGCTGCCTATGTCGCATTCCTCGTGGCCATCAGCCGGACGAGGCACGTCCCTCGGGTTCGGAAAGATGTCAATGCCGACTGAAAACGGACCCTGTGGTGCTGAGGCGGGTTCTAGTCAACGTCGCAACACGGACGGATTATTGGAGGCTAGCAGCGCTCCGAACAGCTCGGCCGGTGCGCGATCG
>JAABUS010006321.1_pt1 | contig 14521 bp, 11 predicted proteins | sample 5560161 | NCBI WGS metagenome assembly JAABUS01 (sample SAMN10711885, study PRJNA513376) | rock metagenome | isolation source: Antarctica rocks | place: Antarctica: Victoria Land, Trio Nunatak nord | collected 2016-01-04 | reverse complement strand
ATGCCCGTGCCGGTCCCGGCGTCGCCGGCGCCGAGCGGGAGCACATATCTGGCGGCACCACCGGCAGTGGTGGGGTAAGGCTGCGCGGCGAAGTTGAGCGGATACTCGTTCAAGGCGTAGTCGCCGCCGGGGCCCGCCGCGGGGACATTCTTGGCGAAGACGTCGGGGAGTTCGGCGCGGATCATATCGATCTGCGCGATCACCTGCTCACGCTGTCTGCCCCGATATAGCTCGGTCCCCGACGAGTTGTAGACGCTGGCGATGGCCCGGTGCGCCGCGATCGGCTGGGCCCTGGCAGTCAGCAACGCCTCGATCCGGTCGGTCATGGCCGTATCGAGCTTGGTCAGCAACGACTGGGTGCCCCGCTCCTCGCCGCGGCGGGCGCCGTTTAACGCGGCGACCAGGATCAAGGACATCAGGATGCCGATGATGAGCATGACGACCCCGAGCTCGATCAGGGTGAAGCCGCGCGTCGGTCGTTTCGCTACGTCTGCCATGTCCTCGGCCCTTTCCGCTGCTCAGCTGCTGAACTCAAGCCCAAGAGGAAGCCCCGGATCCCCGGCCAGACCGCGGCCGCTCAGTCGAGCTTGCCGCTCGCGAAGTTGGCCAGGTTGTCCCTCTCGCGGGAGCGGATGTCCGCGTCGGTCGTGTTGAGGTTGGGCACCGCGGTCGTGCCGGGCTCCAGCGGGAGCTTTTGATTCGCGTTCGGGGCGTACTGGCCCCCCGGCCCGAACAGACCGTCGCCCCCGGCCGAGATGAGCTGGAACGACGTGTCCTTGTGGTAGGAGATCGCCCCTCGCGTGGAGTCGAAGGCGAGCCCGCTGGTGTAGGGGTTCGGCGCCGGGCTCATCGTCACGCGGGTGGGGGCGGCGGGCTGGCCCACGATATGGGTCGTGTAGAAATTCCTCGCCACGGCCGTGATCGCGGAGTTGGCGTCGTCGGCCTCGGCGAAGTTCACGTCGTTGGGGTCGTAGCCGCCGTGCCCGGTGTACGCCTTGAAGTAGACGTAAGGCTTGTCATTATTCAGGGCATCCATGTAGCTCTGGAAGCCGTCGCCGTCGAGGTCACGGAGCCGATCGGCCTTGAACTCGAACGTACTGGGCTCGCGGTCGGGGCCGTAAGCACGATTCGTGGTGACCCCGTTGTTGAGGTTGTTCCTGAAGGGCTGGGGGAGGGTGCCGGGGGACGAGCCAGCGACCGGCGGATACAGGATCGACCCCTTGGCGAACCCGGCCACCGCGATACCCGGATCGCCGGTCGTCCCGGTGGCCTGGGGAATTCCACCCAGGAAGAACACGAGGCATTCGTCCCCGGTCAGGATCACGCCCGTCCCGTTGCCCGTGCCGTCGAACACGCCGTTTCCGTTGAAGTCGTACCAGGAGCCCGAGCCGTCGAAGAGGGGGACCGTCGTCGAGATCGGCACGCGCGGCCAGAACTTGCGGAGGAACTGGACCGAACGGCGGGCCAACTCCTCCCGCGTGATGTCCTTCGGGTTCGCCGTCAGCGCCGTCTCGGTGGGCGACTGAACATCCCAGAATCCGTCCTCGCAGAGCATGATCCGGCTGGGCGGGTCCTCCCCATACTTGTTGCGGAACGACGCGATCGACTGCGAGATCGTGCTGAATTCTCCGGTCACCGTCGCATTCCTGGCCGTCCGCATGGCACCACCGACGACCGGCAGCAGCAACGCCACGAGCACGCCGATGATGACGACGACCATCAATATCTCAACCAGCGTGAAGCCGGGCCGTCGGGTGCATCGAGCTGGGCGTCTCATCGGTCCTGTCTCCGGGCTCGGGGTCGCGATCATCATGGTGGGGGTCGCCTGTTTCGGGGACGGTGCGTTTCGGGTCGATGGCTCGGGACGTCGTGGGCTGTCTCCGGCCCCCGGAGCCCCCGGCTTTCGCGGGGGCCCCGGGGCCTGTGTCGTCGGCTCGGATTGGCTCGGATCAGCCCGAGAGCTTGCTGATCAGGGCGATGAGCGGCAGGAAGAGGGCGATGACGATGAAGCCGATGATCCCCCCCAGGATGACGATCATGATCGGCTCTAAGAGGCTGACCAGGCCCTCGACCAGCGCCTCGACCTCTTCGTCGTAGTTGTCGGAGATCTTGTTGAGCATCGTGTCGAGGTCGCCCGTCTCCTCGCCGACGTCGATCATGTTGACCACGATGTCGTCGACGATCCGGGCCTCGCGGAGCGGCTGCGCGATCGTCTCGCCCTCGCGGATGCTCTCATAAATACGCGTGAAGGCCCGCTCGAAGACCACGTTGCCGGCCGTGTCGCGGACGATGTTCAGCGACTCCAGGATCGGCACGCCCGACTGCACGAGGGTCCCCAGCGTCCGCATGGTCCGGGCGACCGTCGACTTCTCGACGAGCGAGCCCATCACCGGGATCATCAGCAGGATGCGGTCGAGGATGTACGCGCCGGTCTTGTTGCGGTAGACCAGCTTCAGGAAGATCCAGAAGAACAGCGGCGCCGCCAGCACGATGTAGAAGTAGTTGACGACGAAGTGGCTGGCCTTGATCAGGAAGACCGTCATCGCCGGCAGGTCGACGTTGAAGTCCTTGAAGATCAGTTCGAACTTCGGGATGATGAAGTAGAGGATGAAGCCGACGATCACGCAGGCGACGAAGATGACGACGATCGGGTAGATCATCGCCGACTTGACCCGCCGCTTGAGCGACTGCGACTTCTCCTTGAAGTCGGCCAGGCGCTGGAGGATCGACTCGAGGGCACCGCCGGCCTCGCCCGCCTTGATCATGTTGCAGTAGAGCCGGTCGAATGCCTTGGGGTGCTTCGAGAAGGCCTCCGAGAGCGTGGCACCGCTCTCGATGTCGTCGACGACGTCCCCCAGCGCATTCTTGAGGACGCCCGGCTTGCACTGGCCCTCGAGGATCTTGAGGCTCCGCAGGATCGGGAGTCCGGCATCCTGGAGCGTCGAGAGCTGGCGGGTGAAGGTGCAGAGGAGCTTCGTCGAGATCTTGCCGATGGTGAACGACTTCTTCTTGCCGCGTCCCCCCTTCTTCGCCGCCGCCGTCGCCTTGCGCTTCGAGCCTTTGGCCCGCTCCGAGATCTTGGTGACGAAGAACCCCTTCTGGCGGATCAGTTGTTGCGCTTCTTCCTGCGTGGACGCATCGATCGTGTCCTTGACCTCGCGCCCGGTGTGATCCATCGCTTCGTACTGGAAAGTCGGCATATCCAGGTCCCTTCGAGAGAGCAAGAATGACGCGGTCCGTAGGTGGTGCGACACGACGGGGGCCCGTCCCCGGCCTAGTGTCGATCGCGTTCTCGTCTAGTGCAGATCGAATCCGATCGGCAGAGGGCGGAAGAGTCGTCGACGGCGGGGCCTCGCAGGCGCGGCCCCCGCCGTCGGGTCGGCCTACATGTCGTCGAGCATCGTCTCGCGCATGATCTCCTCGACCGTGGTCTGGCCGGAGTGGATGGCCTGCAGGCCCGCCTCGCGCAGGGTCCGCATGCCGAAATTGCGGCAGGCGTTGCGGAAGTCGTCGAGGGAGGCCTCGGCGACGATCATCTCACGCAAGGCGTCGTTCAGCACGAGGAGCTCGTAGATGCCCTGCCGGCCCTTGTAGCCGGTGTTGTTGCACCGCTCGCACCCCTTGCCGTAGAAGAATTTCTTCCCGGCCCCTTGCTCGACCGTCATCCCCAGCTCCATGAGGATCTCGGCGCTGGGCATGAACTCGGTCTTGCAATTGAGGCAAATCTTCCGGACGAGCCGCTGCGCCAGCACGGCCTCGGTCGTCGCAGTGATGAGGAACGTCGGCAGGCCCATGTCCCGGAGCCGGGTGACGGCCGAGGGCGCGTCGTTGGTGTGCAGGGTGCTGAAGACGATGTGGCCGGTCAGCGACGCCTGCACCGCGATCTCGCACGTCTCCAGGTCGCGGATCTCGCCGACCAGGATCTTGTCCGGGTCCTGCCGGAGGATGGCCCGCAGGCAGGCGGCGAACGTCACGCCGATCTCGCTGTTGATCGGCACCTGGATCAGGCCGTCGATGTCGTACTCGACCGGCTCCTCGGTCGTGATGATCTTGTCCTCGATCGAGTTCAGCTCGTTGAGCGTCGCGTACAGGGTCGTCGTCTTGCCCGACGAGGTCGGCCCGGTGACCAGGATGATCCCGTTGGGCTTCTTGATCACCTCGCGCCAGGTCACCAGGGTGTCGGCCGGCATGCCGACCTTCTCGAGGTCGAGGTTCACGACCGTCCGGTCGAGGATCCGCAGGACCACGCTCTCGCCGAAGAGGGTCGGCAGGGTCGAGACGCGGATGTCGACCGAGTTGCCGCCGATATTGAGCTCGATCCGGCCGTCCTGCGGCAGCCGACGCTCGGCGATGTCGAGGTTGGCCATGACCTTGATCCGGCTGGCCAGGGCGGGCGCCAGGTGCCGCGGGGGCGGGACGAGCTCATAGAGCACCCCGTCGACCCGATACCGCATCTTGTATTCTTCCTCGAACGGCTCGAAGTGGATGTCCGACGCCTTGTCCTTGATCGAGAGCAGCAGGACCATGTTCAACAGCTTGCGGACCGGCGCGGCCTCGGCCATCTCCTCGATCGCCTCGAGATCGATCGTGTTGTCGTTGCGGTTGACGAACTGCGACAGCCCCTTGTCGCTCTCGATCTGCTTGACGACGTCCTGGATCGACTCCTGGCGGCCGGCGTAGAGCCGCTCGATGGCCCCCAGCACCTCGGCCTCGGAGGCGATCACCCCCTTGACCTCGACCCCGAGGAACGAGCGGATGCTGTCGAGCGTCGACGGGTTCTGCGGCTCGGCGAGCGCGACCGTGATGCTCTTGTCCTTCTTGTTCTGCGAGATCGGCACCACCTTGAAGGCCGTGGCCATCGTCTCGTTTACGAGCTCCATCAGCTCCGAGGGGATCGTCATCTCCGCCAGCCGGACGATCTTCATCCCCAGCTGCTCGCCGAGCGCCTTGAGCACCTGCTCTTCCGTGGCCAGCTTGAGCCGGACCGCGACCTTGCCGATCAGCTCGTTGGAGGACCGCTTCTGCTCCTCGATGACTTGCCACAGGCTGTCCTCGTTGAGGTAGCCCATGTCCACCAGGATCGTCCCAAGTCGGCGCGCCATGAAACAACACCCTCGCCGGGGCGGAGGCCCGCGGGGGGCCTCCATCGAGCATCAGATCGTTCGATTGTCGTTCGAGAACCGGGACGTCCCACGAGCCCACGCCGGAATAGTCCGGGCTGCCGAGCGAGGGCGATCACCGCGAGACGGAGGATGGCCGGGGGGAGCGGAAACCTCCCCGAGAATTCGGCCCCGGCCCGATACAGGCCGGAAGACCCCAGAAATCGACGGAACCTTCCATTGACATAATGTGACGCGCGTCACGGGCGCGTGCTGTTATTTCCCACCCTTGTCGTCGTCGTCATCTCCCTCGGGCTCATCCTCGAAGATGCCCTTCTTGGCCAGCTCGATCCGCTCGCGGAGTTCGTTCGGCTTGCTGGCCTTGTACAGGACCTCGGTCTCCTCGACGAGCCCTTGTCGCCAGAGGTTGAAGAGGCTGTCGTCGAGCAAGATCATGCCGTGCTTGCGGCCGGTCTGGATCGACGAGTTGATCCGGTAGGTCTTATTCTCGCGGATCAGGTTGGAGATCGCCGGCGTGACGACGAGCATTTCATAAGCGGCGACCAGCCCCTTGGGCTTGCGCGGGATGAGCGCCTGGGCCAGGATGCCGATGATGGCGACCGAGAGCTGGGTGCGGATTTGCTCCTGCTGCTCCTTGGGGAAGACGTCGATGATCCGGTTGACGGTCCCCTCGGCCGAGTTGGTGTGGAGCGTGCCGAAGACGATGTGGCCGGTCTCGGCCGCGGTGATGGCCGCCTGGATGGTGGCCAGGTCGCGCATCTCGCCGACCAGGATGATATCGGGGTCCATCCGCAGAGCGCGGCGGATGGCCTCCGGGAAGTCGGGGACGTCGATGCCGATCTCGCGCTGATTGACCAGCGACTTGTTGTGCTTGTGGAAATATTCGATCGGGTCCTCGATCGTGATGATGTGGCGATCGAGGGTGTCGTTGATCCAATTGATCATGCTGGCCAGGCTGGTCGTCTTGCCCGAGCCCGTCGGCCCGGTGACCAGGATCAGTCCCCGCGGCCTCGTGATCAACTGCTCGACGACGGCCGGGAGGCCCAACTGCTGGAACGTGAGGAACTCGTTCGGGATTCGCCGGAGGACCAGGCCGATATTCCCGCGCTGCTTGTAGACCGCGACGCGGAATCGCGCCATGTCGCCGAAGGCGAACCCGAAGTCGCACCCCCCGACCTCTTGCAACTCCTGCTGGCAACGCTCGGGCGTGATGCTCTTCATCAAGGCCGACGTATCTGCCGGCTCGAGCACCTTGGTCGCCAGCGGTCGCATGTGACCATGCAGCCTCAGCATCGGCTGACTACCGACGGTCAAATGCAGATCGCTCGCACGCTGGGTGCAGACGGTCTGGAGCAGCTTGTCGATCAGCAACGTACCCATGAGCCGTCCCTATCCTCTCGCGGCATCCAAGCGGTATCGCCCCGCTCCGAGATTCGGTGTCTCCACGAGGAGACCGAGTTCAATTGACTTTGTCCGAGCCGCGGGGTGTCCACCAGATTGAAGAGAGGCATCCTGCATTTGCGCCGATCGACTTTCGGGCCGTCTGCACCCTCATTATCCCGAGACTCCCGCCCAGATTCAAGCGGCTTGCCTTCCCACAGCGAAGCTTCACCTGCGCCTTCCCACCCGATGATCACGAGAGACCAAGATGCCTGTCCTGTCCGATCTCGCCGTAATCGTCATCATCAAAGACGCGATGAAGCTCTCGTCCGTGGGAAATTCGAGGCCGCTCATTTCCCCTCGGTCATGGATTCGTGGTGGGTAATCCGGAGCACCTCGTCGAGTGTCGTGAGCCCCTTCAACGCCTTGACCATTCCGTCCTCGAAGAGAGTACGCATCCCCTGCTTCCTGGCCATCTTGCGTAAATTCTGGGTGGACTCCCCCTTGAAGGTCATCTCACGAATTGCGCTGCTCATGATCATCATTTCGTAGATACCCATGCGGCCTCGGTAGCCCGACCGATTGCAATGCGAGCACCCCTTGCCCTTCATGAAATTGGCCTTCTTGGCGATCTCCGGCCGGAGCCCGATTGCCTGGAGCAGGTGGGGGGGTGGCTCGACGCGTTGACGGCATTTCGGGCAGACTTTCCGGACTAACCGTTGTGCCGCAATGGCCATGACCGAACTGGCGACGAGGAACGGTTGAACCCCAATATCGACCAGTCTCGTTACAGCACTCGGCGCATCGTTCGTATGTAATGTACTGAAAACCAAGTGTCCTGTCAGACTGGCCTGAATTGCAGTATTGGCCGTTTCTTCGTCGCGAATCTCGCCCACGAGGAGGATGTTCGGATTCTGCCGGAGCATGGCGCGAATGATCCGCGCGAATGTCATGCCGATCTTGGCACGGACCTCGCACTGGTTTACGCCCGGCAGGTAGTACTCCACCGGGTCCTCGGCGGTGATGATCTTGACGTCGGGGCGATTCAGCTCATTGAGCGCGGCGTAGAGCGTGGTGGTCTTGCCCGACCCCGTCGGCCCGGTCACCAGCAAAATCCCATTCGGCCGCTTGATCAGCTGCGAGAACCGCTTCCAGTCTTCCTCGCCAAAGCCCAGGTCTCGCAAGCCGACCTTGATGTTCTCGCGGTCCAGGATTCTCATGACGACCGACTGGCCATGGCTGGTCGGCAGGATGCTGACACGCATGTCGACATCCTTGCCCGCGGCGAAAATCTTGATCCGCCCGTCCTGCGGCCTCCGCTTCTCGGCGATGTCGATCGAGCCCATGATCTTGAGCCGGCTGACGATCGAGGCCAGGAGTCGGCGAGGCGGGGAGTCGCGCTCCATGAGGACGCCGTCGATCCGGTAGCGGATCCGGACGCGGTCGGCGAACGGCTCGATGTGGATGTCGGAGGCGCGCATCGCGACCGCTTCCTGGATGATCAGGTGCACCAGCTTGATGACCGGCGCGTCCCCTTCCTCGAGCGTGTTCGACGTGCTCCCGCTTCGGCTGCCGCCCGCGTCCTCGGTGAAATCGATGGCCGTGTCGGTGAATTCCTGGAGCATCGAGTCGACCGACTCGGTCTCTCCCGAGTTGCTGTAGTAGCGGTTGATCGCCTCGACGATCGCTTCCTTGGGCGCCAGTGCCACCTCGATCTCGCGATTCAGGACGAACCGGAGCTTCTCGATCGTCTCGAATCCCATCGGGTCGTGCATGATGACCTTGATGGTGCCGTTGGATTGCGCCAGCGGCATGACGATGTTCTCGCGGGCGAGCGATTCCGGGACGAGTTCGATGACCGAGGCGGGGATCTCGATCTCTCGGAGCTCGACGAAGTCCAGGCCATATTGCTCGGCCTTGGCCTTCATGATGTCTTCGGGCTCGGCGTAACCCAGCTTGGCGAGCGCATCCTCGAGCGACATCGAGTTCATGCGCTGGGCTTCTTTGATCTGATCCGGGCCGACGAGCCCACGTCGGGTCAGGATCTCGGTCCAGTCTCGGGTTTGCTTGGCCATGGCGTGTTTGCTCCGAGGAAAGAGCGATGATGCCGGACGATAGACGAAATCTGCCCGACGACCGCCGTCCTGAGACGGCGACCCCGGCGCGCAAAAGGGTCTTTCGAGTCAATTCGTGCGTGGAAACGTGGGGAGACGGCTGACCCGCGAAATCCGAAGATCGCATTCCCGAAGACGACGAGCAGGGTCAATACCGGCGGATGAGATGGATGATGGAATCGATACCGGTAAAGTTACCACAGCCCGAGGACGCCCACAAGCAACGTGTGGAATTTCTCGGTCCGACCCCGACGCCCCCCAAGCGGTTATGTCTCGAAGGCGACGCCCCGGGGGCGGCTCATCGCGGCGCCGGGTCGGTTCGAAAAAGCGCCCTGTCGAGGGGGGCGTCCGGATGCGTCGCGACGATCGGGCGGTTATAGTAGTGGGACGATCGAGGCTCTCAGGCGCCCGCAAATGGATATGGCCCGACGCACCGACCGGCTCGGTGTGGCTGCGGATGTGGCGCCTGCTCCAGGACTTTTCCCGCGATGATCGACCCCACGACCAATCCCGACGCGGTCGAACCGCCGGACCAGCCACTGGAAGTCGCCTCGCGCGTGAGCGCCTTGCCGCCTTATTTATTCGGCAAGATCAACGAGCTGAAGTATCGCAAGCGACGCGACGGGATTGATGTGATCGACCTGGGCATGGGCAACCCGACCGACCCGCCCGAGCCGTGGGTGATCGACAAGCTCTGCGAGGCGGCGCGCGACACGAGGAACCACCGCTACAGCGTCGCCTCGGGCGTGTACAACCTGCGCCGGGAGGTGTCGGCTCGGTACGAGAACCGGTTCGGCGTGAGCGTCGACCCCGATCACGAGGTCGTGGCGACGATCGGCTCGAAGGAGGGTTTCAGCCACATGTGCCTGGCCCTTCTGGGGCCAGGCGACACCGCGCTGGTCCCCGCGCCAAGCTTCCCGATCCACGTCCACGCCGTGGCCCTGGCCTCGGCCAATGTCATCGCGCTGGACGTCCGCGACCCGGAGGACTTCCTGGCCAACGTCGCGCGGGTCTGCGAGAGCCTCTTCCCCAAGCCGAAGATCCTGGTGCTGAACTATCCGCACAACCCGACGGCCTCGGTCGTGGATCGCGCCTTCTTCGAAGAGATCGTGGTGCTGGCCAAGAAGCATCGTTTCTTCGTCATGCATGACTTCGCCTATGGCGACATCAGCTTCGACGGCTACCAGGCACCGAGCTTCCTCTCGGTCGCGGGGGCGAAGGACGTCGGGTGCGAGTTCACGACGATGTCCAAGGGCTACAACATGGCGGGCTGGCGCGTCGGGTTCGCGGCGGGCAACCGCTCGATGCTCCAGGCGCTGAAGGCGATCAAGGGATACTACGACTACGGGATCTTCCAGGCGGTCCAGATCGCGGCGATCGTCGCCTTGCGGCACGGCGAGGAGGCGCGCCAGGCGCAGGTGGCCATGTATCAGGCCCGCCGTGACGTTCTGGTTGAGGGGCTCCACCGCCTCGGCTGGTCGGTCGCGAGCCCCAGGGCCGGCATGTTCGTCTGGGCGACGATGCCCGAGCCCTGGCGATCGGCGATGGGGTCGATCGACTTCGCCATGAAGCTGCTGGACGAGGCCGAGGTGGCCGTCAGCCCCGGCCGAGGATTCGGCGATTCGGGCGAAGGCTGCCTCCGCCTGGCCCTGGTCGAGAACGAGCATCGCCTCCGGCAAGCAGTCCGCCAGATTGGCCGCTGCCTGAAGGGCGAAAAGGCCGTGAGCTAGCCCTCGGGTTCCCGACCGCCTCGTCCGTTCTCCTCTGTTTCACGAGTGAGATCGCCGATGGTCGCCTGCGCGTATTGCGAACGGACGCTGGTCTGCGAAGCGTGCGGTTCCGCTTATCTCCCCCCCTCGGCGGAGGCCTACCAGGCGCTCTCGCGTCCCGAGGCCGCCATCAACTGCCCCGGCTGCGGGTCGGTGGTCGTTTGCCACTGATGCAAGACCCCATACGACGGCATGGCCGGCGACGACGAGGCGACGGATGGACTGTCCTCATCCCTGTCGGCGGGTTAAATCCGGGGGAGAGTGACAGGCCGATCGCTCGGCTCAAGCGCGGCCGAGGTTTTCCTGCGCCGGGGAGTTGCTCGGGGGACGGGACGGGGCGACCGGGTCGATCCGGCCGAAGATCATCCGCCCGGCGCTGGTCTGCAGGACGCTCGTGACGGTCAGCCGGATGGTCTCGCCGAGGTGTTGTGCCCCCTGCTCGGTCACGACCATCGTCCCGTCGTCGAGGTAGCCGATCCCCTGGCCGGGTTCCTCGCCGCGCTTCATCAGCTTGACGGTCAGGCCTTCGCCCGGCAGGACGATGGGGCGCATGGCGTTGGCCAGGTCGTTCAGGTTGATCACGTCGACCCCCTGAAGGCGGGCGATCTTGTTCAGGTTGTAGTCGTTGGTGACCACCTTGCCCCCGAGGTGCTTGGCCAGGACGACCAGGCGCTGATCGACCTCGCGGATCCCGGCCAGTTCGGGGATCTCCGAGTCGTGAATCTTGACCTCGACGCCGGTCGATTTCTGCAGCCGGTTGAGGATGTCGAGCCCGCGCCGGCCGCGGTTGCGCCGGAGTTTATCGGAGCTGTCGGCGATCCCCTGCAACTCCTGGAGGACGAAGCGCGGCACGATCAGCGGCTGGTCGATGATCCGCGACTCGGCGACGTCGGCGATCCTGCCGTCGATGACGACCGACGTGTCGAGCAACAGGGGACGGGCGCCCTTCACTTCCTTGGAGAATTCCATGTAGGGGATGATGAACCGGAAGTCATCCTTGGTCTGCAACAGCGTGCTGATGCAGATGTAGCAGATGAAGACCATCATCAGGCCGCTCGTCGCGTTGCGGACCGATTCATTCATGTAGATGTCCATGGTCGGCGCCAGCGCGTTGCGGATCATGTCGCTGAGGATCACGCCCACGACGATCCCGAAATAGATCGCCGAGATCGTCTGAATCTTCTTGCGAGGGGTCACCCAATCGACGACCACCACGACGAACGCGAGGATGATCACCCCCGCGAAGAGCAGGATGGTGGAGGACTGCGTCGTGCCGCCGATCCGTGCGATCTGGACGCCCAGGCCGGCGACCACGAGCACGAAGATGGCCCGGATCATGAACAACAGCATGGCCAAGAACCTTTCCGACGACCCGAGAAATCAAGGAGAGAGGTGGCGAGGGGGGAGCCCGACGCGGGCGTGGCCCGGCATCACTGCTGCGGCACCGAATCGCCCGCCAGCTCCGCCGCGAGCCGGTCGTAGAATTCGAACAGGCTCTCAACGATGACCTTGGTCTGCCCCAGGACCGGCATGAAATTGGTGTCCCCGTCCCAACGCGGGACGACGTGCCAGTGGAGGTGCCCGGGCAAGCCCGCCCCCGCCGATTTGCCCTGGTTCAGCCCGACATTGTATCCCTGCGGGTGGAGCATCCGGTCGAGCACCCGGACCAGATGTCGGAGCGTCTCGATCGGTTCCGTCAAGTCGGCCCCCGCTAGCTCGCCGAGGGTCCCGTGGTGGACCAGGGGGGCGACCAGGAGGTGGCCGTTATTATAAGGGTAACGATTCAGGAACACGGCGGAATGAGCCCGCCTCCAGACCAACAGGTTCTCGCGATCGGCGCGACTGGCCAGCCCGTGACAGAGGAAGCATCCGAGATGGACCTCGTCCTTGCCCGAAGCGTCCCGAATGTATTGAGCGCGCCAGGGGGCCCAGAGTCGATCCATGAAGCCACCCCACCAGACCCTTCGCCTCACGTACCTCGACCTTACCCCACGTCGTCGAGTGTATATCATGGACGAGTCGGGGCCAAGGGCCAACCGACTCACCGGGCAGGCCATGATACCACGCCGGGTCTGTCGTGTCGCTTCGCGGGAATTTTTTCGGCCAGGGAAGGTACCTCCTATACCGATCGTGGGAGGAGCCGACGCTTCCAGATCGGATACAGCCGGGCCCAGGCCCGCCCCGCGACCTGATCGACAGGGACCAGCACCGGCCCCGCATCGGTTGGCCCGACCGGCCTGGCGTCGACGAGCACATGCCCCTCGGGGACGGTGAAGGCCAGATTGCTCGGGGGCCATCCGCGTCGCGAACGGGGATCGAGCCCCGCGGGGGCCCCGTCGACACGGAGTCGGTCGCCGGCCCATTCGACCTCCTGGCGGGCCGTCGCCACCACCCGACCGATGCCCGTCCCCCTCCGGGGCGGCTGGGCCCGCAGCCAGACCCAGTCGCCACGCCTCGGCGCGACTCCGCGGTAGGCCCCGTAATCGACCAGGTAGGCATCGCGGGTCGAACCGCCGCGATATGCGGGCCAGGCGACCAGGGACGCCAGGACCAGGGCCGGCACGTACATCGCCAGGCCCAGGCCGGCCGACGCCGAGAACCAGGGCACCCAACGCCCGAATCCCGGGAACGAGCTCTGGCGGATCACGTCGACGACCGAGGCCACGTGCGTCCCGAAGGCGAAGGCCAGGACCACCAGCCCCGTCCGCGTCCCCCATGCAAACCCGCCCACCGTCAGGGCGGCCGCGAACGAACCGAAGAGCACCAGCCCCCGCTCTCTCTGCCGCCAGGACCACTGCGCATATCCGGGCACCAGCACCTTCAACCCGGCCCGAGGGCAGCCCGTCACCACATCCGACCGCGTGGACTCCATCGGACGCCCCCCGGACCTCACGCTCCAAAAGACACCGACACCCTAGCGCAAACCCCATGCTTTCGAAGAGGTTTCGCCCGGCAGTCGGAAAGTGTTCGCCCTCCCGCCCCGGACATTGCCGGGATAGGCCGGAATCGGGCGATCGCGCGGGCGCGGACGGCGCGAGGGGCGTCGGGCGATGGGCCACCCGCCGCCGCCGGGAGACCGTCGATGCGACGGCGGGCTCGCCCAGGTCAGAGGATGCCGTGGATCCGGAAGACCTCGGCCAACGACGTCCCCGCGCGTAGGGCGTCGCGCGTGATATTCTCGCCGTCGACCTTGGCCCAGGCGCGGCCGAGGACTTCCTCCTCGGCCGCGCGAGGGACGATCACGACGCCGTCGGCGTCGCCGAAGACGAGGTCGCCGGGGGTGATGGCCACGCCGTCGATGACCGAGGGGACGTCATAGTCGACGACGATCCCGCGACCGCACGAATCGTAGGGACGCCTGCCGACGCAGAAGACCGGCAGCCCCATCGCGCGGATGCGGGCCGAGTCGCGGATGAGGCCGTCGAGCACGACCCCGCGCCCCCCACGCGCCTGGGTCGCCGTCGAGAGGAGCTCGCCCCACGGCACGACCTCGCTCGAGCGGCCCACGGACATGACGAACACCTCGCCCGGAAGGAGCGAGTCGACCGCGGCGATCTCCTTGTCGTAGGGCCGGGGCCCGACGTGGTACGTCGGCGCCCAGACGACCGTCTTGGCGCGGCCGACCAGCACCTTCGACTCATCCAGGGGGCGGATGTCGGGCCTCAACGCCCGATCGCGATGGCCCGAGGCGTCGCAGGCGTCGCTCAGGACGCCCGTATACAAGGACTGTGCCACCCAGTCGAGCCGGGCGGCGTCATCGGCGAAGGCGGGCAGGGTCGTCGACATGGCGGTGGCTCGTGGCACTCCGGTTCGAGAGGAAAGGGCCCAGTCGCGGGGGATCGTCGTCGCCCCGGAGCGTACGCCACCGCCGCCCGAAAAACGAGGGACAAGCCCCCACGCGCCTCCCCGCCCATCCCCGTCGAGCCGCCTGGGGTCGGACCACACCGCAGGCCGAGCGAACCAATCGGCCGTTCGTCCGTAAATATCAAATATCACGGGAGTTCGCGGAGTTCGGGGCGCACGACATGGTCTGAGTTGACAGAGGTTCAGGCCACGTTCCGGTAGGGGCGATGGCTACTGGCCTGTGCCTCGCGTTCCAACCAGAATCGGCTCATCGTCTCGGTCTCGCCGAGGCTGT
>JAABUS010006319.1_pt1 | contig 14523 bp, 12 predicted proteins | sample 5560161 | NCBI WGS metagenome assembly JAABUS01 (sample SAMN10711885, study PRJNA513376) | rock metagenome | isolation source: Antarctica rocks | place: Antarctica: Victoria Land, Trio Nunatak nord | collected 2016-01-04 | reverse complement strand
ACCATGAAAAACCTAAATCAGCATTTTCCATAACCATAATCGGCAATATCAGTATTAAAATAGGTAAAAGGTAAAAACCCGGAACAATACAAAGCATAAATCCGACAACTAAACATATTCCAATAAGCAGGTAACTGCCCATTATTTTAAAAAAATAGTGTTTAAAATAGCCCCATACTTCTTCAGTTTTCGGGGCTACGTTTCCTTTTTCTTTATAGAGGGACATAAAACAAAGCGGAACCAGCGTAATTGATGTATAAGATAATAAGCCAAATATCAGGCTCAAAAAGTAAGATATTCCAAACATACCAGTTAACCTTCCACGCCATTCTTGTGGTGAAGTATTAGTGGCTTGGTTTTGCATTGCCCCAATCAATTTTTGTTGCTGCAACAAAGCAACAACCAAATTGGCCACAATAAAAAAGCCGCAGATAATGACATACGATTTTAATAAAGGCTTCCAGTTTTGGCCGATGAAAGTAAAGGTGTCGTTAATAATTTCACCGAAATCACGGGTTTTGACTAATTCAATTTTAGGTTGCATATTGGTTTAGGTTAAGTTTTTTATGGAGATAATTTGGGTAGATAATGACGTAACTGATGATAAAAACCAGCGATAAAAACAGTATCGATACGCTTAACCAAACTGGCATTTCGGTATGGCGGGTCACAAAACTTTCTAAAAAAGCAGCCATAATAAAAATCGGCACCAGGCCAATTACCATTTTAGTCCCGTCTTTTGCGCCGCGTTTAAAGGATTCGGCGCGGGTGTATGTTTTGGGGAAAAGCAAACTTTTGCCCAACACCAAGCCAGCAGCCCCGGCAATAATAATGGAAGATATTTCCAACGTTCCATGGATCCAGATCACCAAAACAGATTGCAAGCCCAAGCCTTTACTGAAAAAATAATATTCAAAAGAACCAAGCATGATCCCGTTTTTGATCAACGCATAAATACTGCCCAATGAAAAAAACGCACCTCCCGCAAAACAATAAAAAGCGACAAAAATATTGTTGAATGCAATCATAAAAAACATGCTGAACTCGTTTTCCCGCTTGTAAACACCAAAAGGGTTCCCTTTGGCAATGTTGGCATTCGTCATGTTTACATACTGGTCGCCCAGGATCAGGCGGAGAAAATTGTTGTCGTATTTGGCAGACAAAGCCCCCATCAATGCAAAAACAACCGTAAACAAAAAAGAATACAGCAGTTGTTTTTCATACTTTTTGAACAGCAAAGGCAGTTCAAACTTCCAGAACGAGACAAAACGGTTGGACTTTTCTTTTTTGTTTTTGTAAATGGATTGATGCAAACGTGCCGTCAGCCCATTGAGATAAGCGGTGGTTTTGGATTGCGGATAAAACGTTTTGGCATATGCCAGGTCATCTGTCAAACTGATAAAACGCTGCGCCAGTTCGTCCGGACCGGGCGTTTGCATCAACTCGTACTTCTGCCACTTTTCCGAATTCTGCTTTACAAATAAAGCTTCTCTCATGCTTCTTTTAGGGTATATTTTTTTACAATAAAGGCTTTTTAATTTTCCGTAAGATAATTATTTCAATCAATAAAAATATATTTGTTAGCCATGCAAACCCTAAAAATAACCACTGCCCAAAATATTGAAATTGACTACGAAGTAGCGGGTTTGGGCGAACGGATTGTTGCCCGGTTGATTGACTTTGGTATTTTTATTTTGATAATCATTGCATTCGCTTTAATTATTGCTTACAGCGAATCAGAAAGGGTAAGCCTGTTTGGCCATTTTTTTAACGGTTTATACCTTGCCTGGTTCGTTTTATTAGTTTTTTACGATCTGCTTTGCGAAATTTTTTTAAACGGACAAAGTATTGGCAAAAAGATCATGAAAATTAAAGTAATCAGTTTGGATGGTGCGAGGCCAAGTTTAGGCCAGTATATAATCCGCTGGCTGTTCCGCATTGTCGATTTTTTGGTCACGTTCCAATTAGCGGGATTGATTGCCGTCATTTTTACCAAAAACAAACAACGTATTGGTGATTTGGCGGCAGGCACAACCATGGTTTCCACCAAATCCCGAACGGATGCCCGTCAATTGGCTTTTACGCCTGTTCAGCAGGATTACGTTCCGGTTTTTAGTGCAGTCAACCAACTTGCCGACCGTGATATCGTACTGGTCCATGAAGTGGTACAAAGCCATAACCCGGTTTTGATACACAATATGGCGAACCAGATCAAAACGCATCTTGCTATTATTACCCAGTTTGATGATCTGTATTTTTTGCAAACGGTGGTTAAAGATTATAATTTTTTGATGGCGAAAGCAGATTTGTAAGATGGCTATTCTTACTAATACCGTCCTGAAGCAATTTTAAAAGCATAAGAAACCATTACCGTTAAAGCAACAAGTGCAAATAAAACTTGTGAAATTTTCTTTGTTTGAGGAAACTGAAATTTGATCTTCAGCAATAAAAACAGTGCTAAAAGAAGTATCGGAATAGTTGCCGGATAAAAATGAAAACTTTCTGCCAAACTTCCTTTTAACAAAGCAATAACAGAACGCTGAAACCCACAGCCCGGGCAATCCCAGCCGGTCAACTGCTTGAACGGGCAATGCAACAAATATTTTTCAGTCCATTGGTTCATTGATTTCAGTATAAAGAAACATCAACTTTAAAAATACTACTTTTAACGATGCAAAAAGAGCAGATTTCTGTTTTTGATATGTTTAAAATTGGTATCGGGCCGTCCAGTTCGCATACTTTAGGGCCATGGCGTGCAGCCGAACAATTTGTACAATTGCTGGTAACTTCCCCGGCTTTAAACCAAGTTCTCCAAATCAAAATCCTGCTTTACGGTTCGCTTGCAAAAACCGGAAAAGGACATGGAACCGATATTGCCGTTTTGCTGGGTTTAAGCGGAGACGACCCGGTTACGTTTGAGGTGGATCAGATCGGTTCAAAAATTGAAAACATCCGGTTAACCCGACGACTTTTTTTAGGTGGTAAAAGAAGTATTGGTTTTAACATAGGAGAAGATTTACTTTTTTTGATGCAAAGCAGTTTGCCTTTTCATCCAAACGCGGTTACTTTTCAGGCTTTTTTGGAAGATGGAAAAGCCATCAGCGAAACTTATTATTCTATTGGTGGTGGCTTTGTGGTGAACGATAATGGCCAGCAAACTTCTGTAAAACCGGAAGCTGACCTGCCTTTTCCTATTGAAACTGCTAATAACCTGTTGCACTGGTGCTTAAAAACCGGGTTAAAAATCTCCGACATTGTGATGGAAAACGAGCTGGCCTGGCGCAGCGAAGAAGCAACCAAAGCCGGCCTGCTGCAAATTTTTGAAACAATGAAAGCATGTTTGTACCGCGGCTGCCACACTTCGGGCTATCTTCCCGGCGGGTTAAACGTGGCAAGGCGTGCGGCTCGTACCAATAAACGCTTGCTGAGTGATGCCGTTTACCATGATTATGAAACTTGGATTGCGGCCATCAAACAAAAAAACAATAGTTTTCAATATATTTTAGATTGGGTGAGTTGTTTTGCCTTGGCGGTAAATGAAGAAAACGCTTCGTTTGGAAGAGTGGTTACGGCACCAACGAATGGTGCGGCAGGTGTAATCCCGGCGGTGCTGCATTACCTTATTATTTTCTGTGATAAAAACAGCATGGATCAGATCATTCGTTTTCTGCTAACAGCTTCCGAAATCGGCAGTATCTTTAAAAAAGGCTCTACCATTTCGGCAGCGATGGGCGGTTGTCAGGCAGAGATCGGCGTTTCCTCAGCAATGGCTGCAGGGGCTTTAACAGAATGTTTAGGCGGATCGCAGCGGCAGGTTTTAATGGCTGCAGAGATTGCAATGGAACATCACCTCGGTATGACTTGCGACCCAATCGGCGGATTGGTACAAGTTCCCTGCATCGAACGGAATACGATGGGAGCTATCAAAGCTATTACCGCATCGCAACTGGCTTTGCAAAGCAACCCGGACAATGCCCGTGTCAGTTTAGATACCGTTGTGAAAACCATGTGGGAAACCGCACAGGACATGAACTCGAAATACAAGGAAACCTCGGACGGCGGCTTGGCTGTCCAAATCCCGATCTCCATGCCGGAATGCTGATTTTTATAGGGTAAAAGAAGCATAGGCACCGTTTTTTAATTTTGAGGCACAACCCAAAATCCAATCCTTCAGTTACAATTTATTCAACAGTAAAAAACGGTATTTAACTCCTCTTAACAGAACTTTTATATTGTTGCCTGTCTAAAAAACAAGCGTTCATCAAATTCGTACCGCTCAATAGTTGTTATAGAAACCTTTTTGATATCCTGAGAGTTCGGATTTATCAGATAATTAAAATCTCCTTGAACCACAACTGATGATACTTTTAAAATCAGGGCTCTTTTACTACTGATAAATTCATCTCCGATCATTTGAGTCGAATGTGAATGGGGGACAGACTTCCAATCAGGAGGAAGTTTGTTTTCCTGTAGTTCTTCTGTAATTGTCTGGTCCGGTACTTCAAAGGTAATGACAACATATCCTTTCGAAAGGATCCCCAAAGGAACATGTACCGCTATTTCGGTAGTAGCCAAGGCAATGGACTGAGAAGTATAAAGCATGGAAGTACCTTTACTGTTCCAACGCCCTCCCCCTATTTCAGCTCCCTTGCCGCTTAAATCCCTGCTATACTTGAATTTAGTTAAACGGTATAACTTCATGCAAGCACTCCGTGTTCTATACGGGCAAGCTCATCTCTTACCAAATTAACACCAAAGGTAGTATCTAATAAATCTTTAGGTTTCACTCCGCCAAGGGCAATGCTTTTGGTATTTAGCCAAATATCAAAATTCCCATCGTCTTCAAATACTTCTACGCCATACTTATAAAGAAGCCTGATCTCTAAAATACGTTCTGCATAGCTTGCTTGAAAAGGTTTCTTTTCCTTCTTATAGCGTTGTAAAGTCCTTTCCGACAAATTGAGGTAATGAGACCTTTCAACAAAAGAAAAAGGAATAGATTTTAACAAGTTATCGAAGAAGGAATAATCAAGCCCTTCCCGTATTGCTTTTATTAAAAAAAGGCTGTCTTTGTCATCAAATGAATTAAAAGATAAACCTTGCCCTAAAAATTCCTCTGTCTTTAACATATATCAAATATACGACATGTGGCATTTATATTACGACAAGCTGCATGAATTTATTTAAAGCCAAGCCTATTAAAAAGGCATGGCTTATACATAATTCTATCGTTTTCTTCCTGATCAGTATGCCGCAATGCTAGTTTTTAGGCGGTAAAAGAAGCATGGCCTTACAGCAAATTATTTTAACTGTGCCATTACGAGCGGTGTCAGTTCTTTCACCCATAATCCATACATTTTTGCAGATGGATGAAGTCCGTCTGCCGCTATTAAAGAAGGATCGTTTGCAGCCATCCTGGAAATGGCGGTAATATCCACATAAGCCACGCCTGCTTTTGCGCTTTCTTCTTTATTGATGGCGTTGAACCGGTCAATCTCTTTGGCAATAGTGCTTCTGTCATAGCCGCTGGCAAAAGGCGTAACGCCCCAATCCGGTATCGAAAGCACAAAAACGTGCGCTTTATTGCCTTTGGCAAAGGAGATCGCCTGGTTTAACAACGACACAAATTGTTGTCGGTAAATGGTTTCACTATAGTTTCTGAACTGGTTATTTACACCAATCAAAAGCGTGACCAGATCATATTGGGCAGATGGTTTTTCTATGTTGATCGCTGCTTGCAGTTCATCCGTTGTCCAGCCGGTTTGTGCGATGATCTTTGGAGTGGAAACCCCTATCTGTTGCATGCTCAAGGCATTTACCAATTGCGCCGGAAAAGCAGCATCTGCCGGAACAGATTGCCCAATGGTATAAGAATCGCCCAAAGCCAAATAGTGGTATGCTTCTTTTACCGGTGTTTTATTGGCAACAACCGGAGCCGGATTATAAGTTTTATCTGTTTTGCAGGAAACAAGCCCTGTTAATAAAAAAACAGGCAGCAGAAAAAGTATTTTCATTCTAAGCAGTCATTTTATACAGTACGTAAATAGGGTGGCACAAGGTTTTTATAACCACTCCCATATCTTGGTTTCGCCTGTTGCTGCTGCCAACGACGTTACCGCTTTGTCTTGTATCCGGCAAGGAACAATGTTTTTAAAATAATCAGGGTTTGGGTTGATGTTGAAAGTTGAGTTGTTTATAGTTGACCTTCTGCTGTATATTAGCTAAGTGATTGGCATTGCTGTTTTTATGCCGATAAAAGAAGTATCAACAAAAACGGGCCGTTTCAAATTCAATTGAAACTGCCCGTTTAGCATCATAAAAAGCACTGTTAGTTTGGATTCACAATTGGCGCACTGCCGGCTACAGGCGTATTCAATTGTGCTTCATCTGCCGGAACATCCCAGTAATCTAAAAAATTATAATTGATGGTTGCATTGGTGTTTACTACTGCATTTGTGTTTCCTGCAACAGGATTAGAAAGCACAACAGCACCTTTACGGCCGCCGCCTTTGGATATGTCATAGATTATGCCCCATCTTCTGGCATCGTAAAAAGCAGTTCCTCTAAACACCAGGGCAACCCTTCTTTCCCTGCGCAATTCTTCTTTTGCAGCAGCCAACCCCAAGGCTGTTCCGGATACTTTGGACAAGCTTGCTGTTTGATATGCTCTCACATTGTCAATGCTGGACAGTCCCTGGTCTATTTGATCTGTATTGATCAATGCTTCTGCTTTCATCAATTCATTTTCTTCATAACTTGGGCCGATGTAAAGTTCATAATTGCCAGGTGTCAAACTGCTTAAAACATTGGCACCCGCAATTTTATTTCCGCCGTTAACCAGTTGCCAGCGGGTACTAAAAGTAAAGCCGCCAACTTGGTTTAAATACTGGTTCATCACAAAATTATTTGCAAAACGGGTATCGCCGGTTTTGTATTCCTGTACTAAACGTTCGCTTATCTTAAAGGTGGTAGCTTTAGGGACACCTGTGGTCATGGCTGCAACCGAACCTGCCCCTGCCGAAAAGAAGCCGTTAGTACTTGTAGTACGGCCGGTAAAAACAAGGTCGCTGGATTGGATACCATTGTTGACCAATGTAAGCACGCTGTTCCAATCTGAAGCTGTCATGGTAGAAGTTGATTTATTGGCCATGATATTACGTGCTTTTAAACTATTGATGCTATGGATCCACACTTGCGGGCTTAGCACACCGCCTTTACCTGTTTGCACAAACGTTGGCAGCAATTGCCCTAAAACTGTATTGTAATCGGTTGTACTTGGAACGCTTCCCAACAAGGCAGAAGCCTGGTCTAAGCAACGGTTGGATTCTGTGATAATAGCTGCGCTGTTGACGTAATTAGGAACAACGCTGTTGACAGTATTGTTGACCAAACCGGCATAATAAAGTGAGCCGATACGGGCATAAGCATAACCTTTCCACCAGTAGGCCCATGCTTTCAATGTGTTTTTTTTGGTGGTCGCATCTCCTGAATAGCTGACCCCATCAATTAAAGAAAGTATTTGGTTGCAGGCATTGTTTAGACCATACATGTAAGCCCATTCGTAATAAAAAGCATTTGCACTTCTTTTGTCACGCGAATTACTGATCCTCAATACACTTTTTTGAGGTGAGGTATTGCTGATTCTAGTTCCGTCATCTAAAACAACATAATCGGGCAGGCCAATTACGTTGATGTTTTGATTTGAGGCTTCTGCACCAATATCATCTGCCATTAATTCCTGAAAGCCGTAGCATAACGAAAAGAAGCTATCGCCCAACCAGTTTTGCCCGCTGGTATAGGCCGGGCTACCGTTAAAGCCATTGATATAAACGCCACCGCTTGCCAAGGATATTAAGCCCGATTCATTTTGTGCTTGTACTAAAGTCGGTGAATTAGGGTTTTGTACATTTAATTCTTTTTTACAAGAGGCAGCGCCTATCAAAAGACCGGTAATTATACAAAGGGAAATTATATGTTTTTTCATTTTTTGCAGTTTTGTAATTCAATTAAAATCCAAGGTTTAATCCTACCTGATAAGATTTAGTATTCGGCATCGAGCTATGGTCAACCCCTCGGTCAAACGCAGAATTAGAGGTTCCTGAGCTGATTTCAGGATCAAAACCAGTGTATTTGGTAAAGGTTAAAATATTACGTCCGGTAAAAGTCAATCGCACACTTCTAAAAACTTTATTCTTGATTAAATTAGAGAAATCATAACCCAACGCGATGTTTCTTAAACGAAGAAAAGAAGCATCTTCATAAAAATAATCTTTAGTCCCGTTTCTGGCCGGGCCGTTCCGGGCACCAAAATAATCGGCATAAATACTTCTGTAGTATGCAGTATAAGCTGCAGTTACACCATTTATAGTCACCGGTTTATCGTAATCTCCGCTGATACCATCCCGGTACATCCATTCTTTAGTTTGATTGTACAAGTGGCTACCCTGTACCCAATCAAACTGAAATCCAAACGACAAGTTTTTGTAGTTAAAGCTATTGATGAAAGACATGTTGAATTTAGGGTTCGGATCGCCTAAAGCATAAACTTCGTTGGTAAATTGTACCCCTTTGGTTGTTTTGTTTACAACACGTCCGTTTACAATCTCATAATTTCCATAGTCAGAAGCATTGATATAAGGTACGCCTTTCAGGTTTTTTTGATCCAAACCGGTCAATGCTTTATAGCCGTAAATCTGACCGATCTTTTGGCCTGCTATCAAAACTTCCTGTGTGCTGCCGGCAGATGATGTCAGGATGATTGGCGGCCCGTTGATTTTGTCAATCCTGGAAGTCTCGTTACTGAAATTGGTCGTAAAATTCCAGTTAAAGCCTTTAGCCTGTAAAACACTTACGTTTAACGATGCCTGGATTCCATGAGAAGACAGATCAATAGCATTGGTTTTTATGGTTGAAGCACCAGTGGAAGGAGCCGCGCTAATATTGTAAATAATATTATTTCCTTTACGGTTCCAGTAAGTTGCACTTAAGGCAAAGTTGCTAAACCAGTTACCGCTAAAGCCTTTAATGCTTAAATCGGTACCGTATTCTATCTCCCTGGAAACTTCTACATTTAAATTAGGGTTATTTTGTGCTCCCGGTAATACAAAAACCAACTGCGTACCAATGTTTGTCGTGGTAAGTGTTGGGTACCGATCAAAAGGCTTAGGCTGGATTCCGGCTTTACCAAAAGCGGCACGTAGTTTAAATTCCGGAAAAATATCGCCCAGCTTACTGTTTTTCCAAAAATCAAAAGAAGAAGGCCGCAGATAAGCGTTGGCATTAGGAAATGTAAACGGTTTAGAGCCTTGGCCGAAAGCAGAAGAATAATCGCTTCGGAAACCTCCCCCAACACCTCCATATTCGCCGATGTCTATTTTCTGGTTGACCACATAGCCAAAAGTTACAAAAGGTTCTACATAATCGCCCTGTGTTCCATCCGATAATGCACCAACAATTTGCTGGGTATTAGTTTGATTATAATTATATATACCATAAGTGGGCAATCTGTAGCCATAAGTTAAAAACTGGGAATAATTATTTTTACGATAATCATATTGCAACAATGTACTGGTTGTTATTGGAACATTCAGATGAAAATCTTTTTGGAAATCTGTTCTGATTGTGGCTGAGGCATTGATGTTTTGAAAAGTTGTAGTATATAAAGAATTATCAATCTCGCCTGTATTGTCACTACCGTTATAATTAGAAGTCCAGGTTTTTAAATCGTTGGAGTTTGCGTTGCCGGTTTGGTTTTTGTAAATGTTATTTACGTTATTGTGGGTATAGTTAATACCATATTTGGCATTCAATTCAACAAAGCTATTTATTTTGTAATTGGCTTGCAGGTTTTGCAAAATATCCAACCGGTTTGTGTTATTGCTACTGTATTCTGTCAAATAAAAAGGGTTATTTCCATTTACGCTAACTGTACCGGAGTTTAATGAATACGGATAATTTCCATCAGGAAGTTTTTGATTAAAGTCATAAAAAGGTGATGAATTTAGTGCATTAAAAACAGCATTCCTTCCAGATCCGAAAGAAGGGTTTAGGGTATTTTTTGTATAAACAAGCTCAGTTGTAGAACGGATCGTAAAGCCTTTAAATAATTGGATACCCAAGTTAGTAGTCAGGTTTGTACGGTCGTTATAACCGTTATACCTGATGTTGCTTTGCTGATGATTGCTGGATACACTAACTAAATAATCGGAATTTTCACCGGCGCCGGAAACTGATACGTTATTATTAGTACTATAGGCCGTTTGGAACAACTCCTTTAAATGATCGTAATATTTTAAATTAGTGCCATACTGCTGATGGGCCATGTTTTGTGGATTAGACATAGCTGTTGGGTTTCCGTTGCCAGAACCATAAGCCCAGGTAACACCGGGAAATGTTCCGTCTTTATCTAACTGTATTATATTACCGCTGGCATCAACAAAATTACCGTTGGCATCCGTTTTAAAACTGCTTAACATTGCCTGATGAACATTCCCTTTGTTGATGTAATTGCTGGCCGTTACGCTACTGGAAACATCAATCCTGATTTTACCCTGCTGGCCTTTTTTTGTAAAAATCTGGATAACACCATTTGCCCCTTGCGCTCCGTAAATAGTTGATGCAGCAGCGCCTTGCACTACTTCTATATGATCTACAGACGATAAGTCCAGCAAGCTGATATCTGTTGTTCTGGATTCTACACCATCAACCAATATCATTGGAGAAGTTCCTCCCTGAATGGTATTGATGCCTCTTAAAATGATGTTTGTACGCGCACCGGGCGTACCATCTACAGAAGATATTTGTGCTCCGGGAATTTTACCAACCAGTGCCTGGTCAACAGAAGCCTGGGGAGTTGGGGCCAGGTTTTTGCCAGCTACGGTTTCGACCGCAATAGGTAATTTTGCTTTGCTGGTAGCCACGCCGCTACCGGTTACAACCACCTCGCTTAATTGATTAGTAGTAATGGCCATAGCAATATTGATGGTGTTGTTTGACCCAACAGTGGTTTCCTTGGCAGTGTAACCGATAGAAGTAAAAACCAGGGTTGGGTTACCGGCAGGAACAGAGATGTTGTATTTACCATTAGCCCCTGTTAATGTGCCGGTACGCGTCCCTCTAACCATTACGCTAACGCCTGGCAGCGGCAATCCATCATTTTTGTCGGTCACTGTCCCGGATACTGATCTGTTTTGCGCATAAATACTTTGACTTAATAGCAAAAAAAACAGCAGACATTGAAGTAAATTTAATTTCATACACTTATTCTTAAAATTTTTTAGAAAAATAGATATTAATTTAAGAAATAGCAATAAAAAAAACAGTTTAATTAAATTTATCTGCCGAAAGATTATAAAATGCAATAGAATCTTTAAAAAAGAAAGGATACTCTTTGAATTTATTCAACATGCTTCTTTTATCCTATAAAAAACACTAATTTATTTATCTTTTATTTAAAGACAACAACACAAACAATAAATTTAGGCGATAAAAGAAGCATTCTCATCCTTTCCGGTATTGATTTTAAAAAAGCTCTTGAAAATTAAAAAGAAAAAGAAATTTTCGTGTTTGAATTACAGGTTTAAACCATTTCAAACAATTGGTAGATATGCTGCTTCAAAAGAACCGATACTTCTTTTACCGATACTTTTTCGCCAAGCTCCGCTTCCATCGATGTTACCGCTTTGTCTTCTATCCCGCAGGGGATGATGTTTTTAAAATAACTGAGATCAGGGTTGATGTTAAAAGCCAGGCCGTGCATGGTAACCCAACGGCTGCACCGAACGCCCATCGCACAAATTTTCCGGGCTTTTTGCGGATCATTGGCATCCAACCAAACACCGGTAAAACCCGGGAAACGTTCGCCTTTGATGCCGAAATCTGCTAAAGTTAAGATCACGGATTCTTCTAATGTTCTCAGATACAAGTGAATATCCGTAAAGAAGTTGTCCAGGTCCAGAATCGGATAAACCACCAATTGTCCGGGACCATGATAGGTAATGTCGCCGCCGCGGTTGATCGGGTAAAATTGGGCGTGCTTTTCTTCCAGTTCTTTTTCCGACAGTAAAAGATGTTCTTTTTTGCCACTTTTTCCCAAGGTGTAAACATGCGGATGACTGCAAAAGATGAGGTAATTGGGCGTTGCTGTTTTTATGCCGGTAAAAGAAGCATCCTGCTGGCCGAGGTTGCGCAGCTTGGTTTTCAGCTTTACGGTTTCGGCAAAAAGCGCTTCCTGTTTCTCCCAGGCTTCTTTGTAATCAATCAATCCCCAATCTTCAAAAAAAACCTGTTTGTTCTTGCTCATGCTTCTTCGTTCCCCACCCTTTTTACTTCAACCTTCATACTACTTCTCCGCTCCCCGCTCTTGCTTCTCCCCTCCCCGCTCTTTCTCCCTCTTCCATGGCATAGCCGATCATGTATCCGTTAAATTCCAGGTATTCTAATTTAAAACTCAAATTAAGATTGTCTTTTCTGATCTCAGTATGCAAACTTCCTGCTTCCCGGTAATTAAAAGGCTGTAAAAAAATATGGTTTAAAAAGGAAATTTTATTTCGGCCATAACATTTATAAACGGCTTCTTTGGCACACCAGCAGGCGTATAATTGTTTGATCTTATCTTTCGGTTTGATAAAAGCCAGTTCTTCCGGCCGCATAAACTTTTTGGCGATACGTTCCACTTTCCGGTCAATCTTTTCAATATCAATACCAACCGGCTTGTTTTTGCTGACCATCACGGCGGCATAATCAAAAGAATGGCTGAGCGAAATGTGATAAGGAATTGTGGTCAGATAAGGTTTGCCGTGCCCGTCCACCTTGCAATCAATGTATTCTTCGGTGTTCAGCATCTTGCGCAGCAATACGCGCGTGCCCAGCCAGTGCAGATAACGTTTACCATTGCTCAGTTTTTGCACAAACGCTTTTTCCTCATCGTCCAGTTGCAATTGCCGGTAAAGTTCGCTGGCATTTTCTTCAATTTTCCAAAGGGCAAATTCGGTGTCGTTGTCCACCTTTTTTCGATAAGCAATCCCCATGAAGTAAAGTTGCAAAAAGGATAGCAATATATTTTAAAATAAACTAATTTAGGTTCCGCATTTTCGCAACTATGATTTTATCAGACAAACTTATTTTACAGGAAATTGAAAAGAGGACGATTGTTATCGAACCTTTTGACCGGGAATGTCTCGGCACCAACTCTTACGATGTCCACCTCGGAAAATATTTGGCCACTTACCGCAACCGCATTTTGGATGCCAAGCAGCACAATGAAATTGATCATTTTGAGATCCCGAAAGAAGGTTTTCTGCTTCAGCCCAACACCTTATATTTAGGTGTAACGGTTGAATATACCGAAACACACAGCCATGTACCTTTTCTGGAGGGTAAAAGCAGTACGGGCCGCTTGGGGATTGACATCCACGCGACAGCCGGCAAAGGAGATGTTGGCTTTTGCAATACCTGGACGCTGGAGATTTCGGTTACGCAGCCGGTTCGTGTTTATCCGGGAATGCCGATCGGGCAATTGATCTATTTTGTGGTGGAAGGCGAGATCGAAACTTTTTACAATACCAAAGCCAACGCCAAATACAGCAAACCAACCACCCGCCCGGTAGAAAGCATGATGTGGAAAAACAGCTTTTAAAACTTAGTAATTAAACCTTCAGCAACATTTACCGGCAAAGCCTGTTTAATAAATTACCTCGTTTTCTTTTGTTAAAACCATGAAATCAAAGAAATTTTTAACTGTTGCCTTGCTGCTTGCCGCAACTTTTTTGGCTGGTTTTGTTGTCCGGCAAGATGATGATCCGCTAAAAAAGATTTTGATGCAGCTACAAAAGTTTACCGATAATTATCCGGTAGAAAAAGTTTACCTGCAATTAGATAAACCCTATTATGCCATCGGCGATCTCATTTATTTCAAAGCTTACACCACCGTTGGCAGCAAACATCAGCCTTCCGGACTGAGCAAAATTTTATATGTGGACCTGATCAATGAAAAAGATTCGGTCAAGCAATCGCTGCGCCTGCCGATGACAGCCGGTTTAAGCTGGGGCAGTTTTGCTTTGGCCGATACCTTGCAGGAAGGTAGTTACCGCATCCGTGCCTACACACAATGGATGCGCAATTTCGGCGAAGAGTATTATTTTGATAAAACCATCAGCATCGGCAATTCCATCTCCAATACTGTTTTTACCACGGTAAATTATAAGTTCATTACAGATAACGGCACGCCGAAAATCAACGCAATTATTAATTATGCCGATTTGAACAACCAGCCTTATGCCGAAAAAGCAGTGAGCTATCGGGTACAGATGGATTTTCGGACGGTTTTGAAAGGCAAAGGCGTAACGGATGCTAATGGAAACCTCAATATCAGTTTTAGCAACCCGCAGCCGGGCTCGTTAAAGTCCGGGCAGATCATCACCGGCATCACCACTGCCGATAAAAAAGTAGTGGTAAAAACAGTACCGATCAAAGCAACATCCAACTATGTGGACGTGCAGTTTTTTCCGGAAAGCGGCGACCTGG
>JAABUS010006317.1_pt1 | contig 14525 bp, 16 predicted proteins | sample 5560161 | NCBI WGS metagenome assembly JAABUS01 (sample SAMN10711885, study PRJNA513376) | rock metagenome | isolation source: Antarctica rocks | place: Antarctica: Victoria Land, Trio Nunatak nord | collected 2016-01-04 | reverse complement strand
GCGTCGCGGCGGCGGACGCGCCTGCGTATCTGGACCTGCCCGATCGCGCGTTCACCGCGGCGCTGGAAGAGCGGATGGGCGGATTTCTAGGGGCCTTGCGACCGGCGGGTCCGCGCGCGCGCTACCCGCTCGGCTTCCATCATGCGGCGACGATCACCGCGAACCGGCTCGCACTCGTCGGCGACGCTGCGCACGGCATTCATCCGATCGCGGGGCAGGGGTTGAACCTGGGGTTTCGCGATGTCGCCGCGCTGGCGCAGGTGCTGATCGAAGGCGTGCGGCTGGGGCTCGACACCGGCGATGCGCAGCTGCTCGCCCGCTACCAACGGTGGCGTGCGCTCGACGTGCTCGCGATCGCGGCGTCGACGGACGCGTTGACGCGGGTGTTCGGGGTACGCGGGCGTGCGGCGTCCGCGATCCGCAATTTGGGAATGTCGGCGATCGACCGCGTCGCTCCGGTCAAGGCCAGGTTGATGGAGGAAGCGCGCGGCACGAGCGGCGAGCTGCCGCTGCTACTGCGCGGGCTGCGCGTCTAGGCGGCGCGCGTCTTCCGCGATCAGAATGGGCGTGCCGTCGCGGATGGGGAATGCGAGCCCTGCGGCATCGGAGATCAGTTCGTCGCCCTCCAGACGGAGCGGCGTTCTCGTGACCGGGCAGACGAGGATATCGAGCAGGTCTTCGGCCAGGCTCATTGCAGCGTTGCCGGCCCGTCCGCGCCGGCGTTCATTGCAGCGTGGCAGGGCCGTCGGCCCCGGCGTTCATTGCAAGGTCGCGGGGCCGTCGGCCCCCCCGGGCATCATCCTGGCAAACGCCATGAACTGCACCAGCATGTCCGCGCGCTCGCCGATGTCCGCGGCTTCGAGCAACGCCTGCTTCGACCCCGTGTCGAACGGCGCGACCTGCGCGATGCCGTTGACGAGCATCTCGTCGTCCAGCCGCGCCACCGACTCCCAATCCACGGATAGCCCGAGCGCGTCGGCATAGCGGCGCGATTCGCGTTCCAGATCGGCGCGCAGGACGGAAGGGAGCGCTTCGTCGTCCTCGTCGCGGCCCGGATCGAGCCGTGCGACGACCTGACGGAACGTCGTGCCGAGCGCCAGTTCCTCCAACACCGTAAACCGGGCGACGCCTTGCAGCACGACGTTGAACCGCCCGTCGTCCATTTCCTCGCAGCCGACGATCTCGCCAAGGCATCCGACACCGAACAGCAGCGGGCCGCCTTTCGCGCCGACACCGCCACGCGGCTGGATCATGCCGATACGGCGGTCGTTGACCAAAGCGTGGCGCACCATCTCGCGATAGCGCTCCTCGAAGATATGCAGCGGCAGTTGCGCGCGGGGCAACAAAAGCGCCCCGGCCAGCGGAAACACGGGAAAGCGGACCGGATTTTCCACGCGCGTCACGTGAACAGGATCCCGTTCAGGCGGATCGCGGCCAGGCGGATCGCGGCCAGGCGGATCGCGGCCAGGCGGGCGCGCGTCATGTGAAGAGCAGCGCCGACAAGCGGCGTCGCAGCGCGGACACCCAGGGATCCGCGATCCCGACGACTTCCATCAGCTGAAGCAGCCGTTTGCGCGCCGCGCCGTCGTTGTGGTCCCGGTCGCGTGCGATCGATTCGAACAGCAGGTCCGCGGCGCGGTCGCGGTCGACCGTCATCAGCGCGCCCGCGAGTTCGTAGCGCGCGTCGTGATCGTCCGGGTCGGCGGCGACGCGCGCCTCGATGGCGGCTGTCTCGCCGACCGGTGCGGCCGCACCCGCAAGTTCGACCGCGGCGCGCGCGCGGCCCACCGCGGGCAACCTGGCGACGGCTTCGGGCAGCGTGTCCAGCAGCGTGCGTGCCTCGTCCAGCATGCCGTTGCCGACCATCGCGCGCACCAGGCCGGAGACGACTTCGCCGTTGTCGGGAGCCATGTCGGCAAGCTGCCGGTAAAGCGACAAGGCGCGCGGGAAGTCGCCCGTCGCCAAGACCTCTTCGCCCATCGCGATCAGCGGTTCGATTTCGGCCTCGAGCGACTGCGTCTCTCCCTGGACCGGCAGTTGGGCCAGGATCTGGTCGAGCGTCTTGCCGAGCTGCGCTTCGGTACGCGCGGGAGTGAGGTCGGCGACGAGCTGACCCTGGAACACGGCGTAGACGGTGGGAACGGACTGCACGCGGAATTGGGCGGCGATCGCCTTGTTCTGGTCGATGTCGATCCTGACGAGCAACACGCCCTTGGCCGCGTAGGTCGCGGCGACCTTGTCGAGGATCGGCCCCAGCTGCTTGCACGGCCCGCACCAGGACGCGGTGAAATAGGCGATGACGAGCGACGTCATCGACGGATCGACGACATCGCGCTTGAAGCCGTCGAGGGCGATGCGGTCCGCTTCGCTCATCCCCAGAGTGGCCACGCTTGATTCTCCTCGTTCGAACGAGACCGGGATATGGGGCGAGTCGACGTGCAATGCCAAGCCTCGTCTCGCGTCGCAGCGGCATACGACGCCGGGACTTGCCGCTCCCGAGGCCCCATGCTAGCAGCCCGGACTTAGCGCCAAGAGCGGGCGTAGCTCAGGGGTAGAGCACAACCTTGCCAAGGTTGGGGTCGAGGGTTCGAATCCCTTCGCCCGCTCCAGATCGTTAGATAATAACAATGAGATGCGTCGACGGTACGCACGCGTTCCTCCGCTGGTTTGGTTCAGCCACCACTTCGACACCATCCCCACCTCACTTTCGGAAGCGTTCCGCGCCCAAGAGATGGCGAGGTTCGGCCGATAACTGACAGTCTGTGCTACAGGGAGAAAGGCGCAAAAACGGATATTCACGACCTCCTCGGCCAGGAATCGCAGAGGTAGCGTCAGCTCGACTTGCTTACTGACTGAGCCGCGCTCGGTCAGGCAGACGCTCGAACGAAAGACTATGCGGCGGGCGCAAGTTCTTCCGAAGGTTGCATCGAAGACTTCCAACCCGCCTGGCTGAGGGAGCGACTCCTCGCCGCGAAGATGGGCTGGCAAGGTGGCGGGTGGGGCAAAGCACGGCTTGACCACGTAGCGGCCACCCGGTCCCGCAGTATTCCAGCTAATCACGGCTTAAAAGCCTGACATGGCGGAACGCCACTCTCTGATTACCCATCTATCAGGCGGCCGGGTACCTCAGCCGCCCCAGAAAGCGCGTCAGGCTCGGGCGGTAGATCGCATTGTCGCGATAGCGGGCTTTGGTCGCCTCGATCTTCATGACGTCGTCGATGCGGCGATCGAGGAAGGACGATGTGTCGGTCCGTCCCGGACTGTCGTCCCCCAGCCAGACGAGCAACGTCGACAGGTACACGCCCGACAACGTCGCGCGCTTCGTGTAGAAATTGAGATCGGTCGCGGTGTCGCCGGCAAGCCTCCACATCGAATCCGCCGCGCGCCAGCCCAGCCGCGTTCCCGTCAGCAGGTTTTGCGGCATCGCCAGGACGGCAAGGGCGCGCCGCGCCGCCTCGCGCACCGGCTCCATATGCGCGATGCGAAAGGCGACGAGCTCGCGGATGCGCATCCGCATCTTGAGACCGGCGATACGATCGGGCGGAAAGGCATCGGCCATCGCCGTGTCCGTCGCGGCGTACCAGGCGTCGATCATGTCGACCGCAACCGGAAAGCACAGGCGCGCGCGGTCGCCGGGAACTCCGAGCTCGGCGGCCGCGGCGGCGAGCGCGGTTGGCGTCCAACCGTCGAACACCGCTTCCGCAGCGACGATCGGCGCGAGCGCGGCGCGCAATTCGTCGAGCGTCATGTCGTTGGCGTCCATGCCCCGCAGATGAGCCTAGCGCGGGGAGGGCGCAAGCCTTGCCGCGCGCGGAGGCAGCCGGACGAGGACCAACGCCGCGCCGATCGCGACCGCGCCGATCGCGTCCAATGGCGTCAGGCGCTCGGCGTAGGCGAACCAGCCGATCACTGCCGCGGTCGCGGGCTGGGTCAACAACCCCAACCCGACGACGAGCGGGGACAAATGACCCATGGCGTAGACGAGCAGGCCCTGGCCCACGATCTGGCTCCCCAATGCGAGCAGGACGAGCGGGGTCCAATGCGTCGGCACGACCGTCTCGCCCAGCATCAGCGACGCGACGAGGAGCGGCACCGCCGCCGCGATCGTCGCCAGCGTCAGCAGCGGGAGCGATGGAACGGTGGCCCGCGCTCGCCCGATCGCGATCAGATACCCCGTGTAGAACAAGGCGGCGAGGAGGGAGAGCAGGTCGCCCCTGAAATAGCGCGGCGAGAGTTCGTAGCTGCCGCCCATCAGCAACGCGACGCCCGCCGCGGCGAGGACGAGCGCGCCGATCTGAACGCGCGTCGGCGCGGCGCGGGCCAGCCAGAACCCGTAGGCGGCGAAGGCGAAGCTGGACGCGTTGGCGAACAAGGTGGCGTTGGCGAGCTTGGTCAGGTGGATGCCGACATGCCATGCGCCCAGGTCCGCCGCGAAGAACCAGCCGCCCGCGACCGCGGTTGCGAGAAGCGCAGCTTCAAGCGGGGCAGCGACTGCCCGGCGACCCGCGACAGCAGCAGCAGGAGCGGCACCGCGATCGCCAGCCGCCAGAACCCGGAAGCGACCGGACCGACATCCGCGAGGCGGACGAGCCAAGGCCCGAAGGCAAGCGCCAGATTGCCGACGAGAAGCGCGGCGAACGCGAGGCGCGGGGGCTTGGTTCGATCGGGCACGGGCTACCTAGAAGCAGGACGGCTTCGGTGGCTAGTCGGCGGCGAACCGTTCGCGCAACGCCAGCATGGCAAGCGCCGCCTGCGCCGCCTCGCCGCCCTTGTCCTTCTCCTCGATGCGGACGCGCGCCATGGCCTGCGCTTCGTTCTCGACGGTCAAAATACCGTTGCCGATCGCCAGCCCGTCGAGCGTCAACGCCATGATCGCGCGCGCGGACTCGTTGGACACGATCTCGAAGTGATACGTCTCGCCGCGGATGACGATGCCCAGCGCGACATAAGCGTCGTAGCGCCCCGTCTCGTCGGCCAACGCGATCGCGGCGGGGATTTCCAGCGCGCCCGGTACGGTCACGACCTCGACGTCATGGCCGCGTAGCGCGGCGCGCGCACCGTCTAGCAGGAGGTCGTTCAACGCGCCGTAGAACCGCGCCTCGACGATCAGCACGCGCGCCATCAGTTCGCGCCCGCCGGGATCGGTCGTTCGCCGACGATCTTCAGCCCGTAGCCTTCGAGCGCGACGGGCGCGTAGTGGCTGTTGGTGAGCAGCACCATGTCGTGGACGCCGAGTACGGACAATATCTGCGCACCGACTCCGTAGTCGCGGAACATGTCCGCGTCGCGCGTCGCCTGTCCGCTGCGCAGCTTGAGCGCGGTGGACAATGCGTCGGGGGCGGGGCGGATGATGATGACGACGACGCCCGCGCCCTCATCCCCGATCATGCGCATCGCGCCTTCGAGCAGGCGGGCGCCAGTCTGCGCCTCGCCGAACGCGTCCGCGAACAGGTTGAGCGCATGAACACGTACCAGCGTCGGCTTTTCCGGATCTATGCGGCCCTTGACCAGTGCGATCTGCTCGTGGCCGAGCGCGGTGTTGAGGAACGTGCGCGCGGTCCATCCGCCCCCGAAATTCGATTGGAACGCCGCGCTCGCCGTTTCCTCGACGATGTGATCCTTCTTCATTCGGTACGCGATGAGGTCGCGGATCGTGCCGATCTTGAGCCCGTGCGTTTGGGCGAAGGTGACGAGCGCGTCCATGCGCGACATCGTGCCGTCGTCGCCCATGATCTCGCAGATAACGCCGGAGGGATTGAGCCCGGCGAGCCGCGATATGTCGACCGCGGCCTCCGTATGGCCCGCGCGCACGAGCACGCCGCCGTCGCGCGCGGCGAGCGGGAAGACGTGGCCGGGCGTGACGATCGCTTCGGGCGGCTGGCCCGCGTCGATCGCGACGGCAACGGTTCGCGCACGATCGGCGGCGGAAATGCCCGTCGTGACGCCGTCGCGTGCTTCGATCGAAACGGTGAACGCGGTTTCCATGCGCGTGCCGTTGCTGCGGCTCATCGGCCCCAGCCCGAGCGCATCGACGCGCGCCTTCGACAGCGCCAGGCAGATCAGCCCGCGCCCGTGCCGCGCCATGAAGTTGATCGCGTCGGGCGTGGCCATCTGCGCGGGGATGACGAGATCGCCTTCGTTCTCGCGGTCGTCGTCGTCGACCAGGATGAACATGCGCCCGTTGCGCGCTTCGTCGATGATCTGTTCGGGGCTCGCCATCACCGATTCACCGCCCGTGTCGAGAAAGCGTTCAAGCTTGAGCAGCGTGTCCGCGGTCGGGTTCCAATCCGATTCGCCCAGTCGGCGGAGCGAATTGGCGTGAAGTCCGGCGGCGCGCGCGAGCCCGGACCGGGAAACCTCTCCTTGTGCGACGAGACTATTGAGGCGTTCGATCAGGGTGCTGCTCATGAGCGACGTATATCACATCACGATGTGATTACAAGCGCCACCTATCAGCTCGCAGTGTGACGTAGGTCCATCATGCGCCCCAGATAACGCGCGAGAATGTCGATCTCGATGTTGAGCTCGCGTCCGGCTGTGACCGTTTCTAGCGTCGTGGCCGCGGCGGTGTGCGGGATGATGTTCACGGCGAAATCATGGCCGTCGACCCTATTGACGGTGAGCGACACGCCGTCGAGCGAGATCGATCCCTTGGCGGCGATGTAGGGGGCAAGCTCCGCCGGCGCTGCGATCTCGACGCGCAGCGAGCCACCGTCGGGGGCGACGGCCAGCACGCGCCCGATCCCGTCGACATGGCCCGTGACGATGTGGCCGCCCAACTCGTCGCCCACGCGCAATGCGCGCTCCAGGTTGAGCGCCGTGCCGGGACGCCACAGATCGGCAGGCGTGCACGCGCGCGTTTCGGCCGACGCGTCGACCGCGAACCAACCTTGTCCTTTGTCCACCACGGTCAGGCACACGCCCGAACAGGCGATCGAGGCACCCAGATCGATGCCGTCCGTGTCGTACCCGCACGCGATCCTGACGCGCAGGTCGCCGCGGTCCTCCGCAGCCTCGATCCGGCCGATATCGGTGACGATCCCTGTAAACATTACGCGCGTAGGTAGGTGTCCAGATGGTCGCTGCCAAGCACGACGCCGTCCGTGCGCGTCCAGCGGCCATGCGCGTCGGCGAGGGCGGACAGCTTGATGTCGCCGATCCCGGCCAAGCCCACGCCGATGACGATGGGCGCGGTGTAGATCATCATGCGGTCGACGAGGTCGGCACGCAGGAACGCCGCGGCGGTCGACGCGCCGCCTTCGACGAGCAGGTCGTTGACGTCGTGGAGAGTGGAGATGTCGTGAGGGTCCGCAAGCGCGGTCCAACCCGCGGGCGCTGCACCATGCGTGAGCAGGCACCGCCGCGGGCTGCGGTTCTCCAGCCCCGGGATGCGCACGTCGAGGCGCGGCGCGTCCGCCGTGAACGTCCCGCGCCCGACCAGGATCGCGTCGCTCGCCGCGCGCAGGCGGTGTCCGTGCGCGCGCGCCTCCTCGCCCGTGATCCAGCGGCTCGTCCCGTCAGGCATGGCGATGCGCCCGTCGATCGACTGCGCGAGCTTGAGCGTGACGTACGGTCGGCCGCGCGTCACCCGGCTGAGAAAGCCGGCCATCGACCGCGCGGCATCGGCGGCCCCCACGCCCAGATCGACCGCGATTCCCGCCGCGGCGATCCGGGCGAGCCCCGCGCCCGCCGTGCGCGGGTCCGGATCGCGTAACGCGATGCAGACACGCGACACGCCCGACGCGATCGTCAGGTCCGCGCAGGCGGGTCCGCGTGCGCTGAGGTGCGCGCAGGGTTCGAGCGTCGTGTACAGCGTCGCACCTTCGGCAGCTTCGCCCGCCTCCGCCAACGCAACCGCTTCGGCATGCGGCCGCCCGCCCGGCTGGGTCGTGCCATGGCCTACCGCCGTTCCGGCTTTGACGACGACGCAGCCGACGTTGGGATTGGGTGCGGTCGTTCCGCGGGCCTGTTCGCCAAGCGCGATCGCCCGCGCCATCCAGCGCGCGTCGTCCGGCTCCGCGCGCTCCGCCGTCAAATCCCCAGGCGCTTCTCGAGCCGCTGATACGCCTGCCGCCGCTCCACGGCGAAGCGCGCCTTTTCAGCCTGGTCGATCTTCTGCTGCGCGACGATGTCCGCGTCCGTGCGATCTACGCGCCAGCTTTCGGCATAGATGATCTGACGCCGTGGCGGCGCGGTGTTGGTCCTGGCGTCCGCGTAGAAGCCCACGATGATGAGCGTCGGCAGGACGATGGCCAGACCCCCGGCGATCAGCTGATGCTTACCGCGGCGCGCGAGCACCGCGCGCAGGTCGGCAAGCGCGCGGCGCGGGGAAGCGGGGCGGGGGAGAGCCATGCGTCGAAGATAGGTGTGCCGACGAAGCTGCGCCAGTGGGACGCGCGCAAGAGCCTCTCCCTCCCACCGCTGCGCGGCGGGTCCCTCCCTCTCCGGCAAGCGGAGAGGGGCTAAAGCCGCTAGAGCCGCCTGACCTGCTAGCCCCTCTCCGCTTGCCGGAGAGGGTGGCCAGGCCGCAGGCCTGGACGGGAGAGGCTCTTAAGCCGCGCTCGTCAGTCCCGCATCAATCCTCCGGTATCTTCCACAGGAAACTGCTCGCCCAGCTGCCGCCGACCGCCGCTCCGTCCGCGTCTGTGCCGGGCTTGAACCTGGCCCGCTTCATCAGCAATCGGCATGCCGCCTTATCGAGCGCGGACGAACCGCTCGATCCCGTCACGGTACATTCCGTCGGCCTCCCGCTCGCGTCCGCGACCACCACGAAGCGCGTCCGCCCTTGCTCCTCGGACGTGAGCGCTGCGGACGGGTAATCCTCCTTCGTGACCCAACCCGCCGGGTTGCCGCGCGGGGTCAGCGCGACGGGCTTGGCACGCGGTGCGGGTGGCTCCGGCATCGGCGGCGGCGGGGTGGGCGGAACAGGAGGCGCTATGACTGTTTTTTCGCCGGGTGGGTCCGCTGTGAAGATCACGCGATCATCCGTCGGTCTCTCGACGACGGGGCCGGGAAGAGGCGTCGGCACTTGCGGGATCACGACCGTGACACGCTGGTCGGCCAGCGGTTTGGGGTGGGGCGACGGATCGGGGGGCGGCAATTTCTTGGGCGGCGGCGGGAGCGGGATGTTGGCGACGATCTGCGCCGGCGGCACGAACGGGATCGGCAGGTCCATCTTGATCAGCATCACCGCGGCGAGAACCGCGGCATGCCCGCCGACGATCGCGACCATCACCTTGGGGTTGCGGCGACTTCCGGCATAGCCTGTTTGCGACATGGCATCCTCCTTGTTCGGGCGGAGACTCGCCCGCAACAGCATGTTACATCATTTCATATGTAATACCATATCCTTTTGCGACCTGTGCTATTTGCGAAAATCGATCGCGTCAGTTCGCGCCGGCCGCGGTGCGCAACCGTAAAACGGCCTGATCCGCGCCGATCAGCGGCAGCAGCTCCGCCATCGACGGGCCGTCGTCCCGTCCGGTGAGCGCACGGCGCAAGGGGAGGAAGAGGGGCTTGCCCTTGCGGCCCGTCGCGACCTTGAGCGCGGCGGTCAGCTGCTCCCATGGGGCGGAACTCCAGTCGACCCGGGCAATCTCGTCCGCGGCAGCGGCGAGGTAGTCGCGGTCGGCTTCGTCGAACGCGGGCGCGGCGATCGGGCCGGTGACGATGCTCCACCACTCGGCCGCATCCTCGACGCGCGAGACGTTGCCGCGGATCGCGTGCCATCCCGCTTCGGTCATCCCTGCGGGCAGGCGGCCGGATAGGCGTTCGTAAGGCACCACGTGGAGCATCTTCGCGTTCAGCGCGGCGAGCTCGGCACCGTCGAAATGGGCAGGGGCGCGGCCGAACTGGGCGAAGTCGAAGGTGTCGATCAGCGGCGCGAGCTCGGCGACCGGCTCGACCGGACGGCTCGTGCCCAGCCGCGCCAGCAATGCAAGCAAAGCGAGCGGCTCGATGCCCTCCTGGCGCAACTCCGCCACCCCGAACGCGCCATCGCGCTTGGACAATTTGCCGTCGGTGCCGACAAGCAAAGCCGCGTGCGCGAACCGCGGGGGCGTGGCCCGCAACGCATCGAACATCTGCACCTGAAACCCGCTGTTCGTCACATGATCCTCGCCGCGCACGACGTGCGTGACGCCCAGGTCGATGTCGTCGATCGCGGACGGCAGCATGTACAGCCAGCTGCCGTCGGCGCGGCGCACGACGGGGTCGCTCATCGTCCGCGGGTCGAGATGCTGCGGGCCGCGGATCAGGTCGTTCCAGTCGATCGGCTTGTCGTGGTCCAGCCGGAAGCGCCAGTGCGGGCGCACGCCCCGCGCCTCGATCGCGCTGCGGTCCGCCTCGCTCAACGCCAAAGCGGCACGATCGTAGACGGGCGGCAGATGACGACCGAGCAGGACTTTGCGCTTGAGGTCGAGCTCTTCGGACGTTTCGTACGCGGGATACACGCGGCCTTCCGCGCGCAGCCGATCGAACGCGGATTCATACGCGGCGAAGCGGTCGGACTGGCGATACTCCGCATCCGGTTGCAGGCCGAGCCAGCTCAGGTCCTCGCGAATGCCGTCCGCGAACGCTTCGGTCGAACGCTCCGCATCGGTGTCGTCGAGCCGCAGCAGGAACGTGCCGCCATGTCGCCGCGCGAACAGGAAATTCTGCAGCGCCGTGCGGATGTTGCCGACGTGCAGGCGGCCGGTGGGGCTCGGCGCGAACCTCGTGACGATCGGCGTCATGACGTTCGGAACGCGTTCGTCAGCGGATATCGCCGGTCGCGCCCGAAATTGCGGTGCCCCAGCTTGACCGCGGGCGGGGCCTGGAAGCGCTTGTACTCGGATGCGGCGAGCATGCGTTCGACGCGCGCCACGGTGTCACGATCGAACCCCTGGGCGGCGATGTCGGACACCGAGCGCTCGTCCTCCACCAGGCCTTGCAAGATCGCGTCGAGGACGTCGTAGGGCGGCAGGCTGTCCGAATCCTTCTGGTCGGGCCGCAGCTCGGCCGACGGGGGTTTGGTGATAACCGCATCCGGCATCACGGGCCCGTCGGGACCCAGCCCCAGCCGCGGCTTCGTCCCGTTGCGCCAGCGCGCGACATCGAACACCTGCGACTTGTACATATCGGCCAGCACGCCGTAGCCGCCCGACATGTCGCCGTAGAGCGTCGAATATCCGCACGCGATCTCGCTCTTGTTGCTCGTGGTCAGCAGCATGTCGCCGAAGCGGTTGGACAAGGCCATCAACGCGACCATTCGCAGGCGCGACTGGATGTTCTCCTCGGCCAGACCGGGGACCGTCCCGGCGAAGGCGGGTTCCAGCATCGCGTCCAGCGCATCGACGCCCGGCGCGATCGACACCGTGTCGAGCCTGACCCCCAGCAGCTTCGCTCCCGCGCCTGCGTCGTCGAGGCTCGCCTGGCTCGTATAGCGCGAGGGCAGCATGACGCAGCGCACGCGATCCGGTCCCAATGCGTCGACCGCGACCGCGGCGGTCAAATGACTGTCGATCCCGCCCGACAAACCGAGGATGACACCGCGGAACCCGTTGCGGTTGACGTAATCGCGCAAACCCACCAGCATCGCGTGGTACAGGTCGGCGAACGGTTCGTCGTCTTGCGCCCGTTCGCCCGCCTCGCAGCGCCAGCCGTCGTTCGTTCGCGTCCACCGGGTGACGGCATGGACCTCGTCCCAATCGGGCAAGCGCACCGCGACATCCCCGCCCGGATTGACGACGAACGACGCGCCGTCGAATACGATCTCGTCCTGCCCGCCGACGCGGTTGAGGAAAGCCATCGGCAGTCCCGTTTCGGCGACACGCAGGCGAACTTCGGTCATCCTTCTTGCCCGCTTGTCGTGCTCGAACGGGCTGCCGTTGGGCACGAGCATCAAATCCGCGCCTTGTCGCGCCAGATCGTCGCACACGTGCGGTGCCCAGATGTCCTCGCAGATAGGAACGCCGATCCGCACACCCCGGAAGTCGAACGGCCGCGCGGGCGGCCCGTGCGCGAACACGCGGGCTTCATCGAACGTCCCATAATTGGGGAGCGACTGCTTGAGCGTGATCCGGGTGGTGCCGCCGTCCAGCAGCGCCATGGCGTTGTACACCTTGTCGTCGCGCGACACGAGCGTGCCGACAAGCATCGCGGGACCGCCTTGCGCACCCACCGCGGCCATGCGCGCCAGCTCCGCCTCGCAAGCCTCGGCGAATGCGGGTTTTTGGACGAGGTCCTCGGCCGGGTATCCCGGCAACTGAAGCTCGGGAAACAGGATCAGGTCCGCATCCGCATGCGCTGCCCGCACCGCAAGCATCGCGTCCGCGTTGGCGACTGGCGCGCCGAGGACTTGCGTCATCTGCGCGAGGACGATGGTGAGCGACTGCATGGGACTTGGCCTTAGCGTCGGGCGGGGGGCGAACGGAAGGCCTTGCTTGCAAGCCACGCCTGCCTAGAACCCGCCCCATGAAACTGCTCGCCGGAAACTCCAACCCGCCGCTCGCCAGGGCGATCTCCGATTATCTCGAAATCCCGCTGACCGACGCGTCCGTGCGCCGCTTCGCCGACGAGGAGATCTTCGTCGAAATCCAGGAAAACGTCCGCGGCGAGGACGTGTTCGTGATCCAGTCGACGAGCTATCCGGCGAACGACAATCTGATGGAGCTGCTGATCTGCATCGACGCGTGCAAGCGTTCGTCCGCCAAGCGGATCACCGCCGTCATGCCCTATTTCGGATATGCGCGGCAGGACCGCAAACCGGGTCCGCGTACGCCGATCTCGGCGAAACTCGTCGCCAATCTGATTACGGTCGCGGGTGCGGATCGCGTGCTGTCGATGGACCTGCACGCCGGACAGATTCAGGGCTTTTTCGATATCCCGACGGACAATCTCTACGCCGCGCCCGTGATGAGCGCCGACATCAAGGCCCGCTTTCCCGTCGACAACGTGACGGTGGTGTCCCCCGACGTCGGCGGCGTCGTCCGGGCTCGCGCCCTCGCAAAGCGATTGAAGAACGCCCCGCTCGCGATCGTCGACAAGCGCCGCGAGCGCGCGGGCGAATCCGAAGTCATGAACATCATCGGCGACGTGTCGGGGCGCTTTTGCGTGCTGATCGACGACATGGTCGATAGCGGCGGAACGCTATGCAACGCCGCAGCCGCGTTGAAGGCGGCGGGCGCGCTCGAGGTCATCGCCTATGCCAGCCACGGCGTGCTGTCGGGCGGAGCGGTGGCGCGCGTCCAGGCGTCCGAACTGCTCGAGCTGGTGGTGACGGACACGATCGGCGTTCCCGAAGGCGCAAGCCCAGCTTCGGACGGAGGGGGGGGCAAGCTCCGCTACCTGACCATAGCGCCGCTGTTCGCCGAGGCGATCCGGCGGACGGCGGACGAGTCGAGCGTGTCGAGCCTGTTCGACTGATCTTGCTAAAATGGGCGCGCCGCCTTAGACGCACCCGCTTTCCACATCTGGAAAATACGAACCGCCCGGCCAGTGTGGGCTGCCGTGGCTGTTCCGAACCGTCGCGCTCGATGCGCTGCACAAGGAGACGAAAATGCCCAAGTTGAAGACCAAGAGCGGGGTCAAGAAGCGATTCAAGATCACCGCGTCCGGCCTCGTCAAGCATGGCGTCGTCGGCAAGCGCCACCGCCTGACGCACCATAGCGCCAAGTACATCCGCCAGAACCGCGGCACCAGCGTGATCTCCGCCCCCGACGCGCGCACGATCAAGCTGTGGGCGCCCTACGGATTGGGGAGGTAGACGATGGCACGCGTCAAACGCGGCGTCACCACGCACGCCAAGCACAAGCGCATCCTGGATCAGGCGAAGGGCTATTACGGCCGCCGCAAGAACACGATCCGCATTGCCCGCCAAGCCGTCGAGAAGGCCGGCCAATACGCCTATCGCGACCGCAAGGTTAAGAAGCGCAGCTTCCGTGCCCTGTGGATCCAGCGCATCAACGCCGCGGTTCGCATGGAAGGCCTGACATACGGCCAGTTCATGCACGGACTCAAGCTCGCCGGTGTCGAACTCGACCGCAAAGTCCTGGCCGATATCGCCATGCACGAGGCCGAAGCGTTTCGCGGCATCATCGCGCAGGCGCGGCAGGCGTTGCCCGCTGAGCCCGAAATGGCGATGGCGGCCTAACTTCCGACTTTCCTGAGCTTGTCGAAGGACTTTCCTTTCTTCTAACGCAGTGGAAGAAGGACAGGGCTTCGACAAGCTCAGCCAAGTCGGAGTGTTTGTCATCCAAATAGACCAGCTTACCAGCGCGCTTCACGAGCGGATCACATCCGCCGGGGACCTCCTCGCGCTTGAGGCCGTACGCGTCGCCGCGCTGGGCAAGCAGGGGGCCGTCACCGCGCTCCTCAAAACTCTCGGTTCCATGTCGCCAGAGCAGCGCCAGGTCGAAGGGCCGCGCATACAAGCTCTCCGCGAAGCTGTGACCACCGCGATCGCCGCGCGCAAAGCCGCGATCGACACCGCCAACCTCGACCGCCGCCTAGCCACCGAAGCGCTCGACATGACGCTCCCCGTCGAC